>Ga0102924_1001650_pt1 | contig 25413 bp, 21 predicted proteins | sample PaiPotPPM11metaG_FD_80116 | JGI IMG/M metagenome (GOLD analysis project Ga0102924, IMG submission 80116) | Iron sulfur acid spring bacterial and archeal communities from Banff, Canada, to study Microbial Dark Matter (Phase II) - Paint Pots PPM... ... | reverse complement strand
GTTCTGACCACGGTCGCCGACCGGCAGCTGGAGGCGGCCGTCCCTCTGCTCGAGCCAGATGGCCAGCCGAGGCTCGCGGCCAGCTCGAGCCCCGGGACCAGCGTCGACGGCCTGTTGCGGACGGCCGCAAGCGACTGGGCCAACTTGCCGAGCTGGGGGTCCGCCGCCAGTGGCCAGACCTATCGCTACACCGGCCTGCAGGCAACGCTGCCGGGCACCGGGGTTGCCGGCGACGCCGGCATCGTGGTCAACGTGATGGCGCCCGCCGACGGGCGAGTCCTCGCGTTGTCGCCGCTGACCCTGGCCGCGCTCCAGGGATATCGCCTCGACGCGTCGCGGGTGGAGGATCTCGGCGACGGCGTGGCCGCCCATCTCGAGCATTACGTGGCGCCAGGTGGGAACATGTCGCTCCTCGTCGTGTGGTGGGACTGGCCCGTCCGATCGCCGGCCGGACCCCGCCACGAGCGCATCATCATTGAGCGACTCGTGCCGCTCAAGGCGACAACTCGCGACAACGACCTGCTCCGCTTCGCCCGTGCCCTCGCGGGTTCCATGATCCACGAGGCGTCCGCGGCCCCATGAGCCAGCTCGACCGGAGTCTCGACGCCGTCGGGGCCAACTGGCCGGAGTTATCGGCCCACCGGATCCTCAGCCAGCCACAGGCGGTCGTCCTCGCGCTCCTGGCCGCGGCAATCATCGGCGCGGCATTGCTGCGACCGACGGCGCTGCTGATCAGCCTGCTCGCGCTGACCACGGCCCTGTACCTGGCCACGCTGCTCTACCGGGTCGCGCTGCTGCGCGTCGCGCTGCGACATCCGGCGGAGGTCCAGATCAGCGATGCTGAGGCGCGCGCGATTCCGGACAAGGAGCTGCCGGTCTACACGATCCTCGTCCCGGCGTACCACGAAGCCGAGGTGATCGCGCGCACCATCGCGGCACTGGAAAACCTGGACTATCCGCCGGAGCGACTGGACGTCAGGCTCTTACTCGAGGAGGACGATTTTCAAACGATCGCCGCCGCCCGCCTGGCTTCCAGTGCGCTCGCAAGGGAAATCGTCCTCATTCCTAAGGGCCTGCCTCGCACCAAGCCCAAGGCCTGCAACCTAGGGCTGCGCGGCGCGAAGGGCGAGCTGGTGACGATCTACGACGCCGAGGACCAGCCCGAGCCGTTGCAGTTGCGACGGGCCGTAGCTGCCTTTCGCCGGTTGCCGCCGCTCGTGGCCTGCCTGCAGGCGAAGCTCTCGTACCACAACATTCACCAGAACCTGCTGACTCGCTGGTTCACCGCTGAGTACGAAACCTGGTTTTCCCTGATGCTGCCGGCGCTGGCTCGGATCGGCGGGCCGGTTCCCCTGGGTGGAACCTCGATGCATATCCCGCGCGCGATCCTCGAGGCGGTCGGCGCCTGGGATCCATTCAACGTGACGGAGGACGCCGACCTCGGCGTCCGCCTGCAGCGCCTGGGCTACGAGGTGGCGGTGCTCGATTCGGCCACCCTCGAGGAGGCGAACAGCGACGTCGTCAATTGGGTGCGACAGCGCTCGCGCTGGTACAAGGGCTATCTGCAGACGTGGCTGGTACACATGCGCCAGCCGGTCCGCCTCTGGCGCGAGGTCGGCGGGCGGGCCTTCCTTGGAATCAACCTGCTGCTCGGTGCCGTTCCCCTGGTCGCGGTCCTGAATCCGATCTTTTGGGCGCTGACCGCCATCTGGTTTCTCGCGCAGCCACACGCGTTGACCGTCCTGCTTCCCGCGCCGATCTACTATCCGGCGCTGGCCTCGATGCTGGCCGGTAACTTCCTCGCCCTGTATGTGAGCGTCATCGCGATCCGCGTCCGGCGCCGGCCCGAACTGCTGCCGGCCGTAATCCTCTCGCCGCTGTACTGGGGGCTGATGTCGATCGCGGCCATCCGCGCGCTGGTCCAGCTCCTCGTGGCTCCCTCCTTCTGGGAGAAGAGCGTGCACGGGCTCGACCCCACGCCTGCCGTCGACCTGGTATCGGATCATGCTGGTCGCTGAACGGCTGGCGATCCGCGCGCCGGCGCGAGCGCAACGTCGCCCCGCGCTGCCGCCCGAGGGTGCTGTCGTCTTCAGCCTCGCCGGTACCGGCTACCTCGCGCTAGCGGCCCTGCTCGTCTTCCGATTCCACGTTGTTTCGACGCAAGCGCTGGGCCTGGTTGCGAATGCGTCGTACGTCCTCTTTAGCCGCGACCCACACGTTGCCGCCATCGGCTTCGTCGGCAGCCCGCTGCCCTCGATCCTCATTCTTCCGCTCCTACCCCTGCGAGCCATCTGGCCCGCCCTGAGCGATGTGGGGTTCGCCGCGTGCATCGTTTCGGCGCTGTTCATGGCCGGCGCGGTCTACCAGCTCTATCAGCTGCTCCGTGAGGGCGGTGTCTCGCGGATCCCGCGGTTCGCCCTGACCCTTTTGTTCGCGCTCCACCCACTGATCGTCTACACGGCGGCCATGGGCGTTGTCGAAGCCGGCTATGTCTTCTTCCTGCTGCTTGCGGCCCGCCACCTCGCGCGGTGGCTTCGCGACGCCGACACGATGGGGGCGATCATCGCCGGCCTCGCCCTTGCGGGTGCCTACCTGACGCGGTATGACGCCATGTTGGCAGGCATCACGGTGATCGCCGTCGTGGGGGTGGTGTCGTTCACCCGGGCCCGGGACAGGCGGGCACTTACGGCGGTGTGCGATGCCCTCATCGTCGGGCTGCCGCTGGCCGCCACCGCGGCGCTCTGGGCCGCCGCGGCCTGGCTCGTGACCGGCAATGCCGTGCCGCAGCTCCTGTCGACCTACGGCTACCTGGCGCAGCTCGACGCCCTGCGGACCCACGGGATCGCCCCGGCCTACTCCATCGCGAGTCCGCAGCGCACCCTGATCCAGCTGCTCGCGCTCGAACCAGCGCTGCCGGCGGCTGGGGTGCTACTCGTGATCGGCTGGCTGAGCGGCCGCGCCCGCGCCTCGCTCGCCGGCATCGGCCTGCTAGGACCGCTGGCCATCGCCATCATCGGCGCCAGCGTGCTCGACTTCACCTTTCCCTGGCTTCGGCAGCTCATCGTGGTGGTGCCCCTGGTGACGCTGCTGGTTGGTCTTGGCCTGGCATCGGGGCGCCGGTCGTGGCTCGGTCCGCTGGCCGCTGGCTTGATGCTGCTCGTTGCGGTACCGACGACCTTTGGGGCCATGCTGACGGCGCAAACCGGCCAGGAGGAGAGGCCGGTCTTGCGCACGATCGCCGGGCGCCCCACGCCTGGGGCGAGCGCGTCGACCGCCCTCGCCATGACCGTCGCGCGGTATCTGGATGGTCGAGCTCTCGGCGACGGGAGCGTGCTGGTGGACAGCTTCACCGGCTTCCCGGTAATCCTCGCGTCCCGCGCGCCGCGCCAGTTCATCATCACCAGCGATCGCGACTTCGCCCTGGCGGTGGCCAACCCGGCGGCCTACGGGGTGCGCTACCTCCTGGTGCCGGCGCCCGCCGATGGCAACTCTCTCGGGTCGCTGGATGCGCTCAACCATGCCTTTCCCGGGCTGTGGCCATCCGCCGCCGCCTCGGGCGGCCTCGAGCACGAATTTGCCGGCCCGGACAAGCGGGTGGAGTGGCGGCTGTATCGCGTGTCGGCTATCGCCCCACCGCCGGCGCCAGCCTCATAGGAACGCGGCCAGCACCTGCAGCGTCGGGTCTCCCGGCTGCACCTCGTAGCCGGAGTACGCGCCCTGGTCGGCGTTCGCCCAGTCCCAGACCAGCGCGCCAGCGACGCCGGCCGCGAACTCTGCCGACAGCTTGGCGCGGATAGCCCCGGCCCGGTTGGCCGGGGAGCCCGCGTCCTGGAGCTTGACTCCGATCTCGCCGACGAAGAGCGGCTTGCCGAGCGCTCGACACTGGCTGATCCGTAGCTGCAGCAGCGGGGCGACGGCGCTCGACGGGCCACTGTAGTCGTGAATCTCGCAGAGGTCGATTCCCGGGACGCTATGCACGTCCTGGTAAGCGGACCCGGCAAGCCCGCAATCCCGCAGGCCCCAGCTCCCCAGGCTGAGGAGATGGCTCGGATCGATGCTCTTGACCAGCCCGGCCATGTCCTGGGCAAAGTGCTTCAGCGTCCGCGCCGCGCTCGGATTGCAGCGGCCGGATGGATTCGCGAGATCTGCTTCATTGACCAGCTGCCACGCCAGGATGGTCGGATCGTCGTGGTAGCGAGCGACGACCTCAGCGACCCAGGCGCGATAGGTGTCGGCCATGCCGGCGTCGCGGAGGTTGGTGTAGCCGGAGCCATACCAGTCTTCGTTCCTTTGGACGGGCGCTGGGCCTTCGCAATCGCTGAGGTCGTTGCCCAGCGTCGCGATCACGCGTTCATCATGGGCGCGAGCGACCGCAAGCGTGGCATCGAAGGTGCTCCAGTCACGCTGGCCGTTGCGCGTGGCGAGCGATTGGAAGAACAGGCCCGAAAGACGTTTTGGGCGGGCCCGATGCTGGTGAGCGTCTGATCGAGCGCGGCCGTCGTGCCGAGCTCATACCAGCACTTCCCCTGGTTGTTGGCGTTATAGATGTTGAGGCCAACGAAGCGGTAGGGCCGCCCGTTGAGCAACAGCGTCGCGCCTGAACGGGTGACGAACTTCGGTACCGTGGCTGCGTACACCACCGGCTCCGCTCGCGAGTACAGGATCGGCGGAGCAGCTGGGCCCCGAGTGTCGCGTTGGCTAACAGCCGACGCCGGTACTCCGCTTGACACAAGGGCGGTGATCGTCAGCGCGGCACCCATCCCGATGCGGATCGCTCCCATGTGCGGCACCCCCATGGCAGGAATCTCCCCACCAAGTGCAACGGCCGTGCACGCTGACGACCTGCCTTGCGGATGACACCAGCTGGAAACGGCGGGCAACGATCGGGCGCCGGCCGTTACAGCTTGGGGGATCGTCGAGCCTTCCCGATACACTCTCCGTACATGCGGCTGACGAATGCCGCCGATCGTTCGCTTGAAGCGAAGGAAGGAGAGGCAAGGTGGCGCGCTCTCACGCGTGGCCGGAGGCCGTGGGTGGTCTGGGCGACGATCCTGCTGCTCTTAGGCGTAATCGGCGCTTGGCTTGTGCTCACGGTCCGTGCCCGACTGATTGAAGTCACCACGGATGCGGAAAACGGCCGCAATGAGATCGTTGCCGGTGCGCAGATCCTCAAGAGCGGCGGTTTCGGTCTCAGCCCTGCGGAGGCTGCAAAGGCGTCGGCTGACTTCCGAGACGCGGAACGAGATTTCTCACGAGCCAACGCAATTCTTAACTCGCGCGTCATCTCGGCATTGAGCCATATGCCCGTCGCCGGTCGCCAAATCAAGGCAGCCGTAGAACTGACGGATATGGGAGCCCGCGCCTCCAGAATCGGCACAATGCTGGTCAGCGCCGTGCAAGCACCGATCTCGAAGCAGGTGCCCGGTGCAGGGAAGGGCCAGGATCCGGGACAGAAGGTCGTCGCCATGCTTGACGCCCTCGACCCGGAGCTACCCCGGATTAGCCAGGACCTGCACCAGATTGTGGTGGACCGCGACCGGATCCCCTCGACCGGCCTGCTCCCGCAAATCTCCCGTGGCCTCGCGGCGTTCAACTCCAAAGTCGACATAAGATCCGTGGAGGCCTCCCTCGCGGAGCTTCGGCGCAACGAGCCTGGGTTGCGAGCGTTCCTGGGGACCGCCGGGTCCCAAACCTACCTTGTGTTGCAACAGGACCCAGCGGAATTACGTGGGAGCGGCGGATTCATCGGCACCGTCGGCTTCCTTTCCTTCGATCGCGGCAAGATGGCACCCTTCAATCCACAGCCGGTCGAGCAAATCGACTATAAAAACGGTCAGTCGGTGCTCGGCGGACCTGGGACCGCTAACCACGTTGACCCGCCCTATCCGCTGGCTCATGTCTTCCACCTCCAGAGTTGGGCACTGCGCGATGCGAATTGGTCGCCCGACTTTCCGACCGCGGCCAAGGAGGCGGAATTCCTGCTCGCCCGTGAAACAGGGCGCAAGGTGGACGGGGTAATCGCGATAGACCCATACCTGGTCCAGAAGCTGCTCGCGGTTACAGGTCCCATCACCGTTCCGGAAACGGGGGATGTCGTCGATCAGAACAATTTCTACGCCCTGACGCTGAGCCGGGTCGAGGTCGCGAGCGCGACTCGAAAGGATTTCGTATCCCAGGCCGCGAGGGAGATTCTGGCAGAGCTGATTGCGGTGCCACCAGCCAAGTACCTCAGCTTGCTCAATGCCGTCAGGGCAGGCTGCGACCAGCGATCGGTTCAGGCTTACTTCCATGACCCGGACCTCGAGGCGCTGACGAATCGTAACCAGTGCGGTGGACAAGTTCAGTCGCCCCCCGGTGATGCGCTCATGATCGTCGAAGCCAACGTTGGCGGAAATAAGGATGACTTTTGGATGAAGCGCCATTACAGCCTGCAAGTTGCGCTGAGCCACGATGGCAGTGCTCATCACATACTCCGGCTCCACTACGATGGGCTCACACCGCATAGCCGGCTGCTGACCGGCTCTTGGGGTTACACTGGCTGGCTCAGAATCTACCTTCCACCGGGAGCGTCGGTGGCCTCCGTTAATGGGGCGAAGCTGGACGCGTCCGTTGAACTCAGCCGTCAGGTCCTGCAGGGATGGTTCTACGTCCAGTTCGACCACTCGACCGATATCGTCGTCGTCTATGACGAAAGCGCAACCGTGTCAGGCGCGAAGGTGGACGGCTTTCATTTCTATTGGCAGAAGCAAGCCGGCCAGCTCGCTGTTCCGATCGGTCTTGATGTGCTGCCACCGAGTGGCGCGCGACTGCGCGCTGCGCACATTGGCGCGACACGCGTTGAGGGCATGCCACAGCTAACAGACCTGTCGGTCGACCGGGCATTCACCTTCGAGGTTCAGTCGAATTAGGTGGCTAAAGGGCGATGATCGCGGTTATTGGAGCAACGGGTTTCACCGGGCGACGGCTCGTTGTCCACTTGCGGCAGCAATACCCAGACCAGGAGTTAGTCGCAATCGTCCGTTCGGCAAGCCAGCACGAAGCCTTGACGAACGTCACCTTCCGCACCGCGGACCTGTCCGACATGGGATCGCTGCGTGAAGCTTTCCGAGGCGCCCGGCAGGTTGTTTCGGTCGTGTCCCTGGGGTCCGGCTATGCCGCCAACCTGGTATCCGCCATCCAGGCAGCCGCGCCCGACCACGCGATCTTTTTCAGCACGACGTCCATCTTTACAAAGGTTGCGCCTAGATCCCGAAACGTCTTTGTCGAGGCGGAGCACATGATCGTTAGCAGCGACATACCGGCGACCATATTCCGACCAACCATGATCTATGGCCGCCCCGGTGACCGCAATATCGAGCGTCTCTTGCGATTCATCGGTCGCTCGCCATTTATGCCGATCGTCGGGAGCGGCGCGGCGCTTCAGCAACCTGTGCATGTCGACGACTTGACCGCAGCAGTCGATAGCGCTCTCGGCAGGAGCAACACGATAGGCTGGTCGTATAACCTCCCCGGCCCGCGGCCGATGCGCTTTACGGAGCTCGTGGCCGAAGCTGCTCAAGCCGTTGGCCGCAGACCGATCTTTGTCCACCTCCCGCTGGGACTTACCGCGCTGGCAGTAGGTGCCTGGGCCGTGACCGGCTTAGCTCCTCGAATTCGACCAGCGCAAGTACTTAGACTCGCCGAGCACAAACAGGTAGACCCAAGTCGCGCAGTCCAGCATTTTGGCTACTCGCCGCGCGAGTTTGGTCTGGGCGTTAGAGAGGAAGCCCGCCTGTTGGGCCTAACGCATTCTGATGGCTCGCAAGGCAAGAAACATAGTCGCCGCTTCAGCCCCAAACGGGGCTGACTGGGCAGAAGCCATAGTCCCTCTTCTCGCCGCGCTGTTAGGACCCGCCTTGGGGAGCAACCTCCTCACGCGGTGGCTGATCCCTCGATTACGGAGCCACGGCGTGATGGACGTCCCCAACAAGCGCAGTTCCCATACCTCGGCGACTGTGCGGGGAGCCGGCTTGGCATTGGCTGCAACCTGGGGCGGCGCTGGCCTGATCATTGCAGTACTTGAGCCTCATCGCCCCCCCGCAGTCTTTGCCTTGCTCGGCCTGGCGGTCGGGCTCAGTCTGATCGGTCTTTGGGACGATCTCCAGGGCGTCAGCCCTGGTGGCCGGCTCCTCGCCCAGGCCCTTGTCTGCTTTGCTGCGGTCGTCCTTGGACTCCGAACGGAAACTGTGTCCATCGACTCTTTCACCGTGATAAGGCTCGGAGCGTTAGCCGTGCCGCTCTGCACCATTGGACTTCTCACCATGGTCAACTTTTTCAATTTCATGGACGGCATAGACGGGCTAGCGATTGGACAGACTCTGATCGCAGCGATCGTCCTCGTGGGGGCCGCGTTGCTGGTTCACGCTTCTCTCGTCGCGCTTTTGGCCACCGCGCTTGCGGGCGTGGCAGCCGGATTCCTTCCCTTTAACTGGAGTCCGGCGAAATGCTTCATGGGAGACTCCGGGAGTTACTTCTGTGGGGGTACTTTGGGGGGCCTGCTGCTCTTTGGCCAGCAATCGGGGGTTCCGCTATTGCTGGTGGCGCTGGCGAGCGCCATTTTTCTTGCCGATGCGGCCACAACCTTGGTGGTACGTCTGGTCTCACGGAAGCCGATCTGGCAGGCACACCGCAGTCACGCCTACCAGCGCCTGGTGCGGGCCGGATGGTCGCACGCCCAGGTGACCATCCTCTACATGGCAATCGCTGCGGTTAGCGGCACAGCCGCCATATGGTACCTAGCCAGATTGCGCGGCGAGCTCTAAGCCGATGCTTGGGCGCGGCGGGCGGCCGGTGCGCGACCCATGGAATCCGCAAGGTCATGGAGAGACTCCGCCGGCGTAAAGCCGGTCGCGTGGGCCAGCGCCAGCGCCTCGTACTCCGCGTTACCGAGAAGCCGCGTCAACGTCGCTGAATCAAAGGGCACACGGCGGGCCGTCAGCCTGCCGGCGAGGTCTCCAAGGCGGGCTGCACTTCGTAACGCCGGCAGCGGCACCGTGAAGGGCGCTCGGCGCGTGACGCCACACGCGTCAGCCAGGGTATCGATGATGTCCGTGGTCGAATAAATACGGCCGTCGGTGACCGTATACGCTCGCCCACCGGTTGCAGGATGATTGCCCGCCAGCAGGGTCGCGGCGACCAGGTCATTGACCCCGACAAGCGACCGGCGATTTCGAATGGTTGGCAGAGGCGGGCGACGGCCGCGTCGCAGCAACCTCATCAGAGATTCGAAGTTGCCCTTCGCTCCAGGACCGTACACCAATGCTGGTCGGAGAATGACCACCTGGAAGCTGGCTGTGTGAAGGCTCATGAGCGCAACTTCCGCCTCGTATTTGCTGCGGCCGTACGGGTCAGTCGCCGTGCTTGCCTGGTCTTCACCGACCACGCTCTCGCCCGGTTCTCCGAGCGCTTTGACCGTGCTCATGAAGACGAACCGCCTGACTCCGAGGGCTCGCGCCCGCTGCGCCACCTCCAGCGTCCCCTTGCGGTTGACCTCATCGTAGGCGCCGGCGTCCGCAGGTCTGTCCACGACAGCGTGCGCTTTGCCCGCGAGATGGTAAACGACGCCGACGCCCGCGAAGAGCTCTGCCGGCACCAAATGGGGCAGTTGCAGGGGGATGAACTCTGACCACGGGCCTTCGGCCGGCGTCCGTGCCGCGGCCCGGACTCTGACGTGCATCGACTGCAGCCGCTGACATAGAGCGTGCCCCAGGAACCCCGTGGCTCCAGTCACCGCAACCGTTTGGGACTCCACGACCCCTTCAGACATCTCGGCGCCAAACCGAGCGGTTGACGTAGTCGGTGTAGCTCACGATGATGCGGGTTACCGTGCGGGCCACCTCCATCGGCTCATAGTCGACGATACGGGAGAGCTTCGATGGCTCGCCCCGCTGCGACAGGACCATTTCAAGGACCTGGGGCAGCATCCCCCCGCGGAAGCCGGCGAATGGCACGGCACCAACGTCGGTGCCCTCGGGTCGTTCGTGCGTTTCTCTCAGCATCACGGCGGGGAAGCCCAGGATGGATGCTTCCTCAGTCAGCGTTCCGCTATCGCTCAACACACACCGTGCGTTCTGCTGCAAAGCGAGGTAGTCGAGGTAGCCAAATGGCTTGGACCAGGTCACGTGCGGGAGGTCATGATCCGACCGTAAGGCCAGCAGCCGGGTTCGCGTACGAGGGTGCGTGCTGACGAGGATTGGGATCGCGTAGGTGCGACCGAGCCAGACGAGCATCTCGAGAAACGCCGTCAGCTGCTCGGGAGGGTCGACGTTCTCTTCGCGATGGCAGCTGACAAGGAAGAACTTGTCGGCATGCAGCTGAAGACGGTCGAGTACGTCCTGGGCGTTGAGGCGCGGACTAACCTCCGCGAGGACCTCACGCATCGGACTGCCCGTCTTGATCACAAGTTCGGGTCGAAGACCCTCGGCCAGGAGGTAGCGTCGAGCGTGCTCCGAGTGGACCATGTTCACATCACTGAGGTGGTCCACGACCTTGCGATTCAACTCTTCCGGTACGCGTTGGTCGAAACAACGATTGCCGGCCTCCATGTGGAAGACAGGTATCTTGCGTCGCTTGGCGGCAATGACAGCGAGGCAGGTATTCGTGTCCCCGTAAAGGAGGAAGGCATCCGGTTGCTCCTCCGCAAGGAGCGCGTCGGTACGTGAGATGATCGCAGCGATAGTCTCAGCAACGGAACCTCCTGCGACTTCGAGGAAGTGGTCAGGTCGACGGATCCCGAGGTCCTCGAAGAAAACCTGGTTGAGCTCGTAATCATAGTTCTGTCCGCTGTGGACCAGGATCTGTTCGGTGTGTATGTCGAGCTCATGGATGACACGGCTGAGCTTGATCACTTCGGGCCTGGTGCCGACCAGCGTCATGACCTTCAGCCGCGTGCGGCGACCTGCTGCGACCGTCAACGAAGGAGCTCGTCCTTTGAAATTGCCTGCCAGGCCATCGGATCCAGCAAGCCGTGCTGTGACAGCAGCGCCCTCGTCGACTCGAAGTCCCCGGCGGCGGATTTGGAGCTGTATTCACGAGGGAGATCGTCTGTCGACACCACCGGCGTCGTGCTGATCTCGGGGAGCATGGCACTGATGGCGTAATATTCCCCGCGCCGCTGCACGCGCCGCATCTCCTCTTCACTGATGAGAATCTCGTGCAGCTTCTCGCCCGGCCTGATTCCTGTCATGCGGATCGCGATGTTCCGTTCGCCGATGAGGACCTTCGCGATGTCGGATACCGTGGCGGCTGCGCACGTCGGTATGTACGTCTCTCCGGTGTGGCCCTCCCGCAGAGCAGTCAAGATCGTGTCGACGGCTTGCTCCAACGAGAGCAGGAAGCGAGTCATTTCAGGGTCGGTGATGGTAACCGGCCCGCCGTGCTTTATCTGGTCGAGAAAGAGCGGGATGACGGAACCGCGGGAGGCCAGGACATTCCCGTACCGCACGATGAGAAAGCGCGTTGACGGGATCTCTAACGCACCGGCGATGAACACCCGCTCCATGATTGCCTTGGTTAGTCCCATGACGTTGACGGGCTTGCAGGCCTTGTCCGTGCTGACGCCGACGACTGACTCAACAGGCAGGTGGAGGTCTCGAATGGCTCGCACAATGTTCTCGGGGCCACCGACATTCGTCGCGACCGCTTGGGCTGGGAAGTATTCACACGTCGGTACCTGCTTGAGTGCCGCAGCGTTCACGACGATATCGATGCCTTGCAAGGCGGCGCAGACGTCGGCGTATGTTCGGATGTCGCCGATGCGGAATTGCAACTTGCGCCGAAAGTTCTCATAGATGACCTCGTCCGTGCTGACAGACCGGTTCTCGTAGGAGAGTCGCATGTAGTGCTGCTTTGCCTCATCGCGGCTGAAGACGAGTACATTTCCCGGGCTGCCTGCAGCTCCGCCCAGTAACCGACGCACCAAGACCTGTCCCAGCGAACCGGTGCCGCCCGTAACAAGAATGCGCTTACCCTCAAGCACGGCTACTCTCCTCTCGGTCACGCACGGCATAGGCCAGTTCGGCGAGCATCTGCGCCCATCTCGGCGGGACGTATTGGACCGCAGCCCGAAATCGCTCCGAGCTCAGAGAGCGATCGATGACGACCGTATCGCTTGGGACGACCCTGGTGGGCCGGTTGAGCAGGGCGCCGAAGTCGACGAGAAGTTTGTACTTAGTGATCGGTTGCGCCGAGATATGCCATAGACCGTCGAGCTCGCGATGGTCTCGAACAAGCATCTCGATAACGCGCGCTAGTTCCACTGTGGTCAAGCCGCTCCATTTAGCACGCGTCCATCCGCTCGCCGTATCCGTTTGCTGCAGGAACCACTCGATGAGGCCCGACGGCTGGCCCAGCTCGAGGCCGATCATCGATGTGCGGATCGTCAAGCAGCCGGTCTCCGTCAGTTCGCCGAGCAGCTTGGTGCGGCCGTAGAGGTCGACCGGGTCGGGGTTGTCACCCTCCTTGTAATTGCCACGGTCGCCGGAGAAGACGCAATCAGTACTGATGTGAATCAGACGCGCATTTGCCAGGCCGCAAAGGCTGGCTAGACGATGTGGGAACAAGCTGTTCACGGCGATGCTCTCCAGCGGATCCGCCGCCGCCGCGCGCTGCTTGACAATCCCTACCGCATTGATTACCACGTCAGGTCTTTCGTCGAGTAGCAGTCGGTGGGAAGTGTCAGGTACTCGGACATCCACGCCGGTGACCACGCGACAGCCGGCAAGAGCTGCCGCAACGGATGGCGTGGGGGGCTTCCGTAGGGTGGCCACCACCTCGTACGATTTAGAGAAGCGTCCCGCCACTTGATGACCAAGCATTCCATCGCCGCCGAGTACAAGGACCTTCAGGCCTTTGCCCGCTCATTCAACCGAGCCGCGGCCGCACTGTGCAGCAGGTTATCGATCCGTTCGATGAGCATCTCCCTGTTAAAGTTATGGTCGTAATGGGACCTTGCCCGCTCGCCCATCGCGGCACGCTCTTCCGGTGGTAGGTCATACAACCTCCGGGTGACTGCCGCCAGCGCCTCGACGTCGCCAGCCGGCGAGGCGAGGCCTGCACCGGCGTCCTCGACTTCCTGGGCACCCACTCCGTCGAGTGATGCTAGGACTGGTCTTCCGCACGCGAGGTAAGCCTGGATCTTGCTCGGGATCGTCAGTTTGTAGATGGGGTCGGGCCGGAGCGTCACGAGCAATGCGTCGGCGAGTGCGAACCATGTGGGCATCGACTCCGATGGACGTGGGCCCAGGAAGTGGACGCTATTGAGGCCGCGCCTCTCGATCTCGTGGCGCAACCAGGGCGCCTGGCGGCCCTCTCCGAGCACCACCCAGTGAATGTCCTGAAGCTCGCGTAAGCGCTCCGCCGCCCCGAGCAGAACATCGAGCCCCTGGGCCACGCCGATATTCCCTGCAAATAGAACGACGAAGCCTTTGGGGATCTCCTGTCTTTCGGGGGCCGTCGTTGGAACGATTGTGGGCCGGAAGTAGTCCTCGGCCCAGTTCGGCAAGTACGTGATCTTGGCGGGTGCCACACCCTGGCTCTCGAGAAGAGGCCCGAATGCGCGTGTCTGAACGAGTAGGCCGTCCATGGCGCGATGAAGCCGCCCGGTGAACCAGCCAGCCGCCCGTAGTGCCGATCCTTCCGAAAGAACCCCGGTGGCCCGCAGCGTTTCCGGCCATAGATCTTGCACCCACATCAGAACCGGTGCTTGGAGCCGCTTACCCAACGCCAGCGCCGGAATGGCAACCGTAACGGGCGAGGGCTCGTAGGCGAGGACGACATCGGCGGGCTTGCGCATGGCCCTGACCCCTAGAAAGGTGGCGCTTGCCGCAAAGGACAGGTAGTTCGCGGCGAGACGAAGCCCTCCACCCTTGCCCCGAGGAACGAGCGGCACGCGCAGGACCGTGCTGCCGAAAACGTCCGACCGCTTGGGCTTAAGGGTCTTAAACCCAGCGGCGACTTTGCCGCCCGGGTAATTTGGAAGGCCGGTCAGAACTTGAACAACATTCCCACGGTCCACAAGGGCCTGGACCAGGTCGTTGATCCTGAAGTTCTCCGGCCAGAAATACTGCGTGACGATACAGATGCGGAGTCCCGAGGCTCGCTGCGGAACGCTTGGCGGAAGCGTCGCTTCGGTATCACCCGATAGACCAGGACCGTCTCGCGACAGGAGCGAGCTCAAGCCGGGATCTCTCGTAGAGGCAGGCGACTTCACCTAACACATGATAGTGTCCTAAACCGATGCCGTCGGGCGCTCGACGGCGCTTCGGAACAACGTGCGATTCTGCTCAATTGCTTCAGGGTCGCGCTGGCGCTGAGCGGCATATCTCCGTGCACGCTGCGAGAGGCCATCCCAGGTAGCCGAGTCCATGGCGAGGCAGCGTTGAATGATGTCGTGGAAGCGCTCCGGCTCATCGAGCGGCACATCCCACCCGACACCGGCTGCCTCGAGTCCGCGCCAACGAGTGCGGTCGCTGATCAGGACCGGGGATCCACTCGCCATTGCCTCGAGAATGACGTGGCCGAAGTTCTCTCCCAGCGTTGGCAGGAATAGGAGGTCATGTTGGGTCATCAGGTCATTGATCCGGTCAGGACTCACCGGGCCCCCGTATTCAACCGTGACATTCGGTGGCAACTGCCGCATGAGGTCCTGGCATCGGTTCCAATAATCCGTGTCCTCGATTGGTCCGTATATGCTGAAATGAACGGTACCTTTTACGCCCTGCAGAAGAGTGACGGCACCGTCCAGGTTCTTCATACGTGAAACCCGCGAGACAAATAGGAGCCGCAGCCGGCCCGGTCGTTTTTCAAGCCGCTGTGTCGTAGCAGGCGAGCGGACCGCCGGCAGATCGGCGGCGATAACGACTCTGGCTCGCTCGCCAATAGACCGCCGGATGTCCTCAGCCTCATGGGTACCCGAGGCCTGCCAGATCACGCCACGAGTAAGGCCTAGCAGCCTTGCCCCGGCGATGTAGAGTCCCTTTCTGCCCGAGTTAAGCGCGAGCGCCCCGGATGCCAGCTCACCTCGGGGAGCGATGATCACGGGTCGGCGCGGAATCAAACGGCAACGTCGCAGCAGCAAAGGTCCAATCCCGAAAGGCAGAGAAAAGCAGCTGTTGATGTAAAGCGCGTCGTGCTCGGTGGAGGAGATGAGGCGGCGCAATTGCCACATAGCGGCACGGCTCGGCGGCACGTACATGATCTGTGCTGCTCCCGCGGTCTGCCACACGTTCACCGTCACTTGTGGGAATCCTTCCGTTTCCCCAAGATCCCGATCCCGCGTGATGACCTTGAACAGGAACTCGTCGGCCAGGTGCTCCAAGATCCCGGCCAGGGTACGAATCGGTCCCCCGGCTCGGTAGCCAGGCAGATAGTAGTCGGAGAGCGTCAGAATGATCGGCCGCCCGCTGATCACTGTGGGCTTACGACTCGTCGTCAGCGGTCGGTCGCCTCGGCTAGGACGATGAGGGTTTCGCCACCCAGCGCGCGAACACCCCAATCCTTGTCATACCGTTGCGCAGCCCAGCGGGGCGCCATGGCAAGTCTTGTTTTCCATGTTCGTTGCGGCGAGTGAAACGCAGCGCCTGTGTATCCCCAATGGATAACTCGGAACCCAGACTCCTCGATCATCGACAGCGCCAGGTTCTTCGTGAAGTAGTGAATGTGACCCACCTTGTGCCGCACTCTGAGTAGCGGCTGCTCCCGCACGACGGATAGCGCACTTAGATCGAGGGGGATGTGCAGAACATAGTGTTGAGCCGCGCCACGAATGCCCATCAGGAACGCATGGGGATCGCGATATGTTCGAGCAAATCTAGGATGAGGACGACGTCATATGTTCGCCGGTTCAGGGCGCGAAAGTCACCGACCCTCAAGTGAATGCCGGCCGACTCTGGCTGACGCCAAAAGCGTGCGGCCGTCGGCGCGATGTCGAGGCCAAATAATTCGGCCTGCGGGTTGCAGCCTCCGTAGTTCGAGCAACACGTGCCCGGCCCCGCAGCCCACAGCACCGATCGATGCCGGATGGATACATGCTCACGCAGGACCCTCCGACTAATTCTGCCTTCCATGGGCTGTCCTCGGTATCCCAGGTCGGATTGTGGTTGACGTAGTCTTCCGCGATGTATAGGTCATCCGGTCCCCTCACCTTCCTAGGCTACCGCGTCTCGACAAGTCGTCCCTACGACTCGCCTTGGCGCGCGATTTCGGCAAAACTACCTATACGATAATCTAGCTCCGGTGCTGAGGCTAGGGCTGCTTGGAGCCCAGAGCACGAGAGGCGGCGCCTGAAGAAGTTCCTGCTCGTATCGTCCTGGGCTCCGCCGATAGCTGGCGGAGCGGGGGTTATCCTCCGGCAACTCATCAGCAGCTTCCCGGCCGATTCCTACGTCGTGCTGACGGAAAGCGTGTCTGCATTTGCGGGGTTGCAATCTGCTGCCTGGCTGCCCACGCACCATTACTTTCTCGGCAGCGAATTGCGGCATTCGCCGCTCGAGGCGACGGCCGCCGCTGCCGCGGTCCGGCCGCCTAAGGGTTCGATTGATGTGCACGATCTTGTGGCTCGTGCTGCGCAGGCATTTGACGTTGCCACCATCACCCGCAAGCTGCGGGAGTTGACCCTTTTCGCAGTACGAACGATAGAGGCTGAGAAGGCGGAACTTGTGCTCGCTACGTCCGGAGACCCGATTTTCCTCGTTGCTGCCGCCAAGGCCGCGCAAGCCACTGGCCGACCGCTATACGTACATCTCTTCGACCTTTTTGCCGGCAACCAGTACTCGCTCCCCAAACGAGTCCTCGCGTCGCGTACGGAACGAGCAATCTTGCGGCAGGCTAGGTATGTGTTCGTACCCAACAATGCAATGGCTACGCACTACCAGTCACGATTGGGGATTGTTCCGATCGTCGTTCCAAACGGTACCAACATCCCGACCTTTTCCGCCGCACGCCCTGCATCGATGCCCGCGACAATCCTTTATACGGGGGCGATTTATTGGGCACAGCGCGATGCTGTCCGGAACCTCGCCACTGCCCTGAGGCGGCTCCCTGGAGTGACCTTCCAGGTCAAGACAAGCGCGTCACCGCTCACACGAGTGCGGGTAGGTCTACGGCAACAGCATGTCTCAGCGGGGTTCGGCGATCAGGAGGGTGCGCTGCAGGCACAACGTAGCGCCGACCTCCTCTTTCTGCCGCTCACGTTTCGAACCGCTGGACGCGACGTCATCCGAACGGCACTTCCTGCAAAGACGGCGGAATACCTGGTGTCAGGCACTCCCATCCTGGTACATGCCCCGCCAGATGCCTACATCAGTCAATACGCGCGGAGTGCGAAATGGGCCTATGTGGTCGACGCATCAGATCCGAAGGAGCTGATCGTCGCGGTAAAGACGCTTCTGAATGACCTTCCACTGCGAGCGGCTCTTGTGGCCTCCGCCTATGGTGAAGCCGTCCGGGCGCATGACCTGCTGAAGATCCGCGCCGAGTATGCCACGTATTTCGCCTAGTTCACGCTTGAGCGCGGCTGTCCGGACCACGGATTCAGTGTGCGGAGCCGGCGCACGAAAGGTTGAACGTCCCGCGGCGTCGCGACGAGCCATTCACGTGCCGACCCCCTGGAGCGCCGAGTCACCCAGTAGAGGTCGACCAGCATCGCCGTCGTGTAGGCAATTGACGATGCGACGGCAGCTCCACGAAACCCGTAACTCGGGATGAGCAACAGATCGAGCGCCAGGGTCGTGATCGTCGCGGCGGTCGCCGCAATAAGATCGAGCTTCAAGAAGTTTCGGCCCAACAGGTAGCACGACATGATCTTCCAAACCGAGAAAGTGACGATACCTGGCATGAGCAGCCAGATCGCGACGACGCTTTGCGCGAAGGCCGAGCCGAAAAACACGAAGACCGCCAGCGGTGCCAGGGCCGCCAACACGACGGCCATTGCCGCGACCAGGATCAATACCGAACGCGCCGCTTGGGTGGACACGAACGAGGCATCCTCCTCTGACGCCGCGGCAACCCTGGGAGCTAGGGCGATATACACCGAATTGGGTACGAACCAGATGACCTCGGCGAGCCCCGCCCCGACTGAATAAAGGCCGACCTGGGTCGGGCCTGAGAAGACATTTACCAGCAGGAGATCGAACCGGTAGTTCACGAAGGTGGTAAGGGTGCCCAGGTAGGTAAGTGATCCGTATCGCAGCATTGCTCTCATCGTCGGAAGGTGAAGGCCGAGCGAGATGGGCGTGCATTGTCCCACCAGAGCGATGGCCAATAACCCTGAAACGATGCAGCTCGCTGTCCAGGCTGCGATTGAGCCGGCGAGGCGATCCACGGGAACCAACAGCAGGACGGCGAGAGATGCGGCTAGCGTGATGGACTGAGCCAGAAGAACGGCGTTGAGCTGCACGAAACGCTTTTCGCCATGCAGCACTCCTTGCATAAAGGCCGCCGCCAGCAAAAACGGGAGCGACAGCCCGCTCAAGAGCAGGTATCGTGGCTCGACACCCATCAGCGGCCGCGAGCCTGAAATCTTTGCCCCTAAAGCCAATAGGCCATACGTGGCGATGCCGAGTGTCAGCGCGCTGACCAGGGAAACCGCGACCACATCTTTCTTTATCAACGACGCGCGGCTCACGTGATACACGTTGGCCGGACCGAAGCCCAAGTTCGCGACTAACGCGATGATCGACGGGACCAGTACCGCTATTGCGTAAACGCCGCGCCCGGCTGACCCCAAACTTCGCGCGAGGATGATATTAGCCGCCAATGCCAGAGCAAAAAGGACGATACGGACGGCGAGCGTGAGCGACGCCGACCCGAGAAGGCTCAATCTGAGAGCCTCAACTGCCCTGCGTCACCTTGAGACGGTGTCGATCGCCAGTCACGGCCGCAAAAGAGCATACCGTCCCTGAGCTCATCTGGTCCGCCATATAATTAGCCGGGGGCTAGCTTCCCTCGCCTCGCAAGAATTGATCGACAGAGCGGCCTTGTCATCGTATTGGGGAAGTTCATGGAACATCACGCCGACCGAACCGACTTGCCGCAGGATTCGTTTGCTTCCCCAAGGCTAAGCCCACGGATAGCAGTGATCGTTCGCCGCGTCGCGCCTGTGGTCCTGGCCGCAGCCACATGGGTGTCGCTGTCACCGTATTTCGTTTGGGGATCGGTTTGGTGGTCGCTTGCAGGCGGCGCCGTTGCTGCGCTAGTGGCGGCCGCCTGCTGGGCAGTCGGAGCGCGTCCCTCGCGGCAGAAAGTGGAGTTAGTAGGATTCGCCCTCGTTTCGCTGTTCGTGATTTACATCACCCTGGAGCCCCGGCTGGATGGTGGGCACACGCGGTGGATTTATGTTCTGCCAACGCTGTTGGCTCTTGCGCTCCTGTCGGACGAGCAGCGCAAGAAATGTCTGCGTGCATTTGCCGCGATCTTCGCCGTTTCGATGCTACCTGGAATATTGGACTCACTCTGGCTTTCTGCGGGATTTCCTCAAACTTTTGGGGAAAGGCCAGTCCCTAACGCTGATATGGCGGCTCACGGTGTGCGGTTTCTAACGTCTCCTTGGGCGCTGTTTACCGAGTCAAATGCGGTTCTGTTGCCCTGGGGTGGAGTTCTCTTCCGACTCTCGGGGATCTACGATGAGCCTGGCACTGTCGGAACGAACGCGGCCTTACTTCTGATCGCCCTCCGGTTCCGATGGTCCGACTGGCGCGTTGCGACCCTCTATGTCGCCGGCCTTTTAACGTTCTCGCTCGCTTTCGCAGCGCTCGCAGTCCTTGGTCTGCTCGGGAACGTAATTCTGCGCCGCCGGCCGGTCATGCTGGTCGCGATTCTTCCCATCATTGCAGGGGCGTCCCTTGCGCTGGGGTGGCTTCACCTATCCACCCCAAGCGGAACACGTTCGCAAATCGTGGTCGCCCAGCCTGTGGCCAAGTCCGCTGCGGTCCAATCGCCACAGGTCCAACCGTCGGCCTCGTCTACGCAAGTCCAGCCGTCGACCGCGCCGCCGCGCGACTTCGCGCCAAGTGGGCCAGGTCTGCGGCAGACGAAATTCGTAGATAACAGATCGCTGGCGCCGATGAACAAGCTCTTCCACGACTATCTCCACTCTGGCCCTAAAACCATTTTGCTTGGCATCGCCAGCGACGCGAGCGTGGTACGGGGCGGCGGGAGTGAAGTCTGGACGCGCGTGCTAACCGATCACGGCATCTTGGGGTTCTGCCTGTTGTTCGGCGGGGTTGGTTTGCTCGCGCTGGCGGCCTGGCGACGGTCCGGGTACGCGATGACGTGCCTGCTATTCCTCGGGCTATACGCGATCAACATCTATCAGCGCCCGGTTGTGTGGTTGCCCTATGCGATTCTACTGTTGATATGCGGTCCGGTTGCGGCCTCCGCGCTAGAGCGCGGCTCAGATTCCAGACGAACCGGCTTGAACGCTTTTAGGTCAAAGCTAGCCGTTACCGCCGAGTAATCTGCTCGGCTCTAGAGCTGGCTCGTGGCCATTTCGCGCCAACTCTAGGAGCCGGTCGCGAAGAACCCGCTCGTCGCGGTAAGTGCCGTTCGATAATTCACCCAGCATTAGCGGCCAATCTTCATGTGCCACGGACTTCTTTCCGATGATAGCCCTCACCTTTGGATGTGAGGTCGCGATCGCATTCTCATTGGCTCCCACAAGGTGTTCCGTTAGACGCTCGCCAGGTCGCAAACCAGTGAACACGATCTCTATATCGTCTGGCACGCGAAGCCCGCGAAGCTGTGCCAATCGTTTCGCGAGGTTCAGAATGGCAACCTCCTCTCCCATGTCCAACACGTAGATGTAGCCACGTTGCGCCATGGCAGCACTCTGGAGGACGAGCCGAACGGATTCCGGGAGCGACATGAAATATCGACGGACCTCCGGATGGGTGACGGTGAGCGGGCCGCCCTGGGCGAGCTGTCGCTCGAAGCGCGGAATCACGCTTCCACGGCTACCGAGGACATTGCCGAACCGAACCGCGGCGAAAATGGTCCTGGATTTCTCCAGGCTGAGGACGATCTGCTCGCCCAAGGCCTTGGTCGCTCCGAGAACATTCGTTGCGTCGACTGCTTTGTCGCTCGAGATGAGAAGGAAGAGCTCGCTCTTAACGCTTTCGGCCGCTCGAGCGCAGATCCACATTCCAATTACATTGATCCGAAGAGCCTCTCGCGCATGGTCCTCGAGTACGTCAACGTGCTTGATTGCCGCTGCGTGAATGACTATGTCGGGTTTTGTTTCCATAAAAATGGCGTCGATGGAAGCTGAGTTCGTAATGTCGGCCAATCGGATCGTAAACGGGGCATTCGCCGGTAAGCTGTCACGCAAATCCGTCAGGCCAGTCTCGTTGTTGTCAAGTAGGACGACGAGAGCCGGCTCAAATCCCATGAGTTGCCGAGCGATTTCGCTACCGATCGACCCGGCCGCGCCGGTCAGGAGAACGCGCTTGCCGGCGAACCGCGCGTAGATGGCGCTCGCATCGACCACGACTTCCTCTCGCTGGATTAAATCTTCGAGTCCAATGTCTCGTAGCACCAAGCCCTTGCCGGTGGCGACAGCAGCATGGAGCGAGGGCACCACATGAACCCTCGCGCCAGCGTTGGCTGCAACCTGGACAAGAGACCGTATCGTGGAAGCTGATGCCGAGGGGACCGCGATTACAACGGCTTCGGCGTGATAGCGCTTGAGAACCGCCGCCAACTCGAGCCGTGTCCCAGCAACGGGAAGACCCCCAATCCGGCGGCCGACCTTACGCCGGTCATCGTCGATGAATGCCACGGGTCGAAGGGGACCGGGTTCATTCTGTAACTGAAGCGCCAATGTGGTGCCAGCCGAGCCAGCGCCCACGATGACAACCGGCCGTCCGACTCTCCCGGTCGACAGAGCCCGACGTAGCTTCGGGAGGAATTTGAGGTGCGACAAGGCGAGATAACCGAACAAACCGCCAACGATGAGTGCGGAAATCGGTATCGGCCGATCTCGTCTCAGTAATGTGATCTCCAGAACGCCAACGGCACAAACAGAAGTTAGGACGGTTAGGGCAAGGGAGAGCATGTCGCGCAGGCTGGCGAATCGCCAGACGCTCCGATATGCGTGAAAGATCAGGTTGGACAGCGAGTACGAAACGGTCACGAGTAGGACCGATAGGAGTGCCCGGTGACCATAACTTGTCGGGACCCGCCCACCGTAGCGAACCAGGAATGCGAGGCCGAAGGCGGAGTTGAGAACAAGAACTTCGAGCAGCCATGTCGGGCCGTGAAGACGCAGACCAAGCGCAAGTTTCTTTATTCGGTTGCTCCATCGGAGCCTTTGGCCGCTTAAGAGCGGCGAGTCGGCCGCAAGGCGGTGTCCCTCCTCCCGCGAGCCGTGTTGGCGAGACAGTTCGCGATCGTTGCCTACCCTCGCCGAACTCAGCCGCGGCCCTGCCTCTCCGCCCAAGTGACACCCTCCCTCCGACGACGTTCCGCGACGTTCCTTCCGCTAAGAGCCACATTCTACGGTTTGCGGTTACCTAGTGTCGCTGGCCGGGGTGAGAGATTTCACTTTGCTCGGTCGACTCCGCCCAAAAGGAGCGCGGCTGTGGCGCCGGCTAGGATCCCTGGCGTCGTGCTCTCGATGGTCAGGCATAGCAGCGGCTGATTTCCAGCTCTGCTGGCTTCCCCTGGGGATCGAAGCCAGGATCCGTTGTTGGCGACGGGAGGGGGTCAAGTAGGTATTCCCACCAGTACATGCCGCCGATCCGTCCCTTGAGCGCCTGGCAGGCGGCCGCGTAATAGAGGCGCTGAGCCTCCATGCTGACACCCGTGCCGTGGCTCCAGAGCCACGGCTGCTGAAAGGAGCCGACTTCCGAGGTGGTCCCCAGTTCGGTGAAGACGACGTGCTTGCCGAAGCTATAGGCGAAGCCGTTGGCGCGGGCGATCCACTGTCCCCAGGCGGCGGCCAACTGCTGCTGGGTGCCGTTGACCGGCACCGCGAGCGGGAAGAACGCATCAACGCTGAGGAAGTCGAGCGCCCAGCCAAAACTCGGATACCAGATAGCCCAGTTCGCTGAGTAGGTGAGCTGGCCGTGGTAGACGCCCCGGATGCTTGCAATCAGATTGACCCACTGCTGGGTCGACGACTGCAGCGAATCGAATTCGGTCCCGATGTCGATGATCTCGACGTGTTCCGCCTGGGCCAGCTGCGCATACCCGATCAGCAGGCTCGTGTAGCTCGCGAACCACGCGCTCGTACTCGACGGCGCGATCTGGCCCCGCCACTTTCCGGCCGCGTGCAGGCTTGCCTCGTCGAGCAGTGGGCGCAGCAGGACGCGCATATGCCGCTGGTGCGCGGCTCGGATGAAGGTTCGCATGTTGCTCGCGGTTGGCGTTGAGTTGGGATCGCCATACACAGTTGTCGCCGTCCAACTCGCCTGGTAGATGGGGAACACGAACGCGACGCTGTTGACGTGAAGCTGAGCGAGGTGGTCGAGCTGCGCGGTCGCCTTGGTGGCGAAAGCGGGATCGTTGCCATAGACGAGCAGGTTGACCCCTGCCTCGAAAGGAAAGGGTGTCGGGGCGGGACGCGGTGCGGCGGGCGCTACCGGCGCGGCGGTCGTCGCGGGCGATGGCGTCGGACTGACGCTCGGTGTGTCTCGGCCCGCCTGCGCTACGGTGCGGGACCGCAAGCCCGGAAAGCTGGAAGCGGCTATGGGCGGCGCCAATGTGGCACCCGTTGGTATGAGGGCATACGCCGTGACCAGGCTGCTGGTCTCAACGGCGCAGGCCAGGACCAGCGCGAGCGTCCGGATTCGGACAAATCGGCGCAGTGGTCGGATCGGCCCGCGAAATGGGAGTCGCACCGAGATAGAAACGGCGGGCCTATACGGCGGCTTGCGTAGGGCGGCTGTGCCAGTGCGATGTCGTCATCGATCGGTCACCCGCCAGTGGTTGCCCGGGCCGCAGGTTCGGGTCTTACTCGTAGGTGGAATGGTCCGAAGCGACCTTCGTCCGGCAGTACTCATCCTGGCCCTGCTCACCGTGGTCGTCGTGGGGGCCGTCCCGGCGGAAGCCGCCGCTCCTCCAACCACGAGCTGCCAGGTCTTCCCGGCCGACAACATCTGGAACACGGACATCTCCACCTTGCCGGTGCACGCGCGAAGCGCGCAGTGGCTGACCACGATGGCTGCCGCAAGCACCAACCTTCACCCCGACTTCGGCGCGCCGCCCTCTGGCTTCCCCTACAACATTGTCGACAGCACTCACCCGACGATCTCGGTCACGTTTCAGTACGCCAGTGAGAGCGACCCTGGTCCCTATCCGCTTGGCGCCGACACCAGCATCGAAAATGGGAGCGATCACCATGCGCTGATCATCGATCGCGATACCTGCACGTTGTACGAGCTGTACGCGCTATCCGGCAGCGGTTTCTCCTGGTCGGCCGGTTCCGGCGCCGTCTTTCCGCTCGTATCGAACACGTCGCGGCCGCTGGGATGGACTTCCGCCGACGCGGCGGGCCTACCGATCTTCCCCGGGCTGGTTCGCTGGGATGAAGTCCAGGCGGGCGCGATCAGGCATGCGATCCGGTTCACGGCGCAGCAAAGCGACCAGAGCTTTCTGTGGCCGGCCCGGCATCAGGCTGGCACCGCCGCCAACCCCGCGCTCCCACCTATGGGCGCCCGCTTCCGTCTGAAGGGGACCTACGACATCTCACATTTCAGCCCGCAGGCGCGGGTGATCGTCCTCGCCATGCAGCACTACGGGTTGATCCTGGCGGACAACGGCAGCAACTGGTTCTTTAGCGGCACGGAGGATGCGGCCTGGCCGGACAGTCTGCTCAGCGAGCTCAAGACAATCCCCGCGTCGCAGTTCGAGGCGATCGACGAGTCCGCGCTGATGCAGAGCCCGAATTCGGCGGCGGTCACACCTGCCTGTCAATCGAGCGGCGGAACGCGAACACTTAGCGTCCCCCCTCGGGTCTGCGTCTGTCTCTGCAGCGTGCGGGCGGGCGCCCCACCACGGTTGCCTTCGCTCCCGGTGGCGAACCAGCATCGATGGCCGCGGCGATGGCCGTTGCGGTGAGCTATCGCTTGGGCTCGGCGAGTAACGTATCGATCGCGGCGTGGCCGCGGCGGGCGATTTCTTCGGGATCGTGCGCCCAGTAGCCGGGGTTGAAGGTCTCGAGGCTCCATGGTCCGGCATATTTGCCAGTCCGAAGCTCGTGGATCAGCGCCTTGAGGTTGATCACCCCGTCACCGGGAAGCACCCGGTCGGCATCCTCGATCTCCCGCGGCGGTTTCGCTGGCGCGTCGTTGAGGTGAACGAGCGCAAGCCGGTCGATCGGGTATCCGTCGAGCGGCTGAGCGCCGCTGGCATGCCAGTGACACGAATCCAGCACGAGGT
>Ga0102924_1001649_pt1 | contig 25433 bp, 29 predicted proteins | sample PaiPotPPM11metaG_FD_80116 | JGI IMG/M metagenome (GOLD analysis project Ga0102924, IMG submission 80116) | Iron sulfur acid spring bacterial and archeal communities from Banff, Canada, to study Microbial Dark Matter (Phase II) - Paint Pots PPM... ... | reverse complement strand
CGTCCGGGCACAGGCGCCCCCCGGCATCCCGGCGCAGCCGCCTCCCGGCGTCCGGGCACAGGCGCCGCCCGGGCATTCGGGCACCGGCGCCGCCCGGACCATGATCGTGGTTGATCCGTTGCACTATTCGCCATGAATCCACCACGATCATGAGAAACCGGATTTAGGACCGACCGAAACCCCGGTCGGAGCCGGGCCAAAGCCCATTAAGGTCAGCTTGGCCCGGCCCGGGCGGCGACCCAGGTCACCGGCAACCACGTGGATGGCACCATCGCTGTCGCCCCGGCAACAGCGATGGTGCCATCCATGCCGCTCTTGGCGGCCCAGCGCAGGGCCTACACCAGCACTTGCCGTCCGCGGCTGCCGAGGTGGATGGCCGACGGCCTGACCAGGCAGGCGCGAAAGGAGCGACCACGATCGGCTAAAGCGACTGCCGGGCGCGCGAGCTGAGCAACGGCGGCTGGGCGTGCGCCAGCGAGCCGGGCACGAGTGGGGGCGCCTTGCGGGCCGGGCGGCGGAGCCACCGCGGGCAGGTGGCGCTGCGGTCACGGCCGACTGGGGCCGCGGCGGCGCCGCATCACAGCGCCTGGGCGTGCGCCAGTGAGCCGACCGCGGGCTGGTGAGCCGGCGGCGGGCCGGGCAGGTGGCAGCGTCGTTAGGGCAGGCAAAGAGGGACGCCTGGGTTCAGACGTCCCTCCGTCTGTTGCGGCCAGCCAGCGCTCGTCAGGTGAGCGCGGGCTCCCGAACCGGAATCAGCAGGTCCTGCCCCACCTCTGCAGCAAGAACGTCGTTCTCCTCATGCAGCCTGGCAAGCTCGGCTTCAAGATCGCGTACTCGCTGTTGGAGGCGGCGCATCTCCGAGACCATGCGGGGATCCGGCCCGCCGACGTGGCCATATAGAGCCTTCGCCATTTTGTGAGGTCCTCCACACTGAGTGACCAGAGTGGGCGCGCATGCGTAGACGCGGAAGCAATGAAGCGCAGCCTTGCGCGCGGGTAACAGATCTATGGTCCCACCGCGACGGGTATCCGGTCAAGTTGACGATTGCGCAGGTCACACGGCCGCCTGCGACGTGCACCTTAGCGCTCGGCAAAGCCGGTGAGACCGCCGTGCGCCGCGTCCCACCGGTAGGTCACCGCGACGACCCGCCCGGGCGTATCGGGCCCCTCTAGCAGGGAAAGCAGCTCGCTGCAGCTTGCCTCGGCGCCTTCCGCGATCACCCGCACCCGGCCATCTTCGAGGTTCTCCGCCCAGCCCGCGAGGCCGAGTTCCAGGGCGCGGCTCCGCGCCCACCAGCGGAAGCCGACGCCTTGAACCCTGCCTTCCACCCACGCGGTGAGCCGGGCTTGCCCATCCGGGGTCACGACCGCGGCCGCGGGCGCGGCTGGCATTGGGGGCAGCTGAACGAGGACCGGTTCATGAACGGCTCGCGGCGCACCGGCGTCCCGCACCGCAGGCACGGCTGCTCGGCCCGGCCGTAAACGGCCAGCGAGCGCTCGAAGTACCCGCTTTGCCCGTTCACGTTGACGTACAGGCTGTCGAAGCTGGTGCCGCCGGCGCTGAGCGACTCGGCGAACACCTCCCGGACCGACGCGAACAGCCGGGTCACCGCGGTCGGCCGCAGGAGCTGGGTCGGGCGGGCCCAGTGCAGCCCCGCCCGCCACAACGCCTCGTCGGCGTAGATGTTGCCGATGCCGCTGACCAGGGACTGGTCGAGCAGGGCGCGTTTGATCTCGGTCCGGCGGACCCGCAGCCTGGCTCTCACCGCGGCCAGGTCGAAGGCGGGCTCGAGCGGGTCGGGGGCGATATGGGCGATGGCGCCCGGCAGCACCGCCCCGCCCGGCGCGAAGGACAGGTGCCCGAACGTCCGCTGATCGGTGAACCGCAGATCAGGCCCGGAATCGGTAAACGTCAGGCGAACCCGGACATGTGGCGAGAGCGGCCGCGACGGATCGCCCACCAGGAGCTGGCCGCTCATGCCCAGGTGCGCGAGCACGGCGTCGTCGCCGACCGGCAGCCACAGGTACTTTCCGCGCCGCCGCGCGCCGGTGATCCGGCGGCCCTTGATGGCCGCCGCGAAGTCATCGGGGCCGGCCAGGTGGCGGCGCAGAGCGCGGGGATGCAGGGCCTGGACCGAGTCGACAGTCCGGCCGACGACGTACCGCTCGAGCCCCCGGCGGACGATCTCGACTTCGGGCAGCTCCGGCACGCCTAGCTCCGCCGCTGCGGGCTGCGGCCGTCATCGGCCCGCCCGGCAGAGTCGGCGGCCCGCCCGGCGCTGTCCGTGACAGCGCTTCCGGCAGGCCCGCCCCCCGCGGCAGAGTCTGTCTCGCTAGCTCCGGCGGCCCCGGGGTTCCCCGTGGCCGCGACTTCAGCCCCGGCGCCCCGCGCCGCGGCCTCTCCGGCGGACCTGCCCCCCGCAGCCCCGCCCTCCGCTGGTCCGGAGCGGTCCGCCCGGCCCTCCGCGGCGCCATCCGCCGCGGCCTGGCCGGCCGCCGCCGCCACACCCTCGGTGATCGCGTTCCAGGCTGCCTCCGCGGCCTGCTGCTCGGCTTCCTTCTTCGAGCGCCCTTCGCCTTCGCCGTAGGTACGGCCGCCGATCTTGACATAGGCACGGAACGACTTCTGGTGATCGGGGCCGCTCTCGTCCACGTGGTATTCGGGCACGCCCAGCATCTCGGCCGCGGTCAGCTCCTGGAGCGAGGTCTTCCAGTCCAGGCCGGCCCCCAGCCGCGCCGAGCGCGCGATGACCGGGTCGAACAGGCGGTGCACCAGCGCGTCGGCCTCGTCGAGGCCGCGATCGATGTAGACGGCGCCCAGCACGGCCTCGAGCGTGTCGGCCAGGATCGACGACTTGTCCCGGCCGCCGGTGCCCTCCTCGCCCTTTCCGAGCCGGACATAGGAGCCCAGGTGCAGCCCCCGGGCCACCCCGGCCAGCGCGCGCATGTTGACCACGGCCGCGCGCAGCTTGGCCAGCTGCCCCTCGGGCAAATCGGGATATTCTCGGAAAAGCGTATCGGTAACGATCAGGCCGAGCACGGAGTCGCCCAGGAACTCCAGCCGCTCGTTGGTCGGCAGCCCGCCGTTCTCGTAGGCGTACGAGCGGTGGGTGAGGGCGCGCTCCAGCAGGTCAGGACCCAGCGGGACACCGATGGCGTCGCGCAGCTGAGCGTGCTCCGGCCGCACAGCGTCGGGAACCGCCGCCCCGTTCTCACCTGATGTACCGATCACGCTCCCCTCCTTTCCGCGGCTCACGCGTCAGCGCGCCGCGCATCCCGGATGAGGCCGGTCAGGAGGGGGTCGTTACCTGGCGTCGATTATACGTGCCGCACGTCGGGCAGGCCCGATGCGGCAGCTTGGGGTCGCGACACTGCGGGCAGGTCATGAGCTGCGGCGCGGTGGTCTTCCACTGGGCCCGGCGGGACCGGGTATTGCTGCGGGACATTCTCCGCTTGGGGACCGCCACCTCAGCGCTCCTTCCTCGTATCCGGTACGGGGGTCCCGTCCGGGGCTGGTTCGGTGCCTGCCTCAGGGTGGCCGTGCTCGGCTCCCGCATCCGCAAGCCGGACGCCACACTCGGAGCACAACCCCGGGCAGTCATCGGCGCACAACGGCGCGAGCGGCAGTTCGAGCACGAGCGCATCGCGCAGGGCCGGCTCAAGATCGAGCAGATCCCCGTCCAGAAGGTACCCGTCAACGTCGTCGTCGCTCGCCTCGTAGACGAACAGCTCGGTGAACCGGACCTCGGTCGCCGACGCGAACATGTCCAGACACCGCGCACACTCGCCGACCAGCGGCGCTTGCACGGTCGCCGTCACCAGTACGCCCTCGGCGACGCCCTCAAGCTGGACATCCAGCTCGAGCTCGGCACCTTCCGGAACGTTAACCAGCTCGACGCCCAGACTAGCCGGAGCTGGCGCCGTGCGGGTCTCAGATCGGACGGCACCCGGACCAAGGGCCCGGGTATCGAATACGAGCGGCATATGCGGGTTCAGCCGCTGTGAATGCTTGGAGTTTGCGTGTGGCATGGCAGGCAGAAGTACGGGCGGAGTATCGGGCGGCCAGCATACCCGGCTGCCTGCGGTAATCCCAAGTCGGCCTGCGGCGGGGTGCCTACGCGGTCGTCCCCCCGAGGTCAGCACTGCGGACGGCCAGCCGGCTCGCCACGGACTGCGGCACCAGGCTGGTGACGTCCCCGCCGTACTTCGCGAAGTCCTTGACCAGGCTCGAGGACAGGAACGCGTAGAGCGGGTTCGTGGATATGAACAGGGTCTCCACGCCGGCCTGGCTGTAGTTCATCTGGGCCATCTGGAGCTCGTAGTCGAAGTCGCTGACCGCGCGCAGGCCCTTCACGATCGCCGAGACGTCGTTGGCCTTGCAGAAGTCAACGATCAGGCCGTCGAACTTGGCCACCCGGACGTTGTCGTGCTCCTTGGTCACGTCGCGCAGCATCTCCAGCCGCTCGTCGACGGTGAACAGCGGGACCTTGTTGGGGTTGCGGAGAACGGCCACGATGATCTCGTCGGCCAGCCGCGCGGCGCGGGCGACGATGTCGAGATGGCCGTTCGTCACTGGGTCGAAGGATCCGGGATAGGCCAGACGGCGCACGCGGATTCACCCTTCTGTCGATGACTCCGTCGCAGGCTGAGCGCCTGCGGCGAGACCGTACCAGAGCGTCGCCTCACCGTAACCACGGGACCGCCCGGCCGTATACCCGGCGGGCCAGGTGAACGGGCCGCCGCGGGTTCCCCGCTCCACCACGACCAGGGCCCCGGGCGCGAGCCAGCCCGCACCGAGCGCTACGAGCACCCGCCGCACCTCGTCATCCGGCATCGCGTACGGCGGGTCGGCGAAGACCAGGTCGCGCGGCGAGCCGGCGCCCGGCCCGCGGGCGAGCACCCGCTCGACCCGGTCGGCCAGCAGCCGCGCGCCCGGCAGCCGCACCGTCTCGATGTTGCCGCGGATCACGCGGGCCGCCCGGGGGTCGGACTCGACCAGCAGCACGTCCGACGCGCCCCGGGACAGCGCCTCCAGGCCGACCGCGCCGGATCCGGCGTACAGGTCGAGGACCCGCGCGCCGTCCAGCTCGCCGCGGATGGCCAGCACGCTCGCGAACAGGCCCTCGCGGGCCCGGTCGGCCGTCGGCCGGGTCCCGCGGCCGGCGGGCACCGAGAGCCGCCGCCCGCCCGCGGCGCCTGCGACGATCCGCGTCATGAGGGTCCCGTTCAGGCCTTTTCGAGGTATTCGGCCTGCTCTTGATCGAGCAGAACGCGGATCGCGGACGCCAGCACGGGCTGCCCGGCCAGCGCCGGGTCCGCGGCGACCAGTTCCGTGGCCTCGCGCCGGGCGCGGCCGATCAGCTCCTCGTCCTTGAGCAGGGTGAGCAGCCTCAGGCTCGATCTGCGCCCGGCCTGGGCCACGCCGAGCACGTCACCTTCGCGGCGCTGCTCGAGGTCGAGCCGGGACAGCTTGAACCCGTCCAGCGTGCCGGCCACCGCGTCGAGGCGCTGCCGTGACTTGCTCTCCGCCTCGGCCTCGGTGACCAGCAGGCACAGCCCCTCGTGGCGGCCCCGGCCGACCCGGCCGCGTAGCTGGTGGAGCTGGGAGACGCCGAACCGGTCGGCGTCCATGATCACCATCGCAGTGGCGTTCGGCACGTCCACGCCGACCTCCACCACAGTGGTCGTGACCAGCACGTCCACCGCGCCGTCCGCGAGCGCGCGCATCACCCGGTCCTTCTCGTCGGACGGCAGCCTGCCGTGCAGCACCGCGAGGCGGAGCCCGGCCAGCGGGCCGCGCTCCAGGTCGGCCGCGAGGTCCAGGACCGCGAGCGCGGGCCGGGCGGTCTCGGCGGGCGAGCCGTCGTCCGGGTCATCGCCGGAAGCTCCGTCGCGGGCCGTCCCCGTGTGGTCGTCCGGCTCCTCGGGCGCGTCCCCGCCGATGCGCGGGCACACCACGTACGACTGGCGGCCTTGCGCCGCCTCCTCCCGCAGCCGCTCCCAGACCCGCTCCACGTAGTGCGGCTTCTCCGCCGCGGGCACGACGTGGGTGCGGATCGGCGAGCGCCCGGCGGGCAACTCGGTCAGCGTGGAGATCTCCAGGTCGCCGAAGACCGTCATCGCCACCGTGCGCGGGATCGGGGTCGCGGTCATGACCAGCAGGTGCGGCCGGCCGTCCCCGGCCTTGTCCCGCAGCGCGTCGCGCTGCTCCACGCCGAACCGGTGCTGCTCGTCGATCACCGCCAGACCGAGGTCGGCGAACTGCACCTGCTCCTCGAGCAGCGCGTGGGTGCCGATCACGATCCCCGCCTCGCCCGATGCCGCCTCCAGCAGCGCGCGGCGCCGCGCGGCCGCGCCCAGGGAGCCGGTGAGCAGCGTCACCCGGGTCGCGTGCTCGGCCCCGCCGAGCTGGCCGGCCTGGGCCAGCGGCCCGAGCTGATCGGTGATCGACCGGTAGTGCTGCTGGGCCAGAACCTCGGTCGGGGCGAGCAGCACCGCCTGGCCCCCGCCGTCGACGACCTGGAGCATGGCGCGCACCGCGATCACGGTCTTCCCGGACCCGACCTCGCCCTGGAGCAGCCGGTGCATCGGGTGGTCCAGGGCGAGTTCGTCGGCGATCGTCGCGCCCGCCAGTTCCTGCCCCACGGTCAGCTCGAACGGCAGCCGGGCGTCGTAGGCGTCGAGCAGCCTCTCGGCCACGCGCGGTCGCGGCGTCGCCGAGTATGCGATCGCGGCGAGCCGCCGCTGGGCCAGCACGGTCTGCAGCAAGAACGCCTCGTCCCACTTCAGCCGCTCGGTCGAGCGCACCACGTCGCCCCGGTCGATCGGGCGGTGGATGCCGCGCAGCGCGTCGGCCAGGCCGCGCAGCTTGTGCCGTTCCCGGACCGCCCGCGGCATCGGGTCCTGGATATCCAGGACGTCCAGCACGATGCGGACCGAGCTGGCGATCTGCCAGGAGGTGATCTCCTTGGCGGCCCGGTAGACCGGGATGATCTCGGCGGCGTACTCGGCGGCCCGGACCGTATCGTCGTCGGTGCCCAGCAGCTCGAACTCCGGATGAGCGAGCTGCCGCTTGCCGCGGAACGAGGAGACCTGGCCGGAGAACAGGCCGTGCAGGCCGGGGGCGAGCACCTTCTCGCGCCAGTCCTGCCGGCCCCGGGAGAAGAACGTCAGGACCAGCAGCCCGTGCCCGTCGGTCACGGTCGCCTCGAAGATCGAGCCCCGCCGGTTGCGCATCGGACGGCTGGTCACCTTGGCGATCTTCGCCTGCACGGTCACGTACTCGCCGTCGCGCAGCGAGGCGAGGTCGGTCAGCTCGCCCCGGGTCTCGTACCGGCGCGGGTAGTGCCGCAGCAGGTCACCGACGGTGCGCAGGCCGAGTGCCCGTTCCAGTGGCTTGGCCGCCTTGTCGCCGACCACCAGGCGCAGCGGGTCCTCCAGGATCGCCATCGCCGCTACTCCACGCCGATCAGGAGCGGGACCGGCCCGCCCTCGTAGCAGACGACCTCGGCCTCCGGGCTGACCCGGGCGACCTGCTCGGCGACGGCCCGGGCCAGGCCCGGCTCGGCCCCGGCGCCCTCCATCAGCGTCACCAGCTCGCCGCCCGGCGCGAGCAGCAGGCCGGCCAGGGCGGCCGCCACGTCCCGCTGCGTCCCGGCCGCGACCTGCGCCTCGTCGCCGACCAGCCCGGTGAAGCCCGCGCCGGCCGGGCCGGTCACGCTGCCGTAGCGCATCCCCGCCACGGCCTGGCTCATCGCCGCCACGTCGGCGTCGAAGCCCCGCTCGGGGTCGTGCACGGCCAGGGCCGCGATCCCTTGCAACGGAGAGCGGGCCGGGATCACCGACACCCGCAGGCCCTCGTCGCCGAGCCGGGCCGCGGCCGCGTGCGCGAGGCGGGCGACGCGATCCGCGCTCGGGATCACCGCGACCTGAGCGCCGGCCTGCCGGATCGCCTCGACCAGCGCGGGCACAGCGGGGCCGCCGCCGTCCTGCCGGAGGACCCGGGCCCCGCCCCCGCGCAGGAGCGAGGCTAGGCCCTCGCTCTCGGCGACGGCCACCACACCGCGCCCCCCGCCCGCTTCCCGTTCCGCCCGCACTGGTTCTCCCTGCACCGGGGCGCCGAGCCAGGTCACGGTGATCCGGTGCGGGCGCCCGCCGAGCATTCCCGCCTCGATCGCCGCTCCGGCGTCGGGCACGTGCACGTGCACGTGCCACAACTCCGCCCCGCCCACGATGACCAGCGAGTCGCCGAGGGCGTCCAGCCGCTCCCGGAGCCGGGCGACCGATTCGGGCGGTGCGTCGAGCAGGTAGGTCACCTCGTAGCCGGGTGACGTCCGGGGCGACGATCCCGGCGCCGCGCTCGTCACCGGGCGGGACGCCGCCGGGACCTCGAACGCCTCGGCCGCGGCCCCGGTGACCGTGGCCGCGAGCGCGTCCAGGAGCACGCAGAGCCCGGCCGCGCCCGCGTCAACCACTCCGCTGGCGGCCAGCACGTCCAGCTGCTCCGGGGTGCCGGCCAGCGCCTCCCGCGCGGCCGCCGCGACGGCGGTCACGACCGCGGCCAGGCCGCCGTCACCGGGTTCGCCGCCGGGGGCCGAGGGGTCGGCGCGGGCGGCGCGGATCCCCGCCTCCGCGGCCGCGTCGGCCACGGTCAGCACGGTTCCCCGGGCCGGCCGGCTCACCGCCGCCCGCGCGCTCGCCGCCGCGTGGGCCAGGGCCCGGGCGAGGACCGCCCCGTCGCACCGGGATTCGGGCCCGCACACGTCGGCCAGCCCGCGGAACATCTGGCTGACGATGATCCCGGAGTTCCCGCACGCGCCGAGCAGCGCGCCCTGGGCGGCGGCCTCCCACACCTGGGCCGAAGCGGCGCCCGCCGGCAGCGAGTTCACCGCCTCGGCCGCCGCCATGAGCGTGATGTGCAGGTTGGTCCCGGTGTCGGCGTCCGGCACCGGGAACACGTTCAGCGCGTCGATCGCCGCCCGGGCCTGGGCGAGCGCTTCCGCGCCCAGGTGGCACCAGCGCCTGACGGCCTCGCCGTCCATGACCTCCGCCGCCATACCCCGCAGACTAGATCCTGATCCCGACTGAAAGCGCGATAGACGTGTCCCGCCATGGCCCGGGGCGCCGCGGGCAACCGGTTCGCGTGAACGCCTGGTGTTCGGATATCCTTCAGCGACTGTCCCGGCGGCGACCGGGACGAGTGACCTAGCTGGCTATCACCCCAATGGAGCGATCCGTGGCTTCCGTCTGCGACGTCTGCGGCAAGCGGCCTGGCTTTGGCAACAACGTGTCGCACTCGCACCGCCGCACGCCGCGCCGCTGGAACCCGAACATTCAGCGCGTGCGCGCCCAGGTCAACGGGGCGCCGCGGCGGCTGAACGTGTGCACCTCGTGCATCAAGGCGGGCAAGGTCACCCGCTGACCGGCGCCAGCCCGCGCGCAGCCCGCCGGCCCGGCCTCAGCCGAAGCGGCACTTGATCCCGTCCAGCCTGCAGCCGGACGGGGATTGCGGCCTGCCGGTCGCGGACATCATGAGCTGGCCTGCGCCCGGCCTGCCGGCCCCGGGCTCGTAGCCTCCGGGCTGGTCAGCACCGGACTGATCGCCGGGGAAACCGCCGACCGGCCGGGCCGGCCCGGCCCGGCCCGCGGGACCGTCCGCGGTGCCGCCCTCGCGGGTCGCGGAGGGATGCCAGTGCGCTCCCCAGACGTGGTCGACGCGCGCGGACCGGAACGTGAAGTGCAGGCTCCAGGCCCGGGCCCGGGCGGCGTCCGGGAGGGTGATGACCGATACGAACCCCGAACGCCCCTGGCGGACGATCTGATAGCCCAGCCGCACGTCGCCAGCGGCCCGGCCGGACTGCCGCGCGGCGGCCGTGCCGCCGCCCTTCAGTTGCATGCCCGGCGCCTTCAGCGGCGCGCCCGGCGCCGCGGTGGCCGGCTGGCCCGGCGACGACGCGCTGCCGCACCCGTGGACGGGGCACTGCTCGCCCGGGTCGGTCGGGCCGTAGGTCAGGGCGGTCGGCGTATCCACGGCCAGCACCGCCGCGATCACGATGCCCGCGCCCGCGGCGAACCAGGGCGTCGCGAGCAGCGAGCGCGCCAGGCGAAGCCGCGGGCGGTGCGTCTCGGGCGCGAGGGCCCCTCCGCCGGGCCCGAAACCCGGCACGCGAGGAAGGACGCTGCGCCCGGAAGTGCTTTCCCGGCGCAGCGCCCTGTGCCTGGGCCCGCACTCCTTGCGATGACTTGGCATCATGGGGTTTATATCAAGCCACGCCCCGGCGGGCTAGTGACACTGATGTAATCACTCATCACGCACCGTGATGACGCGGCCCGTTGAAATGGGTCCACCCACCCGAACCGTCCGCAGGACCGGAGTCCACCGTCACCCCGTGACCTGGTCTGACCTCCCCGATGAGCGTCCACCGCGCGGGCAGGCCGGTCCCCGGGGGGAAGGTGGCGGCCAGGGCGTGATCCTCGCCGCCGCTGAGCATCCAGCTCAGCCAGTCGGCGTCCAGGACCGCGGCGGCCGACCGCAGGGCGGGGTCGCCCGGCAGTCGCCCGGTGTCGATGTCGATGAGTACTCCGCTGGCCTCGGCCACGTGCCGCAGGTCGGCCACCAGCCCGTCACTGATGTCGATCATCGAGGTCGCGCCGAGGTCAGCGGCCTCCGGTCCGGCGTCGTAGGGCGGCCGCGGTCGCCGGTGGCTGGCCACCAGCCCCGCCAGCTCGGCGGCGCCGCCCGGCTCCGGCGCGGGCGTCATCCCGGCTTCGAGCAGGGCCAGTCCGGCGGCTGAGCGGCCCAGCCGGCCCGCCACGGCCAGCCGGTCGCCCGCGAGGGCCCCGCCCCGGGTTACCGGCTCGCGGCCGGCCAGGTCGCCCAACGCCGTTACGGCCAGCATGATCGCGTCGGCGCTGCTTACGTCGCCGCCCGCCACCGACGCCCCGGCCCGCGCGCATTCGTCGGCGAGGCCGCGGGTCAGGTCCTCGGCCCAGGCCACGGCGAGGTCGCCGGGCGCGGCCAGGCCGACGAGCAGCGCGGTGGGCACGGCGCCCATGGCCGCGATGTCGGCCAGGTTCTCCGCGGCGGCCTTGGCGCCGATGTCAAAGGCCCCCGACCATTCCCGGCGGAAATGGCGCCCCTCGACGAGCAGGTCCGTGGTCGCGACCACCCGGCGGTCCGGGGCCCGGATCACGGCCGCGTCATCGCCGATCCCGACGATCTGGGCGCGGCCCGCAGGCAGCAGCGCCCGGATGGCGGCGATGAGGCCGAACTCACCCAGCTCAGCGACGGTGATGGAAAGCCTCCCGCCATCTTCGGCCCGGCCCCCTGCGGCCGGCCCGCTCCCCCGGCCGCTCCCGGACAGCCTGGCGGGGCGCAAATCGTTGGGCCAGCGACCGGGAACCTAAGGTAGCGTGGCCTCCACACTTGGCGCCTGGGAGGACCGCATGGTTCAGGCTTACATCCTCGTCCAAACCGAGGTGGGCAAGGCCGCCGACGTCGCCATGCAGATCGGCCAGATCACGGGAGTCACCCAGGCGGACGACGTCACCGGCCCCTACGACGTGATCGTCCGGGCCGAGGCGGACAACGTCGACGATCTAGGCAAGCTCGTCGTGGCCCAGATCCAGGGCGTTTCCGGCATCACGAGAACGCTCACCTGCCCCATAGTCCATATCTGACCCAGTCACTGGTCACGGCGTTGTCACCCCGTCTTGAGCCGTGGCTGAGCCGTCTGCCCCGGAGCCGACGATCCGGTCGATGGTGCTGCGCGCGATGCCGGTGAGCCGGGACATCTCGCTCTTGCTGAGCCCTGACTCGAGGGCCGTGCGTACCCGGTCGTCCCGGCTGCGCGCGACATCGGCCCAGTCGGACAGCAGTTCGCGCGCTTGCCGCAGGTCAGTTCCACCATGACTGCCACGCTGCGCCCTTGTAGCACGTGATGCAACACTGCTTTGTTGTGCGGCCAGCGCCTTCTCTAGGGCCCGTCGTGCGCGGTCGTCGGCGCCCGGCATCAGGTGCGCGTAGATCCGCAGTGTGAAGGCCGGGTCGTGGAGGCCGAGGTACTCCGACAGGGCCCGGATGTCCACGCCTCCGGCCAGCAGGACCACCGCGCTGCTGCGCCTTCGGGCTGACAAGTTGCGCTCGCTTCGGAATACAATCTGCGCGATTGGAAATGCCATGCTAACCTTCGTAGAAGCGGCAGTCACCCTGCTCTTTCAGGCTGCCATTAATAGACAATCACTGCATCGCGCAAATCGGGTTATTTAGGACCTTGGCCGAGCTTGCGCTCATTGGCTCTGACTTCGCGCGTACCTTGTCGCCTATGACGACCGGCGGCAGCACCGAGCCTGCGGCGGAGAAGCCGAACTGGTGGCAGCGCGCGGTCCGCAGCGGCTGGGGCCAGGCCATTCGGTGGCTCGCGGTGCTCGGCGTAGTGCTGTGGCGGTGGGCGGCGGGCCTGCCTTCGGGTTTCACAGGGTGGGTGCCGGTGCTGATCGTCTCGGTACTGCTGCTACTGCCGGACGCTGACAGCGTTGCGTTCGGCGGGGTGAAGCTCGAGATGCGCCGGGCGCGCGAGGAAGTTGCCGGCCTCCGCCAGCAGGTAACGCAACTGCAATTCGCTCAGGCGAGGTCCGGAGCCATCGGCAGCTTCAGCCTGGCGACGGACAACCCTGCCGTGGCGAGGGAGGTCGGCGCCGCCCTCGGGATATCAGCGCAGATCGCTGCTAGCGAGGAGTCTGAGATTGAGCCTTACGATCCGGGGCCGTAGACGCTTGCAGCCCTAGACCGCATACTCTCGGGATATGGGAACGGCGGCGAACGCGGCACCCGGGCAGCCGGAGGGCCCCAACTCGGGCGTGTCGCATATCCGCGTGACGCGCGCCGTCAACGCCGCGCTGCGCGAACTGCGGGCCCGTGCTCCCCGGACAGCCTTGTGGATTGACGCCCTGATAAAGAGCATCCCGGACGTTCGCAGTGAGACTGTCCGGGTCGTTGGTCCTGAGCCGCAGCAAGAACGGCAGTACCTGGCAGCAGTCCCCCCCGATGACGATGCCCCGGTCGTGATCTTCCGCCCGCTAGAGCCCGATGAGGGCCCTCCGGGGGACTGGCTAGTGAGCGCGCTCGTAAACCGTCGCGAGTATGAGGAGTACCGGCGGGCCGAGATGCGCGGGATCCTGGATGACCCTGCGGTGAGGCAGCTCAGCGCACGGCTCGGCGGGACCGTGGCGACCATCATCAACTCCGAGCAAGGCGGCATACGGCGCGGAGGTGGCTGAGTTCGCCCGTCCGCCGAAACACGCGGCGCACAATGGCACCATGACCGCTCCCGGGCCCCGCACCCGCCGCTGCCCGTCCTGCAGTTACCGGTTCCGCCCGGACTCAGACGACCAGCAGTTCTGCTCGGGGATCTGCGCTGGCCAGCCGAGCCTGGCCACGCTCTTGATCGCGGCCCAGCGCCCGGCCGCTCGGCAAGCGCACGAAGCCCCCGGAGTACGGCTACGGTAGGGGCATGTCCCGCCAGACAGCCCCTCAGGGCGAGCCACCCGAGGTAGACCCGGAAGACCTGCGCCGATACGGCGGTAAGGCCGTGCGCCTGGCGAATGACCTCGCTCCTGGCGAGTCCGCGCGGTGGGCGGATCTCGTCAACACTGCCGCATCGATGGCCGACATCGAGGACCCGGGTCAGCCGCGCGGCTAGCACATAACAGGGCGGCAGCGCGTCAACTGCCTCTGGCCGTCAGACGTCCAGCAGGCATGATCGTGCCGTCAGGTTATGTCGGGAACATCATCACGGGGAGTGCAGTCGTTGTCGGCGCCGGCCTGGGCTGGGTGGCAACATGGACGGCCGGCCGGCGATCCCGCGCCGAGAGACGCAGCGACATCCGGCGCGAAGCGTACGGGACGTTCATAGGCGCAGCCGAGGAACTCACGCGGCTGTTCAGCGCGTACCACACCGTGGAATCTCCCCCGGCGCCAGAATCGACAATCGGCGAGAACGTGGCGCGCTATGTCGGTTCGGTCAGCCGCGGCTACGTCGCGGTGCTACTGGCTGGCCCGTCGCAAGCGAAGGAACCGGCGGCCAGGGTAAGGAAAGAAGCTTGGGCTCTGCTCAGCTCTCTGCGAGGGTACGGCCGACCGCGCGACCTGCCCGCCGACACCCTGAAAGAGCTCCTGGCCCACATCGACGCCTACATCATGGCGTGCGATACGTTCATAGCCTTCGCCGAGAAAACCCTCGACCACTGATCGCCTGACGTACACGGAAGCTATGGCCGCCATTGTCCGCACAATGGTATTTCCGCAGGTAGAATCGCTAATGTGAGTGACGATGGCACCCAGGGCCCGGACATTGCAGGTCACCGTGCATGGGCCTTTGGACGGCAATGGCGAGGAACAAGACCGGGATGACGGTCGCGGGCGGTGGCATAGAACAGGCCGTTGAAGGCCGGGGTCGCTGGCCGGGCTCCGTGGGCCAGGAGGGCGAGGCTGGTCATGACTGTCAGGATGGCCGTCGCCGCGCAGCCTTGTGCGCCATTAATGGCCTAGCCTGCCTGCGCCGCGCTGGCTACCCTTCGGCACGTGCATATGAATGCGGTCAGGAGCGCGAACAGGCGGGTGCTCGTCGAGTTCGCGGGTAAGACGGCTGAGAACGCGCGCGGGCTGCTGGCCGATGCCGAGTGCCTGCTCGAGGTCGGCCGATGGGCGCGGGCGCATTCCCTTGCGCACCTGGCGCCCGAGGAGTGGGCGAAGGCGTACGCGGTGCTGACGCTGTCGTTCATGAGTCCTGAGCTGCGCTCGCGGATTCCGGGGAAGGACCTGCGGCTCCTCCTGGGGAGCCACGTGCTCAAGGCAGCAGCAGAGCTGGTACGCGCGATGGGGGCGGCCAGGCCGGGAGTGGCTGCCCGGGTCGCCGGCATGCCTGACCTTGCGGGCTTCCTCACGGCGGCCACCGAGCACGCCGCGGGCGCCAACGCCGCGAAAGAGCGCGGGCTGTACGCGGATCTGATGGCGGACGGAACGCTGTCGCTCCCTTCGGACGTGACCGCGGCCGAGGCAGCGGAAGCAGTGGAACGGGCGCGTGAGGTCGGGGCGTCCGCAGCCCTGTTGCATGACCAGGGCGCCCTCGCGGCTTTCGCCGATCCGGCCGCGGAGGCCCTGGCCATTGCCGATACGCTGTTCGGCCTCTGGTCCGGCACGGAGGCGGAGAGTGCTGAGGCTGTCGCCGCGGCTATCACTGAAGCGGATGCTGGCCTTGTGCCCGGTGAGGACACGGGGGCTGCGGCAGGCTAGTCCGTGACGCCAGGCACGCCGCCTTTGCGCAGGCGGTCAAGGTTGAAGTAGCCGGCTTGCTCGGCCAGGCTCATGTCAGGGCGCCAGCCGTCGAGCATGAGCATGGTCCGCACTCTCTCGTCGACGTCCGTCCGGCTGCCCTGTCCTGCGCGGGCTACGTCGATCCAGGCCGCGTGCTGCAGCACGGTGATCTGGCGCTGGAGGTCGTTCAGGCAGCGGGTGGTGCGGCCGGGGCGGAGGCGGTTGGTCCATTGCAGCAAGGCGGTTCCCCCTCAATCGCCAGCACCGTGGTGGCGATGGCGAGGATCCATGTCGCGATGGTCATGGCTGCAAGGATGCGCCTACGCCGGGCTTCCCGATGGCGGCTCATCGGCTTTCGGGCCTGTCCTGAGCCATTGGTCTATCCGCGCCGCGGCACTTGTCGGCTCTGTCGCCTGCGGGAACCGCATCGTGCAGTTCTTGAGGCTGTAGTACAGGTTGCCGTGCCGGTCGGTGAAGTGAGCAAGGACCTCTGGCCACTGGGCATTGGGCGGGACGGCGGCCGGGAGGGTGTACCAGACACGGCCGTCCCGGGCGGTGCCGCCCCTGACGGGGTACCCGATGGGGAGATACCGAGGTTGCTGCCCGTCCAGTGGGCGATATCGGCGCCGACCTGCTTGATGGGGTAGGTGACGGGCGTGCTGATCTCGATGTGCTGGGGCATTGTGGTGGTGAGCCCGACGGTGACCTGCCGGGCTTCGTAGTCCTCGCGGGCGCGCTGCTCGGCTCGCGTCCTGCGGTCCCATTCGTCGGCGGCCTCACGGCGGAGCCGGTCGTCACGCTCCCGGTCATCCTTCCGGAGCTGCGCGTCCTGCTTGCGGTCCTCAGCGCGCCTGGCGTCATCGCGGAGCCGGTCGGTGCGGGCCATCCGGACAGCCACGAAGAGGGCCGCAACGGTCGTGATGGCCAGGCCCACGGTGGCAAGGGCGAGTATCCACGTGGCGGTGGTCATGGCGGACGTCCTTCCGGCCCGGCCGGGGGCGTCGCTGGCGTTGTGTCGCAGGTGCCGTCTGTGCCACATATAGCCCCAGGCCCGGCGAGCCCGCGGGACGGCTAGGCGAGCGGGCCGGCGGCGGCGGCGGTGCGCGGGCCTAGCCCGATCCGGGCCGCGTCGCGCAGGTCGTCCACGGTGTCCACGTCGCGCCGGAGCCCGTCGAGGTCAGGAAGCTGAACCTCGACCGCCCCCCCGGACAGGTGCGCCGCGCGGGATTCGGTCCCGAACCTCGGCCAGAACGCGGTCTCCGGCCGTGCCGTGTACAGGGTCGTGCCGGTGCCCGCGGCGTCGGCCACGAAGGCCTCCGGGGCGCCGGCCGCCTCGGTGAGCGCCCGGCTCAGCTCGCCAGGGGCGAGGGCCGGGAGGTCGGCCGCCAGGCCCGCCCGTCCCCGGCCCGGGAACAGCTCGTCGGCCCGGGCCGCGCCGAAGGCCAGCGCCGGGTTGAGCCCGTCGCCCGGCTCGTCGGGCACCACCAGCGCCCCGAGCCCGGAGAGCAGGGCCGCGGCGGCGTCGTCGTCGGTCACCACGACGACCGAGTCGACCACGGTGCAGGCCATGGTGGCCGCGACCGTGTCCGCGGCCATGGCCAGGGCCAGCTCAGCCCGGCGGGGCCCGTCCAGGCCGGTAAGCCGGGACTTCGCCCGGGCAAGTACCTTGACGGGAATCACCAGCGACCAGCGGAGCGAGGAATCGGGCAGCATGCAACTGATCCTGCCTCGACACGGTGCTGCGCGAACCATGAGACTGTCGGAAGTACGAGGGCATCGAGGCCCGGAACGGGAGGCTGCCTACATGACGCGAGCGGGAAACACGCCATGAGCAAGCGCGCGGACGGCAGCTACACCAACGGCTGGCGGCGCCTCACCGAGGTCGTCCTGCCGCCGGTGATCAACGGGCTGATGGGGCACGACTGGCGCGGCCAGGAGAACATCAGGAACGTTCCGGCCGACAGCGGCCTGATCCTGGCCATCAATCACCTGTCGTACGCGGACGTGCTGGCCATGTGCCTGTTCAGCTACCGGTCCGGCCGTTACCCGGTGTTCTTGGCCAAGTCGCCGCTGTTCGAGGTCAGGGGCCTAGGGGCGGTCATGCGCGGCACGGGCCAGCTTCCGGTCTACCGCGGCCAGGCCGACGCGGCGCTGGTGCTGAAGGACGTGGAGCGGGCGCTGAGCAACGGGGCCGGCGTGATCTTCTACCCGGAGGGCACGGCGACCCGTGACCCGAACCTGTGGCCGATGGTGGCCAGGACCGGTGTCGCCCGGGCCGCGCTGGCCACCGGCGTGCCGGTGATCCCCGTCGCGCAGTGGGGGTCGCAGCGCATCCTGCCCTACGGCAGCTTCCGCCCGCATCTGATCCCGCGCACCACCGTGCAGGTGGCCGCGGGCCCCCCGGTCGACCTGTCGGCGTTCCGGGGGCAGCCGCTCAACGCCGAGGTGCTCCGCGGGGCCACCGAGGCGATCATGAACGACATCACGGGCCTGCTGGCCGGGATCCGCGGGGAAACGCCGCCCGCCGAGCCCTTCCATCCCGCGGTCGCGCGCCGCGAGGCCCGCCAGCAAGAGCGCGCCAGCCAGGCCGACCCGGAGCCAGCCGTGTCAGACATCGTTGATTCAGACACGGGAGCTACGCCGACGTGAGAGCGGCGGTCATGGGCGCCGGGTCATGGGGTACCACGTTCGCGCAGGTGCTCTGCGACGCCGGAACGCCCGCGGTGCTCTGGGCCCGCCGCGACGAGCTGGCCAAGACCATCAACGAGACCCGCGAAAACCCCGGCTACCTGCCGGGGATCACGCTTCCCGACGCACTGCAGGCGACCTCGGACCCGGCCGAGGCCCTGGACGGCGCTGACCTGGTCGTGCTGGCCGTGCCCGCCCAGTCGCTGCGGGCCAACCTGGCCGACTGGACCCCGCTGCTGCCGCCCGGCGCGCTGCTCGTCAGCCTCATGAAGGGTATCGAGCTCGGCAGCTGCGACCGGATGAGCCAGGTGATCAGCCAGGTGGCCGGGGCGCCCGCCGGCCGGATCGCGGTCATCTCCGGCCCGAACCTGGCCCGTGAGATCGCGCAGCGCCAGCACGCGGCGACCGTGGTCGCGTGCACCGACACCAGCGCCGCCGAGCAACTGCAGCGCGCCTGCCACGGCCCGTACTTCCGTCCGTACACCAACCCGGACGTGGTGGGCTGCGAGCTGGGCGGCACGGTCAAGAACGTGATCGCGCTGGCGGTGGGGATCGCGGTCGGCATGGGGCTCGGCGACAACACCAAGGCCACCCTGATCACCCGGGGCCTGGCCGAGATGGCCCGGCTCGGCGCCGCGCTCGGCGCTGACCAGCACACGTTCGCCGGGCTGGCCGGACTGGGCGACCTGGTGGCCACGTGCAGTTCGCCGCTGTCCCGCAACCGGACGTTCGGCGAGAATCTGGGCCGGGGGCTGGCATTCGCCGACGTGGCCGCGATGACGCGGCAGACTGTCGAGGGCGTGAAGTCGTCGCAGTCGGTGCTGGAACTGGCCCGCCGGCACGGCGTGGAGATGCCGATCACCGAGGTCATGGTGGGGGTGGTCCACGACGGCCTGGCGGTCGGCGAGGCAGCGCTGCTGCTCGCCAGCCGCTCTGCGAAGCCCGAACGCTATGGAGTCTGAACGCCAGCCGGGGCCGGCGATCCCGAAGCCGCCCTGACCTGGCGCACAACGGGGGGAACGGGAAGGAGCACAGTGAGCGAGCCGAGGGGCGCGGCGGCGCCTGGACTGACGAGCGAGGGACGAGCGAGGAGGGAAGGCGGCGCCTCCCGGGCGCCCCGAGGCGAGCGGGGGGCACAGTGAGCGAGCCGAGGGGCGCGGCGGCGCCTGGACTGACGAGCGAGGGAGGAAGGCGGCGCCTCCCGGGCGCCCCGAGGCACGCGGGGGGCACAGTGAGCGAGCCGAGGGGCGCGGCGGCGCCTGGACTGACGAGCGAGGGAGGAAGGCGGCGCCTCCCGGGCGCCCCGAGGCACGCGGGGGGCACAGTGAGCGAGCAGCGCAAGATCCGGGTGGCCGTCATCTTCGGCGGCCGGGGCCCAGAGCACGCGGTGTCCTGCATGGGGGGCGGCAACATGCTCGGCGCGATCGACCGCGATCGGTACGAGGTCATCCCCGTCGGCATCACCCACGAAGGGAACTGGGTGCTGGCCGTCGACGAGCCGGCCCGGCTCCAGGTCACCGACGGCCGGCTGCCGTCGGTCGAGGCCGTGGCCGAGCCGGACACACAGGTGGTTCCGTGGGCCGACCGCCGGGCGGTGGCCACGACCTCCCCGAGCCAGATACCGCACCTGCTCGGCGACGTCGACGTCGTGCTCCCGGTGCTGCACGGACCGTTCGGCGAGGACGGCACGATTCAGGGCCTGCTGGAGATGGCCGGCGTGCCCTACGTCGGCGCCGGCGTGCTGGCCAGCGCGGTCAGCATGGACAAGGAGTACATGAAGATCATCTTCCAGGCCCGGGGCCTGCCGGTCGGGCCCCACGTCGTCGTGCACGAGCGGGACTGGCCGCCGCACGCCGCCGACAGCGCCGCCGTCATGGATCCGGAACGCAAGCGGGTGCTGGACGCGATCGCCGAACTGGGCTGGCCACTGTTCGTCAAGCCCGCCCGGGGCGGGTCCAGCATCGGCACGTCCAAGGCCTCGGACATGACGCAACTGCACGAGGCGATCGAGAACGCGAGGCAGTACGACCCGAAGGTGATCGTCGAGGCGGCGATCGCGGGCCGGGAGATCGAGTGCTCGGTGCTCGAAGGACGCGACGGCGCCCCGCCCGACACCAGCCTGCCGGGACAGCTACTGATCGACGGCGGCGAGGAGTTCTGGGACTTCGAGGCGAAGTACCTGGACGCGGCCAGCGGGATGGCGATCCCGGCCCCGATCCCGCCCGAGCATCAGCAGGAGATCCGGCGGATGGCCGCGCTGGCCTTCGACGCGGTGTCCTGCGAGGGCCTGGCCCGGGTGGACTTCTTCTACACCCCGGACGGACAGATCTTGATCAACGAGATCAACACGATCCCCGGGCTGTCCCCGGCGTCGTACTTCCAGAAGATGTGGGAAGCCAGCGGCGTGCCGTTCCCGCAGGTCATCGACCGCTTGCTGGAGACAGCCCTGAGCAAGCGCAGCGGCCTGCGCTGAGCGCGGCCCGCGACGGGCACCTTGCCGTGGCCGGTACCACGGCCCGTGGCGGTGGCCACGGCAAGGTGCCCGCGACACCCGTGAGGTGGGTGCCGGAGCCGGTTACTTCTTGGCCGCGGCGGGCTTCTTCTGGCCGTTGACGATGGCCTTGAAGTCCGCGCCCGCCCGGAACCGGGGCACCGACGACTTGGGCACCTTGATGGACGCGCCGGTCGCCGGGTTACGTGCCGTACGGGCCGGCCGGACCTGCTTCTCGAATACCCCGAATCCGGTTATGGCGACCTTGTCGCCTTTCGCGACCGTCGCCTGGATGGTGTCGAGCACCGCGTTCAGCGCTTCGGTCGCGGTCTTCTTATCTCCCATCCGGGTCGAAATCGCGTCGATCAGGTCACGCTTGTTCATTCTTCACTCCTGCGGTTCCCCCAACGGGAGGTCGCGCGGACAGGGCAGCCGGCTCTCGCGACCTCTGACGTGCCTGAAATTAGGCGATCCAGCGCCGTGGCACAATCACATCCGCATGAAATCACGGCGTGTCGACGCCAGAACTGCTCCTAATGCTACGGGAATAGAGAATTCATGCTCTGCGGCGGGCTCGGAAACTAGCGCGGGGCGGCTGGCGAACCCGTGCCTGACGACCCCGTGCCAGGCGGGTCAGCGCCCGGCGGGTCAGCGCCCGGGCCGGACCGGACGGTATCCGCAGCGCCGCCAATACGGTCCGCAACGGGCCCGGCCACGGCGAGCTCGGCCAGCAGCCGTTCAAGCCGGCGGGCCGCGCGCGCCGCGTCGGCACCGGGCACCTTCATCGCATCGGATATGGCGACGAGCCTGCGTTGCAATCGAATTCTATCGGTACCCGACATATTCACCGAGCACAGCAGGCGATGCGCGATCAACAGCCGGCCGGCCATCGTCCCGCCGCACATCTCGGCGGCCTGCGGGCTATCGGACTCAAGTCGCGGCGCCCATGCGCTCTCACTAATCTCGAATCGCGCGAGGAGTTCTCCGCGCGCCCGTATATCTCCCCGATCGACGTCGGCGGCCAGCACAATCCCGGAGTCCGCCTCGACCGTATCCTGTATCTTTGCCAGGGTTTCTGCGGGCAGCGTTATAACCAATATTCCCGCGCTTATCAGGGCATTACGGACATCGTCGGGGACGTCAGCCGCCAGCACCGCCCGGCACCCGGATCCGGTCACCGCCGTCACGGCCCGCTCGGCCGAGGCCCAGCAGCCGGGCTCCGCGACCAGGACCACCGGGCCGCCGGCGCCCGCGCCGGGCACGCCCTCAGACGCCGGGAGCACATGACCGCGCCGGACCGAGACCGCGCGCCCGGCCCAGGACACCGACGGCTCCCCGCCCATGACCGTCATGCTCCGACGCTACCGCCCCGCCCCGGCGGGCTCCCGCAGCCGCCCGCCTGGCCCTCCCGCTCCTCACCGCCTACCGCATGGATGGCGCCACCGCTGTCGTCCTAGTCGCAGCGATGGCGCCGCCCATGTTGCTCTTTCGCGCCGCGGCAAGGCTGCGACGGTGAGCGGCCGCAGGTGGCCCGAGGGCCTAACGGTACAGTCCTTACTGTGGACGGCAGCCCGGCCGACCGCGGGTCGGTTCTGCGCCTGCCGCCATGCCCAGGCTCCCGAGTCATGAGGTCGCGTGGATGAAGGTTGCCGTCGTCAGAGAGACAGCGCCCGGCGAGCGCCGGGTCGCCCTGGTGCCCGAGGCGGTCGCGAAGCTGCGTACCGCCGGGTTCGAGGTCGTGGTCGAGACCGCGGCGGGCGGCGGCGCGTGGCTGAGCGATGACGCGTTCACCGAGGCGGGCGCCGCGATTGTGGCCCGCGACGAGCTGACCACGACCGCCGACGCGATCCTGACCGTCGGGCGGCCCGGCGAGGACGTGATCTCCGGGCTGCACTCGGGCCAGGCCCTGCTCGGCATGCTGGCGCCGCTGGCCGACCCGGACTACGCCCAGCGCCTGGCCGGGACCGGCGTGACGGCCGTGAGCCTCGACCTGATCCCGCGGACGCTGCCGCGGGCCCAGCCGATGGACGCCCTGACGTCGCAGGCGAACATCGCGGGCTACAAGGCGGCCGTGGTGGCGGCCGCCGCGTTCGGCCGCTTCTTCCCGCTGCTGATCACGGCGGCGGGCACCGCGCGGCCCGCCAAGGTCCTGATCCTCGGCACCGGTGTCGCGGGCCTGCAGGCCATCGGCACCGCGCGCCGGCTCGGCGCGGTGGTCAGCGCCTACGACGTGCGGCCGGAGACGAAGACCGAGGTCGAGTCCCTCGGCGCGAGCTTCATCGAGCTGACCTCGGTGGGGCCGGCCAGCGGCGAGGGCGGCTACGCCCGCGCGCTGACCGAGGAAGAACGCCAGGCCCAGCAGGACGAGCTGGGCGGCCACATCGCCCGGCACGACGTGGTCATCACGACCGCGCAGGTCCCCGGGCGGCGGCCGCCGCTCCTGGTCACCGGCGACGCGCTCAAGTCGATGGCGCCCGGATCGGTCCTGGTGGACATGGGCGCGAGCGTCCTCGGCGGCAACGTGGAGGGATCGCAGCCCGGCGAGACCGTGGTCACCGAGAACGGCGTGACGGTCATCGGCGCCGGGAACCTCCCGTCGACCATGCCCTCGGCCGCGTCATCGATGTACGCGCGTAACGTCAGCTCTCTGCTGACCTACCTGGTCAAAGACGGCGCACTGGCCATCGATCTCACCGACGACCTGCAGCGGGGCGTCGTGATCACCCACGAGGGCCGGGTCGTTCACCCGGCCCTGGGCGGCGAGGTCCGCGAGGCCGCTCCCGCGGAACAGCCCACCGAGTCCGCTGGAGGTGCAGCCGGTGACGACGGCGCTGCTCACTGACCTGACGATCTTCGTGCTCAGCCTCTGGGTGGGCTTCGAGGTGATCAGCAAGGTTCCCGCCACGCTGCACACCCCGCTGATGTCGGCGGCCAACTCCATCCACGGCATCGTCCTGGTCGGCGCGATGCTGATCGCGGCCACCACGAACAGCTGGGTTGGCTACCTGATCGCGTTCGTCGCCGCGGTATTCGCCTCCGCGAACGTGGTGGGCGGCTACGTGGTGACGGGCCGGATGCTCAAGATGTTCCGCAGGCGGCCGACCGCCCCGGCCGTGCCCGCGCCCGCCCAGGACGGCCAGGCGAGCAGCGCCGCGCGGTCGGGGAGCACGTCGTGAGCGGGTTCAGCTTCGCCACGCAGCTCATCTACGTGCTGGCCGCGTCGTGCTTCGTGCTCGGCCTGCACCTGATGAACAACCCGGCGACCGCGCGCCGCGGCAACCAGTTCTCGACGGCAGGCATGGCCATCGCCGTGGCCACCACGCTCGCGCTGATCGCCCACGCCGGGCTGATCAGCGCCACCGGCTGGATAGTGATGCTGGTCGGCGCGCTGATCGGCGGCGGGATTGGGCTGTACTCGGCGCGTACCGTGCAGATGACCGCGATGCCGCAGCTCGTGAGCATGTTCAACGCGGTGGGCGGCGGGGCGGCCGCGCTGGTCGCGGTGCACGACTACATCCACCTGGCCGGCGCGGTGCACGGCGTGGGCGAGGCCACGACGGTCACCACGCTGCTGGACGTGATCATCGGGTCGGTGACGTTCTCCGGGTCGATCATCGCGGCGGGCAAGCTGCAGGGCGTGATCACCTCGGCGCCGGTCACGTTCCCCGGGGCACGCCTGGTCAACCTGCTGCTCGCCGCGGCCGGGCTGGGCGCGGCGGGGTACGTGATCTCCACCCCAGGACTGCCCGCGCTGTGGATCGTCATCGTCGCGTCGCTCGCGTTCGGAATATCAATGGTTATGCCGATCGGCGGGGCCGACATGCCGGTCGTGATCTCGCTGCTGAACGCGTTCACCGGCACGGCCGTGGCCATGGCCGGGTTCGTGATCGGCAACTGGGCGCTGATCATCGCCGGGGCGCTGGTCGGCGCGTCCGGCGGGATCTTGACCAAGCTGATGGCCGACGCGATGAACCGCTCGATCGGCAACATCATCGTGGGCGGGTTCGGCACCGGCGATGCGGCCGTGGCCGCGGTGACGGCCGGGGGCGCGGGCGTGCAGGCCATCGCGGCCGACGACGCGGCGATCCAGCTTGCGTACGCGTCCAAGGTCATCATCGTGCCCGGCTACGGCTTGGCCGCGGCGCAGGCTCAGCACGAGGTGGCCGAGCTGGCCGACCTGCTGGAGTCGCGCGGCGTGGACGTCAGCTACGCGATCCACCCGGTGGCCGGCCGAATGCCCGGGCACATGAACGTGCTGCTGGCCGAGGCCAACGTGCCGTACCCGCAGCTCAAGGAGATGGACGAGATCAACCCCGAGTTCGCCCGCACCGACGTGGCCCTGGTCATCGGGGCCAACGACGTCACGAACCCGGCCGCCCGCCGCCCCGGGACCGCGATCTCCGGCATGCCGATCCTGGACGTGGACCAGGCCAAGAGCATCATCGTGATCAAGCGGTCCATGGGCCACGGCTACGCGGGCATCGACAACGAGCTGTACACCAACCCCAAGACCAGCATGTACTTCGCCGACGCCAAGACCGCCCTGGCCGGCCTGACCAGCGCCGTCAAGACCCTCGTCGGCTGAGACCCCAGTGGTGGGATCCGCCACGCCAGCGTCACCGTGGCGCCGAGTCTGGCCCGCGCCTGACCGTAAGAGCTTCCGGCCCGGGATCGACCTAGGTTGCGGCCGACCCGAAACCCCCGGTCACACTGACCGTGGTTGATTCGTTGCGATAGGTAAGCATTCCGAAGCAAGGTGAGTTTCCGGCGTGTCGCGGCTCGGAGATGCGCTCCGCTGCGTCGTCACGGCCACGCGGCCAGGCCGCCGACGGCGTTTTGCCCGGGGGCGCGGCCGACGGCCCGCACCGGGCCAGGACCGCGCTGCCGGGTGTCTGGCATCCGGGTCAGGGTGCCCCCGCACGGGCTGTTACCCGTGCAGGGT
>Ga0102924_1001645_pt1 | contig 25447 bp, 19 predicted proteins | sample PaiPotPPM11metaG_FD_80116 | JGI IMG/M metagenome (GOLD analysis project Ga0102924, IMG submission 80116) | Iron sulfur acid spring bacterial and archeal communities from Banff, Canada, to study Microbial Dark Matter (Phase II) - Paint Pots PPM... ... | reverse complement strand
GGTCGTGGGTTCGAGCCCCATCGCTCACCCTAAGAAGTGCCTGCAAAGCTACTGTTTTGCTGTTGGGCAGGCGCGAGCCGGAACCCGGCTGGGGAACAATTGGGGAACAATTTCTCCGAGAATCCGCGTCGGAGGTTGGTCGTTGGTGCCGAGTTCGCGGGCGTCGATGCGCGTTTGAGAGCACGCAATGCCCTTAGTCTGGGCCGAAATAGCGTGCTCGGGTGGGCGCCGTAAACGCTGGACTTTGCGCGGGTGACTTTCGCCCCATGTTCGCGGCTGTTCGGTGGTCCCGGTGACCGCAAACGGACCGCAGCCGAGCGCGACCTGATGAGCGACAATGACGGCTATAGGCGAGTGCTCACGGCGACCGACGACGCCCGCGTCCCCGCGGCGATGAGCCTGAGCCTCCCACGGTCCGCGGGCGAAGACAGGTCGGGGCATTCGCCCCCACTTCGGGTTGTCGTCCGCGTCTGGGTGTGCCCGGTTTTGCTCGTGTTTCTAACCGGTTTGGGTGCATATAGCCCAACATCGCGGGGGCCCATTGGTTGCCGAGACACCTTCGCGAGGCAACGAACGCTCAGCTGTGCCGAGATTCGGTCGATAACTGTGTTACCGTGTTACAGCATCCGAACGAAGATATAGCCGGCGCGTTCCGGCAGACACCACAGCTAGCCCGGCAAATGCCGAGCCACCTCAGGAGGAAGTTATGAGCGCCACCACGAGCACCCGCGTCGTGCGCGTGCCGGAGGACACCCACAACGAGGCCACGCAGGTCGCCGCGCTGCGGCGGGTCCAGCCAGGCGAGCTGCTCGCCGAAGCTTGGCGCGAGTACATGGAGAAGCATCGCGAGGAGTTCGCCAAGGACTTGGAGCAGATCGCTGGGCTCCTCCGCGACGGCACGCTCGAGCAGGTCTCCGAGTTCGTCAACCGCAGCTCGAAGGCGCGCGCGGAGAAAGCAGTGGAGCGGCTGAACGTCAACCGCGCTGCGCCGGTGGCGGATCAAACCACCGGAAATTCCGGGGAGCGGGCCCACGCCTAACAGGCAGACACGCCAGGAAGCGACACGGGTGGGGGCTAGGATGACCCCCCATGGATCGCCCAATTTCGCTCATCGGAAAGACAGCCGGGGGCGCCTACATATGCAAGGAATGGGAGCTGCGTGTGACGGCGCGTTGCCTCGACGAGGATCTGAACGCGTCTGAGGAGGCGGACTTCGACGCGATCCTCGGTCTCGAAATCGTCAAGGCGTTCGTCAAAGACCGCGCGAGTCAGTCGACGGGAGCCCGCCAGGTGACGCCGCTGACATGCGGACTGCCCGTGTATCGGCTGGCATACGGAAACGACCACCGCGGCGCCACCCTTCACGACGAGGTCGACGCGGTCATCTGGCTGCTCGCCTATGGGCGCCATCGCTCCGGTAAGCCGGGCGACTTCTTTCCGGTCTGCAAGGGGCTCGACGCCGACGGGAGACTGCTCCCCACCGCGGACGACTACGAGCGGATGTACACCGAGCGCACGAATCGGTTTGTCGCCGCGGTTGCGCACGAGGCCCCGGTTGTTCTATGCGAGGCGCGTGCCGCCGAGGGCGAGTACGAGTGCACGGTCGGCGGCGAGCTCGCCGTCCGGCTCTCCATAGAGGTCGACGAAGAGATGGACGCGACAGCGATCACGGTGGCGTTCATGGCCGAGAGCCTGGAAACCCTCGACCAGGCGAAGCTGCTCCTGGCTGCCCTCAGCCCTGGGAAATGGGACGAAATCGGCGGGATGCCCTCGCGGCCGCTCTCGTCAGGCGAGATGGCATTCACGATCACACTGATTTCGGGAGAGGTGGTATGAGCGCGTTTCTACGCAAGAACATTGAGATCATCCGGGCGGCACTCGACGATCACAATGAGAATTGTCCGGTACCGGCCCGAGCGATCCTACTTCACCCTTCCGAGCACGAAAAGCTCAGCGTGTGCGAGCTGTGGGGCAAGCCAGTGCTCGCAGACAAGCGAGTTCGGCTGGGGTTCTTCCGCGTCGATTGCGACGGGTCCGCATGGGAAATCGAGAAAGAGCTCGCATTGCACATGCAGCCGCCGGCGGGTGAACCGGTGCCCGTTCGGGCCGACCCAGTCGAGCACTCGCTCGCGGCTCAGGCGGAAGTCTCATAGTCTCGCGGAGCCGAGCGCACGGAAGTATGTACTGGGGCCCCAGCGTGCCACCCGGGACTGCCAACGGTCTCCGCCCCATCACGGCCGGCATACATGCGTGCGGGATGGCATACGGTGGGCCGCATCGTCGGGAAGCCGGGTAACGGGGCGGTTTGGAGGACCGCAAGTAGACCGCAGATGGCCGGAAACGGCTCCTGTCGCACAAAGCCGTCTGCGAAAACCTGCGCGGTGTTCGCTGTGACGGCCGGAAAGGGTGCCCGGAGCGCCGAGACAGAGCAGAGCGCGACGAAGTCGTTCGTTCACCTCGGTGTATCGTCGTGCGCGCGGACAGAGTTCGAAGAGGCGAGCGAGTGCGATTCTGGGGCATCACGGGGTCACGAGACGAGCTAATCCAGCTGCGGGCGACGCTCGGTGGCCCGTTCGGTGAAGAGCCCGGGCCGTGGTATGCGCGTCGTCGCGAACCTGGCCTCCCAAAGGCGTACGCAATTCCGCTTGGCCTCGTCAGTACCCCGGTGAGTGCGTGGGTTGCGTCAGGGTTTCACGGGGTGGACCGAATCGTCATCGGGTTCGTGGTTCTGGTGGCCCCGTCGTGGGCGCTTGAGTCGTGGTGGAAAGAGCGCAGACGCATGCGAGATGACCGGCTACTCCCCGAGTTTGAGCAAAGGCCGACGTAGCCGCTGGTCGGCGCTCATTCAGATGATCGCTGCGTGGCTCGACGCGGCACGGTCGGGCGCCGCTCGTAGAGCCAAACGATCTTGCTCAACGAGTGCCGACGGAGGCGCCGTGCACCTGCCGCTGCCGCGCTTCGGCGTAAAGCGGCTCGGGAGCCATGTCCAGCCCGTCGTCGGGCCAGACGATCGTGCCGTCCTCCACGGTGACTAAGGCGAAGCGCGCAGGGTCGCGCAGCGGCTCGAACACGCCGCGCCACTCGCTGGCCTCGAAGACGACGTCGCCGACGGTCCTATCCTCGAACGTCAGCCGCAGCTCGTGATCGCCGATCACCTCGACGTGCGTGACGTGGACCAAGGCTGGCAGCTCCGACATGCGTTCCATGCTAGGACAGCAGCTCGGTCGGCGCGAGGGCTTGATGGCCGCGGGCAGCGCTGCCAGTTTGCCAGCAGCTCGTCGTGATGCAGCGCGGCCCAATCCTGCACGAGACTCAGCGTGCGCGGCGGCAGCGAGCCGCCGAGTACCTTCCCGTCGGTCCCGATCGACGCCTTCTGGCCAGCGCACTCGGCGTGGAAGTGGAGGATCGCATAATAATGCTAAAAAGCCTACCGATTAGCATCATTTCTGCGCGTTTGGCACCACCAGCTGGGCCCCACCGGGGCGGCGATCTACGCCGCCATCTGCGCGAGCGTCCCTGCGCCGCCGAGCTCAAAGCTGCCCTGTCCGGGTCGGCAGGCCGAGCAGCACCCGCCCCGCGAGCTCCCAGGTCGCCGGGTTGACTTGGAAGTGAGCGGTCGCCGCGTACGCGTCGCGGAACCGTCGTTGCAGCGGCGAGTCCTCGTAGATCGCCGTGCCGCCACCGAGGTCGTACATCGAACGGGCCACCTCGGCCGAGGTCCTGACCGCATGCGTCGCAGCCAGGCGCAGTCCCAGGCGCAGCGGCTCTTCCACAGCGCCCTGCTGTTGCGCCGCGGCCCAGGCCTGCTCGATGGCCTCGTAGTAAAGCGCCCGTGCAGCCCGCAGCGCGGCCTCCGCCTCGCCGACCGCTGCCTGCGTGGCGGGACGCTCAGCCAGAACCCGCCTCGAGCCCTGCGCGGTCTTGCCAACCGCCATCTCGCTCAAGTCGTCGATCGCCCCGCGCGCATTGCCCAACGCCGCGGCCGCGATCGACAACGCGAAGAAGCCGAACACCGGGAACCGATACAGCGGCGCATCTATGCGTGGGCGGGCGCCGAGCAGTGACAGCACGTGGTCGTCGGGGACGAAGAGGTCCTCAGCGACCGCATCGTGGCTGCCGGTGCCACGCAGGCCGCTCGTGTGCCAGGTATCGGGGATGTCGAGCTCGGCCTTCGCAAGCGCCACCACCCGCAGGCTCGGGCTCTGTGCGTCCGCCTGGGAATCATCGAGCACGCACCCCGCAAACAGCCAGTCCGAATGGGAGATGCCGCTGCAAAACGACCAGCGGCCGGAGACCCGCACGCCGCCGTCCACCACCACAGCCCTGCCGCGTGGAGCCCACACACCCGCCGCCACCGTTGACGGATCGCCGAAAATCTCCGACGCGCCGCGCTCGGGAAGGTAGGCGCAGAGCAGGCTGCTGGTGGCAGCGATCGACACACACCAGCCAGCCGATGCGTCCCCGCGCGCGATCGCCTCGGCCCCGCTCAACGTGGTGGCCGGCGAGGCTTCCAGCGCCCCCAGCGCCCTTGGAACACAGGCGCGCATCAGCCCCGTCGCACGCAGCCCGTCAATCAGTGCCTGTGGCAGCGCACGCTCACGCTCGGTCCTAGCGGCGAGGTCTCGAGCGAGCGTCGACGCGCGATCGATAGCGGTATCGAGCTCGCTGCCGGTGGGTGTCGCAGCGAGCGCAGGAGAGGGGGTCGACACGAAGGCCTCCTTTACATCGGGTGCAGAAACTATGACCGGTGTGGCTCTCTTACCACTCGTCGACGCTGCCAACGAGCTTGATGCTCGCACCTTCCCACCCCTCACGTCAGCGCCGGCCGGCGAGCGGGGTATTCGGCAAACGTCCAAAACTAGACGCGGCAATGTCCAGAAGCAGGTGGGCGGCGCCGCCCGCATCTGTGAATCTCTAGCCGGATGGTCGAGCAAGCGGGCGCTCCCCGCCACTGCACTGGCATGGATGCAGTCCAAGAGTGCGGGGGGCGTTTCGCGTGCGGGGGGCGCTCGAGCCTCGGGCAGCGCGGACCTGGCCGCGCGCTCGAGGGGCGCTCAGCTCGCGGGCGCGGCGGGCCGGGCCGCGCCCGCGAGCGGCGCACTCGTCTCCAGCGCGTGCAGCGCGTCCGCGGCCGACGGGGGCAAGCCGACAGCGTCGAGTGCCTCGGCGAGCTCGGCAAACCACGCCTGAAAGACGATCAGGCCCTCTCTGAAGCGGTACGCGCAGATCAGACGCTGCTCCACCGGAGTCTCGCTCCCGTGCACCAGGCCGCGCCACAGCAGCCGCACAACCAGGTTGTCGCCCTCCTCCACCACGGCCTCCGGGATCAGCTCGCTGCGCTCGAATGCCGCCAGCAGCGAGCCAAAGTGGCCCATCACCGCCTCCACGCCCGCGACCGATCCTTCTCCCTCGGGCCACAGCCTCCCGCCCGACGCCACTACGTCGGGCGCATACATCTCGCGGTAGATCGATATGTCGCCCTGGCACCAGGCCGAGCAGGCGCGACTGACCGTATCCATATGGCCCCCGCCCATATCGGGTCAGTATTGCAGTGTCCACAGTGCGCGTGTGGGCGACAGCGCACGGGGCGCGGGTAGTGGACGCGGGAGCCCAACGCACCAAGGTCGCCGTGCTCGGCGGCGGGCCCGCCGCGATTACCGCAGCCTTCCAGCTGACCACGCCCGAGCTGCGCGATCGCTTCGAGGTCACCGTCTATCAGCCCGGCTGGCGTCTAGGGGGCAAGTGCGCCAGCGGGCGCAATCTCGACGCCGACAAGGGCAAGCGCATCGAGGAGCACGGCCTGCACGTCTGGTTCGGCTTCTACGAAAACGCCTTTCGCGTGATGCGCGAAGCCTATGCAGAGCTCAAACGACCGCCCGAGCATCCGCTCGCCACGCTCGAGGACGCGTTCAAGGGCTGTAACCAGCTGGTCCTCTACGATCGTCAGGATCACGGCTGGGAGCGGCTCGTCCTCAACGCCCCCGCCAACGACCTGACCCCCGGAGCCCAGGCTGAGCTGCCCCGCTTTTGGGACGTCGCCAAGCAGGCGTGCCATTGGCTGCTGGCGCACTTGCAGCAATTGCGCAGGGACAAGCCACACGCCTTCCCCGGGCTCGCCGAGCAGTCCCGTCTGAGTCCCGGATGGTTTCGCAACGCGATTGGCGCAGTCGGCGCAGGCGTCGGCATCAACTCGGTTCCCGGCGGAGAGAACCTGCTCCATGCCGCCCGTCATCTGTCTCATGCGCACAGCCTGGTGCCGCGCTCGATCCCTCACCCGCCGTTGCCCGCTCTCGCGCTGCCAGGGATGTCCTGTCCCGAGCACCTGCTGGCGGCGCTGTTGCGGCGATTTCGCGACTGGCTGTGGGAGAACGTGGTCCGCGAGCGCGTGCAAGACGACGCCCAGCTGAGGTTCTTCTTCACGCTCGTCGACACCTTTGCCTGTGCGACCGCCGGCATCGTGCAGGACGGCGTGCTCGAGAACGGCTGGGAAGCGATCAACGAATACGAGCTCTGCCAATGGCTGACCAAGCACGGAGCCATGCCCGTGACAGTCGGTGCCACCCCTGCCACCCGTTCGCCGCTGTTGCGTGCGATCTACGACGTCGCCTTCGGATATCCCGAAGGGGAGATCGAAAAGGCGAACGTGGCAGCGGGCACCGCCATGAGCGACCTCCTGCGACTGGCCTTCACCTATCGCGGGTCTCTTATGTACAAGATGCAGGCGGGAATGGGCGACACTGTTTTTACGCCCTTCTACCAGGTGCTCAGCGCGCGCGGGGTCGAGTTCAAGTTCTTTCACGCCGTCACCGACCTTCGCCTCTGCGCGGACGGGTCGCAGGTCGATCAGATCTCAGTTGTGCCTCAGGTTGAGCTCGTCGACACACGCTATGACCCCCTGTTGACGGTCGAGGGCCTCGAGTGCTGGCCCAGCGAACCCGACTGGGACCAGCTGCGCAACGGCGACAAACTGAAGACGCGAGGCACCGATTTCGAGGGCCAGGCCAACCCGCTCGGGCGCGAAGCGCAGACCCTGCTTCGCGGCGAGGATTTCGACTCGGTCGTCCTGGGCATTCCCGTTGCTGCTCTGCCAGAAATCTGCGGTGAAATTGCCTGTCGCCATGCGCCGTTTGCCACCATGCTGAGCTCCGCCACCACCGTGCGGACTCAGGCCTTCCAGTTGTGGCTGGGCAAGACGCCCGCACAAATCGGCTGGCCCGATAGCCAGGACAGCGTCGCAGGCTGCTACGTCGAGCCGCTGGACACGTGGTGTGACATGACTCACCTGCTCGGGCGCGAGGAATGGAAATCGCACGACGGGGTCAGGGGAATCGCATATTTCTGTGGGGTTCTCGACGATCGCCCAGGCGAGGGCGCGACAGCAGCAACAGAACGCGTCAAAGACAACGCCCTGGCTTTCCTGGCCAAGCAGGTCGCACCAATCTGGCCGCGCGGCGTCGGCAAAGCCGGCGCGATCGACTGGTCGCTGCTCGCCGACCCGGGGGGCTCTCGCACGGGCCCCGCGCGCCTTGACGCGCAGTACTGGCGGGCCAACACCACGCCCAGCGAGCGATACGTGCTGACCCCCGCCGGCTCCGTCAAGCACCGTCTCGCCGCAGACGCATCCGGCGTCGAGAACCTCATGCTCGCCGGAGACTGGACGCGCAATGGCATCGACGGCGGCTGCGTCGAGGCAGCCATGCTGTCGGGACTGCAGGCAGCACGCGCGCTGACCAACGACACCAAGCCGCTGATCGGCGAGAGCCCCACGTGGCTGACAGATCGCGCCGGCGCGCGCCGCTGTCGCCTGGGATCGCTGCTGGCTGGGCGCAGCGCAGCGCCGCCCCGATCCGCGCAGGCCAGCCCGCCGCCCTATGTCGAGTACGGCGGGCGCGTCACCACGCCGCCCTCGTTCTATTGCAGCGAAGGCCGCTTCCAGGGCCTCGTGCTCAAGGGCGATTCGGCCCGTATCGCCGACCTCTGCCAGCGGACGCTCAACGATCCCGCCGCCGGGGCCGTCGAGTATCGGCCGCTGCTGGGCCCTTACGTGGTCATGCTGACGGGAGCCTTCGCGCGCATCTGCTCCCAAGCTCGGGGCTTTGAAAGCTGGGGCTACATAGACGAGGCCCAGGTGTCGCTGTGGATACCGCTCACCGCCGGGCGCAGCGTCGCGGGACTGTTCATCCCCGAACGGCTGTGCATGTCGGTGCCCTTCATCGTGGTCAGCAACCCGATGTCATACGCGGGAGGGCGCGAGGTCTACGGCTACCCCAAGTCGCTCGGCGTCTTCGAACCTAAGGCAGGGGTGGGAGATCCCCTCGCCGTCAAGATCTTCGGCGGTGACTTCTCGACCAAGAGCCAGGCCGGCTGGAAGGTGCTGTTCGAGATCGCCCGCGTGAACGCCACCGCCACCGCCACAGGCGCATCCGCCGCCAAGACGCCCCGGGAGCCTGCCGCCAGAGCCAAGAAGTACACGCGCCGCGGCGCCTGGCACAAACCCGAGCAGATCGTCGACTACTTCGAGAGCTTCGCCGCCGAGGACTGGCATGTCGCGCCGGACGTCGCGGTGCTCGGCGACGTGATCAGGTCGCTGGTCAAAAAGGAAGCCCGTCAGGTGTTCCTCAAGCAGTTTCGTGACGCCGCGGCGCCCGGACGCGCCTGCTATCGGGCCGTCGTCGAGGCGCCCATCCAGGTCAAAGACGCATCCTGGCGCCCGTCACTCGAGCAGTGGCATGTCACGGTCAACCAATGCGACAGCCATCCTGTCGCCGCCGAAACAGGCGTGGTCACGCAGAGCACCAGCCTCACGTTTGACCTGAGCATGGACATGCTCGTCGAGCCGGGCGTCGTCGTCGCGCCCAGGGGCAGCTGATGTGTGCCCGGCATGTCGAATCGTTCCCATCTCGGCTTTACATGCCACTGCTGGGGCGCAATGATGTCGCGATGCAGTCAGCCCGGCACTGCTCACGCTGCGGAGCGGCCAACGTGGCAGACGCGCACTTCTGCATGGCATGCGGGCTGTCACTGGTGCGCAGCTGCTCCACCTGCGGGGCACAGGCGCAGCCGCGGGCGCGCTTTTGCGTGAGCTGCGGGTCGCTGCTCGACGCTGAGGGCAACGGTCCCCGCGGCGCGCTCTCGCTGTATGAGGAGCGGCGCATGGTCACGGCGCTGTTCGCCGATCTCGTCGGTTACACCTCCGTCGCAGAGAGGCTCGATCACGAGGCCGTCAAGGCGCTCACCGATCGCTGCCTGACACGGCTTGCGGTGGAGGTGGAGCAGTACGGCGGCTACGTCGACCAGTACATCGGCGACAACGTCATGGCCGTGTTCGGCGCCCCGGTCGCGCACGAGGACGACGCCGAGCGGGCCGTGCGGGCCGCGTGGGGGATGCAGGCCGCGATGGTCGAGCTCAATGTAGGGATCGTGCGCGAGTTCGGGCTCGAGCTCGCGCTGCGCGTCGGGATCAACAGCGGCGAGGTGCTCGCGGGACGGATCGGCGACGAATACACCGTCGTGGGCGACGCCGTCAACGTCGCCGCCCGGCTGCAGGGTGCCGCCGAAGTGGGTGCGATCCTCGTCGGCGAGCGGACGCGGCGCGCGATCGACACAGCAGGCGTTTACCGCGAGATCGGTCCGCTCACGCTCAAGGGCAGGGCACAACCGGTCGCCGCATGGGAGGTCCTGGAGCTGTACGAGCCAGGCCGCCTGCGAGCCGCCGACAAGCCGCCGACGAGCCTCGTCGGCCGGCGCGCCGAGCTCGCCCAACTGCTGGCCCTGTTCGAGCGGGTCGGCACGCAGGGCGCTCCGCACCTGGTCTGCGTGCTCGGAGAGGCGGGCATCGGCAAGACCCGCCTGATGCAGGAGTTCAAGCTCAAGTTGAAACGGCGCGTGCCGCCCAGCCACGTCTGCCATGGCCGCTGTCTGGGATTCGGCTCGGGCGCCGTCTACTGGCCACTGTCGGAGATGCTTCGCGCCGAGTGTGCCATCAGCGCCGCCGACAGCGGCCCGCAGGCCTTTCAGAAGATCATCGACAGGCTCGGAGCGGCCGGCTGCGATGAGGACTCCAAACGCCTTGCCCATCGTCTGGCCCCGCTCGCCCGTCTGTTCGGCGACGATCGCTCCAACGAGGCCGACGAGCCCTTGGGCCAGGATCAGGTCAGTGCGCGTGAGAGCTTCTTCGGCGCCGTGCTGGCCGCCTTCGAGGCCCTCGCGCGCGATCGGGTGCTGGTGATCGTGTGGGAGGATCTGCACTGGGCAGACGAAGGCACACTCGAGCTGATCGAGTACCTGGCGCAGTGGCTGCGCGCGCCCGTCATGCAGCTGTGCCTCGGCCGCGACGACCTACTGGAGAGCCACCCCGACTGGGCAAGCGTCAGGAACGCCACCACGAGCATCCTGCTCGAGCGCCTGGACGAGCGCGACACACGGCGGCTGATGGACCTGCTCGCCCAGCGGGCCGGCAGTGTGCTGCAACTGCCCGACGGGCTGGCCGAGCGTTCGGGCGGCAACCCGCTGTTCGCCGAGGCGTTGGTCGAGCGGATCGCCGAGGAGGGAGCCGGCGCCTCTGCCGAGCTGCCCGACACTGTGCAGGGGCTGCTCGCCGCCAGACTTGACGCGCTCGCGCCCGTCGAGCGTCAGCTGCTCTGCCACGCAGCGGTCGTCGGCCGTTGCTTTTCGCTCGACACGCTCGCCTGCATGAGCCCCGAGACCGCAGCGGACCTCGCCGGCGCCATCGCCAGGCTGCAGCAGAGGAACCTGATCATGCTCAGCGACGATCGCGGTGCGCCGGACGAGCGAGAGCTCGTGTTCACGCACGCCCTGATCCGCGACGTCGCCTATGAGATGCTGCCGAAGGTCATCCGCGCGCGCAAGCACGCCGAGGTCGGCGCGTTCATCGAACGGCGAGCGCGCGATCGCGGCGAAGGGGCGGTCGCGCTGCTGGCCGAGCACTTCGCCCGCGCGGCCGCGCTTGCCGGCGAGGCGCACCTGCCGCCCGCCGAGCTGGCCGGGCTGCGCCACAGGGCGCTCGAGCACGGCGAGGCCGCCGGCGACGCCGCTGCTGCCCTGTTCTCCAACGGAGAGGCGCTCGCGCAGTACCAGGCGGCTGTCGTCTTCGCGCAGGCGGGCGACCCATCCGGCCTGAGGATCGCCGAGAAGAGCGGCGACGTGGCCCTGCTGCTCGGACGCGTGCAGGTTGCCCTGGACGCCTGGCAGCGCTGCCTGGAGTACCACCAGGCCGGCGACGATGCCCGCCACGTCGCCACGCTTCACCGCAAGATCGCCGCCGGCCTCGCCCACGCCGGCGATCCCGAGGCCGCGATCAAGCAGCTGCAACGCGGGATCAGGCTGATTAGCGGCCAGCCCGCTTCGTCTGAGCTCGTCGGGCTCTACGGCGAGGCCGCCTCCCTGTACATGCGCACCGGCGCCAACATGCTCGCCAGCTACACCTCCGAGCGCGCTTTGCAGGTCGCCAAGGACCTGGGCGAACCGCGCGCCGCGATCCGCGCCCACGGCATCCTTGGGCGCGTCCTCGGTCGTGCCGGTGATGCAGCCAAGGCGCGCGAGAGCCTCGAGCGCGCAGTGGAGCTGGCACGTGGCTCGGACGCCGGTGAGGCCGTACTCGCGCTGCTCGCACTCGGGTATGACCTCGAGCACTGCGACGGCGACTATCGCTGTGCGCAGGCGCACTACGTCGAGGCGCTCGATCTCGCTCAGCGGATCGGCGACGTGCCGGCCCAGATCGAGCTGCGCTCGGCGCTCGCCCAGCTGGCCTTCTACCGCTGCGACTGGGACGAGGTTTCGCGCGCGAGCGACATCAGCGCAGCTCTTGCCGAAGGCGAGGGCCTGATGGCCAAGCTATGCCTGCCCAACACCATCCGGGGCAGGCTGCGCTGGCGCGAGGGCGACTGGGACGCCGCCGAACAGCTGTTCACCCGCGCGTACGAGGTGGCCACGCAGGTCGGCTGGTCGGAGGTGTCCTGCACCGCGCTGAGCGGGCTGGCCGTGACGCTGCGCGATCGCGGCGACCTCAGTGGCGCGGAGTGTGTCCTTGAGCGGACACTCGCGCTGTGCGATCAAGCCAGCCTGGTTCCGCAGGCTCTGCAGACACACGCCAGCATCGCGCTCGTGTGCAAGCTTGCCGGCAGGCCACACGACGCCAGGCGGGCCGCGCAGCGGGCGCTCGCGTTGGCCGGGCAGGTTCACGACCCGGTCAACGAGGCGGTCGTGCTCGAGACACACGGGATCGTCGCCGACACAGCGGATGGGGTGCTGGCGCTGCGCCGCGCCCAAGCGGGCTGGGAGTGTCTGGAGCGCCCGCTCGATGCCGCACGCTGTCTCACGCTGATCGGCCGGCGCCTGCACGAGAGCTGCCCGCAGGCCGGCGACGAGGCGCTCGATCGGGCCGCAACGCTGTTCGACGAGCTCGGTGTCGGTCATCTGGCCGAACGTTCGCGCGAGCTTGTACTCGCCTGAGGCGAGTATCGTTGACGCCCGCTCTGCCGGCCATCGCGCGCAGCCCGGTCCGTGGCAATGCCGGGTATAGAGCGAGCACGGCGCTCGAGATGCCGACCCTGTCATGACCGAGCTGGTCTCTGGAACCTTCCTCGCGCAGCTCGCCCACGACGAGCAGCAGGCCCTTCACGGGCTTTCCGTACGGAGGACGTTCCCGCGCGGGGCCGTGCTGATGTTCGAGCACGAGCCCGACGAACGGGTGATGCTGCTGCTGGCAGGTCGCGTGAAGGTGACCGCAATCAGGCACGATCGCAGGGAGATACTGCTGAGCCTGCGCGACCCTGGCGACGTGCTCGGCGAGCTCGCCTTCATCGACGGTCAGCCGCGCACCGCCACCGTATCGGCGCTCGAGCCTGTCGACGCTCTCGTCATGCCCGCCCAGGTGTTCAGGTCCTACCTGGAGACGACCCCGCGCGTGGCGGTCGTGCTGCTCGAGATCGTCGCCAGGCGGTTTCGGGAGGCGACCGATCAGCGGCTTCAGTTCGCCGCCTCTGACTCGATGGGGCGCCTCGCCGCGCGGATCGTAGAGCTCGCCGACCGTTACGGCCAGCCGGGCGCCGGCGGGATCATCGTCGACCTGCCCATATCCCAGGAAGAGCTGGCCAGCTGGACTGGCGCTTCGCGCGCCAGCGTGGCACAGGCGCTGCAGGTCTTTCGCGAGCTTGGTTGGATCCAGACCGAGCGGCGCAGGCTGACCGTGACCGACGCCGCCGCATTGCGAGCTCGCTCGCCCTGACCAGTCAGCCAGTGTCCGCCGCCCGCCGAGCCCCAAGGGCGCAACGGTCGTGGGCCCCAACTGTCCAGAATTGGATGTTTGAAGTTCCATCAATGGGTCGTGGCTGTCTGGGAGCCGGTTCATAGTGACAGGCGTGGTCAGGGCCGTTCCCCTACAGGCAGATGCGTGGGCCGACTATTTCAGTGCCGTCCGGCGCGAATGCGGTCAGGTACTCGCGAGCGTCACGCTGCGGCTCGACAGCATCGACCGCAACGGCGCCAGCGCGGCCGTCGAGAGAGCGCTGCGGTCGATTCGCTATGACCCCAACCGCGACGTCCTCGAACTCAGCGTGGGCGGTTTCGCCGACCGCGGTCCCGCGCTGCGCTACTTCATATCGGTCCCACGCCAGGTCGTCGTGCACGAGTCGCCCGAGCAGACGCTGATCCTGATCGAGGACGCCAGGCGCGAGCGCACCGCGATCGCCCTTCGGCGTGCGGGCGTCAAGCCAGATCCCGCGCCCGCCAGCAAGCCCGTGGATGTGGCGGTCGACCTGCCGCGCGCCGCCAGCACGCATTTCATCGACCGGACGACCTGGCGCGTGACCTGCCCTCATCGCCGGCCCATGGCACGACGCACCTGTCGGACATACATGCGAGGCGGACGACGGGGACCGATCTGAGCGAGGGTCGCTCGCGGCACGCTCGGGCGAGGATCGGGCGGTGTATGAGGCCAGGGAAAGGGCCGCATCGCTGGTGGCCCGCGCGTGGCTGTTCGGAGGTCCGCCGGTCTGCGGGCCCTAACATGTCGTCAACGAGCCCGCCACCCGACGTGGGAGTTCTCCAATGCCCGATCGCCATCTCCCGTTCGCCCTGTGGAATCGCAGCGGCAACCGCCTCGTCGCCCTGTTGCTGCGCTCGCCCGCGCATCCGTTGGTCAGCCGGCAGCTGGCGCTCATAACCGTCACCGGCCGGCGCACCGGTCGCGAGCACACGCTCCCGATCGGATACAAGCGCGAGGGTCAACGTCTGACGATTCCGGTCCTGTGGCCCGAGCGCAAGCTGTGGTGGCGCAACCTGCGTGACGGCGCGCCCGTGCGGCTGCGCCTGCAGGGCCGGGTGCACACGGGACAGGCGCTCGCACGCGAGCAGGGGCCCGGCAAGGTCACCGTCGAGGTCGAGCTCGACTCCTGATCAGGCCGGCGCGGCGGCCGACAGGCCCGTGAGCTGCTCGCTGTGCTCCCACAGGCTCTGCGCGAGGATCGGGTCCTGCGCCTGGGCGCTCGGCGCCAGCACCTTCTCGTCCTGCACATACTCGCCCGTCAGGCCGGCCGCCTCCTGCGACAGCGAAAGCCACACCAGCGAGCGCGCGCCGCGCGCCGGCGAGCGGAAGAACGGCCCCGCAAGCGTCGTCGCCAGCTTCCAGATCCCGTTCTCGTTCTTGCCGAAGCCCGTGCGCACCACGCCCGGGTGAAAGCAGTTGGCGTGCAGCTCCGGCGCGCGCCTGGCCAGCTCGCGCGTGAACAGGATGTTGCACAGCTTCGACGTCCCGTACACGCGCATCGCCGCATAGCCCTTGTGCGACTGCAGGTCGTCGAGGTCCAGGCGTCCGCCTTTATGGGCGTCTGACGCGGTCGTCACCACGCGCCCGCCACTCAAGCGGTCGCGCAGCAGGTTTGTCAGCAGAAACGGCGCCAGATGGTTGAGCGCCAACGTTCGCTCCAGGCCCTCCGAGGTCTCCTTGCGCGAGGCGAACAGCGCCCCCGCGTTGTTGGCTAGCACGTCTATGCGCTCGTACGCCGTGCGCACCTCCTCCGCCAGCCTGCGCACCTCTGACATCAGCGTCAGGTCAGCCACGTGCTCGTGCACCGGCGCGCCCCCGCCAGCCGCCCGCGCTTCGCCTGCCACCGCCGCCACGCGGTCTGCGTCGCGACCCACCAGCGCCACCTCTGCGCCCTCGCTCGCCAGTGCCACCGCCGCAGCCTGGCCGATGCCACGTGTCGCGCCCGTCAGCAGCACCAATGTCATGCGCCGACTCTACACCCGCGGGAGCTAGACTCGCACGCGATGGCCGACTCAGACGACGACCTGTTCGGCGCCGAGCACGTCCGCGTCTACCGCGACACCGCCGGCCAGCGCGGCTATCACTGGCGCGGCACCACCATCCTGCTGCTCACCACCGCCGGGCGCAGCTCCGGTCAGCAGCGCACCACGCCGCTGATCCACCGCACCGACGGCGAGCGCTGGGTGATCGTCGCCTCCAAGGGCGGCGCGCCCGAGCACCCCGGCTGGTATCAGAACCTGCTCGCCGAGCCCAACGCCGAGATCCAGGTGCTCGGCGAGGTCATACCCGTGACCGCCCACACCGCCGAGGGCCCCGAGCGCGAGCGCCTGTGGTCGGCGATGGTCGATGTGTGGCCCGCCTACGACGATTATCAGGCCAGGACCGACCGGGAGATCCCCGTCGTAGTTCTCAGCCGCCGCTGATCCGCGGGCGCGGGGGAGATCGAGGGCAGCCAGGCGCGGCGACCCTTCGCCTTGCCCCGGGTGCGGCCGATGGCAAGCGCACGCCCACGCGGCGCACGCCGCCGGCCGCGCGTGTCGGCGAATCCGGCCGCGCGTGTCGGCGGATCGATCCGCGGTTCATGCAGCGCGCGACCCGGCCCGACCGCGAAGCGGTCCTATCATTATTAAAACGCCTAAAAGCCGATCAAGAAAAGGACGTATCCATATGGCTCTACAGCTTGGCGACGAAGCCCCCGACTTCGAGGCCGACACCACCGAGGGACGCATCAAATTCCACGACTGGCTGGGCGACTCCTGGGCCGTGCTGTTCTCCCACCCCAAGGACTTCACGCCCGTCTGCACCACCGAGCTCGGCTACATGGCCAACGCCAAGCCCGAGTTCGACAAGCGGGGCGTGAAGATCATCGGCCTGTCCGTCGACGCCACCAACGACCACGAGCGCTGGGCCGCCGACATCGCCGACACGCAGGGCACCGCGCCCAACTATCCCATCATCGGCGACGCCGACTTCAACGTGTCAAAGCTCTACGGCATGCTGCCCGGCGGCGTCTCCGGCGAGGCCTCCGCGCGCACACCCGCCGACAACCAGACCGTGCGCAACGTGTTCGTCATCGGGCCCGACAAGAAGATCAAGCTGATCCTCATCTACCCCATGACCACCGGGCGCAACTTCGACGAGGTACTGCGCGTGATCGACTCGCTGCAGCTCACCGCCAAGCACAAGGTCGCCACGCCCGTCAACTGGAAGCAGGGCGACGACGTCATCATCGCCGGCTCCGTCTCCAACGACGAGGCCAAAGAGAAATACCCCGACGGCTGGAAGGAGCCGCGCCCCTACATCCGCATCGTGCCCCAGCCCAACTAGGGGCTCGCCCGGGGCCCCAGGAGGATCGCTCGGCCCAAGGGCCGCCTCGCCCGAAGCCACGTCGAGGCGGCCCGTCAGGGCTCAAGCAAGCGGCCCTCGAGGCCGAGACTCAGCGTATGTCGGCGTCAGCCTGCTCGCCCGCCAGTGAGCCCGATGCCCCCGTCCTGCGAGCCCGCAGGACTGCCGCGCTCACGCGCATGGCCGTCGGCGCCGCCGGTATCGCGCTCGCGCTCACCCAGCCGACGCTCACCAGCTCGCCCGCGCTCGCCGTCGTCGGCTTCTCTTTCATCGGGCTGACCTCGCTGTTGCAGTTCGCCGCGCCCCGCGCCGGCTGGCTGACCGTCGAGGAGTCTCTGTCCGGCTGCTCGGCCATCCTGATCGTCGGTCTCAGCTACGAGCACGTAACCGTGCTCAGCATCCTCTGGCTCACCGCCATCGCCAGCGGCGTGCTCGCGCGCGGCGGGCGCCAGCACTGGCTGGGACGAACGATCGTGCTCGTCGGGCTGCTCGCGCCGATCGTGCGCTACGAGCACCTCAACGGCGAATATGGCGCGCTGTGCCTCGCCACGCTCGGCCTACTGCTCACCAGCGGGCGGCTCACCCAGGAGCTCAACCAACTGCTCTTGCAGGCGCGTGCTCAGGCCCAAAGCGCCAACACGCTGCTACTCGCCGGCGACATCGCCGCGCGGATGGCCGCCCGCGACGGTCGCAGCCCCGACCAGCGCCCCGACGTGGCCGCAGCGCAGTCAGAGGTCTTCAGCGCCGCCGAGATAGCCAGCGCCAGCACCGCCATCGCGCGCCTAATCGACGGCGACGGCCTGACCATGATGGTCCAGCCCATCGTCGACATTTCAACCGGGCGCCTGCACGCATACGAGGCGCTCGCGCGCTTTCACCAGCCCGGCATCGACGGCGGCCCGCTGCACTGGTTCGCGCTCGCCGACGAGCTGGGGCAGCGCCCCGCGCTCGAGCGCGCCTGCCTGCGCGCCGGGCTGGAGCTGTTCGCACGGCGCCCGCCCGCGACCAGCCTGTCGCTGAACCTGTCCGCTCCCGTGCTGCTCGAGTCCAGCACGCAGGCGATGCTCGAGCACGCCGCCCAGGGCCGGCCCGACGGCCTCACCGGGCTGATCGTCGAGATCACCGAGGAGACGCTCGTGCGCAGCGACGCGCAGCTGCTCGATGCGTTCAGCTTCCTGCGCGCGCGGGGCGCAAGCCTGGCCGTCGACGACATGGGCGCCGGCTACTCCGGCCTGCGCCAGATCACCGAGGTGCACCCGCGCTATCTCAAGCTCGACCGTTCGCTCGTCACCGGCATCGACCGCGACCCCGAGCGCGCCGCGCTCGTCGGGGCGCTCGCCGGCTACTCCCGCCAGGTCGGCTGCCTGCTCGTCGTCGAGGGCGTCGAGACCGACGCCGAGCTCAGCGCCGTGCGCGCCATCCGCGCGCCGCTCGTGCAGGGCTTCCTCCTCGGTCGCCCCGCGCCGCCCTGGCCGCTGGCGCAGGACCCGGCCGGCGAGAGCGAGGGCGTCGCCGATCGCGCCGAGCACGCCCTCGAGGTCGCCGCTGTCGCTTGATCTGCGGCGCCCGTAGCTGCGCTCATGCGGCTGCTGCCATCGTCACGTCCAGCTGGCCGTGCTGCTCGAGCAGCGCAAAACCCGTCACGCGCCCATCGCGTTTGAAATCGAGCGTCACGCTGGCATCGCCCACCCGCAGATGATCGAGCCTGATCCGCTCCAGCCAGTCGGGCAGCAGCGGGCGCTCGATCCGCAGCGCGCGCCCCGGTGCGTCGGGCGAGACGCCGAGCATTGTCTGCAACAACAAGAACGGTGCCGCCGCTGCCCACGCCTGGGGAATGCACGCGACCGGGTAGGCGACCACCGCCGCGCGCTCCGAGCGGGCAAAGCCGCAGTACAGCTCCGGCAGGCGAAAATCGCGCGCGCTGGTTGCCACGTCGAACAGCGCGTCTGCGATCTGGCGCACGGCGCCGTCGTGGCCGTAGCGCTTCAGGCCTGCGGCGATGATCGCGTTGTCGTGCGGCCACACCGAGCCGTTGTGGTAGCTCATCGGGTTGTACGCCGGGTTGGCGCTCGACAGCGTGCGCACGCCCCAGCCGCCGAACATGTCCGGCGCCATCAGCCGCTCGGCCACCGCGACGGCCTTTGCTGGCTCCACGATCCCGCAGTGCAAGCAGTGGCCGGGGTTTGAGGTCACGCTCGCCACCTGGCGCTTGTTTCCATCCAGAGCCAGTACGAACGTACCCTCAGCGGGGTTCCAGAACGCCACGTTGAAAGCCTCACGCAGGCGCTCGGCCTCGCTGCGCAGGCGCAGCGCTGTGTCGCTGTCCCCGAGTGCCGCGTACACGTCTGCGATCGAGAGCTTCGCGCGATACACATAGCCCTGCGCCTCGACGAGCGCGATCGGACCCTCAGCGAGGCTGCCGTCCGCATGCACCACAGAGTCGTGCGAGTCCTTCCATCCCTGGTTGAGCAGGCCGGCCGGGGAACGGCGCTCGTACTCGATGAACCCGTCGCCGTCGCGGTCGCCGAACTCGTCGATCCAGCGCAGCGCCGCGTCGAGCGCGCCTCGCAGCATGCGCATCGTCTGCAGATCCCCCGTCCACGCGTAGTAGTCAGCCGCGCACATCAAGAACAGCGGTGTCGCGTCCACCGTCCCGTAGTAGGGGGTGTGGGGAACGATCCCCGTGCGCGCGAGCTCGCCCACGCGCAGCTCGTGCATGATCTTGCCCGGCTCGGCGTCGCGCCACGGGTCATCCTCGAGCGCCTGCAGCTTGGCCAACACCCGCAGGGCGTCGCGGGCCAGATCGGGATTCAGCAGCAGGGCCTCGCTTGACGTCAGCAGCGCGTCGCGTCCAAACGGCGCGACGTACCAGGGGATGCCCGCCGACAGGATGTGCCCCCCCGGTGCCGGCATGACCAGCGCGCGCAGGTCGCGGCTCGACGTGGCGGTCAGGCCGGCGAACAGCTCGTTGTCGCTGGTGATGCGCGTGCAGCGCGACTCCCACTCAGCCCCTTCACGCTCGAGCTCTGCCGCCGCCGTCTGGATGCGTCGCCGTGGCCGGCGGCTGCCGGCGATCGAGGGCTCAACCGTCATCAGCACCGTCACCGCCACACCCGGCATCAGCGTCACCTCCCAGTGCGCGCTCACACAGCCTGCGTCCAGCTCGACCCGGCCGGGCTGGGGATCAAGCTCGATGACCGCCTCGCGAAACGTCTCGTCCTCGCCGACATACGCGAGCACGAGGCCCCGCTCCGTGCGCTTTGGCGCGAGTGTGTGCCCCCGCGCCTCTCGGCGCGGCCCGCCGCGCACCTCGAAGATGTCGGCGAAGTCGGCCGACAGAGTCAGCGAGACGCTCGTCGTGACCGCCTCGCGCAGGAAGTTGAGCACGCGCACCAGGTAGTACAGCCGGCCCGACGCGATCATCAGCTCGCGGCTGATGCTCAGCGACTGCTGTGCCACCGGCGCGAGCGTCTCGCGCGCCAAGCTCGCGTTGGTCGAGTCGACGATCGCGCGATCGTCGACCGCCGCATAGGACAGCGCAACCGGCGCAGCGCCGCCCACCTGCAGGCGGATCTCCGACAGGTAGCGCGTGTCGTGGGCGTAGAAGCCCTCGCCCGACACCCGCGGCGCCGCGACGTCGCCGTCGGTGCGCGCGCACAGGAACAGCTCGCCGTCCTTAATCACCAGCAGCTCCTCGCGCGCCTCCGCCGGAATCGCCGGCGCGCCGCGCAGCTCGACCGGGCCTGCGCGGCCGAGAACCTCGAACTGCTCCCCGCGCGGGCTGAGCACGGCCTGCTGGGTCGCTGGTGTGCCGGCCACGCGTCGCGACTTCGTTTGCCGGCGGTCGCCGCTCGGCTGCGCTGCTCCCTGCTGGCTCACCGCGACGTCGCTCTCATCACCTATAGTCGATCGTAGACGCCATCGGTCGCTGTCATCGCGCGGGAGTCGGTCGCAAGACCCAACGCGGTGGCGTCGACTCCGTAGTTTCCGCCACGAGCAGGTGGCTGGCTGCGGATGTCCATGCGACCGCAGGCGATTAGCCTCCGTCATGAATCGATCGCCGGCACGGCGATGGTTTGGCATTGAGCGGGAGTGAGCTGCCCCTCAAGCCCCATGGACGCCCCCCTCCCGCACATCACCACTCTTCCCCGTGTCCAGCGAATGGCGCTGAGGATCGCGGTGCTGGCGCCGCCGTGGATCTCGGTGCCACCGCCCGGCTACGGTGGGATCGAGGCGGTCGTCGCGCTGCTGTGCGATGAGCTGGTCGCACGGGGACACGACGTCACCCTGTTCGCCGCCCCGGGCTCGCGCTCGTCCGCCCACATCCGCTCCCCGCTGGAAAGCGCCCATCCCGACCACATCGGCTCCTCGCTGTATGAGGCCGACCACGTGAGCGCAGCCTACGATGCCATCGAACGAGCTGCCGCCGAGGGTCGGCCCTTCGACCTCATCCACGACCATTCAGGCTTCACCGCGCTGGCCATGGCAGACCGCGTGTCGCTGCCGGTGGTGCACACGCTGCACGGTCCCTTCAACGACGAGACGAGCCCCTTCTATGCGCGACACGCCCACAAGGCGCGGCTGGTCGCGATCAGCGACTTCCAGCTCGAACACGCGCCCGCAGGCGTCCACGTCGCAGATGTTGTGCCCAATCCGATCCGCGTCGAGGACTGGCCATTTCGCGACGACAAGGACGACTACCTGCTGTGGATGGGAAGAATGGACCCGATCAAGGGCGCGCATCGCGCGATCGCCGCTGCGCGAGCCGCCGACATCAGGCTCGTGCTCGCCGGTCCCGTGCAGCCCGGCCAGGAGGAGTACTTCCGCAACGAGATCGAGCCACACGTCGACGACAGCAAGGTCGTCTTTGTCGGCGAGGTCGGCGGCGCACGCCGCAAGGATCTGTTCGCCCGTGCCAAGGCGTTTCTGATGCCGATCCGCTGGCCCGAGCCGTTCGGGATGGTGATGGTCGAGTCCCTGGCCTGCGGAACACCCGTGATCGCCTTCCCCGAGGGCGCCGCGCGCGAGATCGTGATCGACGGCCACAACGGCCTGCACGCAGCCGATGAGCAGACGATGGCCGAGGCGACTCGCTCGATCGACCTGATCGACCCGGCGCGCTGTCGAGAAAGCGTCCTCTGCCGCTATGACGCCTCGATCGTCGCCGGCGGCTACGAGGCCGTCTATGGCCGCGCGATCCGCGTGGCGAGCGGCGGGGTGGCGCGCCTGGCCGCCCGTGGGCCGCTGCGCGAGTCGACAGAGCGTCCTGCGCGCCGCGCCACGCGCGGGTCGCTGCTTCTGCCGACCGGCTGAGCGGCCAGGCGCGTCCGCTGATGGGCGATGATGCTGTGACCCCAACAACGAAGACACGGAGAGCAGCGATGAACCGAACGTTTGTGATCGGCGTGGGCATGACCAAGTTCGACAAGCCGGGAACCAAGGAGGGCGACTACCCGGACTGGGCCAAGCAGGCGGGAGAGATCGCGCTCACCGACGCGGGTGTCGCCTACGGGGACGTCGAGCAGGCGTATGTGGGGTACTGCTACGGCGACTCCACCGCCGGGCAGCGCGCCGTGTACGGCCTCGGTCTCACGGGCATCCCGGTGGTCAACGTCAACAACAACTGCTCGACCGGCTCCAGCGCGCTGTACCTGGCAAGGCAGGCGGTCAAGGGCGGGCTGGCCGACTGCGCGCTGGCGCTCGGCTTCGAGAAGATGGAGCTGGGCTCGCTCGGCGTCAAGTTCACCGACCGCGTCAACCCGATCGACAGGCACGTGATGGCGCTGCTGGAGCTGCGCGAGTGGGAGCAGGCGCCGCCGGCACCCCAGATGTTCGGCGCGGCCGGCCGCGAGCACATGGAGAAGTACGGCTCCACGCCCGAGCACTTCGCCTGGATCGGCTGGAAGAGCCACAAGCACTCCGTCAACAACCCCTACGCCCAGTTTCAGACCGAGTTCACGATGGAGGAGATCAAAGCGGCCAAGGAGATCTACATGCCGCTGACAAAGCTGCAGTGCTCGCCCACCAGCGATGGCAGCGCCGCCGTGGTCGTTGCCTCCGAGCGCTTCGTCGACGAGCACGACCTGTGGGACCGCGCGGTGGAGATCGTCGGCCAGGCCCTGGTCACCGATCTGTCGAGCACCTTCGAGGCCAAGTCCTCGATCACGATCGTCGGCGCCGACATGAGCGCCACCGCCGCACAGCAAGCGCTCGAGGAGGCCCAGACGGGCATCGACGAGGTCGACGTGGTCGAGCTGCACGACTGCTTCTCTGCGAACGAGCTGATCACCTACGAGGCGCTGGGGCTAGCGGCCGAGGGAGAGGGGCACAAGCTCGTCGATGCGCAGGCCACCACCTACGGCGGCGCGGGGCCCGTGGTCAACCCGTCAGGCGGGCTGATCTCAAAGGGCCACCCGCTGGGGGCTACCGGCCTGGCGCAGGCATCGGAGCTCACCTGGCAGCTGCGCGGTCAGGCCGACGAGCGCCAGGTCGATGGCGCCGACGTGGCCCTGCAGCACAACATCGGGCTCGGCGGCGCGGCGGTCGTGACGGTGTACAAGCGAGCGGCCTGACGGCCACACCGGTTCAGGCCTCCGTCCGGCCCTCGCTCGCACCGGCCCTGGGGTTGCGCCGGACCACGTAGCTCGCGATCGCCGCGGCGACGATTAGGATCGCCACAGCGAGATAGGGAAACGCGCTGTACGGCGCCGGCTGGCCGGGTTCGAAGAGCTCCACAAAGGGGATCGCAAGCGCCAGTGCGCCGAGCGTTGGCATCGCGACGTAGCGCAGGACTGAGAACGAGTCGCGGTGACGACGCCACATGAACACGGGCAGCGAAAGCGCGGCGAGGACGTAGACGAAGAGCACGAGGATCGTGCCCATGGTCGAACACTCGGCGTACAGGTCGACCGGGTCGGTCGACCCACCGACGAGGCCTGTGACGTGACACAGCCACCACACGACCACGATCGTGAGACCAACGACTGTCATCGTCAAGAGCGCGTTGACCGGCGTCTCGCCCGGTGGCCGGGACTCGCCCAGGCGCGCCGGCAGCAGCCCGGAGCGTCCGCCGTCGAAGATCATCCTCGCTTGCGAGTTCACGGCGGCGATCAGCGTGGAGAGCACCGAGGCGATACCCGCGAGCCACGCCAAGATCGCCGCCCCGCCGAGATAGCGATCGGCCAGACCCAGAAAGGGAACAGAGGCGCGGCCAATGGAGGAGGTGTTGTAGTGAAAGCCGGTGATGGTGGTGTAGGCGAACAGGACGAACAGGCCGGTGGTGAAGATCAGCGCGGAGTAGAGAGCTCGCGGCACGGTGCGCCGTGGGTCCCGCGTCTCCTCGGCCAGCGCTGGAGCGTTTTCCCAGCCGATCAGCATGTAAAGCGCGAGCGGGAACCCGGCGGAGAGCCCGGCGAGACCGTGGTCGAGATGCGACCAGGAGAACGGCGCACTGGACAGGTGGTTGTCCTGGTCGACGAGCACGACCACGCAGATGGCGACCATGACCACCACCTGCACGACCGTGGCGATGCCGACGGCCGTGGTGGACAGAGCGGCGCCACGCAGCGTCAGCCAGACCGCCCCGCCGGTCATCACCAGGGAGATCGGCACCCACGAGGGGTACCAGGTGGTGTAGTGCTGGAGCGTGAGTGAGATCATCCCGCCGGCCATGGTGAACACACCGGCGATCGCCACGGTGAAGCCCACGGTGATCAACAGCGCCGTGACGACGCCGGCCTTGGGGCCGAGCGAGGTCTCGACGTAGGTGATAAAGCTGCCCGCGGAAGGCTCCATCTTCGTGAACTCGGCCGCGATAAACGCGAGGAAGAAGACGGCGACGCCGGCGGCGATGATCGTGAGCGGCGCCGCCACGCCGGCCGTGACGGCGATCACGCCGAATGCGAAGTAGAAGTCGATTCCAGGCCCGATGTTGGCGACCGTGGAAGCGGTCAGGTCAGCGAGGCCGAGCTTCTTTTCCGTCGCGTTGTGCTCTCGCCCCGAGATCGGGGGAGTGTAGGCCGCTGCGGGTGCGTCGCATCTGCGACCCACCGCCTGCGAGCCGCCACTTAGGCATGCCGGCCTGCCATCCTCGACACCCTCAGGTGGAGCGCCAACCAGGCTGACTGGAGCCGCGCGGGACGAGGATCGGGTCCTGCCAGCGCGGGGTCGTCTCGGAGAAGCTCACGGGCGGAGCGAGCTGTTCGAGGATTCCGAGGGGGGTCTGCGCGGTGACTGCGTTGGGATCGCGCAAGGTGTGCTCAGGAGAGCTGTCCGCGAGCACCGGATCGACTTCACCGAGTGAGGTAACGAACATGCCGGTGCGCGCCAGCGACACGTTTACGCGGTAGCTGCCGCCCTCGCGGGCGCGCCGGTGCAGTGCAGCGAGGGCGCCGGCAGCGCCGAGGTAGCCGGTGATGAAGTCGTTGAGCAAGCCCGTGGGTGGCAGCTTAGGGTCTTCTGCGCCGCCTTCGATCGCCATCACGCCGGAGGCCGCCGAGCCGTTCATATCGAAGCCGGCACGGTCGGCCCATGGGCCGCAACGGCCGAACGCGTTTACCGAGACGGTGATCAGTCCCGGGTAGCGTTCGCAGAGCTGATCGGCGCCGAGGCGGTGCGCCGCCAGCTTGCCTGGGCGGTGGTTGTCGACGACAACATCTGCATCGGCGAGGAGTGTCTCGACGCGCTCGCGCTGCGCCGGGATGCGCACGTCGAGGTTCGCGCTGCGGCTGCCGACGTTCGCCTCGTTGTAGATGAAATCGTGCTCGTAGTGATTCGGGAACGTGGCGTTCAGGACGTCCGCGCCGTGCTCGGCGAGAG
>Ga0102924_1001643_pt1 | contig 25473 bp, 16 predicted proteins | sample PaiPotPPM11metaG_FD_80116 | JGI IMG/M metagenome (GOLD analysis project Ga0102924, IMG submission 80116) | Iron sulfur acid spring bacterial and archeal communities from Banff, Canada, to study Microbial Dark Matter (Phase II) - Paint Pots PPM... ... | reverse complement strand
GGCTTTTTTTATCCCCGTGTGGCTTTTTAAGATAGACTGTCCCATCGAACATTTGAGCGACCGAACCATGCCTCGGACCATCACCCAGGATGAAACCACCGTCTGGACTTCCACGCCACTTCGCGTGCGTTACGCGGAAACGGACCAGATGGGCGTGGTCTATCACAGCAACTATTTTGTGTGGTTTGAGATCGGCCGCACGGATTTCTGCCGGCAACACGGCTTCGCCTATCGCGACATGGAAGAGTCGGATGGCCTCTTCATCATGGTGGCGGAGGTGCGCTGCCGCTACAAGGCCCCCGCCCGTTATGACGACGAGATTGAGGTCCGGACCTGCCTCCGCGCCAGCCGCCGCCGCGTTTTGGTTTTTGGATATGAAGTGGTTCGTCAGCCGGAAGGAATGCTGTTGGCCGAGGGTGAAACCGTCCACGTGGTGACAGACCGGGAAGGCCATCCGCGCTCCTTGCCCGACAAATACCGCGAACTGTTCTTGTCCGGAGTCAAGGCCCACAGCGGACAGGGCGAAAAGCATTGAGCCCGGACGCTTTGGTGGTGTCTCAGTTTGCTGTAGCGGCGCTCTATGAGCGCCGGAAGGTGTTGATAAATAAAATTCGGCGCTCATAGAGCGCCGCTACAGCAAACTGAGACACTACTGACGCTTTTAATAGGGTGACGAAAAAACCGGGATGCGAGTTCGAAGGGTGGGATTAAAAGCCCACCTTCCGGCGGTGGTCCCAGGCAGCTTTTCATCATCCCACTGAGTCCGTTTTCCCTTCAATGGACTGACTCTCAACCCATGCCTTCCACACTGCTTTTGACCGGTCACACAATGACCCGTGGCGATTTTTACGACGTCGCGCTTGGCAAGCGCCGGGTGGGCCTTGCTCCTGCCGCAAGCCGCGCCATGCAACGATCGCGCACCGTCATCGAAAAGATGATCGAGGCAAAGCAAGTGGTCTACGGCGTGACCACCGGGGTGGGGAGTCTTTCCACCGCCCGGATTGATCCGGATCAAGCGCGGGTGTTGCAACTGAACGTGGTGCGCAGCCACTCCTGCGGCGTGGGCGAGCCGCTGGACCGCGCGGAGACTCGCGGCCTGCTGCTGTTGCGCGCCAATGGCCTCGCCACCGGACTCTCCGGCATCCGTCCGGTGATTGCGGAAACACTCTGCAAGCTACTGAACCGGGGGATTCATCCGGTCGTTCCCAAGCGCGGGTCCGTCGGCGCGAGCGGCGACTTGGCGCCGCTGGCTCACATGGCCCGGGTGCTGGTGGGCGAAGGCGAAGTGGAATTCGAAGGCCGCCGCATGACCGCCTCTGCGGCCCTGAAGCGCGCCCGCATCAAGCCCGTGCGCCTGGAAGCGAAGGAAGGACTGTCATTGGTGAATGGTACCCAGGCCATGCTTTCTCTCGGCTTGCTGGCCCTTCGCCAGGCAGACTTTCTTGCGGATACGGCCGACGTTGCCGGTTCGCTTTCCCTCGATGCCCTTCGTGGATCACCGGCAGCGTTTGACGCCCGTCTGCACGCGGCCCGGCCCCACGCCGGACAGTCGCTCGTCGCCCGCAACCTCGATCGTCTGAATCGAGGCAGCCAGATTCGCCGCTCTCATCGCGGCTGCGCGCGCGTGCAGGATGCCTACAGCCTGCGCTGCATGCCGCAGGTGCACGGAGCCGCCCGCGATGCGTTGGATTATGCCCGCAAGGTTTTAGAAGTGGAAATGAATAGCGTCACCGATAATCCCCTGGTCTTCTATCGGGAGGAGGAAGTTATCTCCGGCGGAAACTTCCACGGCCAGCCGCTGGCGGCGGCGCTTGACTTCATGGCCCTGGGACTAGCCTATCTCAGCGGCATCGCCGAGCGCCGCATTGACCGCATGGTCAATCCGCTCACTTCGGACCTGCCGCCGTTCCTCACCCGCAAGCCCGGCATCGAATCCGGCTTGATGTTGGCGCAAGTGACCGCGGCAGCGCTGGCATCGGAAAACAAGCTGCTTGCGCACCCTGCGTCGGTCGATTCCATTCCCACTTCGGGCAACAAGGAAGATTACGTGAGCATGGGCATGACTGCGGCGCTCAAGCTCCGCCAGATTCTGGAGAATCTTACTGCCATTCTGGCGATTGAACTCCTGGCTGCCTGCCAGGCCATCGATTTGCTCGCGCCGCTCCAGACGGGGACGCTGGCCCGCAAAGCCCAGCAAATGGTGCGTGATGTCTCACCCCCGATTTGCGAAGACCGTCCGCTGAGCGACGAGATGGCGCGGGTGAGCAAACGGGTGGCCGAAGGAGAAATCGCCCTGGTTCTGCACTCCAAACCTTCGTGAGGTGGAGCGCAGATCAAACGGCGCGGTGAAGGCCATGCCTCAAATTTCCGCGACGGTCATCACTTACAACGAAGCGTCCAACATGCCGCGAGTCTTGCGGTCGCTCGCCTGCGCTGATGAAATCGTGGTGGTGGATTCCGGGTCAGTGGACGGGACACCCGAAATTGCTGCAAAGCTGGGCGCGCGTGTGGTGCAACACGACTGGCCGGGCTTCGCGGCCCAAAAAAATTTTGCCGCGGCCCAGGCACGTTTCCCTTGGATTTTAAGCCTCGACGCCGACGAGGAATTGAACGCGGAAGCCCAGGCCGCCATCCAAAAGTGGAAGCTAAAAGAGCCCGCTTCCGGCGGTTACAGGTTTCCCCGCCGCGCCTATTACATGGGCCGCTGGATTCGGCACTCCGGATGGTACCCGGATTGGAAGATACGGCTTTATGACCGAAGGCATGGGAGCTGGGATGGCCTTTACGTCCACGAGTCCGTCGTGGTCGCTGGACAAGTTGAAATCCTGGCGGGAGAAATTCTGCACTACACCTGCGACTCGATCGAGGATCATAGGCGGCGGATCGAATTTTACACAGACCTCGCCGCCCGCGAAATGGCGGAAACCGGCCACACGGTTGGCCGCGTGCGGCGCGGGCTCGCTCCGCCGTGGACTTTTCTGAACACTTACTTCTTCCGCCTTGGCATTCTTGACGGGTACCCCGGCTTTCTAATCTCCCGGATGGCGGCGCGGTACGTGGCGAGGAAATACCAGAAGTGGTCCGAACTCCGTGCTGAAAATTGCGCACATTGACACCGGGCGAAGCCTGGGTGGAGGCCAGCGGCAATTGCTGCTGCTGGCACGCGGGCTCCGCGCCCGAGGGCACGAACAGTGGATTGCCTGCCCCCAAAGTTCTGATCTCGAGTTGCGCGCCCGGGAAGAGGGTTTCAGCGTTCTACGCTTGCCTTCCCGCTATCATGGGCCGGTGGGCGGCGCTTTGGCATTGCACTATCTTTCCAAGGCCGAAAGGCCGGATATTCTTCACGCTCACGATGGACGTGGCCAGTCCATTGCCTGGCTCGCTTCACCGGGCGCCCGCGCGCGGCGTGTCGCCAGCCGCCGCGTTACGTTTCTGCCCCACTGGCGCGCGCTCCACCGGCTGAAATACCAATACACTTGTGACGCAGTTATTGCGGTTTCGAATTACGTCAGGGGTTTGCTGCTCCAATGCGGGGTTCCAGGCAGGATGATTGAAGTGATCTACGATGGAATCGAAATTCCGGATCGTCTCCCCGGCCCAGAGGAGCGGATCGCCGCCCGGCAGCGTTGGGGATTGGGTGACAGCGATTTTGTCGTGGGGAATCTTGGCGCCTTCCGGCAGGAGAAAGGTCTCGAAACAGCATTGCAGGCGGCAAATTTGCTCGCTTCGAGCCGTGCCGGAATCAGATGGCTTTTCGCCGCCGGTGGCAGTCCGGCAGAAATCGAAAGCGGAGTCTCCGCCGCAGCCCAGGCCGGTTCCAATATTCGCGTCATTCCCGCGCCGGAGGAACTTTCCGGGTTCTTTGCATCAATTGATCTTTATGTCATGCCGTCACTGGCGGAAGGTCTGGGATCGTCAGCGTTGCTGGCGATGGCGTATAGTCTGCCCGTGGCCGCAAGCCGTGCAGGCGGCTTGCCTGAAATTGTTGAGCACGGGAAGACAGGATGGTTGTTCTCGCCAGGGTCCGCCCAGGCATTGGCGGAGATTGTGGCTCATGCCGTGGACAACCGGGAGGAGCTGAAGAGTTTCGGCGTGACCGCCCGCGTTCAGGCTCGCCAATTTTCGGATGATATAATGACCTCGCGGACGGAAGCCCTTTACCTTCAGCTTCAGGCCGGGTTAAGCTCAATCGAGAGGACCGCGACAGAGTGCCGATAGCTCCGGCGTTTTTGAATCTAGCAGCAGGCCTTCTGGGGCTGGTCTTTGGCAGTTTCTTAAACGTCTGTATCGCCCGGCTCCCAAACCACGAATCCATCGTCCGTCCCGGCTCGCACTGCCCCCAGTGCGGCCATGCCATTCGTTGGTATGACAATATCCCGGTCCTGAGTTATCTGATCCTTCGCGGCAAGTGCCGCGATTGCGGCCATCCAATTTCACCGGTCTATCCTTTGATTGAAGTTCTAACTGCAATCCTTTGGCTACTTGCCCTCCATGTTTGGGGGCCGAATCCGGAATTCATCAAAGCCACGATTCTTGGGATGCTTCTGCTGGTCCTGATTTCGACGGACCTGATTGATCGCAAGATTCCCCACGCCGTCACGCTTTTTGGCATGGTGGTTGGATTCCTGCTGAGCCTCTGGGTTCCGGTTGATGACCGCATCTTCGATTGGGTTTTCCGCCTCGTTGGCATCGACCTTGAAGGCCCCATATCTTCACTCACCGGGGCGATCACGGGCGCTCTCTTCGGGGGTGGGTTGCTTTACGGTGTCGCCTGGCTTTTCACGAAGTTCGGAGACCCTGAAAAGGAATATCTGGGATTTGGGGATGTGATGTTGATGTTGATGATTGGAACTTTCCTGGGGCTGCCGCTGACCTACTTGACGATTCTCATCGGCTCATTCTTGGGTACGCTAGTAGCTTTGCCGCTCAACGTTCTCATCAAGCGTTTTCGCAATTATCAATGGCCATATGGAAGCTTCCTGGGACTTGCGGGTATCTTTGCGAGCCTGGGCGGACCAACCCTCCTGGCAAGCTATCTTCGATGGTCACGGCTGGGATGAAACCTGGAGGGATAGACTATTCTTCGGCGAGCTGCAACGTGAGCTTGGATGATGCGTCCAAAATCTCGCGGACTTTTTTCATCAAAGCTGAAGGGTTGAAGGGCTTCTGGATAAACAGCTTCTCTGAACTAAGAATGCCCTGCCGGACGATCGCGGCGCCCGTATATCCCGACATGAACAAGACGCGCGTCTCCGGGTGCAGACATTCCAGCTTTTCAGCAAGTTCATGGCCGTTCATCTTCGGCATCACAATGTCGGTCAACATCAGATCAATCGGGCGCTGGTGGCGCTGGGCTATCTTCAGAGCATCATCGCCTTGCGTGGCCTCCAGCACGTTGTATCCTGCGGCGCTCAGCACTTCGCGCACCATGAAGCGGAGGGCGTCCTCGTCCTCCACTAAAAGCACGGTCTCGTGACCGCCCACGGGACGAAGTTCGTTCGGGAGAGGCCTTCCGGCTGGGGCGGCATCTCTCACTGCCGGCAGGTAGACCTTGAACGTGGAACCTTGGCCCGGCTCGCTATAAACCCAGATGAACCCTCCACTCTGCTTGACAATTCCGTATACGGTGGCCAGCCCTAGCCCGGTACCCTTGCCTAGTTCCTTAGTGGTGAAGAAAGGCTCAAAAATGTGACTCTGAGTCTCGGCATCCATGCCACATCCGTTGTCAGCAACGGCCAGCATCACGTATTCCCCGGCCGGAATGGCGATTCCATGCCGGCTGGCGTAGGTTTCACCCACCTCGACGCTTTCGGTTTCCACTGTCAGCACCCCGCCCCGCGGCATGGCGTCACGGGCATTCACCACCAGGTTCATCAGCACCTGCTCGATCTGGCCAGGATCGGCCTTGATGGGCGAGAGCCCCGGACGGAGCACCGTAATCAGGTCAATGTCCTCACCGATCAAACGCCGCAGCATCTTGTTGACATTTCCGATGACGTCGTTTAGGTCAATCACTTGAGGTGCGAGCACCTGGCGGCGGCTGAAAGCCAACAATTGCCGCGTGAGGGAGGCGGCGCGTTCCCCCGCTTTGCGGATTTCCTCCAGGCCCCGCCTGGCCGGGGCGCCTTCCGGTATGTCCATCAGCAGCAGGTCGGAATAACCATCAATCACGGTCAGAATGTTGTTGAAGTCGTGAGCAACACCGCCGGCCAGCCGTCCGACCGCTTCAAGCTTTTGAGAGTGCCAAAGCTGCTTTTCGAGCGTCTTGCGTTCCGTCAGGTCGCGTAAGTAAACGGTGATCAGGGAGCGTCCCATCAGCTCGACCGATGTAATCGCGAGTTCCGCCGGAAATGGCGTAGTATCGGCGCGCCTCGCCATAATCTCAAAGCGCTTGCCGCGAAGGCTGAGGTCGCTCCATGCCGCCGGGCCGGTGAGATCGAATGGCTGGTCATCTCTAGAGGAATTTGCAAAGATGACTTCGGAGGCGTTTTCTCCGAGCACTTCCTCACGGAGCCGCCCAAAAATCCTCTCCGCCGCTGAGTTGAATTCAAGAATACGTCCGCTGAAGTCGAGGGTGATAATTGCATCTAGAGCGGATTCCAGGATAGCGCTTTTGCGGACTTCGCTCTCACGAAGCGCCTGCTCGGACCGCTTCTTTTCCGTGACGTCCTGGATGATGGCCAACAGACAAGGCTCATTTTCAAGCTCAATGATCTCTGCGGAAATCAGAACCTCACGGATTTCACCCTCCCGGGCCCGAAGCTGCGTGGCGTAGTCCCGCACTGAACGGTCCACCAGGAGGTCCCGGATCATTCGATCGCGGCCATGCTCATCATTCCACAAACCCAGTTCTCCGGACGTGAATCCCACAATCTCTTCGCGCCGGCAACCGAGCATGCGCAGTAGGCTGTCATTGGCGTTCAGGATGTGGCCGTCCTCGATTCGGCTCAAACACATCGCTGCCGGACTGGCGTGGAATGCTTTGGAGAATAGCTCCTCACTGCGCTCCAGGGCATGCTCTGCCCGGCGGTGTTCGGTAATGTCCACCATCACCCCGCGAAGGCGGACGGTGCATCCAGCTTCATTCCTTACGGCACGGATGATATTGCGCAGCCAAACCTCATGGCCCTTTGAGGTGAGGGCGCGGAACTCCACACTTTGGTCGCTACCCTCGCGCAAAGCTTTTAGGAAGGCTTCCCGGAAGGCCGGCCGGTCCCCGGGGTGGACGCATGGAACCCCAAACTCCGGGCCGCTTGTCCACCGTGAAATCGGATGGCCCAGGAGTTCTTCGGCGCGCTGGCTGACAAAGGTGAAGCGGCCAGTTTCCGCACTGAGTTCCCAGACGATCGCGTCAACACTTTGAACGATGTCGCTCAGCCGGCGCTCCGAGGTCTCCACCGCCGCCCGCAGCCTTTCGCTCTCCGTGAGATCTTCAATCGCCAGGATGGACCTGGGTTCCCCCATCGGGCTTCCCATGGGTTTCAGGGTCAGCCTCACGCAGTGCAATTCCGGCTTGCCGGCCACGGAAACATTGGCCAGCATCGGGCTCGAGGAAAGCGTAGCCCAAAGAGTCCCGTCGAAGGTTAACGGCGACTCCTCAAAGGTTAGGATGTCTTCAATGCCGCGGCCTTCCACGTTTCCCTTCTCCAGAGCGAATGTTCTGAGGAAAGAGTGGTTGGCGGTCAGAACCTTTTTCTCTCCGGAAAGCACCAGAATTCCGGCAGGCATGCTTTGGACAATCTCCTGAGCGTATTCGTTGAGCTTCACAATGGCTTGCTGCCGCTCCATGAGCTCTCGAACTGTCTTGTTATGCTGCCGGCGCCAATACCAGGATAAGAAGGCCATCAGAAACATCCACGCCGCCAGGATGCGAATGTCCAGGGCGCCCGCATCCACATCCGCAGGCAGACGCCGGTGGTGATCCCTGGAATTACTAACTTTCAGTCTGACGATGGGGCCGATGGAAACCCAAACGCCGCCAGGTTGGGGGTGCATTACGGAGAGGGAATGACGTTGGCCCGGAGACGGTCCATTGCGCCTGGATGCGGTAAGGGGGGATGGGAAGAGCTGCGAAGGATTGACGAGAATGAAAAGGAAAAGGCTCCGTGCGAACGCCATCAGAGTCCGGTGCCGGAGGACGCCTGCGCTCCTGGAACTTCGTGTATGAAAGCTTCTGCTACTGCAATGGGTCGGATTCACTGTGGTCAATGAGTTTCTGGGAGAAAGAAAACTTCCTCTGGACTTTTTCCTGGTCAGGCCGCCCTTTGATGGCCGGATGAAGGTCAGGCCGCCCACGACCAGCGGCTCGCTGCTGCTTCACCTCAAGACGAATCTCCTCCCAAACGGACTCGGGAATGGAGAGAAATGCTCGAACCACTTCTGGATCAAACTGGTGTCTGGATTCGCGGATGATTTCCTCCCGGGCAACATCAAAGGAGAGGGCCTTGCGGTAGGGGCGATCCGTCGTCATGGCATCCAACGTGTCTGCCACTGAGAAAATCCGCGCTCCCATCGGAATTCCACTCCCTTTAAGTCCACGAGGATAGCCGCCCCCATCGAAGCGCTCGTGATGGCACAACACCACCGGAGCGGCGCCCTTCAAGTAGCTCAGATGGCTGATCAAGCTGAAGCCGATGATGACATGTTGGCGCATGATCGCGGTCTCCGCGTCGGTCAGGCGGCCCGGCTTGAACAGTATCTGGTCCGGCACGCCGATCTTGCCGATGTCGTGCAGAAATGCGCCCCGGACAAGGTCCCGGACCTTCCCTTCGGGATACCCGATGGTGCGCGCAATTTGCAAGGAGTAAAGACAGACCCGCTGAGTGTGACCGGCGGTCTCATCATCCCGGAAGTCGAGCGCGGCGCCGAGCGTGGCGAGCGTTTGGTCGTGGATTTCCTGGATGTGATGGAAAGCTCTCTTGAGCTGGCTATGCCGCTTTGTGACCAACAGTTTCCGGAGCGATTCGAAATTGCGAAATTTGAGTTCCTTCCCCTTGTCAGCTTGGGCCTTCTGCACGCTCGCGATCAGGGCCTTCAATTGGATCGGCTTGACCAGATAATCCGTGGCGCCCTGTTTCATGGCTTCCACACCCACCCGCACGTCGCATTCCCCCGTCGCCATCAGAAATGCAGATTCGGGGCTCTCCTTCTTGCCCTGCTCGAGCAACGCCATGCCGGAGATTCCCGGCATATGAAGGTCCGTGATAACCACGTCGAATCTTTCCCGGCGCAGAAGGTTCAAGGCTTCTTCCCCGCTTAAGCAGGTTTCGCAAGCGTAGCCCTCCCGTTCCAGCGCTTGGTTCATCACGTCACACACACTGGGCTCATCGTCAACCACCAGAACGCGCCCGCGAAGTTTTGATGGCTCCATAAGACTCCTGCGTCCAATGCCGAATCTACAGGCCATCGAAGACACTCAGCTCCGTTGACCCTTCTTCTTGATTCCCACAACCTCTCATCGGCTGATTCGCCGGAAAAGTTTAAGAACCGCAGGTCAATCCTCCAGAGTATTTCAGCCAACTTGAAAAGAAATCCTGACTTGGATACTGAAGGGCCCTTCACAATCAGGCGCGGCGCAGAATCGAAGGAAATTCTATCGTGGATCTCGCTGAGTCAGTCGCTCGTGCGCCCCCGGATTTGGAGTGGAAGGCGGAAAACGAGAATAAGCTTGACCCGGATAATCGGACAGTGTACTATATGGTAAACATTCTTTGCACGTTCGGCTCAGTAATCAGGCATCCTATGACCTCAGCCATGCTCTATATCTTGGGATGTAGTCTTGGGAAACCGTCATTCCCGCGTAAGCGGGAATCCACAGCAGGAACCGACGAGGTAAGGCGTCGGTTTTGGCTACCAGTAACTCGTTTATTATGCTTAAGATACTTCACTTTTTCGCCATTTCGGTAGGATCACTGGTAAGGAGTCCAGAGAAGCTATCCATGCACCCTCGACGCCATGCGATCACAATGGTGACGGCCCCAGTCCACTACGGGCCCGGAAGACCCGATTTCTAATAGGGCTTGATATTTATAAATGAAATATTGACAACATGTTTAATCCATGTTACAATGAATTCCTGGTGATTTCTGTTTTCTATCACTGGCCCCCTCGTCACAGTTTCCGTTAAATAAGAAGGCTCGCGCTATAACTGGCGCATCAATGCTGCGTTTATAAGGGCTGGTGTAGCCAGATCAGATACAAATCGGCGTTTCGCAGGATGAAATAGACCCTTCCGCCCCCTCGCGCGAAGCCCACAAATTTCATAGAGGGGGAATACTGTGTCTATTGTTCGGCTTTCTACTCCAATTGAGCACATTAAGGATCAATATGAGGTCGTAGTTGTAGGTTCGGGGTATGGCGGAGCTATCGCGGCTTCCCGGTTGGCGAGGGCAGGCCGCCAAGTCTGCATCTTAGAACGGGGAAAAGAGATCCAACCCGGAGAGTATCCAGATACATTGCCGCAGGTGATCCGGGAGATGCAGACGGATTCCCCGGCGGCTCAAACTGGTATCGGGACCAGCCTTTACGATTTCCATATCAATGAAGACATGAGCGTACTCGTGGGATGCGGGCTAGGGGGAACGTCTCTGATCAACGCCGGGGTGGCCCTAAAGCCGCAGGAGGACGCTTTCAACGATCCCCTTTGGCCCAAAGGGCTTCGGGATGACCGGGAAGGGCATTTAATCGAGGGATTTTCCCGCGCGGCGGAGATGCTCAAGCCAGTTACTTATCCCGCCGATTTCCCTCCGCTCCGGAAGTTTGAAGCTCTCCAGAAGGCTGCCGCGGGCGCCAACCTTCCGTGCGCATTGGCGCCCATCAATGTAACTTTCCGGCACGGAATCAATCACGTCGGAGTTGAACAACCTGCCTGCACGCTGTGCGGCGATTGCGTTTCCGGGTGCAATTACGGCGCGAAAAACACACTCCTGATGAACTATCTGCCCGACGCGAGGACGCACGGTGCAGAAATCTTTACTCGGGTCTCAGTTCGTTTCCTGGAACGCGCAGGTGAAAAGTGGAAAGTTCACTTTGAGCCTCTTGGTGAAGGACGCAAGAAATTCGACGCACCAACACTCTTTGTAACAGCGGATATCGTGATCCTGGCCGCCGGAGCCTTGGGATCCACTGAAATCCTTTTGAGGTCAAAATCATCCGGGCTGCAAGTGTCGGACCGCTTGGGTTACCGCTTCTCGGCAAACGGTGATGTGCAAGGGTTTGGCTACAATACCGCCGAAGAGGTGAACGCTGTGGGCTTCGGGACTCACCGGCCCAGTGAGATCGGTCCTGTGGGACCATGCATCACAGGCATGATCGATGTTCGCCCCAAGGGTGAAGACGAACCGGTAATGGTGATCGAGGAGGGCGTGGTGCCGGGAGCTCTTGCCAGCCTTCTCCCAGAGCTTTTGGCCGGGGCGGCTCAAACCGCCAGTTCGGAATGGAGCGGTGGAATCCCAGAACTACTTGCCCGCAAGGAACGCGAAGTAGGAAGCCTACTTCACGGACCCTATCATGGCGCCGTCCGCAATACCCTCACTTACCTGGTGATCTCCAATGATGATAGCGGCGGCCGAATGACCCTGAAGGATGACCGCTTGCGCATTGTCTGGCCAGAGGTCTTTAAACTTCCCGTTTTTCAAAGGATTCGTGACCAGCTTTCAAAGGCCACTCTCCCCCTGAAAGGATCTTTTGTGACGTCTGAATCCTGGACGAGGCTGATGAACTCAAAAATGATTACGGTTCATCCTCTGGGTGGTTGCGCGATGAGCGAAAGCTCGGATGGCGGGGTGGTGAATCACAAGAGCCAGGTTTTTTGCGGAACGCAAGGAGACGCTGTCTATGACAGCCTTTACGTTATGGACGCTTCCATCATTCCGCGTTCGCTAGGCGTCAATCCTCTCCTGACGATTTCTGCGCTGGCAGAAAGAGCTGTGGCTTTGCTTGCCGAGGATCGTCAATGGAACATCGATTACCGCCTGCCGGTTTCCCTGAACCTCAAGCCCTCGAATGCGAAATTGGGGGTGTGCTTCACAGAAACCATGCAAGGTTTTTATTCCGAAGGAACCGGCGATGACTTCGAAGTGGCTGCTAACAAAGGCAAACAAGCGGGAACAAGCTTCCAATTCACCCTCACCATCATTTCCGAAGACCTGCAGAAAATGGTCTCCGACTCCGGACACAAGGCCAAGATGTTGGGAACCATCGAGGCTCCCGCGCTCTCCGGCCATCCCCTAACAGTGACCGATGGGACATTCCACTTACTCACCTTGGACGAAGAGAATGTTGGAACCCGGCAAATGAACTACAGCATGAAGTTGAAAAGTGAGGAGGGAAAGACTTATTGGTTCGAGGGGATCAAGATTATTCACGACGATCCTGTCTACGATGCCTGGGCCGAAACCACCACCCTTTATATCAAGCTTTATGAGGGCAGTACTGCAAATGGGAAGATGGTTGGGAAAGGAATTCTAAGGATCACACCCGTCGAATTCCTCCGGCAGATGAGCACCCTTCAGGTCACGAACGCCACCAGCACGGCACAACGGCTTGAGGCACATGTCCGGTTCGGGCGATTCTTCATCGGCAGCCTTTGGGAAGTCTTTGGAGTGGTTGCGGCCAAGCCGAACTTTTTCAACCCGGAGGCTGAACCGCGCAAAAAGCGCCCTCTCAGGGCTCCATCCCCTCAAATCCATTTCTTCACGACGACGGATGGAGTGCAGTTACGTTTGATGCGTTACCAGGGCGGGAACAAGGGGCCTGTCATACTGAGTCACGGAGTTGGAGTCTCCAGCCTGATTTTCAGGATGGATACCATCCCAACGACCCTCACGGAATATCTTGTGGCGCGGGGCTTTGACGTCTGGTTGCTTGACTACCGGGCCAGCATCGAGCTCCCTTCCTCGTGCATTCAATCGACGGCCGATGACGTGGCCACTTACGATTACCCCGCCGCCATCGCCAAAGTGCTGGAGTTGACTGGGGCAAAGACCGTCCAAATGGTCGTCCATTGTTACGGCTCCGCTTCGTTCTTCATGGCGATGCTTAAAGGTTTGCAGGGAGTCCGTTCAGCGGTTTGCTCGCAGGTGGCCACCCACTTCGTAGGCCCGGCCGCAACCGAGATCAAGGTCGGCCTTCACATTCCTGAATTTCTTCAATCGCTCGGCGTGGAATCGCTCACCGCCTACGTAGACAAGCATACGGATTGGAAGGGCCGGCTCTATGAGATTGCGATGCGCCTCTATCCTATGCCGTTTCGTGAACAATGCGACAGTCCCGTCTGCCATCGCATCACTTTCCTGTACTCACAGGTCTTCGATCACCAACAGCTCAATGCGGCGACCCACGCCAATCTTCACGAAATGTTCGGAGTTGCGAATATCCGCGCTTTCGAGCACCTCTCCCGGATGGTGCGAGAGGGGCATCTGGTAACGGCGGCTGGGATGAATACGTATCTGCCTCACCTTGAACGCCTCGCGATCCCGATTGCCTTCATTCATGGCGGTGATAATCAATGCTTCCTGCCCCGAAGCACCGAAATCACCTACAACCTGCTTTGCGAGAAAAATGGCAGGAATCTCTATACTCGCCATGTCATCCCGCATTATGGGCACGCCGACTCCATCTTGGGCAAGAACGCATCGAAAGACGTCTATCCCTACATTGCGGATCATCTGGAGTCAACCTAAATGCCAAGCCTGGGCCCCAAAAATGAAAGGCCCCTGGATTTACGATTTTCGCAAATCCAGGGGCCCGGGATGCTGATGGGAATTGGCTTGGTTCCGTTCAGAAACCACAGGCGCCAACCCGCGCCATCAAACCATCCCTCCCTTTGCTACAGAGAGGATACCAAAGGTTGCGCTGGCAAGCGCCTAAGCCTCAGCTCCCTCGCTAAGGTTACAATCCGTTTGCATGAATCACCTCCTTTCTAGCGATGCTCCGATATTAAAATCCGCCCAGACTCAAGTCAAGAAAAAATGTACCCCCTCCTAAGGATTCAGGGTCACCCGGTCAAGGGCGGCGGGCACAAAGCAACCGCCCTGGCACCGGTCAGGCCCTGCTTTTGCCCTTTGGAGGTAACGAACAAGCAAGTCAACAGAAACCAAGCTATTCTTGCTGGCGTACAGCCGGGAGCGATCCACCTGCATCTTCAAGCGTGTAATCCGGGCTGAACCAAGATCGATGAATTGCCGCAACGTCCAAAGCTAAACAACGGGATTCCTCGAACTTCAGAGAGTCTATTCTTTAACTGTTGATGGATAAAAATCAGTGCTTGGAAGCCACTAGCGCCAAAAAGAGGGCGGCATTAATGCCATGGGCCGCATAGCAAAGTGGGCAATTCACGTTCAGCTTTTGCCTGAGCGCATAGATCAGGTATACAGCCATGCAGAGGCTAATCAAGCTCACCGTCAGCAAGATCATGCGGAAGTCAAAGGTTACAAAAAAGGAGCGCCCGGCGGGATACCAATAAAACACTTTCCAGGGCGCGCGAGCCGCCCAGACTATCATGGCGAGATAGTAGAAAATTCCCAGCAGGGAATTGGGTGGACCCAATACCCGTGCATAGGGCGTGCGCACCACCGTCACACAGCTCGAATCCTCGCGCGCGCAAAGAACCTCGGGAATCCAGCGCGATCTCCGTACCCGTCCGTAATAGGCCAGAGTGAAGTAAGAGGCATCGAGAAGCCCCGCGATGGACAGGACCAGGGTAATGATCCGAAGCATTAGCTTGCTCCGAGTCTGAAATCGGAAGCCGGCTCGTGCGAGCAACCTGTCAAAAAACCCGGGAACACTGTTGGGCATCAGGGTGCTGCAAAACTCCGGATGGGAGACAATGGACGACAGAGCGATATGGAAATATTACTGATCCCTCGTCCCTGATCCGGTTGTTTGAGTTCCTCGTTCCCTGCGGATGGCGCCCCAGGTGGTTTCTGGGGCAATTCTTTACGGCTTGGTTTCCCCGGTCCAATGAAACTGCGCATCCTGCGCCAAATCGAGATGAGCCAGGATGCGGCAACAGAATTGGGCGGCCAAATCGTCAATCGTGCCGGGATGATGATAGAACGAAGGTACGATGGGAAAGATTTCGGCGCCGGCGTCGTGGGCGCGCAGCATATTTTCAATATGCACGCGGCTCAGCGGACTGTCCCGCACCGCCAGAATCAGCTTGCGGCGCTCCTTGAGGCAAACGTCGGCGGCGCGCTCAATCAGCGTGCTGGAAATGCCGTGGGCGATTTGCGCCAGGCACCCCGTGGTACACGGGATCACCACCATCCCGTCCACCCGGTAGGAGCCACTGGCGATAGACGCGCCCACGTCGGAATCGAGCAGGTAAACCGTCTTTGCCACCGGACCGCCCTTGAGAGCCGATGCAATTGCGGCGGACTTTGCAACCTCAAAATTCAGCTCTTCCCGGAGGACCTTCAGGCCGCTACCGGAAACCACCAGGTGGATTTTTCCGACGCGGGGATCGTCTTCCAACAGGTTTATCATGCAGCGGGCGAAGATCGCACCGCTCGCGCCCGTCACTCCAAGCACCAGGCTCTTCCCGGCAGTCCATTCCTTTGGCATCGAGGGCGATGTTAGTCAATGGCATCAAGCGAAGTCAAGAAAACTGCATCATTATTTCGAACTGTACGCAGATTCCTGCCCCGCGCTCACCCCAGGGGGCAAGCGCCCGGCGCCGCCCGGACATGGCTGTGGGTAGTGGCGCAGTTTGCTGTAGCGGCGCTCTATGAGCGCCGGGAACCGTTGAGGATCCAAGTTCGGCGCTCATAGAGCGCCGCTACAGCAAACAAACTGAGACCCTACCTGGCTGTGAACGTTCTCCCATCCCGTGCTGTTATACTGGCATGGGCAGTAACTTCACGCTCCCGGAGATCATCAGCAGGAGCGAAGGGGTCGCGCCGCACAGGAGATTCTTGAATTGGACCGGGAACACATCAGAAAAATACTGTTGGGCGTGCGGAAGGGGGCTGTCGGGGTGGATGAAGCCCTCAACCAGCTTCGAGACCTGCCTTATGAAGACCTGGGCTATGCTAAGATTGACCATCATCGTGCCCTTCGCCAGGGCTTTCCCGAGGTCATTTTTGCGCGAGGCAAGACGCCCGAGCAGGTGGAAGGCGTGGTCGAACGCATGCTGAAGCGTCCCCAGAACATCCTGATCACGCGCGGTGACGCCGAGCTTTTCGACAGGATTCACCGGCTCGAAGCAAGCGCCCGGTTCCATTCCTTGTCTGGAGCTATCTCCATCCGGCGGGAGAAAAAGATTCGCGGTAAGGGCAAGATACTGGTGGTTTCGGCAGGCACTTCCGACATCCCCGTGGCGGAGGAAGCCCTGGTGACCGCGGAGACCATGGGCAACCGCATCCAGGGACTTTTCGACGTGGGGGTCGCAGGGATTCACCGCTTGATCGGCGAAAGCAAGCTCCTGCGCGAGGCGCGAGTGATCGTCTGTGTGGCGGGCATGGAAGGTGCGCTGCCCAGCGTGGTGGCTGGACTGGTGGGCGTCCCGGTGATCGCGGTCCCCACCAGTGTGGGGTACGGCGCAAGTTTCCATGGCCTCGCCGCTCTGCTCGGCATGCTTAACAGTTGTGCATCCAATGTTGCAGTGGTAAACATCGATAACGGATTCGGCGCAGGCTATCTGGCAAGCGTGATGAACAGGCTGTGAGGGTTTTTCGATAGCCGTTTGCTGAAAGCTTAAGACCACTGTCATTTTGAGGACGAACCGAAAGTGGCGAAGAGTCCTGCGAGATGTTGCGTTTCCACAAGGGCAGATCCTTCGCTGCGCCCAAGATGACAGCTACCTACGCTCGCATCATGCAGGAGTCATGGACCCGAAACGATTGACGGCGATGGTGAAGGCAGCGGGTTGAGCGGCCAAGTTGAGTCCAAGGATTTTGGACTCGGTGCTTTCCCGCCTTCCCAAACAATCTGACCCGAATGTGCTGGTCGGATTTGAAACCTCCGACGACGCGGGCGTGTACCGTCTGCCCGCCGGTCAAGCGCCGAACCTCGCCCTGGTGCAGACGGTCGATTTCTTCACACCGATCGTGGACGATCCTTATATCTTTGGCCAAGTGGCGGCAGCCAATTCGCTGAGTGATATTTACGCGATGGGAGGCCTGCCTATCACCGCTCTGGCCATCACCGGATTCCCCAACAGCGGCAAGGACCTGGACATTCTGGAGGGCATCCTGCAAGGCGGCCTTGCCAAGATGCAGGAGGCTGGATGCGCTGTGATCGGCGGTCACAGCATCAGTGACGAGGAAATCAAATTTGGCTATGCCGTCACCGGATTGATTGATCCGGGCCGCTTGCTGACGAATTCGGGCGCCAAACCGGGTGATCGCCTGGTGCTCACCAAATCGATCGGCACTGGGATCATCGGGACCGCAATCAAGAAACAACGGGCGAGCGCGGCGGCCGAAGCGGCAGCGGTAGAGTCCATGTGCGCCCTTAACAAAACTGCCTCGGAAATTGCCTTGGGATTCCCGGTCCACGGCGCGACGGACGTCACTGGCTTCGGCTTGCTGGGTCACGCGCGGGAATTGGCCGTGGCAAGCAAGGTCAGTCTTGAGATTGATTCCCGTGAAATCGAGTTTCTGCCCGAGGCGCTGGATTACGCGCGGGAAGGGTTTCTTCCGGGCGGCCTCGGCCGCAATCAAGAGTTCATCGGCAGTTGCGTGACTTTTGCAGATGCCGTCCCCGAGGCCGTCCGCAGCCTGCTTTTTGATCCTCAGACCTCGGGCGGTCTTCTCCTTTCCACGGAAGCTTCGAGCGCGCCGGCGCTGGTTGAATCGCTTCGCGCCCGTGGCCTCCTAGCCCGCGATATTGGAAAGGTGATCCACAAGGCCAGCCCGCTGATCGTTGTGCTCTGATCCTTGCTTCGTCCCCGTAGTTTTGGGGCTGGCTTTGATTCCATCCATTAGGACCACACCCGGCACTTTGCAGTGGTGGATCAAGCGTGCCAAATGGATTGACTGCCGCGCCCAATCACATATAATTCGCGTTCGCTCCTGTGAAATCTCCGGATGCACCGAAGCCCGGAATCTGCGCGAAAGCGCTTTCCCAAGCGCCGTGCTGCGGTCTGAGCTGGCGCTTGCAAAATTGAGGATAAGAATGTCACTCAAAGGTCATCCCGCAAGCTCCTCCAACACCGGACAAATGCCCAAAGTATCGCTCGCCGTTATCGTTCTTCTGTTCATCGCGCCCGGCAGCAGCAGCTCTGGCTCAGGTTCTGGCCTCGCACCGGAGCTATCTATGCCGCATCGTTTGGCGGGCGGAGCCGCGCCCGGCAGTGGAGTGCCCTTCGGATTCGATCCCGCGAGCTTCAAGGCGGAAAGAAAGTGGGAGCATGAACTGCTCCATCTTCCCAAACCCAAGCAGTGTGGCCGCTATTTGCGGCGTTTGACTTCGATTCCTCACGTGGCCGGTTCCGCCGGTGACCGTCAGGTGACGCAGTGGATTTTCGACGAGTTCAAGCGCGACGGATTGAATCCGAAGATTGTGCAATACAAAGTTCTGCTTTCTTACCCACGCAGTATCAAGGTGGACTTGGTTAGTCCCGCTTATGTCGAATTGGCTCATCCGGAGCCGCCCATCCAGGGCGACCCTGATACTCGAGTGAATGATCCCCTCTACCGCATGCCCTGGAACGCCTACTCGCCTTCGGCCGATTTGACGGCGGCGGTGATCTACGCGAACTACGGCAATGCCGCTGACTATGCGTTGCTCGCGAAAAGGGGTATTCCGGTGAAAGGCCGGATCGTTCTGGTGCGCTACTTCCGGGGTTATCGCGGCGGAAAGAGCCTGGAGGCGGAGCGCCACGGCGCGGCAGGGATGATTATTTATTCGGATCCGGCGGACGATGGTGCAAAGCAGGGGCCAGTGTACCCGGACGGCCCGTGGGGGCCGCTCGGACACTTTCAGCGCGGGTCGGTGGTATACGACTTCATGGTGCCCGGCGATCCTCTGACGCCCGGCTGGGCTTCCACGGATTCGGCCCGGCGCATTCCCCGTAGCGAATCGAAAATCCTGCCGAAAATTCCGATGGTTCCGCTCTCGGCGGCGGACGCCCGCGAGATTCTGAGCCGCATGGCCGGCTCCAGCGTTCCTGCCAGTTGGCAGGGTGGCTTGCCTTTCATTTACCACATGGGCGACGGGTCGGCGCGTGTCCACTTGGCGCTGAAGATGGAGAACAAGGTGACGCCGATCTGGGACGTGATCGGCACAGTCGCCGGAAGCACCGAGCCGGAGAAGGAGGTGGTGCTTGGCAACCATCATGATGCCTGGGTTTACGGCGCTGTCGATCCTTCGAGCGGCACGGCATCTATGCTGGAGTTGGCTCATGCGTTCGGCGCCTTGCTGAAGAAGGGCTTCCGGCCGCGCCGGACCATCGTCCTGGCAAGTTGGGATGCGGAGGAATATACGCTGACGGGATCAACCGAATGGGGTGAAGAGCATGAAGGCGAGCTTCGCAGAAACGGCGTGGTTTGCCTCAACGTGGACTCCGCTACTAGCGGCGCAATCTTCACCTTGGGCATGGTTCCGTCGCTGCTAAGGGCGGTGGCGGGTGCGGCCAAAGACGTGCGCGATCCGAATACGGGCCGGAGCATTTACACCGCGTGGAGCCGGCAAAAGCCCGACGCCAACATTCGCAATTATGCCGCGCCGGGATCGAAGCTGGGCGGTTTGCCTTTCGGACTGCTGGGCGGCGGTTCGGACTTTATGGTCTTCCTGCAGCACGATGGCGTTCCGTCGCTCGATATGATTTTCGACGGTCCTTATGGTGTTTATCATTCAGTTTACGACGATTTTAGCTGGATGTCGCGCTACGGCGATCCCGGCTTCCGTTACCATGCGGCCATGAGCCGCTTGTGGGGGTTGTTAGCGCTGCGCTTTGCGGATGCCGACGTTCTTCCTTTTGACGAATCCGCCTACGCCGCCGGAATCGCGGGCTACCTGAAGGGCCTGAGGTCCATGGCTCCTCCGGATTTCTATCAGCAGGAGGTTGAGCCTCTGCTGAAAAAAGACGAAGCGTGGCAGGCAGCTGGCGAATCCGTGAATGACGAGATGGACCGGGCCGCATCCGGCGCCACACTGCCCGCCAGTCCTGCCGTATTCAACACCGCCCTGATGGCGGATGAACGCGCCTGGATTGAACGCCAAGGCATTCCTGGCAGGCCATGGTTCCGGCATCTCGTGTATGCGCCGCTCGAAAGCTACGAAGCAGAAACCCTGCCCGGATTAAGGGAAGCTCTGCTCGCCCATGATCTTTCCCGGGCGCGCGCGCAGGCGGCGGAAATTAGCGCGGCGTTGGACCGGGCTATCCAGGCGTTGCGGCCATGCCTGCCGAAGGGTAAATGAAAAACGCATCGTTCCGTCCTGTCAGGGCAGGATTATTCGCGATGGCTGATTCGAGGCCCGGAAGGACATGGTTTTAACCGTGCGATTCCAGTCCTGCAAGGGAAGCTCGCGAACAATCCAGGTTAAGACATTCCCCTACTCCGCTCAATAGCAGGCTCCTGCAACGGGGCGCCGCGCTTCTGAGCGTACATCCTGGCATCCACCTCTGCCACGTCTTGTTCCACGGTATGTCCGGGAACATGCTGGAAGATTCCCAGGCACAATGAAAGATTGACTTGGCCAACGGGGTTTGATTGCTCAAGATCCACTATTTGCTGCAGGATCCGGTCATGAACGATCCGGGCGCCCGGCTCATCCGTCTCCGGAAGAATCAGCAGGAACTCATCGCCGCCGTATCGCACCACGTGGTCCGAGCCGCGCACGCAGGACTTCAACACGCCGGCCACCTGCGCCAGAATGTCATCACCACGCAAGTGGCCGTAGCGGTCATTCACACGCTTGAAGTTATCCAAGTCGCACATCATCAGCGACAGGGGGCGGGAGGCGCGTTCTGACCGCGCAATTTCCTTCTGCAGAAGGTCTCGGAAAACGGTGCGGCTGTAAACGTTGGTCAGTGAATCCACCATACTCGCAGCGTGTTCAGAGCGCGCCGCCAGCGCCTGCTCTAATGCCAGAAGGCGAAGCTTGCGCGTTTCGGATTCATAGCGGATCAGGTAAAGCGCTACCACCACCCCCAACGCCATCCCCACAAAAAGTAACTGTGGGGGAATGCGCATCTCCAGTGTTCCCTGGCGCCAGACGCCGTGCGGCAGGAACAAGGAGACCACGCCCAGCGCCAGCGCCACGGCGACAAAAACCAGAAGTGCGCGAATGGCTCGCGTCTCCGATTCGACCTTTGCCAGGTCTTCCCTTAGCCTTGCGTGTAACCCTAACGATTCAAGCGGCCCAGGTTGGGTCGACATCAGGTAACCTCGCGGTACTGAGTCATTCGAGAATTGTTGAGAGAAATTCCTCGATTACCCTTCCATCATTATAGCGATTTATAACAGCATTGCAAGATTGACAGTCACCGCGCAATGGCGAGACTGTCCCTGCCCCATTTGCCGACAGGATGCCGGCGCTACCACCGGTCCCGGCTTTAGGCCGGCACTTTTTCCGCTACGGTCTTTGCTTGCAGGAAGAGCAGCAAGTAATCATTGCCTCCCGCCTTTGAATCCGTCCCGGACATATTGAAGCCGCCGAAGGGATGCCCTCCGACGAATGCGCCCGTACATTTGCGGTTGAAGTAGAGGTTGCCCACGTGGAAATATTCGGCGGCCTTCTCCAGCTTGTGCCGGTTCTTGCTGTAGACGGCGCCGGTGAGTCCATACTCGGTGTTATTGGCGATATCCAGCGCATCGTCAAAGTTCTTGGCCTTGATCACGGCCAACACGGGACCAAAAATCTCCTCCTGGGCCAGGCGCGAGCGCGGCGGAACGTCCGCAATCACTGTGGGCTCAATGAAGTGGCCGTGGCCGGATGCTGCGCCGCCCCCCGTCAGCAAGCGGCCTTCTTTCTTTCCGTGGTCGATATACTCAAGAATGGTTTTCTTGGCGCTTGAATTCACCACGGGTCCCATGAAGACGGAAGGATCCTCAGGCGGCCCCACCTTAATCTGCTCCACTCGCGCCTTCAGCTTCTCCAGGAAAGCATCGTAAACGGATTCCACCACGATGGCGCGTGAGCACGCCGAACACTTCTGTCCCTGAAAGCCGAAGGCTGAGACCGCTACGCCTTCCACAGCGGGCTCGAGATCGGCTTCGCTGTCCACGATGATCGCGTCCTTGCCTCCCATTTCCACCACCACACGTTTCACCCAGATTTGTCCCGGAGCGGTCTTCGCAGCCAACTCATTGATCCGCAATCCTACCTGTTTCGAGCCGGTGAATGCCACGAAGCGCGTGCGCGGGTGCTCCACCAGGACGTCGCCTACTGAGCTTCCGGCGCCGGGAAGAAAATTCACCACGCCTGGGGGCATCCCCGCCTGCTCCAGCGCCTCAAAGAACTTGTATCCAATGGTTGGAGAATCGCTGGAAGGCTTTACGACCACCGTATTGCCGGTGACCATCGCCGCCGCCGTCATGCCCGCCAGAATGGCCATCGGGAAGTTCCAGGGTGGAATCACCACGCCCACCCCCAGCGGGATATAGAGCAGATGGTTCTTTTCGCCCGGGACGGGCGTGAGCGGCTGGGGCTTGCCCACCCGAAGCATTTCCCGGCTGTAGAATTCCAAGAAATCGATGGCTTCCGCCACATCAGCATCGGCTTCCGCCCAAGTCTTTCCCACTTCGTAGACCAGCCATGCGCAGAAGTAGAACTTGCGGTTACGAATGAGCTTGGCGGCATCGAGCAGTACCTTGACGCGCCCTTCGGGAGCGGTATGGCTCCAAGACTTGAAGGTCGCATCGGCGGTGCGAATGGCACGGTCCGCCAATTGCGGGTTCGCCTTGCTAAATACGCCGACCACTTGATCGTGATGCGCCGGATTAGTGGATTTCAGTTTCTCCGGCGTCTTGATCCGCTCCCCGCCGATGACCAAGTCATATTCTTTGCCCAATTCACCAGCAACCTGATCGAGCGACTCTTTCATCTTTCGGGCGTGCTCGGGATTCCCCTTGAAATCACTCAACGGCTCATTCCTGAATTCAGGAAGATTCATCATAGACCTCCTCAGATTTAAGGCCTTTCCGGCTCCCCAGCGTGCTGACCCCGCCCAATTTGGACAGCGTCGGGCGGAGGTTCCAGCTCTGCTGGTTGACTTCATCACTCACGTCTCCCCTGGCCTCAAAAGCTCCTACAACTCGCTGAAGACTGCCAAACCAAAGCCACTTGGCGTTTCACGTCCATCACAACTCGTTGATTATAAATAAATTGCTTGGCTTTGCCCTTGAAATCGACGTATCTTACTCATAATATAATGGTTACTCGATTTTAATGGCTTTGGATAGGTTTGGTCCTCGAGTCGTCCTTTGTTTTCAATCGAGTTTGGGTTTGTCCCCCTAAACAATCTCTTTTTTGTTGCGAACCGCTTCACCTCTGCCTTTCAGACCTCTCTTGATGGATTCCCGCCTGCACGGGATTGACGCTTCCTTCAAACTGTCTCCTGTAGCGGTCCCCCACATAGTTGATTCCAGCATGACCGGGAATGACGTACATGGTGCCAGCGTTCCGCCCTTTTTTTTCAACCTGGTGGAAGCGGGGGGCTGTGCCGCCGCGCACCGGCTGGGTTGGGATTCCCTCTTCCCGCCTGGGCGGGAATCACGGTCCCCGAGCCTTTCTGAACCCGGGTAAAAGCCCGCGACGAGAAGAACGCTGGTCGTGGCCACCCCTACAGCAAATTGACCCACTAGCCTGCTCTCGTGCTTGCCTGCTACTCAAAACGCGGATTACCCAGACACAAAGTCTGCACTAAAGTAATTATACCGGTTTGACTGCGGCTTGAACAGGCGCGAACCCTGCGGTGAATGTTCTTGGGCACGGGCTGGACCCGGGGAAATGCGCGAAATCACGGAGCTTCGGCATGCGAGATCACGACGGCTGGATCAGACCGTTTGTGACGCTCTCAGCGATGGAAGTGACGGAGGCAGTCCGCTCGAAGGCGTTCTGATAAGTTTCCAGGATATCCTGCAAGGTCACAATGCCCTCAAGTCTTTCGGGAGCGGCACGGTTCACCACCGGGAGCAGTGGCCGGTCGCCAATCAGCCGCATGGCCACGTCCAGAGACTGGTCCGGATGGAGCCAAGGCAGGCGCGTGTTGGAAGGAAGGGTGTTGAGCTGCTGATCGGGATTATCGCCGAGGGCTTGCCACTGCAAGAGTTCTTTGGTGATACTGCTCCAACCCCGATTGCCCTGGTTGATCAGGAAATGTTGCTCAGGGAGATTTTGGATTTTGCGGAAGGCTTCGGCGAAAGTCTCCTCGCCAGACAGGATGGGATCCGGCGCGGGCCGCATGGCGTCTTCAACCCGCAAGGGTGATTCTTCCCGTTGCTCCTCCATAGATGGAAGTTCCATGCCGTCCTGGCGGGAGAGCAGGTCAAAAAGTCCGGTGGGCTGGAACTTGCGCGAGATGAGGTAAGCAATGGTATTCGACACCATCACCGGAAGGATGATGGAATAATTGCCGCTGACCTCGAGGACCATGAAGACAGAGGTCATGGGAACGCGCATGAAGCCGGCGAAAAGGGTTCCCATCCCCACCAGGGCATAAGCCCCAGTGGTGATTCCAAGACCGGGAAAGAAATGGCGTTCCACTCCGCCTACCGCGCCGCCGATCATGGCGCCAATAAACAATGAAGGGGCAAACATGCCGCCCGGTGTTCCGCTGACGAACGAGAGCGTGGTGGCAATGATCTTCACCGCGCCCAGGATGGCCAGCATCTGCCAGGTGAACTGCCCGTGCATGGCCTCGTCGATATAGTTGTAACCAGCGCCCATCACCTGGGGAAGCCGCAGTCCGATGATGCCGATCGCCAGGCCCGCGAGGGCGGGCTGAAGATACTGCGTCCATTCAGGCAGCGCCTTCAATTGTGGCCGGAACTTGCTGATCAATTTCACAAAGACCAGCGAGGATACACCGCCAATGACGCCCAGGATGGCGTAAGCGATCAGTTCGGTGGGGTGGACAAGGCGGTAAACGGGGACATGAAACAAGGGTTCCGAGCCCAGGAAGCCGCGCACCACCACGACGCTCGAGACTGCGGCGAGCACGATCGCGCCCAGCACGCCCGCGCTCCATTTGCCGATGACCTCCTCAATCACGAAGATGACCGCCGAAATCGGGGCGTTGAACGCGGCCGCCAGGCCCGCTGCGGCCCCCACCGGAGCGATGAGGCGGATTTTTTCCCGCGAGAGCTGGAGCCGTCGCCCCAGCGCCGAGGCGATTCCGGCGCCGATTTGTAGCGAGGGATCTTCAGGTCCGCGCGACTGCAAGCTGCCGATAGCCAGGGCGCAGATCAGAAACTTGCCGATGACTGTGCGGAAGGGGATGAAGCCAGCAAAAATAAACACCGCGGCCTTGGTCTAATTCATTCCACTGCCACGAACCCGGCGAAAGTAACGCAGGAACAGAGC
>Ga0102924_1001642_pt1 | contig 25480 bp, 20 predicted proteins | sample PaiPotPPM11metaG_FD_80116 | JGI IMG/M metagenome (GOLD analysis project Ga0102924, IMG submission 80116) | Iron sulfur acid spring bacterial and archeal communities from Banff, Canada, to study Microbial Dark Matter (Phase II) - Paint Pots PPM... ... | reverse complement strand
TTTGGGACACTTTTACGAGCCATGGTGACAAGCCAAGTTATATGGAAGAGACCACTTATAATCTCTGCTTTGGCGATCCTCTCTGCAGGCGGCTCCAAAAACTTGTGGGTAATGATAAGCCATCTTCCTTGGGTACTATAGATCCCAACGTGAAGATCTAAAGAGCTAGGTGAGAGCTTGGACGAGAGCCCTTTTTTAGCTGGACCGTTTGTTGACTGCCCATTTCTCTTCTGAGCAAAACAGCTAAAAAGCGACTTTCAAGCTAAAAAGCGACTCAAGTGATGAGTTTCTCCCTCTGGCTTCAAGTGCTTGAGGAGCATTTTCTGGCTCTTCACGAATAAGCGAACAGCAAAGTCTTTGTCCAAAAATGGGCTGTCATCGTAGGCCAGTCCTGGATCTTTAGTTTTCTCCGCTGAGATCAGTAGAAACACCGCCGACTTATAAACTGGAGGATTGAAATCTGAGATTGTCCCGATTATGTCGAGTCGAAGAAGGTCCAAGAGACTCTTCTATCAGCGAAAGCAATGCGCTGAGTTAGCTTCCTGCTTCAAAAAAGGGCGTTGCTCCATGTAGCAACGGTGTAGCAACGCCGACGATTTTGTGCGAAAAATGACGAACCTCAGCGAATAAAAGACTGGAAATTGAGCTTGAAACGAACCTGAGCGAACGTCAGAGAAGGGGTAATGCCGATGGAGAGATTCGAACCCTCAACCCTTGCGGGACCTGTTTTTGAGACAGGCGCGTATACCGTTCCGCCACATCGGCTTGTTGCTTTAGGCGAGTCCTATAATATCGCATCCATAGTGCGAAGTCAATAGCCCTTCATGCTGCGATTTTCCTTTGCCAAGGTCACTAACCCAAAAGGGGACTATGGTAGCTAGGAGTCAACTATGTGTTGTATAGTAATCTCTAGAAGAGTCTCAGTATTCCCATTGTATAAACTCTACAATAAAATGACCTTGTGCCCTTGCGCTTCAGTAAAAGCTTCTGTTATACTTGCATATATCGCTTGCTAAGAGTCGATTGCACTAAGAAGCAGTCTCCTTTGTTTGCGCATTTGCGGCACAACTGTTGTCTGTACCGTAACTTGCTATGGCATGCTCTAGTTATACAGCGGAGGTCCTTCGTGCTAGATAACATTGTTCCAACAACTGCGAACGAAAGTCGTGAGCACACTAGTAAGTCGCATGGTTCGCTTGATGCCGACATTATTATTAAGAATGCGCCCGATCCGATCTTTATTTCCGATCTGGAAGGGAAAATTCTGTCAGCCAATGATGCAATCTATGAATTGTTAGGCTTCAGGACTGATGAAGTACTAGAGCAGTCCCTCTCGCGTTTTATCAGTGCAGAGGAGACACGTGAGTTTACTGCCGCTCTTCGTGAAGTGATTGAGCGCGGTGCAACGCGAAATGCTCGTCTGAATCCACGTAGCGCATCAAATGAAGTTATTCCTACGACACTGAATGCTTCGGCTTTACGTGATGCAGATGGGAAGGTAATTGGCGCGATCGGTATCTTGCGTGATATGCGTGAATTAGATAAAGCTCGTGCCTATGCTGATAGTTTGATTAAGAATGCGCCCGATCCGATTTTTGTCTCAGATCTGGAAGGGAAAATCCTGTCAGCCAATGATGCTGTCTATGCGTTGTTGGGTTTCAAAACCGATGAAGTATTGGAGCAGTCCCTGTCGCGGTTTGTAAGTGCAGAAGAGACACGTGAGTTCCTGGCGGCCCTCACAGAAGTGATTGAACGTGGCGTTATTCGCAATACTCGTCTGAGTCCGCGTAGCGCTTCGGGTGAAGTGATCCCGACCACGCTGAATGCCTCGGCCTTGCGTGATAATGATGGGAAAGTGATCGGAGCCATCGGTATCCTGCGCGATATGCGTGAGTTGGATAAGGCTCTTGCATATTCAGACAGTTTGATTAAGAACGCTCCTGACCCGATTTTCGTTTCAGACTTGGAAGGCAAAATTTTGCAAGCGAATGACGCAGTCTATGAGTTGTTAGGATTTAGAACTGATGAGGTGCTGGAGCAGTCTCTCTCTCGTTTCATTAGTCCAGAGGAAACTCGTGAGTTCTTGGCAGCGCTCAAAGAGGTGATTGAGCGGGGCGTAACGCGAAATGCCCGTCTCACTCCGCGTACTGCATCACATGAAGTGATCCCGACCACGCTGAATGCCTCGGCCTTGCGTGATACCAATGGGAAGGTGATTGGGGCAATTGGTATCCTGCGTGATATGCGTGCGTATGAGAAGGTCGTGAATGACTTGCAGGAATCGAAAGCCGAACTACAGGAGAAAATTCTCGATCTGGAGAAATTCGAGGAAGTGGTGGTCGGTCGTGAACTCAAGATGATTGCCTTGGAGAAGGAGATTGAGAATTTGAAGCGCGAACTAGAAAAGCTCAGCAGAGGTCAAGCTAAATGAGTGAGGTGCTGCAGCAGCAAATATCTAAGGATGCCCAATACAAAGAACTGAGTCTGAAAGAACTGCAACAGGCGTATGCGTATTTAATAGAGCAAAAGCAGGCTCTTGAAGTGCGTCTGATCAAGAGCGAAGCGCGGCGCCGTGCCTTTATCCACATTTTAACTGACCTGAATACCCTCAATCGAAAACTGTCCGATCAGCGTAAGGCCATGATCCATATTTTGGCAGATTATGAGCAGGAACGTAGGAGCCTTGCCAAGCAGACTGAACAGCTAAAGAATTCGCGGCGAGCTTTAATGCATCTATTACAGGATGCACACCAATCAAATTTGCGCCTGGGAAATAGCCGCAAAGCTATGATTCATATCATGAGCGATCTCAAAGAAACATCAGAGGAGGTCAAGTATCGTGAGCAAGAGCTGCGCTCCAAGCAGGAACAGCTTGTACAAGCAGGTAAGCTTGCAACACTTGGTGAGTTGACAACTGGGGTCGCTCATGAACTGAATAACCCGTTGAACAATATTGGCCTGTTTGTGGGCAATGCGATCGATCTGATTGAACTTGGCACGGCGTATACGGATTCTGGGCGTATCTTGCAAGAGTTGAATAATGCTATGCAGCAAGTTTGGAAAGCGACAGAGATCATCTCGCATCTACGGACATTCGGACGAGCAGCTTCGGTAAGTCGAGAACCTGTGGTAATTACTCAGGTTATCCAACGGGCTATTTCGCTCATGCAGGAGCAACTCCGCCTCCGGCAGATTGAGATCTCTTTGCAATTTCTAGCTGGTGATGTGGTGGTAATGGGAAATGCAATTCAATTGGAGCAGATTTTTATTAATCTCTTGACAAATGCACGTGATGCTCTTGTCGACGCACCTCGTAGGATTATTACCATTACGTGTGCAACGAAGGGACGAATGGTAGATATCAGCGTGGGTGATACTGGTCCTGGTATCCCAGTGGACCTAGAGCAGCGCATTTTTGATCCATTCTTTACCACAAAGGATGTGGGCGCCGGTACTGGCCTTGGGCTGTCTATTATATACGGGATCATTAAAGAGCATCAGGGAGTAGTTATGCTTGAGAATCATCCTGGTGAGGGTGCTATTTTCCGCATCCAACTTCCATTGAAGTATGATCAGTAGTCGTGAAGCGAGTAATTGATTGTGATGACGAATGCAAATGTACTCATTGTTGACGATGATACGGCTTTGTTACAGGCACTTCCGCAGGCCCTGTACTTACGTATGCCAGATGTGAATGTGGATACGTCGGATTCTGCTACTGGGGCTTTGCAGTTGATTCGCGCACATGAATATGATGCGATTGTAAGCGATATCAAAATGCCGGGAATGGATGGATTAGCGCTTTTGGTGAGAATCCAGGAATTACGCCAGAATACGCCTACTTTGCTTATTACTGGTCATGGGGATCATAGTCTGGCTATTCAGGCACTACGTGGTGGAGCTTATGATTTTATTCAGAAGCCGATTGATCGCGATTATTTTGTTGCGGCACTGCGTCGTGCTGTCCAGACACATCAGTTACAGCTCCAGATATTGGAACAGCAGCGTGCGCTGGAAGAGTATGCCAAATCGCTCGAATTAAAGGTGCAGGAGCGAACAAATGAACTTGTGGAGGCGAATACAGCCAAAGATGAGTTTATCAGTATGGCTTCGCATGAACTGAAGACTCCACTATCCAGTCTAAAGGGGATGACGCAATTGCTTCATCGCCGACTGATCCGTGCCAGCTCGCCAGAAGTGGCAACTCTGGTAAGCATGGAAAACTCTATCCGTCGTATAGAACTGCTGGTGGATGATTTGCTAAGCATTTCTTTTATTGAAACTGGCAGGCTTACGCTCCATTGCCGACGCTACAACATAGGAGATTTGTGCCAATCTCTAGTCGATGAGTTTCGAGCTGGTAGCAATCCTTCTCCTGTTATTCAGGTTGATATTGCTGATGAGAATATTGAGGCTAATGTAGATGTTGAACGAATCAGTCAAGTTATTCTTAATTTATTAGCAAATGCGCGAAAATATTCTCCCGCTCAATCTCCTATTCATGTCTCTTTAAAGCAACTAGATGATATCTGTGTAATCTCTGTTCGCGATGAAGGAATTGGTATTCCTCCTGAAGAACTGCCCCAGATTTTTCAGCGTTTCTATCGTGTCCCTGGTAGCGAAGTGCAGACGGGTTCCAGCGTTGGCTTTGGCCTGGGATTATACATCTCCCAGCAGATTGTGGAGCGGCACGGTGGTAAGATCCATGTTGAGAGTTTTCCCGGCTCTGGCAGTATTTTTTCGGTTGTCCTGCCTTTGCTTGTGGACGATGCTCCTGCCGACTCTGTGGAGCTGGAGTCTTCTCAGCAAATGACGTAAAATCTTTTTACCTTTTTGCATTCAGGGCTATATATTAAACCTGATAGGTGGTTCTATGCGAGTAACTTGAGAATAGGCATCAAAGTCAGTGTCATAACTATAGATTCGGTTATGCCCCTGATCTTTTATGTGAGCAATACTTAGTGCATCTTCCATATCAAGGTTGCTCTTTGCTGCGTAGATATCCAACGCTTCAAGATAAATCTTCTTGTGGGGAAGCTTAAAACCTCTCAATGTCAGTAGGGGAACAAGACGCTGACGAATCTGGTCGTGAGTGAGTTGATAGGAACCTCTCTACATGTTCTTCTCGCGCTTCTTCAATGATTTTATCTAGGTCTTTCTCTGGCTCAGCAAGTTTGATTGACCCAAACACATCCTCCAAGCTCATGCTGATAGGCTCAAGATATGCTTTCCCATCTGCCAAAACTAATTGGAGTTGGCTTTCCGGATTTATACCTAAGTATCTCTGCGCTTCAACAGGGAGGTTCAACTGGCCTCTACGGGTCAGGTTGAGGATTATTCGTTTTTCATTATTTGCATGATATTGTTCCATGCCATGGTTTTATCATAAGTAAGGCAATCTGTCAAAATAATAAAGTTAGTCGGTTCCGCCAAAAACTATGGGCTAGGCAGTGCCGGAAAAAGCCTGCCAGTCAGTATTGATCTGCTAGAGCAGTTCTTCGTTGGGATGCATGTGGTCTACAAGCGGATATTCTCGCCGTTGATGTGATAAAATAGGGTCGGTAAATGGCATTTGCCGACAATATTTCGTATTTTATGAAGCATTTGCTATATACAGAGAGGAAAGAAGCTGATGAGCGTCGTTCTACATTCATAATAGGGGTGTCGGCTATGTGCATAAGGGCAGTTGACGGCTTAGCGTATATGTAACCCGAAGCAATATAGTCACCCCGGAATGGGAATCTTCTTCGCAAAAGGCATAACAGGACATCTAAGCTACACTGTACAAATAAGTACATGTAAGTAGAAAGAGGCGTAGGATGAGCTTAGTAGGACTGCAACTTGGTAGTTATCGGCTGACGCGTCTCCTTGGACAAGGAGGATTTGCAGATGTCTACCTCGGGGAACATATTCATCTTAATACGCAAGTGGCGATCAAAGTATTACAGGGGCGCATGGCTGCGCAGGATCTGGATGATTTCAAGCAAGAGGCACAAACTATTGCGAATCTAAACCATGCGCATATCTTGCGTATTCTCGATTTTGGGGTTGAGGGAAGAATACCCTTTATTGTGATGGATTATGCCCCCAAGGGAACACTACGAGATCGCCATCCTCGTGGCTCGATCTTACCAATTTCCACTGTCCTCGCTTATCTAAAACAGATAGCTCCAGCGCTCTACTATGCCCATGAACAAAAGATCATTCACCGCGATATCAAACCTGATAATATATTAATCGACACGAATAACAGTCTCTTATTGAGCGACTTTGGTATCGCTCTGGAGACTCAAAGCTCTCACCATCAAAACGATGCCCAGATCGCCGGGACAGCAGTTTATATGGCACCTGAACAGTTCCAGGGAAAACCACGTCGGGCTAGCGATCAGTATGCGCTGGGAATCGTAGTCTATGAATGGCTCTGTGGAACACGTCCCTTTCAAGGGTCTTTCACAGAACTGGCGAGTCAACACCTGTTTGTATCTCCTCCCTCATTACGTCAAAAAATCCCCGTAATTCCGTCAGAGGTTGAACATGTCGTCATGAGGGCGCTTGCCAAGAAGCCGGAACAACGCTTTGCAGATGTTGAAACATTCGCTCGATCATTGGCACAAGCTAGCCAGGTGTCAATGCCAGTAGTGCTTTCTCCTGCTGACAAAGGAGACAGGCAGGAACACGAGAGCACGGTCATAACAACAGCTTCTTCAGTAACTAACTTTTTTACCTCGGAGCCATCAATGCGAGGGCAGACAAGAAACATTCGGATAAAAAACATTATTCGAATGTTTAGCTCTTATTTCATGCGTAAAAAGTGATCATTTCAGTGATATGTGAATACTGTATTAATACATAGGAGGTGGAATATGCAATTTATGGGGGTAAGCCAATTTGGCGTCTACAGGTTGAAAAAACTTCTAGGGAAGGGTAGCTTTTCCGAGGTTTATCTAGCTGAACATATCACAAACGGAACTGAATTCGCTATCAAAATATTTTACCAGCAACTGGCAAGCGAGGGGGAAAAAAGTGATTTCCTCGGGGAAGTTAGTCGTTTTGCACAATTAAAACATTCGAATATCATAAATGTGGTAGAATTCGGTGTCGAAAATCGCATCCCTTTTGTGGTGATGGATTATGCTCCTTATGGCAACTTACGTGAAATACATGCAAAGGGACTGATTGTTCCCATAATAACTGTAGTAGAACATGTCAAATCTATTGCAGCGGCATTGGAATATTTGCACTATCATAAATTTGTGCATCGGCATCTGGAGCCAGAAAAAGTCCTTGTTGGACGGAACAATACTCTCTTACTCGGCCTTCCTAGCTTAGTTATTGAAAGTGCAGGAGCCCATACAACGCAAGAGAGTGCACATATTAGTACGGGAGCAGCCCTAGACTATATGGCACCAGAACATATCCGGCGTGGCCCGTGTAAAGAAAGTGATCAATATGCGCTGGGAGTTATGGCCTATGAGTGGTTAAGCGGTTACTTGCCTTTTAGGAGCATTGCAGGTGAATCTGTACCCGCAAAAATTGGTCGTATCCTGTCTACCGAGCCAGATCCTTTACATGCTAATATCACGCTTTCCCCAAAAGCTGAAATTTATGTCGCTTTGAGCAATGTTATTATGAAAGCAATTACTCGTGAACCGCAAGCCCGTTATAAGAGCGTAGAGGAGTTTGCTCGAGCATTGGAAAAAGCTGCAGTGTCCATTGCATTCCAGCGTCCTGATCTGGTTGGCACACAGCTTGGTAATTACCAGCTTACCAGATTAATCGGGCAAGGTGGATTTGCAAATGTCTATCTTGGCGAACATCCTGTTCTCAAGTCACAGGCTGCGATTAAGGTGCTTGATATGAAATTAACCAGCGAAGATCAGCAAAAGTTCCTTGCTGAAGCACGTATGCTGGCTAATTTGCGTCATCCGCAAATTATCAAAGTCCTGGACTTTGGTATAAAGGACGATATACCTTTTCTTATCATGGATTATGCTCCTGGCGGGACAATGCGTCAACTTTGTCCGAAAGGATCACGTTTAGCCCCGGCCACGGTCTTACCTTATGTCAAACAAATTGCCAGTGCTTTAAATTATGCCCACTATCGAGGACTCATCCATCGTGATGTAAAGCCAGAAAATATACTGCTAAACAAGAATAACCAGATCTTGCTCAGTGACTTTGGCATCGCCGTCTCCGCTCACAATGCCGATAAACACAAGCAGCAAGAAATACTTGGGACAATGCAGTATATGGCGCCCGAACAAATTGAAGGAAAAGCTGATGTGGCTAGTGACCAATATGCGTTTGCCATTATGGTCTATGAATGGCTTTGCGGGACCTGCCCATTTACAGGTACCACAAAAGAGATGATGATTCGCCATCTCGGTGTCCCCCCTGAGTCCCTCAGAAACCATACTCCTACCATCTCCCCAGCAATTGATGATGTCGTTCTGAGAGCCCTGCTGAAAGATCCGCTTGATCGCTATCCTACTGTCCTGGATTTTGCCGCCGCCTTCGAGGAGGCATGCCAGTTAGATCAAGCCGCCTCTCTGCCTACAGAGCTCCCCGCAACTTTGCTTTCTCCCCGTATGAAAGTAGCGAGAAGTGAGAGAGTGAAGGAAGTCCGTCCTCCAGCAGGTGAACTTATCTATACGCATCATAGTCATTCTGGTCCCATTGCCACTGTGGCATGGGCTCCAAATAGATCTTTCCTCCTCTCGGGTGGCGCTGATGGAGTATTAGAGGTATGGAGTCAAGATCAAACAAGGAAACATCGCGGTCATTCTGGCGCTATTACTGCTGCTGCTTGGTCACCTGATGGAAGGCACATTGCCTCGGCCAGTGAGGATGAAACAGTACAGGTGAGAAATGTGAAAACTGGTGACATTAGCTGTATCTACAAGGGGCATGCTGCGGGTGCCTTCGCGCTTGGATGGTCACCTGACAGCAAACGGATAGCTTCTGCTGGCGATGATGAAACGGTTTATATCTGGGATGCAACAAATGGGAAAACTTTATTAGCCTATATCCACTCTGGGCGGATAAATACGGTAGCCTGGTCTCATGATGGGGGACGGATAGCTTCTGCCAGTGTTGCAAATGTGCAGGTATGGGAGACAACATTAGGACGAAGGATACACTCTTACCGTTCTCATTCTGGAGAGGTGTATACTGTTGTATGGTCTCTTGATGATTCTATGCTTGCTTCAGGCGGAGACGACAAGACAGTGCAAATATGGAATACTAACACAGCACAGACAAATTTCATCTATACAGGACATATGAGTAAACTGTCCTTTCTGGGGGGAGGAAGTGTTCGAGCCCTGGCTTGGGCACCACAAACTACAGTTGGAGCTTACGTAGTATCGGCGGGAAATGATAAGACAGTGCAGATTTGGAATGCACGCAATGGTGAAAAAGTAATAACGTATAAGGGTCATACAGCTCGCGTCAACGCAATTTCGTGGTCGCCAGATGGAAAGAAAATAGCCTCGGCCAGCGATGACGGAACTGTTCAGATATGGACGGCTCCTTGAGAGGGTAACCTCCACTGATACCCATCACTATCAACCAAGCGAAGCACTCTTTCATATTTGATTATATGTTTTACCAGATCAACGTTAACAAACGTAATGGAGAAGGGCTCTCAACTACGAGAGAGTATGACATAGCTTCAGCAGCAATGAGTGAGTTCTTGCTTTTTTCCACAGGATCTTTAATGAGTGAAGCTTGCCTATCTTGGTCGAGAGCACAACCCGTAATTTATCTGGTAAATAAGCCTCGATATGGGAAGAACTTATTCTTCCCCACGTGCGGTAACAATATCGTTCCTTGCAGCCCACATTCCCAAGTCCTGGCGCTGAATTGCCGCAGCCATCAGATCTGGGAACAGGTCTGGTGTACAGGCAAATGCTGGGATTCCTATTTCGGCTAGTGCGGCTGCATTGTGCCGATCGAAACCCGGTGCTCCTCGGTCGCTGAGAGCGAGTAAGCATACCACCTGGACACCGCTGCCTACTAGTTCTGCTGCTCGGCGCAACATTCCTTCTCGGCTACCTCCCTCGTAGAGATCGGTTATCAGTACCAGGATGGTCTGTGTCGGTCGGGTAATGATCTGCTGGCAATACGTCAAGGCTAGGTTGATATCTGTGCCGCCGCCAAGCTGAGTGCCGAAGAGCAAGTCTACTGGGTCCTGCAAATCCTCGGTCAGATCGACAACGGATGTGTCGAAGACTACCATCCGTGTGCTGACGGCTCTGAGCGTTGCTAGCACGGCACCAAAGATGCCAGAGTAGACGACAGAGGAGGCCATGGAGCCACTTTGATCTACACAGAGGACAATATCACGCAGAGCGGAGCGTTTATGTCCATGTCCGACCAGCCGTTCGGCAATAATTGTGCCGTGCTCAGGCTGATAGTTTTTCAGGTTCAGGCGTATGGTGCGGTCCCAGTCAATCTCGTTGTAGCGTGGACGGTAGGTACGGGTTGCTCGGTTGAGGCTACCTCGTACGGCCTGGAGTAATGGGTTGGCTAGTTTTCGTTCCAGTTCTTCAACGACTTTGCGTACTACCTGTCGTGCGGTATCCTTTGTCTTCTCCGGAATAACTTTGCTGAGCGAGAGCAATGAGGCGACGAGGTGGACGTCAGCTTCTACTTGCTCCAGCATCTCCGGCTCAAGGAGCATTTGCTTGAGGTGGAGACGTTCAAAGGCATCCTGCTGCATGATGCGTACTGTTGAAGATGGGAAGTAGGTGCGAATGTCGCCTAGCCAGCGTGCGACGTTTGGCGATGAACTTCCCAGCCCTGCAGAACGCTCCGAATCGTAGAGAGCTTCTAGTACACGGTCCATTCCTAGATCGTGCTTACTGAGTTCCAGACTTCCATCCTTACCCTCACCTGTACCTGAGCACATGCACTCTTGTGCGTCTTTACCTAGCACAAGCCGCCAGCGACGTAGACGTTCTGTCTCATCAATTGCCATCATATGACACCCCCATAATTCGTGCTAATACTGGCAGTACGCGTTCTCCCCGCTGCTGGTTGATGAGCAGAGAGTCATTAGTCTGTGTACTATGCCAATTGCCTGTCTCTCTTGATCGTGGAGCGTATAAGTGTTTGACCTTTTCTCCCATTTTCCTGCGCTCAGGAGTCTGGAAACCAGAGAATGCTCGCCGTAAAATGGGTAAGAGGGTATCAAAACCCTCGGTATCAAGCTCACTCATCCAGCGATCTAATGCACACCAGAGCCCATCCTGGTGGAGAACAAGCAGTCCGCTTCCTCGTAGCACGCCTTCTATCCAGGCAGCTGCTTGGACTGCCGGGTTGACTGTGGAGAGTGCTAGCCTTGTGAGCTTTTGTAGCTCGTCTTCATCCAGTACATTCTGCTCTAATAACAGGCGACAGCATCCGCCGCGTAGCAGCCCGTGGATACTTTCTCGCTCCATTAATATACGTAGTGTTTTCTGCCATTCCTGACGTTGTTCCTCACGGTTCAGTAGATTGATACTCTCTTGCACTTTATCAATGCTACTGATCATGGATTGTGCTGCATCATCATCAAGTGAGGCACATGCCCCTGGTAAGCCAATAACGATGCGCTCAAAAAGGCCGTCTATGACTGGTAGGATGTGCTCTGCTTTAGTCTGGCGTACATCTCCATAGCGTGCCACTTGTGCCAGCGGAGGCAGTGCATCCATCAAGTGTTGCATGTCGGCAGAAACGGCGGCCCGCTTTTGTATCGCCTGTAACAGATGGTCGATCGCTCCCGATAATTCCGCCAGTATTGTTTTATCCAGCAATTCAGTTAGCGGCGGTAACTCTTCAATTTTGTCAGCAGTGTGACAGGCGAAGGAGGTTGCAGCAGACTCGACGGTATTGCCCCAGACATTGGCTTCTATTAATGGCACAGCGAATTCGACTTGCCAGCGGATTTGCCAGTGCTCATGAAATGTTCCCATTTTCCTGGAGACATGTTGTGATATGCCCCACTCAATACCCAGCAACCTTAGTTGATGCAAGAGTTGACTGCGGGCACGGTCGTTCTCTTTGCGCAGATCGAGTTCAAGCTTCTTAATTTCTGCTGAAGGCTTGAGACTCAACTGGCGCTGCCGAGTTTCCAGGTCGCGCTGGAGTGGAACCATGGGGGTCTCGGCTGGTACCTGTCCGAGCGTTTCGCCAATCTCTAGCTTGTCACGGATGAGACTCATCGGTTCGGCATTGCCGTTGCATAGAACCGTTTCGATGCTTTCATGGCATTCCGCCAGTCCCGGCATCGGCAGATCTCGCAGAGCGGCCAGGGTATCGCTGAGTCGGACAGCTTCGATGACGCTGGCTGAGGATGCATCGAGTCCCTGTTCGCGTAAAAGACGTGCTGCTCGCGTTATCCAGCGAGTAGTGATATTGCCTGGAACAGTCCAGAGATGTTCGTACCAGCCAGGTGAGTTAACTCCTGCACCATATCCGCTGCGATATGATAAACGCGAGTTGGTCCAGGGTATCCAGGTTGCTTCAGTTTTGACCCGTTTCAGTCCTTTGAGAATTTCAGCATCGGTTTTAGCTGGTCCTGGATTGATAAGCACTGGGGCATGCCATGCTCCGCATACGACGGCGAGGCGCTGATAGCCTTCCTTCTGGGCTGCTCGGATCATCTGGCGCATATGGGCTTCGCGTTGTGCTTCCTGCTCATCTTTCGGTGCAGTATCGGCACGCAGTTCGCTCATTGCTTCAAGAATGCTTTCAAACAGGCCTGTTGCATTGTGCCGTTGCTCAATCTGTCGCTCCCACCACAGCTCATGATCCGTATATCCTGCAGCCTGGGCAAGTAGAGCCAGCGGATCATCCTGAAAATTTGTTGTATGCGAGTTCTCGGATGGTGCTTCTGTCGTGGGCGGAGCTACAGCTGCTTCGCTGATCTCTGATGCTACCGTTTCGTCGACTGTCGCTGGTATTTCGGCTGACTGTGGCCTCTCGTTCTCATCTTCTGCAATTTTTGCCAGTTGAATGGCTTGTGGCAAATCGATAAAACGGCCAGGTATGCCGTGCGTCAGTGCATAGTTTAGCGCTTGCCACTCTGGTGAAAAGGTCGTAAATGGATAATAGACTGCATGCTTCGGTTTGTCTGGCACATAGATGAGCAATGCCACAGGCGGTTTCATATCCTGATGGGCCAGTAGTGGGAGCACTCCTTGTGCGTCTGGAGGACCTTCAACGAGCACAATATCTGGCTCCAACTGCTCCAGGGCAGCACGCAAGGCACGTGCGCATCCCGGTCCATGGTGGCGTATGCCGAAAACATGAAGACTCACTTATAACACCTCATTGGCGGTGTTAACACCTATAAACATAATGTTTTCCCTTTCGCATTCAGGCAGCTGTCACCTTTTGGTGGCGGCTGTCAATGTGCGTACATTCAGTTTATTCTAGCTTACTATTCTGCTTCATTATCAGTGTTACGGAAGCTACTCATAGGAGGTTCTATATCCAGAATCTCCTCGAACTTTTCCAGCAACCCTAAAAAGCTTATGATGCCGAACCGATACGTATAGATAGATATGCATATTTGTTTGAAGACATCAGCGCGTATTATGCTTGACGGTTCGGTGCTCTCTTTATCACTCAGTTCCCCTATATTGGTGGGCGCTATAGTAAATTGGGCTGAAGGTTCGGACAAAAGTGAGCGTGGATAGCTTGTGTGTCCGAACCTTCACCCAAACGTTTCGTGGATGAAGGTTCGGACACGATTGTCACAAGCTGAACTCATTGTAGAAGAGTAGGGCTCTTTTCAAGAGAAAGGATGGAATACAGATTTTCATCCACTGTCTGAGCAGAGTTCGCTTCGGGTGCGGTATGAGCTACATGGTTTCTGCTTTGTCCTAAGATTCGGACTGATTTCCCATCACTGGGACTGATTTGTCCGAATATTCGTCTGGACGCTCCTTTCGGTAGGGAATGCGAGCTTTTTCCAGCTCAGCAATCAACTCGTTATTATCAGCAGCGGCTTTTGTAAGGACAACCATTTCTACATCTTCTAGAGATACACCATAATGGATTTGTGCCTCTATGTATGGAGCCCAATCGCCGAATTGCTTGTTAAGTGGATCTTGTTCACTAATATCTTTAATTAAATCCCCGTCTAAGCTCTCTTCGAGAGATCTTAGGGGAAAGCAGTTTCTGTTTGGTTTCTCAAGGGGAACAGCCCTCACCTCATCAGGACCATATGAGTCGCCCACGGTAAAACTCGTGCGTCGCTTGACCTCGCCTTTGAAGACGATAGCAACATTCCCATACCAATTTAGAGCATTATACTGATCTTTTCGTACGCCCAGAGGCAGCTCGCCACTCGCTATATACCCATGAATTGGACGGTCTTTATCAGGCACATCTTGGCTATAATTACCGAGGCGGAACTTTTCGACATTGCGACGTACCTGCATCTCTGGTAAACTATTAGATGTATTCATAACATGTATTGATTTAAATGAATAATCACCAGTTTCTATGATTTTTTGCAAGGTAGACGCTGGCATACGCATACAGACTTTGTTGTCCTTAGGAAGGAAGTTCTGTGAGTGCTGATCTAGTGCTTCAAGATAAGCATCCATATTATCAGGTTTCTGCTTGGATAACTTACGGAAGTTTACAAAGGGTTGGTAATGTTGTTTTTGCATCGCTTGAAACCATTGAGGATATTGGTTCTTGATCCCTGTATAGTGTAAATTTGTCTTTATCCCTTTCCTATCTCCCTTATGCGCTCCAGAAGGTTGAGTATCTTCTGGACGAGAGCCACTGTTGTGGTTAGAGTTACCCTCACTAGAAGTCCACATCTGCTTAACAACATTAAGGCTTTTTGGCGGATCCATACTTCTACGGCTAAGACCTCCTAAAACTTCAAAACCTTTTTTTCTCATATAGTATTCTCCTTTTCTATAAGGCATTTCAAACAAATCTGATATCACACTCATACCGAGTGTCTACCTTAAGCATACCCAACGTGTGCATCGTTTGCAATGCCAAGCCATAGACAGCTGAAGGACATCTTTGCAGAGTGGTGCCACGAGTCTCATAGAAATGCCCTGAAATTGCGCTAAGATGGCCCAGAGACGGCTTTGCTGGGGCAGTGTAACAAACAAAAGCCGCATTTCGTAACTCTGATAAGCAGAGCATTTCTGAGCTGAAACTGGTACAAGGTATCATTTTCAAACTCATCGAAAAGCGGCTTTTTTCTAGCTTTTATTCACTTTATCCAAGCGTGTTTTGGGACTCACTGAAGAGCTTTAAAAACGATTAAAAAAGGCACAGGTGGCAGGCACCACAATGGCGAAAAATCAATCGAAATCACGTATTCGCCTCAGTTCTCAGGTGTTAGTACCTCATGACAGGCGCGATAGAGATCTTTCCAACCACTGCGATCTTTTACAATTGTCTGCAGGTATTCCAGCCAGACCATACGATCCTGTACAGGGTCCTTGACGATTGCTCCTGTAAGGCCTGCTGCCAGATCACCAGCTCGCAGTGTGCCATCGCCATAATAGCCAGCCATCGCCAGACCGCTATTGATGACAGAGATAGCCTCTGCGGTAGAAAGTGTTCCACTTGGGGCTTTGACTTTTGTTTTGCCATCCGTGGTAACACCATTGCGCAACTCGCGGAAAATGGTCACTACGCGGCGGATCTCCTCCAGAGCTGGCTTCTCAGCTGGCAGCTCGAGCGCTTTCCCCAGGCTGGCAACGCGTCGATCGACAATATCAATCTCTTCCTCTATAGTGTTCGGCAGCGGAAGGATAACGGTATTGAAGCGGCGCATTAGGGCACTGGAAAGTTCGTTGACACCTTTATCACGGTTGTTGGCTGTTGCAATAACGTTAAAACCTTTACGAGCCTGCACCTCTGTATTCAATTCGGGAACGGGCAGTGTTTTCTCCGATAGAATAGTAATCAAGGTGTCCTGAACTTCGCTGGGAATACGTGTCAATTCTTCGATACGAGCAACCTTACCTAATTGCATTGCATTCATCATCGGACTGACTACGAGTGCGGCTGTTGATGGTCCCTCGACAAGCAATTTGGCATAGTTCCAGCCGTAGCGGATAGCATTTTCGTCTGTTCCCGCCGTTCCCTGAATGAGGAGTGTCGAGTCGCCCATGATGGCAGCTGCAAGGTGCTCGCTTGTCCAGGATTTGGCGGTGCCAGGTATGCCGTAGAGAAGAAGTGCACGATCGGTTGCCAGTGTTGCGACGGCGATTTCGATCAGGCGTGCATTGCCAATATATTTCGGAGTTATCTCAAAACCGTTTTCCAGCTTCCCTCCCATCAAATAGATCCGTACAGCCCATGGGGAGAGCTTCCAGTTGGGAGGACGCTGGCGAGTATCTGCCTTGGCCAGTTCGGCGAGTTCTTCAGCGTACTGTTGTTCGGCATGCTGGCGCAGAACAGCGTTCAAATTATCGGTAGTAGTCAATGTTGTATGATTGGTTGAAGCTCCGTTGGATGTGGTCATTATATAATCTCCTCCATAAGTTGTTTGCGTGTTCTGATGACTTCAGAAAAATCGGTTAAATTGCTTCGCCAGTACGAGATTACCCAGCCGTTCTTCTCTTCCTCAGGCATCTCCCATGGCTGGAGTGCTCTCTCAAAGCATGACTCAGGCAATGCGATAGCTGCGGCATCCAGGATCTGATTCCACTCATAGTAGCCTGGATCATTCTTTTTGAGCGTACGTATGTGGTCTTGTAGCGCTTGCAGACAGGCCTCTCCAAATTTGTGGCTCCAAGGGCGAGGTAGGACTGTGAGTGCGGAGTTCCAATGTGTATTCTCAAAAAGCAGATGTGCTATGATGTCCTCTGCCTTCTGTTGTGGCAGGCAGGCTATCATTTGTATGGCAGGCTCTAAATCTGTGTAGCTCTTGCTTTTTTTGAACGAATGGTGCCACATATCCAGAAGTGGTAAAATCCAGTTCGTCGTGTTATGCCGCAATGTTGCCTGTGACCAAGCTTCTAGCATCATCGGGGCTTCATCTTTTTTAAGTGCAGAAATAAGCTTCTCAGGTATCATGCCAAAGCGTTCTTCCCAGTGACTGGGAGCAACGAATGAGATGATCTGCTGAAGCGTCGAGGTCTTTGCCGCACCATCCTTATCAAGACCATCCTGCTTCCAGTGCTCATCAATAGTCTCTGGAGGAGTCATGGTAATCTTGCCTTTGGTATATGTCAGGATGGCATCGGCACGAACTTGCATGCGTTGTGCTAGGGCGGAGCCTGGAATACGTGCTAGGAGCGAGACAGCGATAGCTTGCACATTAGTACTGCGGTCATCCAGAGCTTTTTCAAGGAATGGCTCATCCTCTAAGGAAAGCTTCACTTCAAATGTTGTGATAAATGCTGTCCTTGCCTCTGCCTTTTCCTGCTTCCATACCTCTGCTAGCCAATCACGCGCTTTGGCTGGATCGATCTCACGCAAGTTCCGAAGTACCATGCATCGCTGCTCGAGCGTGCCTTCTTGCCAGATAGTCTCTGCATTGGCCGGAAGTGATTTCTCTGCCTCCAGCAGAAGCTGGTTAACCCATTTCCACTCCTGATTGAACTGGCTGAGCCAACGTCCTCGCTCGCCAAGTACAGGCACGAGGGCTGTATGCACTGGTCTGGTATGTATGGCCAGTGCCTGTGGTAGCAAGTCGTGTGAAAGGCGCAGATGTGCTTTTTGCAGCAGCTCTAACGCCTCGGGAAGTACTTCGCTATGTTCGCCTTGCAACAGGTTTGCTAGTAGAAGTGCTGCTTTTGCTGAACAACTTGCCAGCACCTCCACTGGAGCCAACTGCGGAATTGCTGGAGCGGGCTCCGCGCAATAACCCGCTTGATGGTAGACTGCCCATGCGCCAGCGGTAAGCAATAACGAGCGTTCAGTGTTATCTGCGGACAGTTGAGTTGCCAAGGCATCGATAGGTGTGTCGGTGACAAGTTGGTTATTTCCTATCTGCCCTGTTCCGACAATCGCACTTGCGACAAGTGTATCCAAATTTCTGTCCTTTTTGTTAACTAGACAATGTGATAGGTCTTGTTTACCACTATACCAAGTGGCAAGAGCGCTTCCCCATCCCACTCGCCTGCGAAATCTACTGGTGCACCACCTGATAGCGCTAGCAATTGCCAGTGCTCGCCTTTGACTAGGGGAAGCGCTTGCCCATGCTGGTCGCAGATGTGCCAACGGCTACTTGTGGCATCATAGACAGGTGTGACCTGACATAATGTACATAAAAAGCGCTCTCTCCAAGGAAAGCTGGCGAGTGCGGTGGCGACATCGTCAAGAAATGCTTCTATCGTTTCTACACCGGGCAGGCACTCTGGAAATTGTTCCATCTCTCCCTGGCGAGTAGCGATAAGTGCGCGTTGCGGCTGTACACCAGGCCAATAGACGAGTTCTGCTTTTTGACAGATCCCAAGCGGGTGATGTACAGAGAATGGTGCTCCAGCAAAAGAGAACTGCAGTAGAAGTGCTGAACGTCTGGTAGTTGTGCCAAGCAGCCATGTGCGCTGGGCTCGCCCACGTTCGATATCTTCGATCGCCTGCCCTAATAGCAGCCAGTTGTCAGAGACGTGTTCTCCATTAGCTAGAACCTCTTCTTCTTTAAGGTTCCAGCCAATTAGTTGGCGTATGTCTTCTTGCATAGCTGCATCCAGTTGTTCCATTCTGTGAAAGGCTTGGGTCAGCAGGGCAAGTTTCCCGAGTCGTGCCAGCAACTTTTCTGACCAGTCGGGCGAAGCATTGGGAATACTGGCCAGACGCCGTATGTAAGATGCGAGGCCAGCTACCTGTGCATCGACCATCTGAGCTGCCTGTTTCTCCCAGAAGGTCGCGGGTTGTGTCTCCAGGTTACCCAATCCATTGCGTATAAGATCGTTGAGCCAGAGGTCCAGGAGTTCAATGCCCTTATTGACCTGCGCTAGGCGCTTTTCTGCAGTTTTGCGTTGCGTTGCTGTAGCGGTAGGAGATGAGGTCGCATTGGGCGACTCCTGTGTCTCTTTCCGTTTGCTGGCTGCTGCACGTTTTGCCAACCATGTACTGATCCACTCTGGAGGCTCGCTAACAGGAACTGCCTCTGGCGTGTTTGCTGCCAGTAGAAGCAGCCCAAGTCCGTGTTTGCATGGCTGTTTGCGGCTGGGACAACTGCACTGGATGGTGAGTGTGGGAAGTGCGATGCGGACCTGGTAGAGTGCGCTTCCCTGGCATTCGCCCCAGAGCGCATCTGAATTTTGTCCTATCTGCTGCCAGTGTTTGGTGTTGGCGAGTTTCTTGCCTGCAGCTGTAGAACTGGCATCGGGAGCCATCGAAATAACCTGGTTGGCTGTAATCTGAATAGCCACGTATACGTCCCCCCGAATAAATGATTCTTGAGAATGTGCACTATGTATCTCTTCTTTAGAGACGATTAGAAAGTGGAAGCATGGGGAGACATACCTTCTGAAGTACATTCATCCTATTGAACATCTCAGAAAAGGTGTGGGAGAACAGTCATGCCCTTACAGGGATGTGGAGGATGTCGCAATCTTCGGACGCCTTACCACATGCACTTGGAAAGTATCAAAGTGCTCATGGTAAGACCCCGCTCGGCAAGTGGTTATCTCATAGCCGCTGCAGCAGCGATCAGAGCAATGAAGATCACAATAACTAACACAAAAACAATGGCTACGGGAAGCAGCACAACCGCTGTTGCTTTACCACCGCTCAAGCGATGGACTGCCATGATTGAGAAGATATTCAGGACAATGCCATAAATGCCTATTCCAAATCCCACAATGAAGCCGATAATAGGAACCAGAGCGGCCAGGCCACTTATGATACTCAGTGGTACGCTGAAGAGCAGGTTAGCGTAACCCTGGGCCAGAAAGGTTCCTTGCCCACGGAAGGCCTTGGCTATGAGGTAGAGGATACCGGTGCTAATAAAGAAGCCGATAATAGTCAATGGCATGAGACCAAGGGTGAGACCCCATTGAATAAGCGGAGCAATTATTGGATTAAGTGTTGTGGTCCCGGATGTGCCGAAGGCATTGGGCATGATGAGGATACGGATATAGCTCAGTATGCCAGCTATAACTGCGTATCCTACCAACTGTACCAAAAGGATATCCCAACGCGCCTTGCCTATTTCCTGTGCGAACGTAGCTGCAGAAGGCTTCGTCACTACCTTAACATACTGGCTAGGTAGCTCCTTTATGGCCTGTTCCAATGGGAGTGGTGTTGCCTGTGGGGGAGTATAGCCGTAGCTCTGTTGCTGTTGTCCATAGCCATAGGAATCTGGAGGAGCATAGGGACCCGGTGGTGCTTGGTATGGGTTCTGCGGTGTCCCGTATGGATAGGGGTTCTGTTGCTGATTACTATATGGATCTTGAGACATAGGGATACTCCTTTTGCTGTAACATTCCCAGATATACCTTGTTCTTTTGTCGCGATTGTTTCCAATCTTCACCCTTATTCATAAGTATTACTTTAGCATATTTGGTTGCATTACTCTATAGTCCTATTTGGCTACTCACTGGTAAATATTTCATCAATATGAATAGGAAGCGTGTTCTGAAACTTTTTCTTCCACCTTGTACGTGAAGGTAGTATACTCTGAGTATGAGCCAGTAAGAGAGCTATCATAAATTGCGAAGGGATTATCAAAGTATGCAAGAGAAACAAAAAGTTCAAACTGTCCCAGTGAAAGTATATCGTTCTGCTGATCGTATAACGGTTGCGGCTCCGTTGCCCGGACTTCAGCCGGAAGATATTCTGGTCACTGTGACAGAAGAAGGTCATGTCGTGATATATGGCGAGGTTCGTGGCATGCTCAAGGATATCAAGGAACTCCTCGTTGATGAGTGGAGTGTTGGAGGATATCACCGAGAATTAGAGCTGCCGGGACCTGTTGATGGTTCGCAGGCAAATGCTACCTACGGCAATGGGGTCCTGGTCGTCTCGCTACCTCGATCTGCTTACTCGACGGCAGCAGTGTTGAGGCTAGAGAAGGTAGGTCTCGATCGCGGTGAGCGTGTAGGGCTTGCGGGACATGTCCAGATGAAAGAGACCAACATAAGTTCGGTGCCAATAATGGAAGCTGAAAGCCTTGTGCCAGAAGTGTAGTGTAGCACTTGCCGCACTACACTTCTTAACTTATAATTATGGTTTTTATTTCTTAATAATATGCTGCGGAATATTAGTTACAACAATACTCGGTTGTGAGAGAAATGCTGTTTTTAACTGCAGCGCTGTCTGGTTGTGCAAGGGGTATTCCCACCAATGGCTGACCACAAATTCAGGTAGGATCACCGTCAGCATTTCTTCCGGGTGCAGTTCTCGTACGGTCTCGATATATGCGATCAATGGACGAAGGAGGGAGCGGTACGGTGACTCGATGATGACGAGCTGAGTTTCTTCTTCTTTTGTCAAGTGCTTTTGCAGACGATCCCACTTTTCTCGGACCTTTTCCACGTCCTGTGGATCAATAGCTACGTGTACAGCGCTGGCGTGAGATGAGATCGAACGGGCATAAGCCAGACTCTGGACTGATGCTCGGTCTAGCTCGGCAATGGGCACAATGAAGCGATGGCGAATCTCCCGTGGATGGATTGGTGTGGAACTCTTCTGCTCATGCCATGGGACGTTAGTCACTACAATCTCTGGTCGCAGGAATAACGCCATCTTTAATCGGAAACTGGTAGGGTGGGCTAACAGCCGTCTGAGCATGCCTGACTTGGCTATTTCTGGCAGGATGACGGTTACTGTCTCGCCAGGGTGTTGCTGTTGCATAGCGTGAATATAGTCCAGCAGGGAACGCACAACAGAATGATGTGATTCTTCAATAATGTCTAGCTGTATCTGCTCATCTGCCATGAGGTTTGCCTTCCACTCTGTCCAGCTGGTATGCAAGGCCTCCGTTTTTGGCCTATCGTGGTTGATACAGACAGCGGTGACATGCGGCGAGATCGAAAGGGCGTATGCCAGGCTCTGTTGTGACGCCTGATCCAGATCAGCGATTGGCACAATCAAGCGATGATGGATATCCTTAGGCGAGAAAGGAATCTCTGTTGTCCGCTCTCGCTCCACACGTGTGTAGTGGCTGTGGATTCCCAGAAACATCAGGATCAAGAGTGGGATGAGTAGCACAACGATCCAGGCGCCTTCAGCAAACTTGGTGGTGGCAATGACCATCGCAACCACCAATGTTGCCAGTGCACCTATTCCATTAATGACCATGCTCCGTTGCCATCCTCGGTGAGTGTTTCTCAAACGCCACCAGTGACGAACCATGCCTCCTTGTGACAGTGTAAACGACATGAAGACACCTACGGCATATAGGTTAATAAGCAAGGTCGTATTACCATTGAACATAACGAGCAGAATGCTTGCTAAGATTGCCAGCGAGATAATCCCTGTTGAGAATGCAAGGCGATCCCCACGAAATGCAAACTGGTGAGGCAAGAAGTGATCACGAGCCAGCAGAGACGACAGGCGGGGAAAATCCGAATAGCTCGTGTTGGCCGCCAAGGTCAGGATGAAGAGGGTCGAGAGTTGGAAGACAGGATACATGAAGAAAAGAGGGCCCGTGAACACCAACTGAGCAATTTGACCAACTACCGTGGGATTGCCCGCTGGATTGGCTTCAGTCCCATATGCCAGTGCTAGCACAGTAATCCCAATGAACAGAGTTCCGAGAATAATGGCCATCCAGGTCAAGGTAGTTGCGGCATTACGAGCCTCTGGCTTGCGAAACGCAGGGATTCCATTGGAAATGGCTTCAGTCCCTGTCATCGCAGCACAGCCATCGGCAAAAGACCTCAGGATCAGGAAGAGGCTCAGCGACTCTGCTGGGCGGACATACTGGAAATGCCCGAACAGCGGTTGGTGCTGAAAGAGAAAGACTTTGATGCACCCAACCACAATGAGCAGCAACGCGCTCCCAATGAACAGGTAAGTTGGAATAGAAAAGATGGAGCCTGACTCGCGTACACCACGCAAATTCACAACGGTAATTAGAAGAACCAATGCTATATCTATCGGCACTACGTCCGGTCCTAACGAGGGAAAGAGTGTTGCCAGAGCTTGCACGCCAGCAGCAATACTCACGGAGACTGTCAGAACATAGTCAATCATCAATGATGCTGCTGCCACTAGTCCTGGCAGTGTTCCCAGGTTATCTTTCGCCACAATGTAAGATCCACCTCCATTGGGATAGGCCGGGATAGTTTGGCGATAGGAGAGAGCTACGATGCTAAGCAGCAACACAATAGCTAGACAGATAAACAATGTGAGCCAGAGATTGCCCGATCCAGCGGCAACCAGCGTGATCAGAATGGCCTCAGTCGCGTATGCAACGGAAGAAATGGCATCAGATGAAAGAACAGCCAGTGCCTTGAATTTGTTCAGGCGTTCATGTTCTGCCCGCGCAGTGGCCAGGGGAGCACCGATGAGTACTCGCTTGATGGTGGTAGTAACGCGCTCCAGGGTGGTCCGTGGGGCTTCAGCCTCGGTGGTGGCCTCTAACACTCCTGCACTACGACGTCGGAATGCTTCATGAGTCGGACGCACCCAGCGGACACGAACATCGCCAGGCCGACTACCCTGGCGGACCTCCGTTCGCATCAAAAAGCTTGGGTCTTCTTGCTCAACAATATGTGATGCTGCTGCGTGTGTCTTTTCATCATCTCCTGCATGAGGAGTAGATTTTTCTTGCAGATCCATAGATCGTGTTCCTCCTATCCGATGGGTTCTCTTTCGTACTGAGTCACAGGTTTGTCGTCATCCATGTTAATGAGATATGCTGGTTCTTGCATCTGAGACTCCTGAGATGTGTGCTCGGAGGCTATCCACCTTCTACTCAACCACTCGCGGAGCCTCTGAATGATCTTGCGGGTTTGTTGTGTGCGGCGTATTGATGGGAGATGAACCAGATAGCATGGTGGTCCTCTCTGGTCGATCAGGGCTTTGATCTCCTGCTCTTGGAGGAGTACTCCTTTTGCCTCGCGCATAAAGAGCAGCAGGCCGTCGCACTCCTGGGAAGATAAAACATGAACGATCTGCTCCACGACATTCTGGGTCACTACCTCAACGCGTTCGATGGTCAGATCGTACTTCATTGCTTTGAAGGATACTGCTTCCAGGAAGTCCTGTGCCTGCTGGAACATCTCCAGTCGAACGCTACAAGTGCGTTGTTGCTCCAGAGCAGGGATAAGGACGAGAGGAATCAGAGTGGCGTGATGATTGTGAGCAAAGCTGACTGCGAAGTCGAGAGCTGGCATATCGACTCCATGGGTAAACGGGAGGAGCAACCGTCCCGTATTCATGTTATCCTCCTTCTGTGCTATTCTCCAAACAAACTAGATCAGATCAAATCTTTTCCAGAGTCCAGGGATCAATTCACTTCACCCATAGCATAGTCATAGATGTGCTCAACATTAACTCAATAGAACGGTCAGATACCTCAAGATTTGCTCAAGAAATATCATTCGATGTGTAGTACGGCGGGCGCGATAAATCGGGCCCCTACCGATTGGCGATAAATCGCGTTATACAGCTTCTATTATCAACCTCCCTCTTGCTCATCTTGATTGCCTTCCCACTCACGTCAACAAACTTCCCACTAGTACTGTTTGGTCAAGCTTGTAGATGGCGTCTCTTCTTGTTAAAATGGAAGTGTATAAATGTAAAAAAAGGAAAGCTATGTTAAACACTATGACTGGCAGCCCAACTGATACAAGTCTGGTAGGACCATTTTGTCAGCTTGCGCCTGAGGCAGACCCTGGACTTGAGGCAGAGGTGGCAGATCTCGCTCACTTCCTGGAGGTGCAGACCTCCTTGCAAGTGATAACAAACTATCTAGAAAAACACTTATGATCGGAACGTTAATCAACTTCACGACGGTTATGGTGGGAGGTACACTGGGCTTGCTGCTCGGCGCACGCTTCCCAGACCGCTTCAAAACTATCGTCATTAGCGCGATTGGCTTGATGACACTGGCACTCGGGATGACGGCAGCACTCAAGACTGAAAATGCTCTCATCCCCTTGTTGGCACTGGTGTTTGGTTCGCTGGCTGGGGAAGGGATAGATATTGATCGGTGGATCAACCACCTGGGTGATTGGCTCAAGCGCCAGTTTGAGCGACCCGGAAGCCGGCAGAACTTTACCTTGGCCTTTGTGCTAGCGAGTCTACAATTCTGTATTGGCCCACTGACTGTCCTGGGGTCGCTCAAGGATGGCTTATCAGGTGATTACAGCCTGCTCGCCATTAAAGCAGTGCTTGATGGCTTCTCTGCTCTGATTTTCGCCAGTGCATTTGGTGTAGGAACGCTCTTTGCAGGGATCGCAGTCCTGCTGATTCAGGGAAGTCGTGACCGTTCGAAGGATGGTAAAAAAAAGGAGGCAAGAAAAGGAGGCAAGATTCCCTCAGTTTGCGGTCGGGCTATGCGATCAAGGTAGCCAAGTTGGCCCCGCCCTTATCGAGGAAGTTG
>Ga0102924_1001641_pt1 | contig 25483 bp, 17 predicted proteins | sample PaiPotPPM11metaG_FD_80116 | JGI IMG/M metagenome (GOLD analysis project Ga0102924, IMG submission 80116) | Iron sulfur acid spring bacterial and archeal communities from Banff, Canada, to study Microbial Dark Matter (Phase II) - Paint Pots PPM... ... | reverse complement strand
GGGCGTCGCCGGCGACGCCCGGACTCACGCCCACCAAGGGTCCAGTGGCCCCCGGGCCGGGAGGGAAGCAGGTCGGAGACACGACGGGGCTCAACCAGTTCGAGCCCGGCATCGAGTACGCGCCGCGCTCCGCCAACGACCGCGTCACCTTCTCGCTCGAGGACGCCGATCTCGATCAGCTGGTGCGGGTCATCGGCCAGCTCACGGGCAAGCGCTTCATCTTCGGCGGCAAGGTGCACAACATCAAGGCGACGGTGTTCTCGCCGCAGAAGGTGACCGTCGCCGAGGCATACCAGGCGTTCCTGTCGATCCTCGAGGCGAACGGGCTCACCGTGGTGCCTCACGGGCGGTTCTACAAGATCGTCGACTCGCCCGACGCCAAGATGGGCGCGCCGGTGTACGTCGCCGGCCAAGGCGGTCCGACGGAGGATCGCTACATCACGCGCCTCCACCGGCTGCACAACATCAGCGCCGACGAGGCCGCCACGGTGCTCGGTCACTTCAAGTCGAAGGACGGCGACATCGTCGCATACGGCCCGGGCAATCTCATCATCATCACCGACACCGGCTCCAACATCCAGCGCATGATGCACATCCTCGAGGACGTCGACGTCGGCGGCGTCGGCGACCAGATCTGGATCGAGCCGATCCACTACGGGATGGCGTCGGACATCGCCCAGCGCCTCGACGAGGTCTTCGACCTCAAGGGCGGCGGCGGCGGAGGTCCGACCAAGGAGCCGGGCAAGGGCGTCCCGTCCCTCGCGAGCGATCTGCACATCGCGAAGATCCTGCCCGACGACCGCAGCAACTCGCTCGTCATCATCTCGACCGAGCGGGCGTACCTCCGCATCCTCGAGTTCATCAAGCGCCTCGACGTGCCGATGCGCACCGGCGAGGGCGAGATCCACGTGCTCCCGCTCGAGCACGCGGACGCGACGGAGCTCGCGAAGACGCTGAACGAGATCGTGACCGGAGCGGCCGCCGCCGGGGGCACACCAGGCGCTGCCCCCAAGGCGGGGGCGACCCCGCTCGCCATCTTCGAGTCGGGCGTCAAGGTGAGCGCCGACAAGGCCACCAACTCGATCGTCGTCACGTCGAGCCTTCGCGACTTCGCCAATCTCCGTTCGGTCATCGACAAGCTCGATCAGCCGCGCCGCCAGGTGTTCATCGAGGCGGTGATCATGGATCTGACGATCAACCGTCAGAACCAACTCAACATCAACTTCCACGGCGGCGATCTCGAGAACGGGCCGACGAGCTCGGGCCAGACCCTCCTCTTCGGCGGTCTCAACCCCCTCAACACGATCCTCCTGCCGACGCCCGATCAGCTCAACGCGTTCGCCTTCGGCATCCGCGGCCCCGCCATCTCCGGCACGGAGAACCTCCTCGGTACGGGGTTCTCGATCCCGGCCTTCGGTGTCCTCATCAACGCGCTGGCCAGCACGAACGACGCCGACATCCTGTCGACGCCGCACATCCTCGCGACCGACAACGTCCCCGCGGAGATCAACGTCGGACAGAACATCCCCTTGCAGACGAACTTCGGCGGCTTCGGCGGTCTCCCCGGCCTCGGCGGGACCACCGGGGCGCCAGGAGCCGCGGGGTTGGGCGGCCTGGGGGCGCTCGGCGGCCTCGGCTTCGGCGCCACCGCGCCGCGCCAGGACATCGGAACGAAGGTCAAAATCGTCCCGCACCTGAACCAGTCGGACGAGGTCCGCCTGGAAGTGACCGAGGAGATCAGCGACGTCACCGGTCAGCAGCCGATCGGCACGCTCGGCGTCGTGCCCTTCGCCAAGCGCACGGCGCAGACGCAGCTCGTGGTCAAGGATCAGCAACCGGTGGTCATCGGCGGTCTCGTGCGCAATCGCGTGGCGCGCACGGACACGAAGATCCCGCTTCTCGGCGACATCCCCGTCCTCGGCGCGCTCTTCCGGTCGCGCAGCTCGTCGATGCAGAAGTCGAACCTCATCCTCGTGCTGACGCCGTACATCATTCGCGAGCAGTCGGACCTGAGGGGCGTCTTCGAGCGAAAGATGCAAGAGCGGCAGGAGTTCCTCGATCACTACTTCGTCTTCGCCGAGCAGAACGAGTACGAGCCTCCGAAGGACTACTCGCGGACGAACGGCCTGCTCGAGGACATCCGGCAATCGTACGGCGAAGTGGACGAGCAACGGCGCCTCGAGGAGCTGACACGCCCGCGCGAGATGAAGACGCACGAGCCAGGGCAGCCGCTCGAGCTGCCGACGCCGGTCGGAGGCACCACGCCCGCGGCCCCGGGGCAGCTAGTCCCGCCGGCCTCGGGTCCCGGCGCGGGACCGCCGCAGGCGCCGCCTCCTCCCCCCACGCTCAACGTGGCTCCTCCGGTGCGCAACATCGAGAGGATCGAGAGGTAACGCGCGATGGCGACCGAGCAGCGGTTCCTCGGCGAGCTCCTCGTGATGCGCGGCGTCGTTCCGGCCGACCGGCTCGACTCGCTGTACGCCGTTCAGCGCGAGCGCGGGACCGACCTGCTCGACCTGGTCATCAACACGGGGGTCGCCGAGGAGATGGCGGTCGCCCGAGTGCTGGCCGAAGAGTCGCAGCTGCCGCTCGTCGAGCGCGTCGACCTCGCGAGCATCCCGACAGCGGTCGCCGCCCGCGTGCCCATCCCCTTCGCGAAAGCCCACAAGGTGCTCGTCCTTCGGGAGGACGACGCCGCCGTCCACGTTCTGTGCGGGGATCCATTCGACACGCAGGCGCTCGACGACTTGCGCGTCATCTTCGGGAAACCGGTTGAAGCCAGCGTCGCCGGGCGAGACCGCATCGAGGACGCGATCAACCGCGTCTACGAGCGGCAGGCCGGGCAGGAGCAGCTCGAGAGCGACGACTCGGCAGTCGACGAGGAGGGCGCGAGCGACATCCTCGACTCAGACGAGGAGGCGCCCGTCATCCGCTGGGTCAACTCCCTCTTCCTCCAGGCGATGAAGGAGCGCGCGAGCGACATCCACATCGAGCCGGAGGAGAAGGAGGTCATCGTCCGCTACCGCATCGACGGCGAGCTTTACGTCGCGCGACGCGCTCCGCGCGCGTTCATGAACAGCATCGTCAGCCGCATCAAGATCGAGAGCGCGCTCAACATCGCCGAGAAGCGACTGCCTCAGGACGGCCGCATCACCAAGAAGATCGCGGGCAAGGGCTTCGACATCCGCGTCAGCACCATCCCGACGAGCCGCGGGTACGAGCGGATCGTCATGCGCTTGCTCAACAAGTCGAGCGTCCTCCTCGATCTGCCGGACCTCGGCTTCAGCCCGCGCGAGTACGCGCTGATGGACGGCCTGATCCGGCGCCCCGACGGCATCATCCTCGTCACCGGCCCTACCGGTAGCGGAAAGACGACGACGCTCTACGCGTGCATCAACCGCATCAACCGCCCCAACCTCAACATCCTCACCGCCGAGGATCCGGTCGAGTACGAGATCCAGGGCATCCACCAGGTGCACGTCCAGCCCAAGATCGGGCTCACCTTCGCGAACGCGCTCCGCGCCTTCCTCCGCCAGGACCCGGACATCGTCATGGTCGGCGAGATCCGCGACCACGACACGCTCGAGATCGCGATCAACGCGTCGCTCACCGGGCACCTCGTGCTCTCGACGATTCACACGAACGACGCCGCCGGCGCGATCACACGCACGATCGACATGGGCGCCGAGCCGTTCCTCCTGCGATCGAGCGTCATCGGCATTCTCGCGCAACGCCTGGTGCGCGTCCTGTGCCCGCACTGCAAGGTGCCGTACCCCGCGGAGCCCTTCGAGCTCGAGGAGCTCGGCCTCACGCGCGAGCGGATGCGTACCCGCGCGGCACGGCGCGAGAACCCGAACTCCCGCTACTTCCCGCGCAACGTCCCGGAGGGCGACCTCCTCGAGTCGTTCGATCCGACGCTGCGGCCGATGTTCTACAAGGGGGCGGGCTGCGACCGGTGCACGAACACGGGCTTCAGCGGCCGGCGCGGCATCTACGAGCTCCTCCTGGTAGACGACGCCGTCGGCCCGCTGGTCCTCAAGAAGGCCGACGCGCAGACGCTGAAGCGCGTCGCGATGGATCAGGGGATGGACACGCTGCGCGACGACGGCGCGCGCAAGGTCCTCGCCGGCCTGACGACGGTCGAGGAGGTCCTCGCCGCCACGCAGGAGGACGTCGCGATCGAGCCGGTGCCGTCGCAACCGCCGCCCGCCCACTCGGCGCGACCGGGAGCGCTCTAACCCATGGCCGTCTTCGAGTATCGCGGCATCCTTGCGGCCTCCGGCAAGGCGGTGAAGGGGGTCCGCGACGCGGACAACGCGAAGATGCTGCGCGCCGTGCTCAAGCGCGAGGGCATCCTCCTCACGAACGCCCAGGAGGAGCTGAAGGCGCGCGCCGGGAGAGGCAAGGCCGTCGAGGGCGGATCGTTCTTCGGGCGCGTGAGCGTCGCCGACATCGCGATGATGACGCGCCAGCTGGCGACGCTCGTCCACGCCGGGATCCCGCTGGTCGAGTCCGTCGGCGCGCTCATCGAGCAGGTCGAGAAGCACGAGCTCAAGCGCGTGCTCACGCAGGTGGTCGACCGCCTGAACGAGGGCAGCGCGCTCGCCAAGGCGCTCGAGCCCCACTCGCGCATCTTCTCGAACCTCTACGTGAGCATGGTCGCAGCGGGCGAGGCGTCCGGTACGCTCGAAGCCGTCCTCGAGCGGCTCGCGGACTTCATGGAGTCGCAGTCCAAGCTTCGCGGCAAGGTCGGCGCGGCGCTCGCCTATCCGGCGCTCATGATGGTCATCGGCTCGGCGCTCATCACCGTGATGATGGTGGTCGTCGTCCCGAAGGTGACGGCGATCTTCGAGAGCCTCGATCACGCCCTGCCCTGGTACACCGAGGCTCTCATCGGGGCGTCGCACGTCGTCTCGTCGAACCAGATGCTCGGGTTCGTCGTGTCGCTGGTGACGTTCACCCTCACGCGGTCCGCGCTCCGCGACTACAAGGAGAGCGAGCGGACCAAGCACCTCGTCTTCGTCATCCTGGCCCTGGTGACGGCTTCCTTCCTGATCCTGTGCGCCTTCATGGTCGAGTCGCTCGGCGCCTACCTGGTCGGCGTGCTCCTGGGCGCCGTCGGGGGCGTCGGGATCGCATGGGCGATGGCGTGGGTGGCGACGCCTCGGGGCCGGGAGAAGAAGGACAGCTTCCTCCTCGGCGTGCCGATCTTCGGCCCGCTCGTCCGGATGCTCGCGGTGTCGCGCTTCGCGAGGACGCTCGCGACGCTCCTGCGAAGCGGCGTGCCGCTCCTCAAGGCGATGGACATCGTGAAGAACGTCCTCGACAACGGGCGGCTCGAGAAGGTGATCGAGACCGCGATCGGGAGCATCCGCGAGGGAGAGTCGATCGCCGTTCCGTTGAAGCGCAGCGGCGTCTTCCCGCCGATCGTGACGCACATGATCGCCGTCGGAGAGCGGAGCGGCCAGCTCGAGCAGATGCTCGAGAACGTCGCGCGGGCGTACGACACGCAGGTCGAGACGCGTGTTCAGGCGCTGACCAGCCTGCTCGAGCCGATCATGATCGTCGTCATGGGGGGAGGCGTGGGCTTCATCGCGTTCGCCATCCTGATGCCGCTCATCCAGATGAACGATTTCGTCTCGCAGTGAGGGCGTCGTAAGGAGAGAGGACAAGCCAGGGAGAAACCGACATGGTGGGCAGGCGCGACGAACCGAGGGTCTTTTTCGCGTGGGAGAAGCGCCGCGGCGTCCGCTCGCTGTTCTCGCGCGGTCCTGCTCGGCGCGCGGTGCTCGTCGTCCTCTTCGTCGGCGCGTTCTTTCTCCTGCGGGAGCGGGAGAACCGCGCGGCTCAGGTGCGCGCGACGCGCGCCGAGATCTCGACCGCAATGGGCGCCGTGGGCGCGTGGCGCGCAGACCACGACCGCGCGTGTCCAGGCTCGCTGGCCGAGCTGGTATCGGCCGGCTATCTGCACCGCGTACCTCGCGACGCATGGGGACGTCCGCTGCGGCTGACGTGCCCCGGCCGCCGCGATCCGAAAGGATTCGATCTGACCAGCGACGGCCCCGACGGCAATTCTGGCGGGACGGATCGGGTGGAGTGAAAGGTTGAAGGAGAAGGCAATGGAACCGAAGAACTTGAGCGCCGTACGTCGTGCCGCTTCGCGTGGCTTGACCCTCGTCGAGCTCGTAATCGTCATCACGATCATCGGCGTTCTCACGGCGGCGATCTCGATCGGTGTCGTGCAGGCGCAGAAGAGAGCAAACATCGGCGCGGCGAAGACCGCGTGCAGCACGGCGCGCAGCGCCACGCTCATCTGGCGGAGCGCCCATCCGAGCGAGGACTGCCCGACGATCGAGCAGCTCAAGCAGGAGAGGGTGCTCGACACCGGCTACAACGCGAAGGACGCCTGGGGCAACCCGTTCAAGCTCTCCTGCGATGCCGACGAGATCGTCTGCACGACCGCCGGCCCGGATCGCAAGGAGGGCACCGAAGACGACATCCGGGTGCCCCCTGCCGACACGGCGTCCGCCAACAAGTAGGTGAGAGCGTGAGGACCACCCGACGTCGCCAGCGCGGCCTCACGATCATGGAGATCATGGTCGTGCTCGCGATCATCGCGATCGTGGGCGGGATGGCCATCGCGGGGTCGTCGCAGCTCGCGACGCCGCGGCTCCACCGCTCGGCGACGATGATCGCGAGCGCGGTGAAGGTGGCGTTCACGCGCGCGACGGCGACGTCCAGCGACCTCCGGATGGTCATGGACCTCGACGAGCAGCGGATCTGGCTCGAGAAGGCGGACCGTCCGATGCTCGCGCAGGCCAAGGACAAGACGGGGACGGGCGGCGCCGATCCCGTGACCCAGGCCGAGGAGGCGGCGCTCGCGGAGGGGGACAAGATCGTGAAGGGGCCCCCCATCCCCAAGCCGCGTTTCCGGCCGATCGACTCGAAGGGGCTCGAAGACGTCGAGTTCGACGACAACGCGGTCAAGGCGGGGAAGGTCGGCAAGTCCCTTCCGCCGAAGATCGTCTTTCGCAGCGTGCAGACGACGCACGACGACGCGCCGCGCACCGCCGGACGGGCGTACCTCTACTTCTGGCCCGGTGGCCGCACCGAGCTGGCTTCGATCCAGGTGCGCATCGGCGACTCCACGACGGACGAGGACACGCTGACCCTGCTCGTCTCCCCTCTCACCGGCAAGGTGACGATCAAGAACGGGCCCGTCGAGCTTCAGATCCCCACCGACGACAACCAGGCCTCCGACCGTGAGGACACCGGGTTCTAATGCCATGCGACGTCGCGGGTTTTCGCTGCTCGAGGTGATGGTGGCGGTCGCCCTGTTCGGGGCGGTCGTCACGATCATTCTTTCGGCGCAGACAGGCCTCGTCGCCGGCAACAAGATGGCTGCCAACATGAGCCAGGCCATCGAGCTCGGACGCTGCCGGATGAGCGAGCTCGAGGAGAAGCAGCTCAAGCTGGGCTTCCCGGAAATCGAAGAGAAGGACTCGAACAACGTCTGCTGCGACGACAAGGAAGTCCCCGGGTTCTCGTGCGAGTGGCAGGTCGAGCGCGTCACGTTGCCGCAGCAGACGCAGCTCGGCGGCGACGCGGGTCTAGGCTCGCTGCTCGGGGGCGGCCTCGGCCTCGACGCAGGCATCGCGGGGGCGATTCCCAGCGGGCTGCCGACGTCCATGCCGACGACGCTCGGCACCGTGCTGTCCAATCCGCTCGGCGGCGCGTCGCTCGACTTCGACGCGGGGCTCCAGAACATCGGCCAGTCGTTGCAGCAGTCCTTCGGAGGCGCCGGCGCGTCGGGGCTCCTCTCGATGGTGTTCGCGCTGGTGTATCCGTCCCTGAAGCCCCTGCTCGAGTCGGGGATTCGCCGCATCACCGTCGTCGTGCGCTGGAAGGAAGGCGCGGCGAGCCGGGACTTCACGCTCGTGCAGTACGTGACCAACCCGTCGCGTACGGGTCTCCTCGCCGGCATGCTCGACGGCGGCATCGGCGCAGACGGGGGCATCCCGGCGAGCGGCGGCGCCGGCGCGAACCCGTTGAATCCCATCGGAGGTGGCCTGGGCGGCGGCCTCGGTGGCGGCCTGGGCGGCGCGGCCACCCCGATGGTGCCGCATTGAACCGCCGGCCCCCCCCGCCCCGCGCCTTCCGCGCGCGCTCGGCTGCGCGTGCGATGACCCTCATCGAGGTCATGGTCGCCGTCGCCATCCTCGCCGGGATCGCAGTGTTCATCCACGGCGTGATGGTCTCGCTCTCGAACGGCAAGAAGGGGGAAGGCATGCGCGCCGAGCGCGCGCACCAGGGACGCGAGGCGATGCAGCGGATGGTGCGGGATCTGTCGGCCGCGTACCTCTCGATGCACGTGCCCCAGGTCCCGGCGCTCATCACGGAGCGCACCGCGTTCGTCGCGCGCAGCTCGACGCCCTTCGATCGCATCGACTTCTCCGCGTTCGCTCACCTCCGCACGGAGCGCGATTCGCACGAGTCCGACCAGGCCGAGGTCGGCTACTTCGTCGTCAGGGACCCGGACGTCTCCGACAAGATGGACCTCGTCCGGCGCGAGCAGACGCCGATCGACTACGACCCCCTCAAGGGCGGCACCGTGAACGTGGTCGCGGAGGACGTCGAGCAATTCGATCTGCGCTTCTTCGATCCGATGACGGGGATGTGGACCGAGTCCTGGGACACGATGCAGATCAGCGGCCAGCCCAACCGCCTGCCGATGGAGGTCGAGATCATCCTCGTCCTCAAGGGCGTCGGGGGAGGACCCTCCTACAACTATCGGACGAAGGTGTTCCTCCCAATCGCGCAACCTCTCTCCTTCGGGAACCCCCGCCAATGAAGTCGACGAACCCGGGATCCAGAGGTCGCGCTGCGGCCCGCGCCCGAAGGCGACGGCGGGAACGCGGGGTCGCCCTCATCATGGTGCTCGGCGCGATCGCGGTCATGGTCGTGATGCTCGCCGAGTTCCAGGATGACGCCGGCGCGGAGTTCGCTTCGGCCCTGGCCGCGCGCGACGGCGTGCAAGCCGAGTACTTCGCCCGCAGCGCAGTGAACCTCTCGCGCCTGCTCATCGCGGCCGAACCCACGATGCGCCAGGCGATCTCGCCGCTCTTCATGCTGCTGAAGCGCTCGCCGCCGCAGCTGCCGGTCTGGGAGTACTCCGACCGCATCCTCGGTGCGTTCAACGACCAGGAGTCGTCGACCGACTTCGCCGGATTCGCGGGCCTCGACATGTCGCTCGGCAAGAACCTCGGGCTGAAGGGCGGGCGCTTCGAGATCGACGTCGTCGACGAGGACTCGAAGATCAACGTGAACATGGGGGCGTCGAACGAGATCGCGCATATCCGGCTGGCCAAGCAGCTCATGGCCCTGATGATGCCCATCCAGTACAACCCCTTCTTCGAGCAGCGCGACATCACGGGCAACTACAACGACCGCCTCACGATCTGCTCGGCGATGATCGACTGGGCGGATCCCGACGAGCAGCTCTACTCGTGCGACCTCACGAACGCGCCGTCGTCGAACGCCGTCGAAGATGCCTGGTACCAGTTGCTCCCCAAGCCCTACCGCCGCAAGAACGCGCCGTACGACTCCCTCGAGGAGCTCCACATGGTCCGCGGTGTGAGCGACGACTTCTGGTCGCTCTTCGTCGACCCCGATCCCACCAACCCCAAGAAGCGGCAGATCACGGTCTGGGGCCAGGGAGCGGTGAACGTGAACTCGGCGAACCCGCTCACGCTCTACGCCCTCACTTGTTCGGGCGCCCCCCAGTCGGAGCTCTGCTTGGACCCGACCGGCCAGCAGATGCAGCTCTTCGTGATGGGCCTGACGATGGGCCAGGGAATCACGATGGGCGCGCCGCTCTTCGGCTCCCCCGCGGACTTCATCAGCATGGTCAAGGGGCAGGGGATGCTCGGTCCCTTGCTGACGGCGATGGGCCTCAAGCCGGTGAAGTTTCAGTCGGAGAGCGATTTTTCGAAGAGCATCTCCACCGAGAGCAAGGTGTTCTCGATCTATGCCGTCGGTGTGGTGAAGGGGTACAAGCGCGAGACGCGCGTGAAGATCCACGCCGTGGTCGACTTCCGATCGGCGCCGTCGCTCACGGGCAGCGGTCCCGGCACCGCCCCCGGGACGACGAATACGACGACGCCGGGAGGGCCGAGCGGAACGGTGCCGACGAACGGCGTCGTGGACGCCAACGCAATCGCAGCAGCCCTGCAGCCGGGCATCGGCGGGCAGGTCCTTTACTACGACATCGAGTGAACCCGAGGAGAGCGCGCAGATGCCGGCATGGCTGGGGATCGACATCGGGACGACGAGCGTGAAGGCGGCGCTGGTGCGCTCTGCGTACCGCAAGATCGCGCTCGTGCGGGTGGTCTCCGTGGACCTGGTGGCGAGCGCCGACGCGGCGGGCACGGAGCGGGGCCGGCCCCCGACCGCGCTCGCGCTCCGGACCGCCGCGACCGCAGCCGTCGAGGGCGAGCCGCAGGGTGCCGACTCGGTCGCCGTCGCGATCGAGGGGTCGCGCGCGGCGATCCATCGGCTGCTGCTGCCGGCGACCGCGCAGAAGCAGCTTGCCGACGTCCTCGCCTACGAGCTCGAGTCGCAGGTGCCGTTCGATCTGGAGGGGGCCGTCTTCGACTGGCGGCTGCTCGAGCGCGGCGGTGAGGACGGGCAGCTGCCCATCGTGGCGGCCGTTGGCCGCATCGAAGACGTCCGCGCGCGGATCGACCTTGTGAAAGAGGCCCTGGCGCAGGAGCCGGAGCGCGTCGGCGTCGGGGCGTTCGCGCTCGGGGCGCTCGTCCCGCACATGCCCGTGCTCGCGGAGGGCGAAACGGTCGCCGTCGTCGACCTCGGAGCCAACGCGAGCGAGGTGCTCGTCCTCGAGCGCGGCGAGCCGGTCTTCGCGCGCACCATCTCGACCGGGACATCCGGTTTGCCCGCCACCGCCGAGCGCCTCGCGCGCGACCTTCGCCTCAGCTTTGCCGCCCACCAGGCGCAAGGAGGAAGCACACCCAAGCGCGTCTACTTGTGCGGCGGCGGCGCGTTCGTCTCGGGCGCCGAGGGGTTCCTCTCGGGCTCGCTCGAGGTGCCGGTGCAGCTCCTCCCCGAGCCCACGCTCGATCTGGCGGGGCTCCCGCCCGAGTCGATGCGCGAGCTTCCGCGATACGCCAAGGCCGTGGCCCTGGCCCTGTCGCTGGCCGGTCGCGGCGCCGGGATGAACTTGCGGCGCGGGCCTCTCGCCTACGAGCGGGGCTTCGGCTGGGTGCGCGAGCGCATCCCGGTGCTCGCGGGGCTCGCCGCCGTGATACTCGTCAGCTTCGTCTTCAGCGCGTGGGCTCGCCTGCACGCGGTGCACAAGGACCGCGCGACGCTGGAGGCGGCGCTCGGCGCCGTCACCAAGGAGGTGCTCGGCACCGAGGCGACCACCGCCGCCGAGGCGCAGGACCTTCTCACGAAGGAGACGGCGCTGAACGACGAGGACCCCATGCCGCACGCCGACGGATTCGACGTCATGGTGCGCCTGTCGAACGCGATCCCCAAGGACATGAAGCACGACGTCGACGAGCTCGACGTTCAGAAGGGACATGTCACGCTGCGCGGCATCGTCGACTCCGTGCAGGACGCGCAGACGATCGCCTCGAACCTCTCCGACGAGCGGTGCCTGACCGACGTGAAAATCAAGAGCACGACGCAGGCCGTCGGCACCGACCGGCAGAAGTACGTGATCGAGTTCGAGGTGAAGTGCCCGGAGGACGCGAAGGCGCCTTCGAAGAAGAAGAGCGAGCCGGCAGCGAGCGGGAGCGGCGCGAGCGCTTCGGCGAGCGCCTCCGGAGGGAAGTGACATGGCTGGGCCCTTTCTCCAGATCAACGCTCGCGAGCGCAGGCTGCTCTCGATCCTCGTCTTCGTGGGCGGGCTGTTGCTCCTCCTCGCCGTGCCTTTCGCGCTGGAGGCGTTCGTCCGCACGGAGGCGTCGGACAACGACGAGCTCCGGCAGGCGCTCTCCGACGTGCAGGAGGCGCGAGCGCGCATCCGCGAGCGGCAGGCGAGGAAGGACGCCATCACGGCGCGCTACGGCAAGAAGGCCCCGGCACTCGCGGGCTACCTCGAGAAGACGGCGCACGAGCAGAAGCTCGAGGTTCCCGACTCGACGCCCATGCCGGACGTCCCCCACGGCAAGCGCTACGTCGAGCACGGCACGAGCATTCACCTGAAGAAGACCGGGATGTACGCGCTGGCGAAGTTCCTCGAGTCGATCGAGAAGAGCGGCTACCCCCTCACCATCTCCCGTCTGAACATCCGCAAGCGCAGCGCCGAGCCCGACTCCTACGACGTCGAGGTCGGTGTATCGTCGTACGACCGCTCGGAGGCGACCCCCGCCCCGGCGCCGACCGGGAGCGCCAAGCCGTGAAGGAGCGCCTGGTCAAGTACGCGAAGTACGCTCCGATCGTCGGTTATCCGCTCTTCTACGTCTTCTGCCTGGCCGTGTTTCTGCCGCTGACGTTTCCGTACGACAAGCTGCGGGACCGTGTCGTCGCGAGCTTCAACGCCGATCAGCGCGCGAGCAATGGTCAGCAGGAGCTCCAGATCGACGACATGAGCGGCTACTGGTTGAGCGGCGCCCGCGTCAAGGGCGTGCGACTCTTGAGCCTGCCGACGGAACCGGGCAAGCCCCCGGGCAAGATCGAGATCGAGGAGGCGAGCGTTCGTTACGGGATCCTGCCGGCGCTCATCGGCCACAGCGATCTGTCGTTTCACGTGAACGCCTTCGGCGGCGAGGCGTCGGGGTCGTACGACCTGCACGGCAACAACAAGTCGGTCGACGTCTCGCTCGACTCGATCGACATCGGCCAGGTCGACCCGCTCGTGCAGGTCCTCGGCGTACCCCTGCACGGCAGCCTCGGGGGAACGATCCGTCTCGAGATGCCCGAGGGCAAGGCCTCGAAGGGCAGCGGCTCGGTGGCGCTCGAGATCAAGGACGTGTCGGTCGGCGACGGGAAGGCGAAGCTCAAGGGCGCCATCGCGCTACCGCGGATCGACGTCGGCACCGTGACTCTGTCCGGGGAAGCGAAGGACGGGACGCTCAAGATCTCCAAGCTCGTCGCCGGCGGCAAGGACGTCGAGCTGCAAGGCGAGGGGCGAGTCGTCATGCGCGAGATGGCGACCGATTCGCTCTGCGACGCGCAGGTGCGCTTCAAGATCAACGACGCCTACCGTTCGAAGAACGACATGACGAAGAGCCTCTTCGGTGCGCCCAACTCCACGATGCCGGCCCTCTTCGAGCTGGACCCCAAGGTGAAGCAGTCGAAGCGCGCCGACGGGTTTTACGCGTGGGCGCTGCGGGGGTCGCTCGGACGGCCGGACTTCTCTCCCATCGGCGGACTGGGCGCCGGCGGGGGCGCGACGATGCCGGTGGTCCCGGGCTTCGGGGCGATGGTCCCCAAGCTCGGCGCCCAGTAGCGTCCCGTAGCGAAGGGCGCGTCCTCGCGGCCCTGCCGTCTCCGTCCTTACCGGGAAAATGCACTCCGGAACGGATAGGCAGTTGATCCACCGCAATCCGGCGCTTCTTCCGCTGGACGGTGCGTCCGCCCAGGGCGTACGAGCTCCCGACTGACATCGCTGCTTTCTTGGGGAGGAGCGTGCGCCGCGCGTCGCGTTCAGCGGTGTGCCCGCACGCCTCCCGTCGGAGAGACGGAGCACCTACGTGAGGGAATCAATGACACGGTCGACCTCCTCCGCAGTGGCCGCGGCCATCGTGGCGCTCGCCTCGTTCGGGAGCCTCGGTTGCGAAGACGGCCCCAATCAGACCTATTCTCCCACCTCGCCGGCCGCCGGCAGCACGTGGAACAACGCCGGCGGCTCCTCCACCGATCCTTCGACCAAGGACTTCGGCTACCTCCACGGCGGCACGAACGCGAACGTCCTCTGCGACGGGCCCAAGCTCGCTCAGACGTGGGCGAAGATGGATAGTCAGCCGATCATCCCGCCCATCGGTGGCGGCGGCATCGACATGGCGGGCCCCGAGTGCTCCCTCACCGGCACGGCCACGTGTGGGTGGAACGGCCTCACCATCGAACAGGCGGAACAGACCCTGTGCCAGAGCACGAATCTGGGCGATCTGTTCGGGGACGGCGAGCTCGCGAACGCGTGGGGCGACAACGAGGAGGTCATCGCGCACTACCTCGTTACCACGCACAAGATCGACTTCATGCTCTTCCTCTCGGGGTACCTCGGGACCATCGAGGCGACGGGCTGCGCGGGGACGGCCTCGAACGGCAACACGTATTCGTTCCCCGTTGGCGTTCAGCTCACGAAGAACAACCAGAACTGGGAGATCGACTGGAACTCGCCCAAGGCGCCGACCGACTGGCGCAACGAGGTCACGAGCGCCCTCCTCTGCACGTACGCTCCGGGGCTCGCGGTCGATCCTGACTGCAACTCGAGCGGGCGCTGCATCCAGGGAAGCTTCGGCGACGTGAACTACCTGTTCATTCCGGTGCTGGGCACCGGCCTGTGGGTGCCCAACGCGAACGCGGCGCAGCCGCAGCCGAGCATCCTGAATCGCATCGACGGTTATCTGGCCAAGGTGACTCCCTTCGCCGGTGCGGCGCCCTTCCTGAAGCTGGACAGCGAAGGGCCCACGGCGAGCAGCGGCGTCATCAACCGACAGACCGGCAAACCTTGCACCCTGAAGTTCGGCCTCGATTACTCGGACTTCCTCAGCGATTGCGTAGAGATCACGGGAGACGCCACCAAGGACAAGGCAGAATACAACAAGCTGATCGGTGGCCTCACGCACGACACCGAGCGCTTCAGCTTCGACGTGCAGGGCGTCGACATCAACTTCGGCAAGGGCGATCTCGCGCCGGATGGCGTCGTCATCGACAGCGACCGTCCCGGGCCCAACGACGTCGCGGCCGATTTCTCCATCGATCAGTCGACCCTGGGCCCCATCGTCGAGGACTTCCCCAAGAACGACACGACGCAGCCGAAGGACTTGCACGGGACGGGGCTCGTGTACCTGCAGTTCGCGCGTCTCGCGCAGCGCGATCTCAACGCGGCGATGCAGTCGACGCAAGCGGGTCCGCACTACACGCACACGATCGGGGACCCGGTCTGCGCGGGCGGCACCTTCTCGTCGTCGACTTTCGTCACGCCGCCGCTCGGGTGCACCGGGCTGGAGGACATCATCACGACGGCGCCTCGAGCCACCGTCGACGGTACGCAAGCGCCGCTGCTGACCGGCGCTTCGCCGCTGGCGACGGCGGAGTCGACGACGCTCGTCAACGCCGCGCTGCCCGCCGCCGTGCCGGACATCAACGCCAGCACCGCGCCTCCGATGATCGTGCAGATGCGCCTCGGCCTGAAGCCCGGCCACCAGAAGACGTCCTTCTGCGACGCCGACCGCACCAACCTGCAACAGCTCGTGAACTGCGATCCGAAGTGGCTCGGCGACACGTTCTCCAATACGTACTCGCGGGTCCTCGCCGTCCTCGGCGGCGGCAACGTCGCGAATCTGCCGCTCGACGCGCAGGACGTCCGCTTCTTCTTCAAAGAGTGGGTGACGGCGCTCATCCAGTATCTGAAGGCCGAGGGGGCTGCCGTCGAAGCGGGCAAGGACCCGTCGGCCGTCACCCTCGCCGACATCGATGCGCAGGTGATCGACAAGTACAACCTCTTCTTCGATTCCGTCGGCGCGGGCCAGTTCGAGACGGCCGAGTACGTCGAGCGGGGGTTCACGACCGCGACGACTCCGCCGCTCGATTTCAGCTTCGGCGCCGACGTCAAGAACGGCATCCAGAACGACTACGCGTTCTCGCGGTACCTCTACCGGGGCGAGACGGCGATGTACAAGGCGCTCCTCGACGGACGAAACGGCGCGGCGCCGCTCGCGAGCCAGGATACCGCTCTCCTGACGAACATCTTCGGCAGCCCGGTGCTCCGCGCCGGCTGGACGGACCATACGAGCGACAGCGGAGCCAAGTACACCGCCTTCTACTGCGCGACGAACCTCGACCCCGTGCCGTGCAAGGGCGAGCAGCCGCCGCTCCTCCCCGCCGGGCAGACGAACGCCGACGGGACGACGCTCCTCGAGGACGAGGAAGGGCACCCGCTCCTCTCGAAGTACGAGGGCGCGTTCGGATCGAACGCGACGCCCTTCACGCTCGGCGGGGGCACGAGCCCGAGCAACCCCGTTCCGATCACCTTCGCGAAGACCGGGCCGACCGGGAACGGCACGTATCCGGACATTCAGTCCGCGATGATCAACGTCCCGCTCCACGTCAATCCTTACGACCTGACGTCGGCGCCGCCATCCAGCGGGCCGCCGTCGGTCCAGGTGCTCGTGCCCTGGCTGCCGAAGCAACCGGGGGTCGGCTTCCCGGTCGCGCTCGACGGCCAGCGCGACAAGTTCATCGAGACCTACCAGCTCGACTTCACCGGGACGCAGATCACCGCGAACGTCGACTACGACTTCCAGGTGCTGCCGGGTGGGTCGACGACCAGTCAGGTCATGTTGATGGCAGTCGAGACTACGGACTTCCTCGGCGACATTTTCCTCTGCCGGGACACGGCCACCAAGGATCTGCTCACCGCGCGCATGTACACGTCGGTGGAGCTCATCCTCGACTGGTTCGCGGCGCACCCCACCGCGTACAACGACTGCCAGATCATCATCCGTTACAGCCCCTACGAGAACTACGCCGACTACATTACGTCGCTCTTGAACGGCGTGCGCCTGGGAGTGACCCAGGGCGGCGGCTACGGGCGCATCGTGGACGGGACCCTCTTCGACCCGACGCTACCGGGGCACTGAGGCTTGCTTTCGCAACAGGGAGACATGAAAGCCCATGATTAGCTCCAAATTTCGCGCGTTCATCGCCGGGTGCGGCCTGGTGGTTCTGGCGGTGGCTTCGGGCTGCGTCGCGGACAGGCCCTCACGCAACGGCGTCTTCAACGAGAACCAGTACGTCCGCAAGGCGTTCCTCACGACCGACGGGACTCACCCCGATCCCGGCTGGTTCTTGAAGGCGACGGTCACGGCGGCTTCGACGCCGAACCCGCTCGGCGCGCTCGGTATTTTCCCCGGCGCAGACACCGGGTTCGGCACCGGCCTCGGGTACGTCCGCTTCGCCGTCACGCAGGACAAGCTGCAGCTCGTGAACATGCGTCAGATCTCGTCGACGTCGTCGCCGGACAACACGCCGGAGGTCGTCAACGCCTGGCCGATCACGAACGTCGACCTCAAGTACCGCGTCAACCTCGACGGCGAGAAGACCAACTTTTACGAGGAGAACCAGGAGCTCGACTGGCAGGTGCGCCAGTGGGTGAAGCTCAATTTCGCGAAGAACGACATGAGCGACACCGCGCCGCTCGGCTTCTTCGTGACCGAGGCGATCGGGCGCTGCACGGACACCTCGAACGCGTCGGCCACGCTGGTCCCGGGTAGCTTCGTCGTCGACGAGCACGACGACTGGCGGCAGGACTACATGCAGTTCGAGGTGCAGATCACGCTGCCCCTGCAGTTCACCTTCTCCGACCCGAACGTGCAGTCCTCGTGCGCCGAGGCGTACTCGCAGGGCGCCGACGGCGCGTCGTCGCTGAGCTTCGGCCGGCAGAACGTGACCTTCAACCTGATGTACTCGTTCATGCGCGCGAAGGATCTGGACGATCCGAACGCCGATCCGAACGCGTACGTCCCGATGGTCCTCGACGAGAAGGACCCCATCCGCCACAAGTACGGCCTGTTCGAGATCATCCCGGTCGATCGCGACCCGAACACGAATCTGCTCTCTGCGCGCGAGCTCGTGACGCGGTGGAATCCGAACAAGCCCGTCACCTACTATTTCGCGTCGGACGTGCCGTTCTACATCAAGGACGCGTTCCTCGGGCACCGGCAGTACGATGCGCCCGACTCGAGCGGATACGATCCGCAGGCCACCGACACCGACAAGCAGTGCCTCGTCAAGGGCTGCAGCCGCACGCCCGACGGGATCATGCAGCAGACGAACGCGCTGATGGTGGCGGCGGGCAATCAGAAGTTCAGCGTGAACTTCCTCAACTGGAACGACGCGACCAAGTTTGGCGACGCGGCCGGCCCGGTCCGGCAGTACGGCGACGTGCGTTACAGCTTCATCCACTTCGTCCCGGACATCGACGAGAACACCGGCTGGCTCGGATACGGCCCCAGCGCGAGCGACCCTCGCACCGGAGAGATCCTGAACGCCAGCGTGAACATCTCCGACTCGGAGGCCAAGGCCATGGCCTTCCAGATCGACTTTTACCTGCAGACGGTCGGCGCCAGCCAGGGGCTCGGCTACGCGACGCCCGGTGGGGTGCCGCAAGAGTGGCCGCCGGCGCCTCCGGGGCTCACGACCAAGTGCACGCCGGGCCAGTCGGTGCCGCTGAACGGGTCGGTCGTTCAGGCCAACCACAACGGCAACTCGACGCTCTTCACGAAGATGCAGCAGTACCTGGGCAAGCCCGCCACGACGTTCGGGAACATGGGTCCGCAGGACTTCATCGCGCCGCAGGATCAGGACTTCTTCAACGCGTATTACACGCTGATCCCGTACGCGATCTTCGCCGATCCGGACATGAACCCGTTCGTCATCCGCGAGGGCGGGCAGGGCATATACGGTCCTGCGAACTTCTGGGACATGATGACGCAGGAGGCGCAGTTCCATCAGGTCGCCGCCCAGATCGATCGCGGGCTCGAGCCCTTCACCGGGGTTACGGGACCGCAGGGCATCCAGAACGCGACGGCGTTCATCAACAACTTCCGCCAGCTTACGCAGAACCACTCGGACCTGCAGTACGCGAAGCAATTCATCTACCGGCAGCAGGTCTACGATCCGGTGAGCGCGTTCAGCCTCGAGCAGATCGCCGATCACGCCGCGCGCCACTGCGTCGCAGACCCCGGAGGCGGTTCGCATTGGGAGTCGAAGGAGGAGTGGACCAACGACATGATCTACTCGTTCTACGAGCAGATCGCGATTCACGAGTTCGGACACACGCTCGGCCTGCAGCACAACTTCATGGGGAGCGTCGACAAGGCGAACTTCCCCGTGATGAAGGACGCGAACGGGAACGTCGTCAAGGACGCGAACGGCAACCCCAGGTATACGCTCTATACGAACTCGGTCATGGAATACACGGTTCGCATGGGCGACATCTTCGACGTCCTCCAGTGGGGGCCGTACGACCAGGGGGCGCTCGGCTGGGCGTATACGAACAACGGGCCCAAGGTGGTGCCGGCGGGGACGACCGTGAGCAGCATCAGCGGTCAGATCGACGCGACGACTCCCTACAACGACAAGTTGGGGTTCCAGGCCGACGGCAAGACGGAGAACATGTTCCTCTCTTGCCACGACGGGCAGCAGAAATACACGCCGCTCTGCCGCACGTTCGACGTCGGGACGACCCCGAGCGAGATCATCGCCAATGCCGTCGACGACTACGACTGGCACTGGAACTTCACGAACTTCCGGGTCTATCGCAAGTTCTGGGACAACTCGCGTTACGCCGACCAGCCGGCGAACCTGATGATGGACATGCGGAGGTTCCTCCTCCTCTGGATCTACGACTGGAATAGCGGTGAGCTGACCGACACGCTGCGGCGCATCGGGTTCAAGACGCCGCCGAACGTGCCGGCGCTCCAGTACTACTCGCAGCTCGAGAACAAGTTCAACCTCGAGCTCTCGAGCGCCAACCAGATGGTCGCCGCGTTCCACAAGGCGGTCATTCAGCAGTCGACGGGTGAGCGCCCGGTTGCCACGATTTACGATCAGTTCTACGGGGACGTCACCCAGCAGGGGATCATCCTCGACAAGCTCTTCGCGATGCAGTTCTGGGTCGGGATCTGGCCCGGCACCAACTACGACCCGAACCAGGCGGGGGCGTACTTCTCGTCGTACTCGGACGCGCCGGACTCGTCGTACCAGACGGTGGCCGAGGACGCCGTCGACTCGATGATCGGCGGCCAGTATGACGCGTTCCCGTACTTTGCCCCCCTCGCTGTGTCGCTCTTCGCGCAGGACACGCACAATCCGGCGTTCGGTGGTCGTATCGCGGTCCGAAACTGGATCGGAGGCCACACGTTCACGCGCGTCGAGGATTTCCTCGCGTACTTCCGCGATATCGCGCACCAGAACAACTACGTATCGCCGGACGGATCGATCGACTGCAGGCAGAGCTTCGACACCTGCATGTACGATCCGCGGCCTCTTTCCGACATGCACAACGAGCTCCTCGGGCCCGACAAGCGCTTGTGGGCCTGGTCATACGTGCCGGACCGGAATCAGTACGTTGCAGTACAGAAGGAAGTTAACACCGCGTCGTACATCATCGTTCGCAACTACAACGATGACGTCGTCTTCAACCTGGACGACGGCGCCTTCCCTGGAGGCGCATACGGCGACGAGCTTCCGATGAAGTACTACCTGGATTCTTTCACTCAATACAACTGAGTCACAAAAGAGCGTTCACGGCAGGAAGCCTTGCACTAGCGCAATCGTGCGGCAGTTCGACGTTCACCCCGGCGGTGTGCGGTGTAGGGTGTGGGCCCGAGGATTGAGGGATATAGCCATGCGTTTGGTCTCGCTCGCGTTCGGGTTTGCGGGAGTGCTGGTGGCGACGACCGCCGCCGCCGCGGGTGGCGTCGGGGGGAAGGGCGACACCGGCGGTAAAGGCGGCAACGGTCCGGAGAGCTCGACGCAGGCCGGAGCGGAGGGAACGGCGTCGTCGACCTCGGCGGTGGACCTCACCGAGGTGCAGTATCGCGACAAAAGCACGCAGAGCCCGGACGAGGTCAACAGGGCGCACGTCGAGGAGAAGCCGTGGGAGGTCGCGGCGACGTACGAACTCCACAGGTTGATTCGCCAGGAGGACGTCGCCGGCGCGCTCAAGGTGTTCCAGTTGCTCGGCGTATCGGCACGGTATTCGCTCACGTCTCACGACAACGTGTCGATATTCGGCGGGGCGACCGAGGGCTTCATCGCCGACCAGGGCGAGACGGGCGTCCGCGCCAACGACATCTCGCTGCAGTACGCGCACGTGTTCGATTTGCCGGCGAAATTCAAGCTCCGCGCCGCTTTGGGAGCCACGCTACCCATCTCGTATTACAGTCAGCTCGCGTCGAACATCACGACGCCTTCGGTCTCGGTCGGCCTGACTCGCAAGTTCGGAGACCTGGCGGTCAGCGCGACCGTCCGCGGGGCCTATTTCATCGACCAGTACACGGTCTCATCGTCCCTCAACGGAACGGGCGCGGACACCGCGGGTGGTACTCCGAATACGAAATTCGTGACCGGCGGATTGCTGAGCGCAGAGTACGACATGCCGTTCCACCGGCCGCTCTCGGTCGGGCTCGCTCTCAGCGACTCGTACTACTGGTACTACAACGTCGGCCAGTGCCCGGTGAACATCGGGGGGCAGAGCGCGTTCGGAACGAACTCCGCAACCGCCTGCCCTGGCGGGGCCGTGGACGCGACGTACGGCACGGGCGAGCCGTGGCAACAGAGCTACGGTGGTGAGCTCTTCGTTCGTTACGTCATGCCGGAGCTCGCGGGCTTCAAGAGCGACCTCACCGTTGCGCTGGGGAACAGCACGCCGAACTTCGTGCTGCACGACGGCATCGTTCACCCGTACTTGCTCTATCGCGACACCGCAGAGGTCTACATCGCGCTCGGCGGTCGGTATTAGGCGGCGGCGCCCTGGGGCACCGCGAGGTTCGGGTCGTCAGCCTTTGGCTTGACGCGTCTGGGCGAGGATCCGCTGCACGTCGCCGGCGTCGAGGGCCTTGGCGCGGGCGCGGAGGCGCGTGAGCAACGCCTCCCGGTCGGGCGCGGGCTGAACGACCCGAGCTCCGGCGAGGCGGACGGCAGACCCAGGTTCCGCCAATAGCTCCGGAGAAGCGTCGTCGCGGGCAGCGGAAGCCGAGCGCGCATCCAGAGTGACCTGCACGGGCGGCGGCCGAGCCGAGGGGGGAACGGCCGCGAGCCTGACGTCCGGGACCGGACCGGACGGCGGATCCTTGGTGGGGCTGTCGAGCGAGGGGCCGGAAGGAGGCAGCTCGGGCAGCGAAGCCGCCGAGGGCAGCGGCGCCTGGGAGGGGCGGCGGCGGTCGCGCAGCGCGGCGGCGCGGTCGACGAGCGCCTTCGAGCGCGTGTCCAGACGAGTGAATCGGAGCGTCAAGCCTCCCACGCCACGGTGGGCGTTCGGCTTGAAGGCGAGGACGCGGCCTTCGCCGCGGAGAACGACCTGTCCGGACGCGAGGAGGATCTCGAACCGGAGGACGACGCCTTGCGGCCGCGACGCGGCCCCGACGAGCGTAACCGTCGTGCGCGTCAGCATGTCGAGCTCTTGCGCGAGGAATTCGTCCTCATTCGCGTAAGGACGCGCGATGCGGATCGCGGCCGGCGGCTTCAGGGTATCGGACACATCCTGAAGATAGAGCGCCACGCCACCGAGCGAAACGGTGCTTCGTCTCGGGGTAGACCTTCCTCTGCTTGGCGAGGGCCCCCCACCGTGTTAGGCGCTGGCCTCCGGCCCGCGTAGCAGGCCCGTGACGATTCCGATGCCAGACCCCCCGAAGAAACGAGCCGTCGTCGTGGGCGGAGGAGCGCGCGAGCACGCGCTCGCGGCGGCGCTCGCGGACGCAGGCCACTCGGTCGTGTGCGCTCCGGGCAACGCCGGGACGGACGGGACGGAGGCGTCCGGCCCCGGGGAGGTGCGCAACGCTCCCGTTCGCGCCGACGACGTGCCCGGCCTCGTCGAACTGGCGCTCCGCGAGCGCGCCGACCTGGTGGTCGTCGGGCCGGAGCTCCCGCTGACGCTCGGTCTGGTGGACGCCTTGCTGGCCCGGGGCATCCATGCGTTCGGCCCCACGCGGGCGGCCGCCCGGCTCGAGGCATCGAAGGCCTTCATGAAGCGCTTCTGCGAGCGCCATCGGATCCCTACCGCACGGTTCGCGGTGTTCGACGATGCGAGCGCGGCCGAAGCCCACCTCCGCGCCGCCGGCCAACCGCTGGTCGTCAAGGCAGACGGGCTCGCCGCCGGCAAAGGGGTCGTGGTCGCAGACACCGTGGACGAGGGGTGCTCGGCGGTCGACGGTTTCCTTCGAAAGCGCGAGCTCGGGGACGCCGGGGCCACGGTGGTCCTCGAGGAACGTCTGCCGGGGGAGGAGGCCAGCTTTCACGTCGTCTGCGACGGGGCGCGCGCTTTGCCCCTGGTCGCCGCGCAGGACCACAAGCGGGTCGGCGACGGCGACCGCGGTCCGAACACGGGCGGCATGGGGGCCTATGCGCCGGCGCCGATCGTAACGCCGGAGGTCAAGGCGCGCGTGATGAGGGAGATCGTCGAGCCGACGCTTGCCGGAATGGCAAGAGAGGGCGCTGCGTTCCGGGGCGTGCTCTTCGTCGGATTGATGATCCACGAAGGGGTACCGCGGGTGCTCGAGTACAACGTCCGCTTCGGCGATCCCGAGGCCACGGTTCTCCTCCCCATGTTCGACGGCGACCTCTTCGAGCTGCTCGACGCCGCGGCAACGGGCGATCTCGCGCGAGCAGGCTGGGCGTCCGGAGGCACCGACGCGGCGTCGCGTGTCCCTGCGGCACGGGGCGCCGCGCTGTCCGTCGTCATGGCCGCAGGCGGGTATCCGGGGAAACCTCGAACGGGGGATCCCATCGAGGGCCTCGACGCCCCCCTCCCGCCCGGCGCGTTCGTACGGCACGCGGGGACCACCCGGGCGCGCGATGGAAGGCTCCTCACGAACGGCGGCCGCGTGCTCGCGGTCGGCGCTCGGGCTGCCTCCCTTCGCGAGGCGGCCCGGATCGCCTACGACGTCGTCGCACGGGTTCGCTGGGCCGGTGAGCACCACCGACGCGACATCGGCCAGCGAGCGCTCGCTCCACACCTCGAAGACAACCTCGCCCCTCCCACGGACCCTCATGGCTGACATCGCCCCGCTCACACCGCTGCGCTACGACCTCGCACGCCTCCCCGGCAGCCTGGCCCCGGTGGTCGCTCCGCCGTACGACGTCATCTCCGCGGCCGAGCGCGTTCAGCTCGCCGAGCGACACCCGCACAACGTCGTGCGCCTCATCTTGCCGGAGGGCGAGGGCGACGCGAAGTACGCGAACGCGGCGCGCATCCTCGGCACGTGGGTGGACGAGCGCGTCCTCGTGCGCGACCCCGCCCCGGCGTTCTACCGGCTCGAGCAGACGTTTCTCCCCCCGGGCGGAGCCGCGAAGCCGATCGTGCGTCGCGGCTTTCTCGCGCTCGTGCGGCTCGCACCGTTCTCCGAGCGGATCGTCTTGCCGCACGAGCGCACCCTGTCGGGACCGAAGGAGGACCGGCTCAAGCTCTTCCGCGCGACCCGCACGAACCTGAGTCCGGGGTTCATGCTGTATCGCGACCCGCAGGCCGAGCTCGACGCGCACCTGGACTCCGCCGTGGTGCTCTCGGAGTTCTCGACCCCCGACGGCGTGCGTCATTCGCTCGCGAAGGTCGGCGACCCAGGAGCGATCCGGGCCATCGTCGCGGGAATTGCTCGATCGACGCTGCTCATCGCCGACGGCCATCATCGATACGAGACGGCCATGCGCTACGCCGAGGAGACGACCGCCGCGAACCCGCAGGCGCCGGTTCGCGCCGAGCATCGCTTCTTCATGACCTTCCTCGCCAACGGCGATGCTCCGAGTCTGGTCGTCTTTCCGACGCACCGTCACGTGCACTCGCTCGCTGGCTTCTCGTTCGACGATCTGCTCCGTAAGGCGCGCGAGAGCGTCTTCGCCGTGACCGAGCTCGCGCGCGGCGCCAGCGCGGAGAATCTTGTCTCCGCCCTGCGCCAGAGCGGGAAGACGACGAAGCTCGCCGCCGCGGCACCCGACGGGCGTACCGCGGTCCTCGAGCTCCGTGCAGACGCCGATCTCGACCGTCATCCGACGCTGGGTGCGCAGGCGCCCGTCCTGAGGACGACGGACGTGGTCGTCCTGCACACCGGGATTCTCCAGCCGATTCTCGGCATCACGCCCGAGGCGCAGGCTGCGAAGACCAACCTCTGGTACCCGCAGGACGCCGCCGCTGCCCTCGCCGAGCTGCGCGCGGGCAGGGGCGATGTCCTCTTTCTCATGAACCCCACCCCCGCAGCTCAGGTGCGCAACGTGGCCGAGGCCGGTCACGTCATGCCCCAGAAGAGCACCTTTTTCTATCCGAAGGTCCCCACGGGTCTAGCCATCCATACCCTGGAGCCTTCGCGCGTCGTCGCCAGCGTTTGACTACGGCGCCGGACCCAATATCCAGGTCAATTCGAGGAGCGAGGGCCCACCCTGGCACCACCCTCAAGCGTGCTTACGATGCTCTGTGGCGCTTTGCGATCCCCGCTGTCGCGCTTCCACGATCGACCGACCTCCCATGGGCCGACTTTCCCCCGGAAGAAACGTCTGCCCCGACGCGCGCATCGTTCTACTC
>Ga0102924_1001640_pt1 | contig 25490 bp, 35 predicted proteins | sample PaiPotPPM11metaG_FD_80116 | JGI IMG/M metagenome (GOLD analysis project Ga0102924, IMG submission 80116) | Iron sulfur acid spring bacterial and archeal communities from Banff, Canada, to study Microbial Dark Matter (Phase II) - Paint Pots PPM... ... | reverse complement strand
CCATCGCCTTCATCTGATCCGAACTCGGCCGCTTCTCAGTCTCGGGGTCGGCAAGAATATCGAACTTCTGTGTCCGTAGCCATTCCGGTCCTCCCACCACCTGATCTGGATGCACGTTGTACGCATATTTGAATACGTCTACGAAGGTCGTACCTTCAGTGGCAAAGCGATTGCCGCGAATCTGCGTAACGGCCACGGCGTCAGACGCGCTCGGCTTGATTGTAGCAACCGAAAACGTCGGCAACAGGCTAGTTGTTTGCTGTGCGGGTATCCCTTCCCAATTCAAAAAGCATAACGAGAGCAGAATCACAATTCGCATCAACGGACCTCGTGCCTCTATTTTGCGCCGTTGCGAGACGGGCCGGCGCCCACTGTCAACCGTCAGCGCGAGCCATCTCAGTTTCCCACGGCAGCATTTTTGTTGCGAGCTCTGTAGAATTTCGCGTGTGGAACTTATGCCCGCAGTCCGCAGAATAAATTACAGCGCTACCGTGCTCGCGCTTCTCGTTGCCGTGACGGCGTTCGCTCAGAATGTTTCGCCACCTGCCCGCACGTTAGAAGCCACTGCCGGACAGACTTTCGCCTTTGACGTTGCTACCATCAAGCCCACCGCAGCTACCGACAAGGCCTGGCAACTCCTGCCTACCCCCGACGGCTACACCGGAATGAACGTCTCGCTTCGCAAACTGATCGAGTTGGCGTACGGAGTTCGCGACGGCAAACTCATCTTCGGCGGCCCACCGTGGATTGATTCCGCCAAGTTCGACCTCGAAGCAAAATTCGATCCCGCTCAGGTCCCTAATGTGAAGGACCTCACCTTCCGCCAACGCGCAGACATGCTCCAGCCTCTCCTCGCCGACCGCCTGAAACTGAAAATCCATCATGAGTCAAGAGAGTTCCCCGTCTTCCTTCTTGTAGTGGACAAGCATGGCCTAAGACTCCATAAATCGACTCTGGTAGACGGCAATCTCGGGTTTGGCATCGATTGCACATTCCGCAATGGAGCGGGATCTCTGACTGCTAAAGGTTGCCAGGCCAGCAGCCTTACTGGGTTACTCCAATCCGCCGCCGGGCGGATCATCCTCGACAGAACCGGCCTCACCGGCCACTACAACATGGAGTTGCACTGGACCCCAGACAATGCACCCGTCGACGCTTCCATACAGTACGGCCCATCCATCTTCACCGCCCTCCAAGAGCAACTAGGCCTCAAGCTCGAACCCTCCGCCGCGCCCCTCGACGTTCTCGTCATCGACTCCGCCGAAAAGCCCTCCGAAAACTAGCGGCACTTGAACATCCTGCGAAACGGTTTTTCGTCCACTACGACCGAACTAGGTCGTGCAGCCGAGACCAGATTTACTTCCGGATTGGCGACCAGCCGAAAATTATCCTATCGTTGGGTCTATGCCCCTGCCGTTTTGTGGAGTCTAAAGGCTAGAGTCATAGAGCGACGGAGAAACTTAGGATGCGCTTCAGGCTGAAGTTGGCTGCTGCCCTCTTCTTCGCGATTCTCGCGACAAATGACGCTCTTTCGCAGCAGGGCACCATCCCGGCACAAGGGGCCGATGCAGAGCCAACCACTCCTCCGCGGTTCGATGTAATTTCCGTGAAGCCAAACAAGACCGCCGACACTATGAGCCGGGCACGGCTAGATGCCGATGGCCTCGCCGCAGAGAACGTTACCGTTCACATGCTACTGCTGGAGAGCTATCAGCTGAACGAAGATCGACTGCTTGGCGAGCCAGCTTGGGCCAAGACCGACCGTTTCGATATCCATGCCAAGGTTGCTGGCCCGGACGTCGCAAAGCTCGCGAAGCTCTCGACCAAGGATCGCCGTTCCATGTTCCGGCAAGTCTTGGCCGAACAGTTCCAACTAACGACCCACGTCGAAACCAGGCAACTACCTGTCTATGTGGTCACAGTTGCTAAGGGAGGTCCAAAATTCAAGCAACACGTGCCCGACCCCACACACCCGGAGCGCGAAAACGGTTCTGGCTGGTTCAGTTGGGGACGCGGCAAACTGGTCGCTCAAGGCCCCACCATGGCTTACTTTCTGTTCGCCCTGTCGTTGGAGCTACGCCACACCTTCGTCGACAAGACCGGCCTTACAGGCAACTACGACTTCAGTTTGGAGTGGACGCCCGACGACATGCTTGCCCCCTCACAAGGAAACAGCGATGGAGCACAACCGGTTGAAGGCAATTCAGGGCCGTCAATCTTCACAGCTATTCCAGAGCAGCTTGGCCTGAGGCTGGAGTCGACCAAAGGACCAGTGCAGGTGCTGGTTATCGATCACGTCGCGCGACCGCCGGTGGATTAGCAGCCATTCCATTTTCTGCGGCCCCGTTTGTACAGCCCCCGCAAACTGCGGGCGGCTAACCGAAAGCAGTCCCCGTACGGCCTGAAAAGTCCGGTGCTTTTGAGCAACTTCGAATCCCGAGCACGCCTTCGGCGCGAAAGATGCGTTTGAGACCCTCGCCCGGCACCTAATTCACTAGCTCAATAGCGTTGTAACGGGTGGCGAAATTGATTGTATCCAGCAGTTGAGCGCGCAGGATATTCGCGGTGCCTGGGTCGACCCGTCACAGGCCATGCTATTTGCCTCACTGCTTGGCATCCGAATTACCTAAAACAGGGAGCAGGGTCTCCCAGAATCAAGGGAACCTATGACAGCTCAAGAGCATGCAATCCGCATCTCGGCAGACAGTGTGGAGCAGCTTCGCAAGATTGACGTCTTTCGCGTTCTCGATTTCTGCCCCCGTGTGTCGCGCCACAACCCGAACGGATGTGCTAAAGAAGTCGCGCTGTACATCATCCAACACCGTCCCGAACTGCGTCAGGAAGTTATTGACTGCATGGCGGAGATGGGCTGCACCTTGCGAATACCAGGTCAGATTGAAGCGGTAGCGTGACCGCGGCGGAGCGGACGGTCAAGCTTGAAACGTGACGCCACCGTCCCACTCGATTCGGACAGGATCGCCGCAGGCCGAGCAGACTCCAAGCTCGCCGTCGTGTGAATCGTCGGCGAAATGAAGCTCACCGCGATGGCCGCAGGAGCAGCGATAGACGTAGAACACTTCAACCGGAGTTGGCGGTACGAGTTGTGCCATACATGAGCCCTCCTGCCCATGTTCGCACACGGCGATAACCGTAGTCCATGACAGCGTCACGATCCACCGGAGGCACTATGAGGGAATTTACTGCCTATGCCTCCGGCGTCAATGAGGCTCGTGAAATCGCCGGGTTCGCTCTCGCCGGCGTTCCCGTTGGAGCTTCCGCATCGAACTTGCGGGAGGCTGCAATTCAGGGAATCCTTCACTCGCAAGGTCCGGTGTTTCTGGATTCGGGTGCCTTCAGTGAGGCTCGATTCTCCCCGGCGACTCAACGCATGGAGATCGTGAACCGCATCACCCCCCGCGAGTGGCGCCGCCGCCTCGCGATCTACCTTCGCGTGGCCCAGACATTGGGAGACCGCCTCAGCGTAGTTGCCCCCGATTGCGTTGGAGATCAGGACGAGACGCTCAAGCGACTGGCCCTGTATCGACCTGAGTTACATCAGCTTGCAGAACTGGGAGCGCAAGTGCTCATTCCCCTCCAGGTCGGTGCTCGAACCCACGAGGAATTCTATGCAGAGGCAACGGCCGTTGCTGGGGTCCCCCTCGTTCCGGCCTTCACGATGAAGAAGGCTGCGACCTCCGAGGAGGACGCCGCACGCTTCCTCCGTCGAGTCAAACCAGCCCGCATCCACCTCCTGGGGATGGGCCGTGAGAACTTCCGCGCACCGCGAATGGTTGCCATGATTCACGCGTGCTCACCCCTCACCGAAATTTCGATGGATTCCAACCGGCTTCGTGCCGTGACCGGCAAAAAGCGCCCCATGACAGTCCTGGAGCGCGATTTCCGGAGCGGTTCCGCCGAGGACCTCTACAGCGAAGTGGACTCACAGGTCCTCAGTGCTGCGCAGGTTCGGCTAGACTACACCGATTCCATCTACTCCCCCGGCGATTGGGCGACCCGCGACATACTGCGCGAGATTGCCATTTCATCGGGCTTCAGCTTGAGCGAGATGCACGCGTTCTTTGCCGATCCAAACAGCTTCATCGCCCGAACGATGCCGAGCTCTGATGTCTGCTACTGGGAACACCCGCTTGTGGACTTTGCTCTGGATCGCGCTTGGCGGAAATACGTCGGCCAAGTCATCGACGCCAACGTCCGCACAGCAGCAATTCAGCAGACGTTTCAACAAACAACAGCCTGAATCGGCATGGGATTGCCCTCATGCCGATAATGCCGCAAGAAGGGATTCTATGAAAATTGGTACGAAAAATGTCTTAGCTGGGGCTCACAGTTTCTTTCTTCACACGTGGTTCGTGGCCCTGGCATGATGGAAGCTGTACGGGTTCCCTCTCGCGGCGTTTAGTAATTTCAACCCCGACAAACTTGCCGTTAGGAGCGACAGCGTGAACCGGGCTTAAAGAGGACAGGATAGATATGGGCTTTTTGAAACTGATCAGCACCCTTTGCTCCGCGGTCCAACCTCCGTCGCAGCCAACCTGTATGTATCCCGAACAGTGGAGCGACCCCGCCGCCATCTATGTGGATGGTGTACCGCGCTACCCAGGCAGCTACGCCGCGCAGCTCGTGAGAACCCAGCCTAAGAATCGCCTCATGGCCTTTCTGGACTGTTTCTAGTCGGATTACTGAGCCACAAGGTGGGCACTTCTCGTAGGTAGGAGAGTGCCCGCCCTCGCAGCGGCTTCCGCTAGGCTAGGGTGGTTCCGTGTGAAGAGTGCCAATTCGAGGCGATCAGAGACGCCACACTTGGCGAAAAGATTGCTCACATAATTCTTGACGACCTGCTCCTTGGTTCCGAGGCGACTAGCAATTTCCCTATTTTTGCACGCCATGGCAATCAAGCCGGCGACTTGCAGTTCCCTTCGAGTGAGGCGATTGCGGACGCAAACACCAATCAGGTCTGATTCAACAGGGGCAATGGCACTATGTAGGAGGCTTTGGCTATCCCGGTGTCCGCGAGACACGTGCCGAACGGAATGTACGAGATCGTCTACGGAGATGTCACGTGAGATTGTCCCATGGAGATGCTTTGCAATCTCAGCGGGTATCTGTTCAGGGGTGGGTGCAACGACAATTACTCCTATGGCGGCCTCTTTGAGTGGATGAAGCAAGTCTGGATGGTCGCAGAGTATCCGTAGCGAAACAATCAGGGCCGATGGCTTAAGCGTCTCGACTGCAACCCGAATTTCTGTGTGTTCCTGGCACTGGGCAACAATCTGCATGTCGTGCTCTAGCGAGAGAACGCGCGCTACTCCGGCGCGGAAGGTCGTCTGAGGGCCTGCAAGGATTATTCGCTTGTCTTTGATGATCCGTCTCCCTAGCGTCGTGCACCACCTCAGATAGCTTACGGTCATTTACCGTCTGTTAATGATCCCCCAAAAGTTGTAAATGCCTCTATTTATCAGTAACTTGCGGCCCACTCTATTCTATTTCGGACAGACGCCTTTACCCCCCATTAGCTCAATCAGGTCGCCTAGCGAGGCCATTTCTGGAGGTCCAATGAAGCTATTTCAGAACGTGAACCATCTCAGCCCTGTCACTGGGCTTGCTAGCGGATCCACATATCAGATTCGCCGCCTGTACATCCATAGCAATCGTGGAGAACGAGCAGAACTGCGACGAGTGGGCGAGTACGCGCCATTCGTTTACGACTTTCCCGTTTCGGAACTACGCGCCGCGGCAGATGAATATTCCTCAGCGGCCCTGGAGAACAAGTGAATACCGTTGTCAATTCATTACCCACAGGCGCATGCCTGATTCCCTCCCTCCCGATCACCCGATTCAAGGACGCCATCTTTATTCCCTTACCCGTTGAACTGTGGCGCGCAAGCCCCGGTGGTGGATGCTGCTGCCAATTCTGCAAAGCGGATGGCTCCCCAGGTTTCTGGGACACGTTGGCGCTTAGCGCGGCGGTCCCCGGCAAGCGCCACGACGACCGGACGTATACCGTTCACCACCCCGGTCTCCATGCACCCCATATCCGCAAGGAGAAGGCGGCACGCGCGACCGCAAGCCATGCGTACAACGATCTTGCGGGCAATGGCTACTGCTTCGAATGCGGGCTTGAAAAAGCGCATCCCGAGGCGAAGCACCCGGAGTCCCAAGCCGAGAACCCAACGTCTGAATCTCAACCGAGCCCCGAACAAGGAATTCCATGGCAAAGCCAGCGGTCGAACTGATTGAAACCCGCCAAGGGTGCGAAATGATGGAAACAACCAAGAGGTTCAACGTGATGCTGCATGGAGTCAAAGTCGAGCAGCTTTGGTGGAACATGAAGGGCTACGTCGGCAACCTGCCTACTCCGGACGGATTGAGTCTCTATGTTCCCGAGGCAGCTTGGCGAGCTTCCGGCGCGAGATCACAAAACTCAACCGTGAATTTGCGGCAGCAGCAGCCAAAGCACAAGCATAGTAGAGGAGCAATATGCGAATTGAATTGGACGCAAACTCCCTTGGCTACGGATGTAAGGGCCTCGAAATTGGAGTTGTGACGGCTGGACATGCGGCATTAGCATGTGTTCTATCCGCTAGGTGGGCGAGGCTGCAAGTACAGTAGCGTCCACATCGTTTATGTAGAACCAAATTCTGTTTGTTTCAGCCAAGGCGACCCAATCGGGTCGCCTTTCGTAGTTCATCCCCCGCAAAACAAGGACCCCACCATGTTCAAAGAACTCGCACCATTGCTATCGAAGCGCAGTTTGATCCTCACAGTCACGTCCGTTGCCGACGAGCTAATCCGCGTCACCATCACCCCCCGCCCCACCGGCAAGGACGATGTCAAGGAACTGTCCCAGCCGTTCGTCGTCGAGGGAACCGCCGAAGAGCTCGACATCGAACTCCCCGCTGCAATCGTCAGCTACACCGCCGCGCACATGACGCTGGAGAACTCGCTCGCCCAGGTCAAGGCTGGCATGGAAGTCACACTCAAAGAGGTAAAAGGCGAGGCTGCAAAGAAGGTTGCCGAAGCCAAGAAGACGGCAAAGGTTGGCGGTAGCGGCTACAAAGCGCCCGTCAAGGTTGAGCCGGTGAAGGCACCGGAGCCGCCGAGCCTGTTCGATGCCCCGGCAACGGTCGCGGCAGTCACCGCCGAGGCGTCTACACCGGAGCCAGAGCCAGCAGCAGCGGACACAGAGGGCGAGGATGAGTCTGAAGAGGACGAAGCCGAGGACGATGAGGTAGCCGAGGTAGCCCAGGATGTGGTGCCAACGGTCGCAGCAGTTGCGGCCGTAGCACCGATACCCGCCAAAACCACAGCCAAGGCCGCGACACTCAAGGTTGCCGCCGCCGCCGCAGCGCCCAGCATGTTCGACACTCGCGCAGACGACGAAGCGGAGATCATGCGTGAGGCGTTTCCGGACACCGAAACGCAATCCGTCGCTGCATAGGCTTCTTCCCCCCAAAGCACTCCACGGGATGTCGGTGCTCAAACACCCCATCCGTGGATCTGCCCACGACAAACAATTTTGCCACCAGAAGGAGCCTTCCATGGCACTGAAGACAGTTGCACTTCCCAGAACGTTCTATAGCTCTGGGCGCAAGCTCGCCGACCCGAACCCCGCACTCTCAATTGAAGAGGTGCGGACTCACTACGCGGGCATCTACCCCGAACTCAACAACGCTTCCTTTGAAGAGGAAATCACCGGTACTGAACACAAGGTGACCTTCAGCGGATCAGTGGGACACAAAGGCTAAGCCGATGGCCGCCACGCTTCGAAAGTCGGATCCAAAAACGCGCAAGTTCCTGCTGGCAGAGTTACAACGTCTCTGCCGGCAGGAGCGGACGCCCAATGAGCAAATGATTGCGAGGTTCGTTCAATGCGAAAAGACGCAAAAAGCATCCCAAGTCGTCGCGTCCGTGTTGGCGCGACACCGATACAACGAAACATCGATCCCAACGCCGAGCGCCTTGCTTCCCTGGCTGCAATGACCGTAGCCCGGCAGTCGCCGGGCCTCGTGCTTCCCTTCCTAACTTCAATCCCAACTTCCTACACGCACACCACGGGCGACGATAATACCCTCACGCTGGCGCGTACGCTCGTCGAGTTGGGCCTCGGTACGGCTGAACTCTGGGAGCGCCACAACTCCAATACATCTGCGTTTATTCGCGATTCGATTGGCGCGTGGCTCTCAGAAATCGGAGCCGATGAAATGAATGGCGAGACTGATGTTGACCTGGCTATTATCGAGGCGCTTGACAACGAAGCGAAGCCCGCCGATGGCAGACTCTACATCCTGCTGGATACACCTGATGGCTGCGGCTTCATTGTCGTAGGTGACGAATTGGAACTGCTCGAGAAAGAGCATGCCGGTCTCGGCCGCGCGTTCTACCTCCTAATGATCGGAACAATGAATCAGTGGATGGACGTCTACGACCTGGAACGCACACGCTACTATCTGGACAATTGGAAAGAGAACCTTGAGCAGGATATTGAGTGCCAAGGGGACATAACGCAAGAGGCATTTGATCAATACCTAAAGGAACACGACATCGATTTCCCTGATCTCGACGCGTCAATCCCGGAGTGTGTCAAGCACCTCGAGCGGAAAGAGTACCGCTCGGCCAAGGCCCTGCTCGCAAAGCACAGGCATGGCCGGTACGCCGAATGGATCGAGGCTGTTCTCGCAATGGATTCCGTTCCACAGACCAAAGACACCCAATCACCCCGAGACTTCGAGGGAAATTGGGACGACATGCCGCTTCCCACTTGGGTTCTTGCCTTCGGCAAGCGCGACGCGATTGGGCAGGCGTTCGATGACGAGGCGGGCGGCATGAACGAATGCAGCCACGCACCGACTTGGATCAACACCTTCGACCCGGCTGACAAGAAAGACGTCAGAAGGGTTCTGGAAAGGGTCCGAGGTTTCGTCATGGTCAATCGCCAGATCGTCAAACTAAGCAAACTGTTCGAGAAACGGAGAGAAAGCCTTGGACACACACATAAATCTGAAATCCACGGCGAGCTTCGAGCTGCGTGAAGCGCTGCTTGTCTATAGTAGTGATCGAAACATGGGTGGAGTCCCGGCCACTGCGTTCGTAACGAAGCACCACGTCAAACTGAGTGCGACAGGCGTTCCTTCGGTTGAGCCCGGCTCCCCCCTCGGGGAGTCGGACATCATCACGCTGATCCAACAACTGCGAGGCTCACTGCCAAGCGAGTTCCTGCCAGAGAACGTTCTGATGAGAACTCAGGAAACCATTGTATGGTGGACGCCAGCGACGACGCGCCCGATGTTCTACGCCACGGACAGAGGTGCGGAACTTGAGCAACTCTCAGGGAAGAGATTTCCCCAGCCGGCGCTTGTCCTGCGTGCCCACGCCGGTTCGTTGGATATTCGCGCGCTGGCGGAGAGCAAGCGGCCGACGCCGGATACGCCGATGTACGTCGCTCCCTATTGGAACGTGAGTGACAATGGCAGCGTCTGTCTCGGAAGTACGAAGGCCCCGCGTGAAGCGTCAGTGAAATCATTGCCTCGATGGGAAGCTTCTTTCTTTGAGAGCGAATTCACCCACGCCAATGCTCACACGGGCCTTACGAAGCACCCAGGCGGCTTCATGGGCCTCTGGCTATCGCTCATTGGCAAGAAGAAGTTTCCTGTCGAACACCTGCGCGATGCCAAAGAGACCTTGGCTAAGTTTCTGAAGGTCTGACAGCTACAGTAATGCGCGATGCGCGGCCCCGGCGATTATGTCGGGGCTTTCTGCGTTTTGCCCCAGAGGAGCTACATTGAAGATCGAACTTCGCAACGTCAAATACTTCGCATCTGGTTCCGAAGAGACAGCCTGCTTCACCGCCACCATCTACGTGGACGGCAAGAAGGCTGGCACGGCCCAGAACCACGGCACCGGTGGTCCGACGATGGTGAATCCTTTTACCCTCGAAAAGCAGATCAACGACTACGCCGCCACGCTCCCTCTGGCAAAGCTCGACTTGGGCGGCGGCGACGGCAAGACCGTCGAGTACAAGCAGACCGCTGAGCACCTGGTCGATGAGCTCTTGACTCAGTTTCTGATCGAGAAGGACCTCCGCAGTGCGCTCTCAAAACGCGTCATCTACACCAAGAAGGGCACGAAGGGCATTTTCCAGTCGAAGGCGCTCACCGCGAAGGTACTCGCTGCACACCTCGCTCACCCTCTACTTTGTGAGAAGTGGAACATCGACGTACTGCTCAATGCACTGCCCTTCGGCGAGGCACTCGTGCTCTTCAAGGCTCAGGGGTAGGAATGTGCTGCAGGCGGGGGATATCACCCCCGCCAGTTTTGAATTCATCAAAATTGAGGATCATTATGGCCACCGACAAGAAATCCACGATCGCCGAGGCTGTTGCCGCCGCGTCTGCGCAGCTCATCGCTGCGCTCCAAGAAGGCAAGACCGAAGTGCTCAAGAGCTACCTCGAAGCAATGGGCCGCTTCCGCAAATACAGCTTCACCAACACCATGCTCATCTTCTGCCAGAATCCGTATGCCACGCGAGTCGCCGGGTTCCATACGTGGAAAACGTTCGGCAGGTCAGTGTCGAAAGGCCAGCACGGAATCATGATAATGGCACCAATGGTGCGGACCGCCAAGGCAAAGGCGGACGGCAAGATTGTCAGTATCTCCGAGGAACCGAGGCAGTATGTCTCCTTCCGTCCCGTCTACGTTTTCGATGAGGCGCAGACCGAAGGCGATGCCATGCCCGATCTCCGCTCCAACCACGTCGAAGGTGATGCCACGGCCCACCTCGCGCGCCTGGTCAAGCACGTTGCCGCATCTGGCATCACGCTCGAGTACGGCGACGCCGCGATGAGCGCAGATGGCCGATCCTACGGCGGCAAAATCGTTGTCAAATCAGGGATGTCCGAAGCGGAAACCCTCTCTGTACTTGTCCATGAGCTGAGTCACGAGCGTCTTCACAAGGGCGACCGCCGCAAGAACACCACCAAAACCGTTCGGGAAACCGAAGCAGAGGCTGTGGCGTTCGTAGTCTGCTCTGCACTTGGCCTTTCCACCAACGGAGCGGCAGCGGACTATATAGGCCTCTACAACGGCGATGCAGACCTTCTCATGGCCAGCCTTGCCCTGATCCAGCAAACCGCAACGGCCATCCTGGTCGCAATCGCGGACCCCACAAAGCAAGAGAGCAGTGATGCGGGCTCAAAAGAACCCGTTGACCTGCCTCGCGCGGCCTAACAACGCACAACCGTTTAGCCCTGCCATTCAAGGAGTAGCACATGAAGATCTCACACCAGATGCCGGATGCCGGTCAACGCGGCCGGCGCGGCTTTCGTGTCCTCCTGATTGGTTGCGGGGGAAACGGCAGCGCCGTCCTCTTCGGCCTTCCCTACCTGCATCATGCTCTCATCGCGTGGGGTTTTGTCGATGGTCTTCAGGTCACCGTAATGGATGCCGACACCGTCTCCCCCACCAACTGTGTACGTCAACCCTTTGGGTCAGCGGACATCGGCCAGAACAAGGCCACCATTCTCATCAATCGCGTCAATCTCTTTCACGGACTCTCGTGGCGGTCGGACGAGACGTTCTTCAGCAAAGACGCAAAGAACAACGTCGCGAACAATGGCTATGACTCCACGATTGATTTCGTGATCAGTTGCGTCGACACCCGTGCGGCACGTCAAGAGATGCATGAAGCATTCAACACTAAGACCGGGCCATGGCGCCGGGTGGCCTACTGGCTCGACATTGGGAACAATGCCAGCAACGGCCAGTTTGTAATCGGACAGCCCCTCAATGACGTAAATCGGCAGAGCAGAACACGCCTCCGTACCGTCACGGAGTTGTTTCCTTCGATCATGGACACCTCACTCGGTGAAGGCTCACTGCCAAGTTGCTCGGCTGCTGAAGCCTTGGAACGGCAGGAGCCCTTCGTCAACAACGTACTCGCCACCAGCGCGCTGTCGATGATGACCCGCCTAGTGCGGTACGGGGTGCTCGACCACCAAGGCGCCTTTTACAATGCCGAGTCCGGCAGATCCGCTCCCATCTCGATTGATCCCGGGCTACTTGCGAAACAGGCACGCCGCCGCCGCGATTCAGCGAAGGCGGCGTAAGCCACCAACGAAAGAGAGAAGATCGGAGATCATCCAGCGTGAGCCGATCCCCGCACGCCTTGACCGGGGCCATCACCTCCACCATCATCAATCCAGCCGATATTTGCGGCCTGATCTTGACGGATAACCCAACCGATCCGACCGGCCAGTTCGCCTTTGGTCTCACAATCGAACGTGCTGCCCAGTCTCCAAGCGATCATCGCCTTCTCACAGTCCTCCGAACGCAGGAAGCAGGCTCTTGGCGATTTGGCCGCCGTTCTCAAAGAGATACAGGCAGCGGCGGACGAGTTGACGATGTTTGAGTCATAGTCTGTGGATTCAAATGGCCCGCCGCCTCCGAGAGAACCCCCTTTCGGCAAGCACACAGCTTTCCGGAAGGCTCCCCCGCCCTCGGGTCTGGGTGGTAGCTAGACCGCTGCGGCCTTCTCGCAATCGACTGCATAGGATTGCTGAAACGTGTCGGAGGACAGCGCAATGCGAAAGCGCAGCAGAGGTTCCCAAGGGCCACCCAGCGGCGCAGCAAGTTCAGCGCGACGCGTCTGCCAGACGCGAAGGCCAGCACAAGGGAAGGGACGTGTACAATTCCCAATTGCAGGTTATCTTCGCTTCTGAGGGACTGAACAATGGCTAAAAAGCAGACCAAAGCAGTCAGAAAGATCGAAAAGGCAGTTCGGAAGGCCGTGAAGAAGGGCGTCACCGAAGGTGCGGTCGAGAAGGCGGTCTCGCAGGGCATCGCTAAGGGCACCAAGAAGAAACCTGCCGTCAGCGTAAAGGCGGATTTGCGCGCAGCCAAGACCGCGTGAAGTTGTGGGGGAATTCCCATTCATGCAAGGAACGGGGAAATTGATCGACGACGTAGACCTAATTTGCAGTTGTCATCGCCAACTTTACCGTTCGTCTCTGCGGTCTACAGGGTTCCAGCGGAAAACCTTGAACAAGACAATACTGATTGTCGTCAACGTAATACCTGCGATAAACAGCTTCATTACAGTTGGGGTTGGACCTTCTTTTACATAGAGGATCAGCGTGATAATTGCGCCAGCCATTTGCGACAGCCCAAGCGTCAACTTCACCGTCAACCATAGCCAGTAGGCTAATCCTCGGTCCTTCTGCAAAGACGAACCTGGACCTGCGCTTGCCCTCATCCGAACCTACCCGTAACCTAATGCTCGATCTGTTTCCGAAGCCAGATGTTCCCTCGCTCGATCAACCCTGTTCAGCCCAAGATCACCGCTACAGCGCAAAGCGAGACAGCAAATAGCGTTCTCTACTCGGCTCCTTCTACAGCCATACTGAGTTGAACAGGGTTGCCACGTGGCAGTTCGAGCGAAATGATCGCGGCCAGTAAGATCATGCCTGCGGATCCCCAAAGGCAGCCTTTGAATCCGGCGCGTTGGAAGATGAGTCCCGACAGCAAGGTCCCGAGAAGTCGGCCTCCCGCATTGGCCATGTAATAGAATCCGACGTTGAGCGCAACGCTGTCCTCATCCGTATAAGCAAGCACCAAGTAAGAATGCACTGCTGAGTTGATCGCGAACACAACCGCGAAAACGGCAAGCCCAATCATCAGCGAGGTGCTCGGGTTGAGACCGGCGCGAAGTGCGCCAATCAATCCGAGAGGAACGATCAGCAGAATAACGGCCCAATGTTGCGCTGCAGGTCCATCGACCTTCTCCCTCCCAACGGAGCGAAGGATGTCTGGAACAAATGCCTGAATGATGCCATAGCCGACGAACCAAAGGGCGATGAAAGCGCCGACCCCCGTGAACGTCCAGCCGAGTTGAGACAGGAATACCGGCAGTCCCACCACGAACCATACATCGCGAGCCCCAAACAGGCAGAGTCTCGCGGCAGAGAGCCAGTTGATTGCGGCGCTCTTTGAAAAGAGGGCAGTGAACTTCACCTTCTTCTTCGAGCGGCCAATCTCTGGCGGCAAGGCGACAACAGTGGCGAGTAGCACGACCAAGAGCCCTGCCGCCATCGCTATGAGCGCCCCGATGAAGCCAAGGGTCGACAGAAGTACACCACCAAGAAAGAAGCCCGCGCCCTTAAGTGCATTCTTCGAACCCGTGAGACGAGAGACCCACTTGAAGAGAGTGCCGCCGGTGTCGTCCGGTACCACCACCTTGATAGCACTCTTCGCGCTCATCTTGGTCAGGTCTTTCGCGATGCCGGAGAGGGCCTGGGCTGCCATTACATACGCTACGGAAAGCGAGCGAACCCATGAGGGTTGTACTAGCACCAGCATCAGCAATGCGAATATTTGGAGTGCCAAGCCTCCGTATAGCGTCGTCTTCAGTCCAGACCGGGAAGCAATCCATCCCCCGAGCAGATTCGTGACGATACCAAAGAACTCATAGAACAAAAACAGAAACGCGATCGCAACGCCGCTGTATCCGAGCTTATAGAAGTGCAGGACGACGAGCATCCGGAGGGCCCCGTCTGTCAGCGTGAAGCCCCAGTAAGCACCGGTAACCAGGGCGTAGCTGCGAATACCGTTCACGTCGTCGGCTCCTTACGCCTGCACTGGAAGCGACGCCGCGATCTTCGCCGCAAGCTCCACCATCCGGTTCGCATAGCCCCACTCGTTGTCGTACCAAGCCAGGATCTTGATCTGGGTGCCATCGATCACCATCGTCGAAAGCGCATCAATAATGGAAGAGCGAGGGTCATTGAGGAAGTCGACTGAGACGAGGGGCCTTCCCTCGTATCCGAGAATGCCTGCGAGCTCCCCCTCCGCTGCTTTTTTCAGCAGACCGTTAACTTCTTCGACCGTCGTGGGCCGCTCCACCTCAAACACGCAGTCCGTAAGAGATGCGTTCAGCAGAGGAACCCGGACAGCGATTCCATTCAACTTGCCCTGAAGTTCTGGATAGATGAGCGTGATCGCCGTAGCCGATCCAGTCGTTGTCGGAACCAGCGATGTTAGCGCGGAACGGGCACGGCGAAGATCCTTATGCGGAGCATCGACCATGGTCTGTGTATTTGTCACGTCGTGAATTGTCGTGATGAGCCCATGACGAATCCCTAGCCCTTCGTGGATGACCTTCACTACCGGAGCGAGGCAGTTGGTCGTACACGACGCGGCGGTGATAATGTCATGCACCTGCGGGTCGTAGAGATGGTCGTTGACACCCATGACGATGTTCAATGCGCCCTGCTTGACGGGTGCAGCAACAAGAACTTTCCTGACGCCACGTGCAAAGTAGGGATTAAGCGTCTCTGTGGTGAGCATCTTTCCGCTGCACTCAAGCACGAGGTCAACTGTGGACTCTTCCCACGGGGCGTCGCCAGGTTGAGACGCATCCGTAAATGCAATCTGTTGACCCTCTACAGCGAGATGGTCCTCACTGGCTTCGATGTTCCTCGACCACTTTCCATGGACGCTGTCGAACTCCAGAAGATGGGCAGCGGTGTGCGAGCCGCCTTTGACTTCATTGATATGCACGATCGAAAGATCATCGCGGTCCCAAGCTGCGCGGAAAGCCAGCCTCCCCATGCGTCCAAATCCATTAATACCAATGCGTGTCATGCCACCTCTTTCATTCGAAGACTTCACAAGACCAAAGCAGGGATGCAACAAAATCACTCCCAGCGTCGCGCCTCTTAGCTCTTTCCTATGTTGTCCAATTCCGTTTTCAGAGCAAACGAATCGAGACTGGCAAGGGGGAGGCAGAGAAAGAGACTGATGCGCCGGTCAAGCGTGGCAAACGCACTGCTGAATGCTCGGTCGATTTCCTCGGGTGTTCCCTGAACGGCAACCGGATCGGGAACCCCCCAATGCGCGGTCATCGGTTGGCCCGGCCACAAGGGGCATACCTCGTTGGCGGCGTTGTCGCATACCGTGAAGACGAAGTGTAGCGGCGGTGCGCCTGGCTGTGAGAACTCCTCCCAGGATTTGCTTCGTACACCCTCGGCGCTCAGGCCCGCCTTTTCGAGTTGGCGAAGCGCCTCCGGGCGAACTGTACCCGATGGATGGCTTCCCGCGCTGTAAGCGTCGAAGTTGGCACGTCCCTTACGGTTCATGATGGCCTCAGCCATGATCGACCGGGCAGAATTGCCGGTGCAAAGAAACAACACGTTATAGCGCTTCATCGGCTCAATCCTTTACTTACGGGGTCTATAGGGGCTTGATTGCGTAAACCTTCACGCTCGCTGCTGCCGCGTTGATGTCGTACTGCGAAAGCAAGGTCGTCAGTTCCTCATGCAGCGAGGGCGGGGTACTGGGTGCCGGAGCGCAGCAGGGTTCTTCAATGACCTGGAAGGGATTGGCAGCATCCATTGCTGGCGAACAGCAGCCAGCCTGGTTCTCCACCTTGGCGTAGGCATTCAGGTCTGCACCGCTATCGACGATCTCGACGTGCTCGAACCCTGCCGCGAGCAGTCCGTCACGGTAATCGTCAATCTTGATCGCACCAGCAATGCAGCCAACGTAAGCTGCCATACTGTTCGCCACAGCCTCTGGCAACTCGTGCTTCAAGGCAATGTCGCTGACTGCGAGACGCCCACCAGGCTTTAGAACGCGGGCGATCTCGCGGAAGACGGCTGGCTTGTCGGGTGCGAGGTTGAGCACGCAGTTCGAGATCACACAATCCACGGATGCATCTGGAAGTGGAATCTGGTCGATGGTCGACTGGTAGAACTCAACATTTTCGTAGCCACCTGATTTCGCATTGGCACGCGAGCGCTCGATCATCGCTGGCGTCATATCGATGCCGATGGCACGTCCATGGGGCCCGACCATCTTTGAGGCCAGAAACACGTCCAAACCGCCGCCGGATCCAAGATCGACGACCACCTCTCCGGCACGAATATGGGCGGTGGCGGTGGGATTTCCGCAAGACAGTCCCATGTTGGCATCCGCCGGTATCGACGTCAGCTCCTCTACGGAGTAGCCAAAAGCTTCAGCGACTGCCTGTACTCCCGCGTCATCGTTCGAGAGAGTGCTTTCTGCTACTGCTCCATATTTTGACTTGACCGATTCAATTACCTGCTGCACCATGGTGAAACCTCCGCAAACATATCTGCCAAACCGACTATATGGCTTGTCATCATATCCGTCAAGGCGTATAAGTAAGGGCATGGCGGGAAAATCATCAACCTTTAACATCGAACTCTTCTTCCAGGCCCTGGGAGACACTACTCGCCTCCGCCTGCTCAACCTCATGGGTGATCGGGAGATATGTGTCTGCTTCTTCGTGGAAATACTTGAACAGGGGCAACCGAAGATCTCTCGGCACCTTGCGTATCTTCGGCGGGCGGGCATTGTTGAGGCACGGCGAGAGGGTAAGTGGATGCACTACCGCATCGTCATGCCGCCAAACATTGGCGCAGCCCAGGTGCTGCGCCAGACGCTCTCATGGCTGAAAGAGGACCGTCTGATGCAGGCGGACCGCGCTCGCCTCTCGAAGGCGTGCTGCAGCCCAGCGAAGTTCGCCGCCCTGGAGGGTGCTCCTCTTCCCAACCCTGTCGCACTTGAGGCTAACTAGCTATGAGCAGCGCCCCTCACACTCAGGGTCAGATTTGCGCCCCGCTCCAGCGGAAGAAGCTCTCATTTCTTGACCGCTTTCTCACCCTTTGGATCTTCCTTGCAATGGCGATCGGAGTTGGGATCGGTCACTTCGTTCCGTCCTCGGCTGGGTTCGTGAACCGCTTTCAGAGCGGGACAACGAACATCCCCATCGCCATTGGCCTCATCATCATGATGTTCCCGCCATTGGCGAAGGTCCGTTACGAGAAGCTGGGAGAGGTGTTCCGCAACAAGCGCATACTCGGTCTGTCCCTCGTTCAGAACTGGATTATCGGCCCTCTGCTCATGTTCGGGCTCGCACTGACGTTCCTGCACGGTGAGCCCGCCTACATGCGCGGTCTGATCCTAATCGGGATTGCACGGTGCATTGCGATGGTACTTGTTTGGAATGAATTGGCCGGTGGAGACACGGACTACGGTGCTGGGCTCGTCGCGCTCAATAGCATCTTCCAGGTGGTCTTCTACAGTCTCTACGCGTGGGTCTTCATCACGATCCTGCCCACGTGGTTCGGCTTTCAGGGTTCGGTAGTGAACATAGGCGTCGGCCAGATCGCGCACAGCGTCTTCATCTACCTGGGGATCCCGTTTCTCGCGGGTGCGTTGACCCGCTTTGTCCTGGTTCGCGCTAAGGGAGCGGAGTGGTACCGAACACAGTTCATCCCCCGCATCAGCCCTTTTACTCTAGTTGCTCTGCTGTTCACGATCCTGGTCATGTTCTCACTCAAGGGCGACCTGATCGTCAGACTACCGTTCGACGTCCTCAAGATCGCGGTTCCTCTCCTGATTTACTTCGTCATCATGTTCCTGGTCAGCTTTTGGATGGGCAAGAAGCTGGGTGCCGACTACGCACAGACGGCAACGCTTTCCTTCACCGCCGCAGGCAACAATTTCGAACTGGCAATTGCGGTGGCAGTAGCGGTCTTCGGTCTGAATTCAGGTGAGGCGTTCGTCGGTGTGATTGGACCGCTCGTCGAGGTCCCGGCACTGATTGGCCTTGTTAACTTGGCGTTCTGGATGCGTAAGCGATACTTCACTGCGTCCCAACCTGGCTTTGAAGTGCATCCGGTCGAGACCGCTCCGTAGCTGGACAGAATTGTCACACCGTTGAGATACGGTGGTGGGTGCGTGGATGGAGCAGGTGAGGTGTTCGTCGGTGTGATCGGACTAATCGCGAGGTCCAGCCCCGACTGTCAGGAAAATGAGGAGCCGCAGCCACAGGGACGCTTCGCATTGGGGTTGATGAAGTTGAAGCCCTGTTTCATCAGCGACACCTCGTAGTCCAGCGTTATGCCCCGTAGGTAAATGAAGCTTTTGGGGTCGACGAAGAGACGAACGCCGTCAAACTCATAGACTCGATCACGCTCGCGAGGATGTGTATCGAACCGGATATTGTAAGAAAGGCCTGAGCAACCACCACCCAGAATACCCAAGCGCAGTCCCCCCTGCTCCGGAGAGATACCTTCTTTCAGCATGCCGCTGCGTATCTTTTCGAGCGCAAGCGGGGTCACTTCAACGCCTTCGGCACCCTGACCAAGCGGCTTCTCCCCGCCGATTTCCGATCCGTCCACCGGAACTGGTTCAGGAGAAGACACCAATGAGTGTGCTGAATGCGCCTGAGCCGTCTGGTTGAGTTGTTCTTGGGGAGGAATATTGACGAGATTCTGCATAGTTCTCATGCTAGATGGATATCCGACCTTGGACTGGCAGTTTTCGGACATCATGCGTCCGGGCACTTCAGACAGGCGAAGGCGGACCTCGACCTGGTCTACGGATCGTGGGGCAATTGTGAAAGGTCCCCGGCATCCGACACTAAGGCTCTTGTAAGCATTAGGTACGTCTTCTGTGCAACTTCATGCAGGAGAGTCGAATGGAAACCGTCCCCCCCGGCGGTCAAGACGTTATGTTGCCGGTCTTGATGCCGAGGAGGGCGTCTCATTATGCGTTTCTATTTAGGCAGCCGTTACAAGGGCGTCTTCAGGATATGCATGCATCCCAGACTCAGATACATCAAGACCTTCCAATTCAACTTCGGGCGACACTCGCATCGACTTGACCTTATTCACAACTCCAAACACGACGTAGGTTGCGCCAAAGGCCCAAGCAGCACAGAGAGTAGCTCCCATTAGCTGACAAGCGAATTGGCGGCTGTCGCCGTGAAGCAAACCAGTCACGCCTTGGCCCGACTGTCCGAGGTAGGTCGAAGTGCCGACCCCATTCCATCCGGAACCGTAAGTGCCATCGGCAAAGATGCCGACACAGACGGCACCGAGCCAGCCACAGTAGCCATGCACCGAGATCGCACCGCACGGATCGTCGATTTTCAGGATTCGCTCGTTGAGCAGTACCCCGAAGCAGACCACAACACCCGCAAGGACACCGATGATGACGGCGGAGTTAGGAGACACGAAAGCACATGGAGCCGTGATAGCGACGAGTCCCGCCAGCATGCCGTTGCATGCCATTGTGACATCGGGCTTTTTGAATAGTAGGTACCACACCAACATCGCTGTTGCAGCACCAGCGACGGCGGCGAGGTTGGTATTCACAGCAATGACGGAGATGCGCAGGTCGGTCGCGCCGAGTGTGGAACCAGGATTGAATCCCATCCATCCGAACAAGAGGATGAAGGTACCTGTTACGACGTACACAATGTTGTGCGCGGGAAAGGCCCGAGGTTTGCCATCAGAGCCATATTTTCCGAGACGTGGTCCCAGTATGACAGCGAGTGCCATCGCGCAAAATCCGCCGACACCATGCACAACGGTGGACCCGGCAAAATCAACATAGCCGTGACCGAGATGCATTGTCGTTCCGAGCTGTGAGAGCCATCCGCCGCCCCACACCCAGCAGCCGAAGACGGGATAGAGGATTGCGCCAATGAAGAGCTCGCACAGCAGAAATGCCCAGAAGGTTATGCGCTCACAGATCGCGCCGACGATGATGTAACCCGCCGTCTCCATAAAGACGACTTCGAAGAGTGTCAGGCAGAGGCTACCGGAATCATAGCCTGGTCCGCTCAGGAAGAACCCCTTCCCGCCCAGAAAACCCCATAGGCCATGTCCTAACAGAAAATGGTTGAGGGTTGGAGTTCCACCCAGATTTGTGGGGGCTGCGTTGATCGCCGCCGCACCGTACTGGAAGGCATACCCAACGGCATAGTAAGCAAGGAAGGCAAAGACATAGGCGGCGAAGTTCAGCATCATGAGATGGCCCGCATTCTTCTTGCGTACCAGCCCACAGGTGAGGAGAGCAAACCCAGCCTGCATGAAGAGCACTAGGTATCCCGTGAGCAGCGTCCACGAGAAGTTGGTGGCGATTCGACCATGTCCAACCGAGTCGGCCAGCTTCCCTGCCAGTGGTTCCTTGGCTAACTGGGCCTGATAATCGTCATAGTCCTTCTTCTGTTGCGCATAGTTGGCAGAAGTCGGGTCAGGCGTCGGGGGAACGAAGGTATTGCCAGCCGCATCGGAAACACTGGTCTTGTCCCCAGTGGCTATACCAGCGGGATCGGGCTTAGGACCATCGTCGGCGAAGCAGAGCGTAGACGATCCTCCTACCAGAAACGTTATGGCGGCTACAAGTACTAGTGATAGGCGAAGGCTTCGCCTTGCGATTGGCTGTCTCATATTTGCTGTCTCCTTGTTTGTGTAGCGAGCTGGGAATAAGCCGGTAGACTGCGAAAGAAGATCTTCGCGAATGGAGTCGTTAAAGAGCCGCTTCCCCTAGTTCGCCAGTCCGAATCCGTATTACCTCGTCCAACTGGGTGATGAAGATCTTTCCGTCGCCGAACACTCCCGTCCGACTGCCTTCGATGATCGCGTCCACAATCTGCTGCACCCGATCTTCCGACGCGACGATTGTGAGCAGAATCTTCGGAAGAAAATCGACTGCGTACTCAGTTCCTCTATATGTCTCGGTGTGGCCTTTCTGTCGGCCAAAGCCTCTGACTTCCGCTGCGGTTGCTCCCTGCACTTGAATATCGGAGAGTAGCTTCTTTACCTGATCCAAACGATCCGGCCTGATGATTGCGTCGATGCGCTTCACTGGTGTCCTCCATTCTTGGAAGTCATTTGGTTGCTCAACAAAGCGTATGCACTGGGCGGGCAAACCTCTGGCATAAATCGGACATCATGCTCCATAAGGCTGAGCGGGTTGAGATGTGCATTCTGGATTGCAATCTACGAATAGCGAGTAAATGTAGCTTGGGAGTTGTAAGACAGGTTCAACTGAGTTGCTTGGAGTCCGAAACACGCCAGCACACGTATCCCCCTCCGTTGATATTCGAGTGAGCCAGAAGACGCATATTCTTCAGGGGAGGCTAGGTATGAGGAAGTCATTAGGAACATTGGTCGGCGAGATTGACGGCTTTAGATTTCGGCGCGGCATTAAACACGCACTCGCACTGAACCGGCGCGGCGAGGTCCGCAGCGACGGCCTAAAGCTGATCAGGGTTATTAGTCACATGGAGGTTGAGTGGTATGCACGAGACATTCATCCGTGGGATCGGGACCGGGACATCTCACCTGAGAACAGGTCATTGATGTTTGTACAACAGTGTCTGAGTGACACGGAGGCCGCTGTCTCCAGGCTATTTGAGAGATTTCCTCACGTGGATACGATTGAGGTCCGAGTAATGGAACCAAGGTCGGCGATGTCGATCCTTGCGGGGACCGTTTCTCGAACAGGTGTAGAAAGAAATGAAAGCCTGTCAGTCGGGATGCGCCTAATGCTCAGCGGGATAACATTTCGTCTATCAGGCTGGCATTTTGACCCTCTGGACGTAGCGGACGCTAAGATCGAGGAGGCATTAGAGGCGGTAGGCCACGTGTAAGCGATCTCCCCGAACGATAGTCATGGTCGACAATTCTTCCTAGTCAGTTTGATCATGCCGAGTGGGCTGACTTCCAGGCTTCACGTAGGTTTCAGCGAAGGACTCATCGGGGGAGGACGCAGGCCAACCAATCATCACTAAGAAGACATCCAGAGCGAAGAGTGCGATGGCGATGTCGTTTAAGATCGTCCCATGGTGCAGATTTGGCCAGAATTGATTCGCCGCCCAGAAGAAAAAAGCGACAGCCAGCAGGATCGCTTTGACCCATTCCATTGGCGGTGGTCGATGTGCGCTCTGGTATAGAAGGTAAGCACAAGCAACCATAACAAGCGGGAATGCCCGGAGGATGTTATGGGCATGGGCGGAGACGTTCGTCAGGTGGGCGTCGCACACGAATAGTATTCCAACGCCTGCGAGAGCGATGACTCCAAGGATTACAGGGATCGCCCTGTGAGCGCGGTCAAGACGGGTGTACATAGAGTAAGGTCCTCCGACAATACAAAGGCATTTCATTCACATGAATGGTAGCGCTCACACGAATTTCAGCAAAGGCCAGTGCGGACTGGTATTCAATGAAGTGTTCCGTTCATTGCCGCCTCAGTTAGTTAAAGTCATCCCCCAATGGAATACATCGGGCGGGGAGGTGGGACAAATCGTCCGGAGTTAATCTCGTGGCCGATCCACTTGGCCGCCACTGAACTTCGGACAGCATCCTCGATTGCTGTGTCTGACCCACCGTTACGCAATATGGCCATCACATCAGTCTCCTCGATTGCAAATAAACAGTAACGAAGCTTTCCGTCGGCGGTCAGCCGTACGCGGTTACAGCTCGCGCAAAACGGTCGGCTAATTGACGCGATGAAACCAACGCAGCCGACGCCATCCGCAAAGCGATACGTTGTAGCCGGAACTCGCGGGTCGTGATCGGGAACTTCCTCCAATGGCCCAATCTCCCGTTCGAGAATTGCTCGTACGTCATCGGCCAGGAGCACACGCTCTCGCTGCCACAAACCCTGCGCGTCGAGCGGCATGAATTCGATATAGCGCACCTCGATACCGCGTTCTCGCCCGTAGCGGGCGAGTGGAACAATGTCGGGCTCCACCAAGTTCTTTACGGCCACCGCATTGATCTTGATCGGACCATAGCCCAGACGCCGACAGACTTCAATGCCTTCGAGTACGCGATCCAGTTCATCGCGACGCGTGATCTTGTGAAAGCGCTCTCGGTCGAGCGTATCCAGATGCACATTGATACGGCGCAGCCCGGCCTGATAAAGTTCCTCAGCTTGGTCAGCCAGAAGTACGCCGTTGGTAGTCAGAGCCAAGTCTTCTATGCCATCGATTGTGGTGAGCCTTTGAACGAGTTTGGCAAGGTTCTTGCGCACCAAGGGTTCGCCCCCGGTGATCCTGAGCTTGCGGACTCCAAGCCCTACCGCTATCCGCACAAACCGCTCAATCTCCTCAAACGTCAGGAGATTCTCGTGCGGCTCAAACTTCACGTTGGCTTCAGGCATGCAGTAAAAGCAACGAATATTGCAGCGATCCGTGACGCTGATTCGCAGATTATTGTGCAGACGTCCAAAGCCATCAATGAGGGGGACCATGTCTGACACTCCCAGTTCCGGTGATTCTATTAGAACTGTACGCTTTGGGTAAGTGACACTAGTCCCGATTGATCATGAAGGTGGACATTCCGTCGAAAAACTTATGAAGTAGCTCCACGGCCTCAACGGGCAGTGCGGCTTCGACCAAAGCGTTGCTCATCAACTGCACCCAGCGGTCGCGGGCGGTCTGATTGATGGCGAATGGAAAATGCCGCATGCGTAGACGCGGATGCCCTCTCTCTTCGATATATTTCTGTGGCCCTCCAAAACGACCGATCAGGAAATCTCGGAGGCGTTGCTCGGCATCTCCGAGATCCGCCGCCGGGTACATGAATCTCAGGATGTCGTCTTGAGGGACTTGGCGATAGAAGGCAGCCACGAGACGCGTGAAACCTTCCGCGCCGATCACTGAATAGACCTCGACCTCATTCATGGTTCTTACCTTCCCGAGGCGGACAACTGAACATCGTTCGAACACCGGTCTCTCATCTTTGTTGATCGCGGGGTTCACCCCGGCGTGCGTGGCCGCCAGGCTCACTCCGAATCGCCAGCAGCCACCATTACCGCCCGTGATCCCACGTTGTGCACGGCTTGGCCGGCGGCCCGCTTGGAATGCAATTGCCCGGCAACATTGACAAGCAAGCCGACCGCCATAAATAGGGCTGCGAGTACCTGATATCCAGATGGGCGTCGTCCTTCAAGCAAAGACCCTAGCGCCATCCCAACCACAAAATAGGCCAAGAGGTATCCGAGCGGAAATGCCTGAGTAAACGACCAGCCACTACGCCCTACGGTCACGGTAAGAGCGCCATAGATGGCCATCGCCCCGATCGCCAGAGCATATTGCCCCCAGTGAGAACCTTTGACCAAGTAGCTAGCCGCATCGCCCAAGTTCTCAAATATCGCGGCAGCAACCAGAATTGCGCACAACAACAAAATCTTCATCGGATTCTACTAAGCCCCTAAATTCCAAATACCGGTTGTCTAGATTGTGAGCGAATGCTACCGCCCATAGTGATTTGCATTGATTGCGGCGAAATGTTGCCACTTCTCCGGAAGGTCATCCAAAGCGTAGATGGCCGCGACAGGACACACCGGAACGCAGGCACCGCAATCGATGCACTCCACCGGGTCGATATAGAGCTGCGGCTCTGCCGAGTATCCTTCCTCATCCTTCTTGGGATGAATGCAGTCCACTGGGCAAGCATCGACACAAGCCGTGTCCTTCGTTCCAATGCATGGTTCCGCGATTACGAATGCCATAAGTAATATCCCCCTAAGAACTTGTTGAAATTGGTTCCGGTTTTCGGCTGATTTGCGTTCTGGTTCGTCTACTGAGTATGCGCGGAGACGAGCGAGTTCAGGACAGCATGTTCAGCTATTTGACGTTGGAGCAGCGTGTT
>Ga0102924_1001638_pt1 | contig 25504 bp, 22 predicted proteins | sample PaiPotPPM11metaG_FD_80116 | JGI IMG/M metagenome (GOLD analysis project Ga0102924, IMG submission 80116) | Iron sulfur acid spring bacterial and archeal communities from Banff, Canada, to study Microbial Dark Matter (Phase II) - Paint Pots PPM... ... | reverse complement strand
GCGCGGGGGAGTCAGAGGGAAGGCTGCTGAGGAGGGCATCGACCGCGTGGACGACCTGGCCGCCGAGGTGTTCGGAGGTCGTGACCAGGATGGCGCGCGCCAACGGATCGTGCTCCGCCTGAGCGAGCAGGTCGGCGCCCACCGTCTGAGGATCCGCTGAATCGTCGGCAAGAACAAGAACTTCGCTCGGTCCGGCCAGGAGGTCGATGCCGACCTGCCCGTACACTTGGCGCTTGGCCTCAGCGACGAAGCGGTTCCCGGGGCCCGCGATCATGTCGACCGGCTCCATGCTCTCGGTGCCGTAGGCCATGGCGGCGATCGCTTGCGCTCCGCCGATGGCGTAGATCTTCGTCGCTCCTGAGCGAACCAGACCGTACATGACGGCCGGGTGGATACCCTCGTGATGGGTCGCCGGCGTGCAGGCCACGATGCGGGGAACACTGGCGACGCGTGCTGGGACAATGACCATGGGAGCGGAGGACAGCAGCGGGAACCGGCCACCCGGCACATAGGCCCCGACGGCAGCCACCGGCATGATGCGGTGACCCAGGACCACGCCCTCGCCAAATTCGCGCTCCAGCGGCGACAAGCAGGCCAGCTGCGCTTCGGCAAAGGCAGTGACGCGTTCCACCACGTGGTCGATCAGCGCTCGGGTCTCGTCGTCCAGGGCCGCCAGCGTGGCCTCGATCTCCTCGGCACCGACACGTAGATCTTGTCGATCGGAGCGCGAAAACCGCCGCTCGTACTCCCGAATGGCCTCATCGCCCCGACTCCGCACGTCGGCGATTACCTGTCGAACGACCGCTTCGGTCTCGGCGACTGCCCCGTCTTGGCCGCGTCTGGTGGCCACCTTCAGGTATCTCATCCGTCGATCACGCCGCGTAACGGAGCTTCCAGAGGAGCGCCAGCTCGTTGAAGAGCGTCCACTCCTCGAGGATCTTTCCGTCCTTGATGTGGTGCTCAGTCGTGCCCATGATGCGGATTGGTTTGCCCGTCGGCCGCCCAAAAATCCCGTATCCCCGATGCGTTCCCAAGAGCGTCCAGCGCACAGCGGTCCGATAGCATCCTCGTTCGCTCCCGTTCCAGTACAAGTCATCAATCTCGACCATGGCATCGGGGAAGGCTTGGAGAAGGGCGAGAACGAAGGCCCGAATATCGCCGTGGCCGTAGAGCTCACGGTTGGAAGGCCCGTGGACCGGGCAGTTCGCCGCATAGTACGTGGGGATCTTGTTGAGGAGCCGCCAATGCCAGATCTCATTGATGCCCTGTCTCACAAAATCTTCGACATCAAAGCGGTCGGAGTGCCTTGGGATGTAAGCGGCCGGTGTGGTCTGGCCCGCAACGCGCGGCACCTCTCCCACGATGTCCTGGACGGTGCTCGCGTCGAGCTGGTTCGCAAGCTCTCGCAGGACATCGTCGACATTCAATCCCAGCTGGCGAACAACGGTGAGCTCATCCTGGATCAGCCACTCCTCGACCACGCGGTTCTCCCGCACCACACAGTTGGCAAACGAGCGACGTTGGATGCGGCGGCCGGTGGGCGGGCCATATTTGGTGTACCCAGTGTTGTGCGCGATGACCATAGAGCGGTGACAGGTGCGAAAGCCCTCGACATCGTTTCCAGTCCACACCACGTCCTCGGCGTAGCTCCTCTGATCCGGGAAACCGGCCAGCCGATCTATCACATCACGTTCCATGACGCGATCGCGTCCATAGGTGGTGCCCCAGTCTGACCACGTCACGGTGTTGTGCGCATAATGGTCGTAAAGAAGGCCGATGCCGCCTTCTTCCCATATCTTGTGAGTGGCGCGAATGATATAGTCGACGATGTCGGTGTAGTCGGGGGCGAAACCGTTCAGGCTCTGTCGTCGTCCAGTCCCCGCCTGTGCCATGACGCTGATGACATCGCCCTTCGTGGTGAAGTCGATCCCGTCAGCCCCCGCCTCGTTTGTTGCTCTTGTCGCGGGCCCTCCGTCGCTTTGCTCCTTGGCCTCGGTCGCTTGATTCGTATCTGCCATCCCTCGTTCCTTCCCTTCTACCTTGCCGGTATCTCGTATTGCAGCGTTTTGCGTCGCCGTCCGCTCGGCAATCATTGCACCAGCCAGCCGGCATCGACAGTCAGCATAGTCCCCGTTACAAAGGACGCGTTGTCACTGAGCAAAAAGTGCACCGCTCGTGCGACATCAAGAGGTTGTCCGAACCGCTTCACCAGACTGCGGCCCATGATGCGCTCGATAGCGCGCGGCGACTCGTGGAGATCACCGGCAAAGCGGGTATCAATGGTGCCGGGGTTCACACCGTTGACACGGATCCCATGTCGAGCCAGTTCGAAGGCGAGGGCTTTGGTCAGCATCTTCACGCCGCCCTTGGAAGCGTTGTAATGGGGCTGACAATGCTCCCCGCTTGCGGAGACCACCTCACCTTCAATACTGCCGAGGTTGACGATGGCTCCCCCGTGGTCGGTGTCCACCAGGGCGCGCGCGAAGGCCTGGGCACACAGAAACTGGCCCTTGAGATTGATGTTCATCACCAGATCCCATTCCTCCTCCGGCAGCTCGAGGAATGGAGTCATGGTGACAAGTCCTGCATTGTTGACGAGATAGTCCACTCGTCCGAAGCGATCCAGCGCCGCAGCAACCATCGCTTCTGCGTCAGCCTTCACCGACACGTCTGTCTTCGTGAAGAGCACGGATCCCCCGTCGGATTCCACGAGCTGCACGGTTTCTTTTCCCGCCGCCTCGTTGACGTCGGCGACCACCACCTGCGCTCCGAACGCGGCCAGCCGCTGCGCGATACCCCGCCCAATGCCGGAGCCAGCACCCGTAATAAGGGCAACGCGATCAGTGAGATCATGTCCGGGATCAACAGGCATATGCCAGAAACCTCCCTTGTCGGTAGTGGCGTGCTACTGTCACGCTCACGTTGCCACTCGACGACACCGCTCAATCCATCCATACCCCGGCGGTGACGTTGAAGTCGGCGCCGGTAATGTCCTGGGAGAGCGGACTGGCAAGCATGGTGACCAGGTAGGCGACGCTCTCCGGTCGGACCATGCGTTCCAAGGGGCTGAGAGCCACGACCTCGTGCCGCGCCTGCTCGACCGTCAGCCCCCGGGCCGCAGCTTGCTTCTCAATCACGGCGTCGATGCGCTCCCCCATGACATACCCTGGGCTGATGGTATTGACAGTGATCCCCTTCGGTCCTACTTCCAGGGCGAGGGAACGAGAGAAGCCGATCAGCGCGGCCTTGCTCGCGGCGTACGGGACGCGGTGCAGTAAGGGACGGCGCCCTGTCATCGACGCAATCAGGATGATCCGTCCGGAACTCGAGCATGCCAGCCAGGGGAGAGTGGCACGGCACATCCGATAGGCGCCGGTAAGATTGACGTCGAGCGTCTCCGCCCACTGGTCCTCGGTGACGTCCTGGAGGGCTGCCGTCGGGCCGGGAATACCGGAGTTGTAGACCAGGACATCCAGCCTCCCGTACGCGGCTTCCAGCCGCGCGCCGACGCCGGAGACAGAGGCTTGGTCGGTCACGTCGACCGACCAGAACTCCCCGTCCTTGGCCTCCCGACTTGTGGCCAGCACGGTCGCACCTGCGTCCCCGAGGGCGGCGGTGATCGCCCCACCGATGCCTCGGCGCCCGCCTACCACCAGGCAGATGCGTCCCGTCAGGCTCAACTCGTGATCCAACCTCGTGCCCCGATGTCTACCGACCTGGTTGTGCGGTGGCAGTGGGCGCGGCGTAGCGGCGTACCCGAAGATCCGCCTGGGCTTGGTGTCCGAGGAAACCTTCGAGTTCGCAGAGGCGCGAGCAGTACTCGCCGATCTCGACGGTTGCCTCGGGTGCCACCCGTTGATAGGTGACGGTCTTGAGGAATTTGCCTACCCAAAGTCCGCCGGTATAGCGGGCCGCGCCGCGTGTTGGCAAGGTGTGGTTGGTTCCGATGACCTTATCGCCGTAGGCGACATTGGTTTCCGGCCCGAGGAAGAGCGCGCCGTAATTGGTGAGACGCTGCAGTACAATCTCCGGATCTCGGGTCAGCGCCTCGACGTGCTCATAGGCAAGCCTGTCCGCTTCTGCGATGGCTTCGTCCTCGGAGCCCACCACAATTATCTGGCCATAGTCCTGCCAGGCACGGCTCGCCACGTCGCCCGTAGGCATGGAGAGAAGCAACCGGTCGATCTCGCGCATCACAGCGCGCCCCAACTCCTCGTCGGTGGTAATCAGCGCCGCAGGCGAGGTTGGGCCGTGCTCAGCCTGTCCCAGCAGGTCTACGGCGACCATTTCCGCATCGGCCGTCTCATCGGCAATCACGAGAACCTCCGTCGGTCCCGCGAGCAGATCGATGCCGACCTGTCCGAAGAGCTGTCGCTTTGCTTCCGCCACGTAGGCGTTGCCCGGTCCCACGAGCATGTCGACCGGTCCGATGGTTTCCGTGCCGTACGCCATGGCCGCCAGAGCCTGGACTCCGCCGAGGATGTAGATCTCGTCGGCTCCGCCCAGGGCCATGGCGGCGACGGTGGCCGCGGGCGGTCCTTCGCCCATAGGGGGCGTGCAAGCGATCACCCGCGGCACGCCGGCCACCTTGGCCGTAACCACCGACATATGAGCGGATGCCACCATAGCATACCGTCCGCCCGGGACATAACAGCCGACGCTCTTGACGGGGATGTTCTTGTGACCCAGCACCACACCCGGCATCGTCTCGACCTCGAGATCGCGAAGAGCGTCGCGCTGTGCTTGGGCGAAACGTCGGACCTGCTCCTGCGCGAAGCGGATATCCGCGATCGTTTGGCTGGGCAGGCTGGCACAGAGCGCTTCAATCTCCTCTTGGTCGAGACGAAAGCTCGGGGGCGACCAGCCATCGAAGTGCTCCGAGTACGAGCGCACGGCAGCATCGCCCCCCGTTCGGACGGTCTCCAGGATTCCCTCGACGGTCTCCCGCACCTGCATATCCGCCTCGCGCACGGCCTCGGCATCCAGACCTTGTTTTACATAATAGGCCACGGCTCTCTCACACTCCTTACCGGAATCACGCCCGGCAATCTGAACCTACCCATCGCATCTGCTGGTACAGCGATGGGCGCCACAGAGCCGCGCGTGAACTTGAACGAACCCCGAGCACCGATCGGCTGAAAGGTCAGACCGACCATGTGCATCACTCAACGACGAATGGCTCATCTCGGTAGATCTGCTGCATGACCTCGAATTCGTTGAACAGCATCCACTCCTCGACAATCTTTCCGCCTCTGATGACTTCCTGATTGATTCCCCAAATGTGGACGCGCCGGCCGGTGGGCGGTCCATAAATGCCGTAGCCGCGGTGCGTCCCGAGGACACTCCACCGCACGGACACCAGGTAGCCCTCGCGCTCGTTGCCCATCCAGTAGATGTCATCAATCTGATGCACGAGGTCCGGAAACATGGCGATCATGGAGAGGATAAACGACTTGTATTCACCCCGACCGTAATACTCTCTATCCGTTGCACCGTGGAAGCGCAGATTGGGTACGTAGGCGTCGTCGATCCTGCTGAGCAACCGCCAGTTCCAGATGTAGTGATAGGCGCGGCGGATGAAGTCCTCGACGTCAGGAACTCCCGGCAGTTTGTCGGGCAGGTGCGGAGGCTTGCCCTGCCCGAGCAGGCGCTCGACCTCACCTGTGTGCAGGTCACCCAGGCTGGACGCGGGCAGATGATTGGCCATCTCGCGCGCCTTCTCCCGCAGATCGAAACCCAGCTGGCCCAGCATGCTGGAGTTGTTATAGAGAACGAATTCCTCGAAGAACTCATTCTCGATGGAGGTGCAATTGGCCACCGCCCAGATGGCGATCTTCCCGCCTGTGGGAGGGCCGTACTTGCTATAGCCGCTATTGTGGCCGGTGATGACCCCTCGGTGGGAAGTGTAAAACCCGATATCCTCGTCGCCCGCCCAGATCACCTCATCGGCGAAAATACGAATATCGGGGAAGGCGTTGATGGTATGGATGGTGTCGGCCACGATCTTATCCCGGCCGTACTGCAGCCCAGAGTCGTCCGTCACCCGGGCATTGTGACGATATGTATCGTAGATATACCCGATGTCTTTCTCTTCCCAGATGCGATGCGTCACGCGGACGATGAAGTCGACGATGTCGACATACAGCTCGTCGAAGCCTCGCATGGGCTGGCGGCGCTGAGTCGGGGGATGGAGCAGCTGCTGGTCGGTCCCGCCTTTCCCGAAGAGCGAGATGGAGAAGTCGGCCGGCATGCTGCGCCGGTCGCTGGTCAGGACGGCCGGGACACTGTGAGGCGGTGTCTGCCGGGAAGCGGGCGCCGCCGTCTCCTGCGCTGCAGACTGGGTCTCTTGTTTGGTTGCCATTACTCCCTCACCTTCGGTACGCCGGCACTGCGATGCATTGGCCTGTCGTGTGACCTGTCAACGTGGTCCTCTACCCCGACCGGGCTCGGCACCGCGGCAACCCGTGAGGATTTTCGCTGGATGAGCGTGCCCGGGAACCGTGTGGCAACGGGGGCGCTGGCGCCACCCGTTTGTTCGAGCGCCAGCTGGATCGTGGCGTCGATCATTTCCTCGACCGGGAGCCGCACCGTCGTCAGGCTATACGCGTTCCATCCGGCCATAGGAATGTCATCAAATCCCACGACGGAGAGTTTGTCCGGAATCGCAATGCCGACCTCTCTCGCGGCATCGATTGTGCCCAGCGCGAGACTATCGCTCGAACAGAAGATCGCGTCGGGCGGATTGCCGCGCTTCAGGAGGGGCAGCGCTACGGCGTACCCAGCGTCGTAGGTGTAGCGGTTGCTCTCCACCACCAGCGGCTTCGCCGCTTCCCGTTCCCAGAGCCGGGTCATGAACCCTTGCTGCCGGTCTCGATTGGTGGAGGAATCTGGGTCGCCCGCCATGTAGGCCAGTCTGTGGTGCCCAATGTCCAGGAGGAAATCCGCCACCATCCGGCCCGCCGCCAGGTTATCGCACGACACCGAGCTCACGAAGCCTCCCTCCATGTAGCGGCTGAACAGGACGACTGCGGTGCCGCCGCGACTGCAGTCGTACAGTGGCTTGGAGAATAGCGTGGCGGACATCACAATCAGCGCATCAACCTGATACTGGAGCGCGGTTGGCAGGAGATCGTCCACCTTCTGGTCGGGTGCAGCGGTGAAGATCAGAACCTGCTTGCCTATTGCCTGGAGCTTCTGGATGAACTTCTCCAGGACGTACGGTTGGAACGGGATCGTTATGTCCGCCGTCACGATCCCGATGATGTTGGTCTGACGGGTGATAAGGCTCCGTGCAATGGCGTTGGGCGAGTAGCCCAATGTCTCGGCGGCGTCCTCGACGCGCTTGCGCGTTTCGGGCGACACGTTCCCATCGCCGCTCAGCGCGCGGGAGACCGTCGATTGATTGACTCCGGCCAGCTTAGCCACGTCAGATGAGGTAACCCTGCTCCGTCTCACCACGTTTGATCCTTGTCACCTACGCTTGCCAGCACAACGCGTGGGGCGCCTCGTATCGAGGATCTGCCGAAGCCCTGAGAGCACCCGCTTTACCATAGCTGTTCAGACGCCAGGACTGCGCCCTCAGCCAGGGACGCAAGCTTCGCGAAGCAAATGTCTGGGTCTACTCTGCCGAACCCTGCGAAGGTGCCGAAGCCGCAATCGGTCCCCGCGATCACATGCTCTCGTCCGACGATCGCTGCGAACTGCATGATGCGGTTCGCTACCAGCTGCGGGTGTTCGACGAAGTTGGAAACGCTATCCAGCACTCCGGGAATGAGGACCTTGTCCTCCGGAATGTCGGCGTCGCGCCACACCACCCACTCGTGGGCATGGCGAGGGTTTGAGGCTTCGAAGGCGATGGCCGAGGGTTTGGCCTTGAGGACCACTGGGAGGATTCCTTCCAGGGGGATGTCGTGGGTGTGAGGGCCTTCATAGTTGCCCCAACAGAGGTGCATGCGCACGGACTCGGCGGGAATATCGCTCAGGGCGTAGTTGAGCGCCTCGACCTGCATCTCGGCGTTGCGGATGAACTCCTGGTCGCTGGCATCGCGGAACTGGATGTGCCGCCCCATAGCAAGATCGGGGCAATCGACTTGCAGGAGGAAGCCTGCCCCCACGATAGTCTCGTACTCGGATTTCAGCGCCTCGGCCAACGCCTGCAGGTAGGCGTCGCGCGTGGGGTAGTAGTCGTTGGGCTGGAAAACGGCGACGACGCCAGGCGAGGCCGCCGTCATGAACGCTCCTGTCGCACCCGCTTCGGCGAGAGCGTCGCGGAAACGGGCGATGTCGCGCTGCAGCGGCCCCACATCCTTGACCGCGATGGGGCCTTTGCAGACCGGCCGCAGGTATTTGGGCGTCGCGCCCTCGCGCGCTAGACGATCGCGGTATGCCGGAAACTCGTCGAGGTCTGCCGGGACCGCGCGCGGGACCTCGCCCGGCTCGAAGCCGGTGAAGCGATGGCGAATATACGTAGCATAACTGATCTTGCTCATCTCGCCGTCGCTCACGATGTCGACTCCCGCCGCGCGCTGCCGCGCGACCACATCGCGGATAGCCTGCCGCACCGTCTCATCAAAGAGCCTCTCGTCGCTCAATTCGCCGCGATCCTGTGCGAAAAGCAGGTCGACAACGCTCTGGGGTCTGGGTAGGCTCCCGACGTGTGTCGTAAGAATCCGATCCTGGCTATGCACGCTGCCTAAGACTCCTCGGAATTCAGTTTGCGCAGCAGCTGCTCCCGTAGCTCGGCGTAGTTGGCCGGCTTGATCATCGTGCCGTTCTCGTCTGCTTCAAAGCCGTGCTTGCGCGCTTCTTCGACCACCTGGGGAGCCCAGTACGGGTCCTTGCTGACAAAGACAGGGTGCAGCTCGAGCACGGCAAACAGCCAGGAGTCGGTGTCGCTAATATTCTCGAAACCTCGCCACAGGCCCGGCGGGAGAGAAATAAAGTCCCAGGGGCCGATCGTGGCCTCGCCCTCGATCTGGTCCGGACTGTTCCCCCAGTAATAGCGCCACTGACCCGTGAGCGGCATGAATGCCTCGATGTAGTCATGTGTGTGGTACGCGGGGCCGGATCCCGGAGGGGCCTTGACCATGCCGATCTGGAAGTTGTGGGGCTGGGTCAGGATGGGATCGAACTCGGGATTTTCGCTGGCCGTATCGCCCACGAGCGAATAGTTCATGCGCTGATGTCCGGGCAAGATACTGTCGATAAACATCAGTGGGACGCCGCGCTTCTTCACCTCCTCGAAGCGCACGATGCGTTGCAGCATCTCGTCATTGGGAATTCGAGTCGTCGTGCTCATGACTTACTCCTCTGTGCCGCCACACGGCCTCGCACGCCTTCGCACAGTAAATTGCATTCGCATGTCTTTATCATAGGAGGAGTGCGATTAGCTGTCAACGGATTTGCTTGCTAGTAAACTACCTGGCATCGTATTCTGTCACAGCGAGGTCAAAGAACATTCGTATGCGGAACTCTTCGGCCTGGACACTAGCACCAAACTCCGTGCCGAAGCCGTCGCCGAGGGATGAGTTCTTGGCTGCGTTGCCGCCCGAGCCCGACGTCGTCTCCCTGCGCCGGGGAATCCGTGATGCGGTGCGTGATCAGACACGCCGCATTGTGGTGCTGGACGATGATCCGACGGACGTGCAGACCGTGCATGATATCGACGTGCTCACCACATGGAAACCGCCCGATGTGGCCGATGCCCTCCTCCGACCGGAGCCATTGTTCTACGTGCTCACCAATTCCCGGGCACTGAAGCGATCCGAAGCGGTGCAACTCGCCGAAGCCGTGGCCCGGGCACTGAGCATCGCCGGGCGAGGAACCGGGAAGCGAATCGACGTCATAAGCCGCGGAGACTCTACACTCCGCGGCCACTACCCCTGGGAAGTTGATCCTCTGACCTCGCTCGTTGGCCCAAACGGTCCCGATGGTCATCTTGTCATTCCGGCATTTCCGCAGGGAGGTCGAGTGACGGTTGGCGGCGTGCACTATGTGCTCGAAGGTGAGGACTTTGTGCCGGTTGGAACGACCGACTTTGCACGAGACCCTACGTTCGGCTTCAGCACCTCGTATCTTCCGCACTGGATCGAGGAGAAGTCCGGGGGGCGATGGAGCTCGCGCGACGTGCTGCAGATTCCCCTCGCCATGCTGCGCGCCGGCGACCCGAAGCCGGTCGCCGACGTGCTGGCCTCGGCGACCAGCAATCAACCGATCGTGTCCGATGCAGCGTCGGACGCGGATCTTACTGTCCTGGCCGCAGCCGTCCTGCGGGCCGAGGCCCGAGGGCGCCGGTTCCTTGCGCGCAGCGCGGCTTCCTTTGTGAAGGCCCGCATCGGTCTGGAGGATCGACCACCGCTCCGCGGTGAGGACCTACGAAGCCTCGCCGCGGGTCCCGGAATTGTCCTGGTCGGGTCGTATGTCTCACGCACGAGCGAGCAACTGGCACGAGTGCTGGCTGTTGACGTGGCAGAGGCGCGAGAAATACCGGTGCGCTCTCTGCTGCAAGGAGATGGGAGGGATGAGGTGGCACGAACAGCCGCCTGGGCAAATGCGTGCCTGGCCCAGGGCCGTACGGCGATCGTGTACACCAGCCGGGGTCTCGTCACCGAGCACGACCACCGCGACCACGTGCACGTCGCCGCCACGATCTCCTCCGCACTCTCCTCGATCGTCGTTAGCCTGCAGCATCGCCCGTCCTGGCTCCTGGCAAAGGGAGGCATCACCGCGAGCGACGTGGCCACGCGGGGGCTCGGGGTGTCTCGGGCGCGTGTCCTGGGGCAGGTCACGACCGGGGTTTCGCTCTGGGAGCTGGGCCCGGAATCGCGCTATCCCGGCCTGGCCTACGTTGTCTTCCCGGGCAACGTCGGGGGGCCGGACGCCTTGCTCGATGTCATCCGGTCACTGATAGGAGAGCGATAGGAGAACCGGATCGGCTCGCACCCGGGAAGGGAAGAGGATGCTCGTCGCGCTTCAGAATTTGATCCAGGTCGCCCGGGGTGCAAGCTACGCTCTGGGCGCCTTCAACACCTACAACATGGAGATCACCCAGGCAATCGTGCGCGCCGCGGAGGAGTTGAAGGCGCCCGTCATCATTCAGACTGGAAGCGCGGCGCTACAGGGTGAGGCTGCCGTTGCGCTCCCGGCGCTGGCGCTGGCGCTGGCTCGGTCCGCTTCCGTACCGGTCGCCGTGCACCTCGATCACGCCGCCGATCTTGACCTGATTGATCGGGCGCTGGCGCTGGGCTATAGCTCAATCATGATCGACGGGTCCGCTCGATCGCTCGACGCCAACATCGAGCTGACCCGGGAGGCAGTGCAACGCGGACATGAGGCCGGCGTTGCGGTCGAGGCCGAACTTGGCGGGCTGTGCGGCAACGAGGACAATGCGGCTGCTTCCTCCGCCGACCCGGCCGTCTTCACCCACCCGACCGCCGCCGCGCGCTTCGTGGCAGCCACGGAAGTCGATCTGCTGGCCGTGTCCATTGGTAATGTACACGGCTACTATCGTGGCGCCCCCCGGCTCGACCTCGGCCTGCTGGACGAGCTGCGGGACCGCGTTCCGGTGCCGCTCGTGCTGCACGGCGCCTCCGGCCTGCCGGACGACGCGATCCGGCAGGCCATCGAACGCGGCATCACCAAGATCAACTTCAATACCGAATTGCGGGCCGCGCTGTTCGCGGCCCTGGGACAGCATCTCGAGGAGGCCCAACCCGGCCTCGACGTTTCACGGCTCATGCGGTCCCAGATCGAGACGATTGAGAGCGTGGTGCGGGAAAAACTCCTCCTACTCGGGTCTGCCGGCCGGGCCGCAGAGACACAAACCGTGCCGCGGCCGTGATGTGGTCATCCGGCAGCGCCTTCGACCGCAATCGATTGCACTATCCAGTTCACCTTTCTGAGCCCGCATCGGTCAACCCCGCTTCTTCAAGGACCACATCCTGTAGTTCCACTGGGAAAATTGGACTTGACAGTCCCGCTAGATGTTCCTAAGATAGAACTCAAAGTGGGTGCATACGAATGCAATCATTCGATCAACCGGGAAGGAATGTTGGTGCCGAGGGCGGGGCGCTGACTCAGGCGAGTAGCGCGTGCAGGCCGTCCATCCGGGACGAGAACGCGCAGGGTAGCGATCCTACGGAGGCGATGAATCCGCGTGTTGAGCAGTCCATGAATGACTTTGACGTTGAGTCCTTTCTACGAGACAGCGGCGAAGCCCTGTGGAACCAGAAGATGTTCGGCAGCATCCCGGATCTGTACGCACCGCAGGCGTTGATCCACGTCGGTGCGGAAGAGAGCCTCCACGGCAGTCAACAGCTTCTCGACCGTGCCGTGCAATGCCTGGCCGCCTTCCCCGATCTTCGCGTCGTCCTTGACGACATGATCCACGTCCGGCGCGACGCGGCGTACCTTACCTCCGTTCGGTGGACGGCGGTAGGCCGCAACACCGGTCCTAGCGCATACGGCGCGGCGACGGGACGCCGCGTGGTGGTGACCGGTATCGCCAACGCTCGCATCGAGCGCGGACGGTACATTGAGCAGTGGATCGAGCTGGGTGATGGCGATCTAGTTCGTCAGCTTGGGTTCGATGAGCGTTCCGTCCTGCAGCGCCTCTGGCCAAAGGCAGCCGTGGACGAATTCGGTGAGATCTTCAGCCAGGGCACGGTCGAGAGGCCCGCCGACCGTAGCCACGGGGGCCGCTCGACTGAGACCAACGCGCAGTCCGATGGCGGCGCGTTGATCTCGACATGCGTGGATACCATCTGGAATCGACGGCAGATCGGTGAGGTAGAGCGTTTCTTTGCCTCCCGCTATCGCGAGCGGGGACCCGGCAACCGGGCGCTGTTCGGCCGCGAGGAGCTGCAGACGGATATCGTGTCGCTCATAGGAACCTTTCCCGATGTGCAGCTGCACATCGATGACGTCTTCTGGAACGGCGACCAGCGAAGCGGCTGCCGGTCGTCCATGCGCTGGACGCTCCTCGGCACCAACACCGGCCCCAGCGTGTACGGACCTCCCACCAACGCGTCTCTGAGGCTCTCGGGCATCACAAACTATCGAATCGAAGACGGTCAGATTGTCGAGGGTTGGACGGCTTACAGCGAGCTCAGCCTCGCTCGGCGGCTCGCCCCCACGGCTCCACGCGTACAGTCCGAAGAAGCCGAGTAGGGAGGCAGCACCGTGACTGATCAGACGGAAGAGGCGGTGGCGCGCGGAGAGGCGAAACAGCAGGCGCGGAAAGACGGGCAGGCGCCGACGAGCCCAGCGCGCGACAACGAGAGTGGCGATGGCCAGAATGTGAGCTTCGATCGGGGGCTGGACATCGGTAAGATGCTGCGGCCGGGGACCGAGCGGCGTCAATCCCTCCAGGGTTTCGACCAGGACTACGTCGACATCGTCGACTACATCGTCCGCTCCACCTTCAAGATCTGGGAACAGCACGGCATCGGCCTCATCTATACCCATTACAAGCACAATACGCCGGTCTACGTATCGGACGGCTTTACGTTCGGCCGCGATGAGGTCATCGCGAATACCGTGCAGTCCCAGGCGGCGATGCCCGACCAGCTCCTCTTCGCCGAGGATGTGGTCTGGGGTGGTGACGATCGCGAGGGCTTCCTCTCGTCCCACCGCTTCACGGTGGTGGGGCGCAACACGGGCTACACGAAGTACGGCCCGCCTACCGGCCGCAAGGTGCGCGTGCGGGGAATTGCCAACTGCCTGGTGCGCGAGAACCGGGTGATTGCGGAGTGGCTGTATAACAACGAGCTGAGCTTCATCCGGCAGCTGGGGCTGCCCATCCGTGAGACCGTGATGCAGTATGCGCCCAAGCCGCTCGACTCATTGGGTCGCGAGCAAAGTGGCGAGATCGAGCGAGTGCAAGGCCAGGATGTTCCGTTGGCACCGGGACCGAAACCGGCCGGGTTCGACATTGAGGATATGGTGCGGCGCAGCATGCACGAAATCTGGAACTGGCGCCTGATCAACCGTATCGACGAGTACTACGCGGACAACTACCTCTATCACGGCACGACCGATCGGGAGTACTATGGCCGCGGCAACTACAAGGCTTACGTCCTCTCGGTGCTCGCCATGTTCCCCGATGCGGCGATGTTCATCGACGATCTGCGCTGGGTCGGCAACCAGCGGGACGGCTTCCGAACCGCGGTGCGATGGTCGCTGTTGGGCACGCACACCGGCCCCGGCATCTACGGCAAGCCGACCGACCGACCGGTGCGGATGCACGGCGTCACACAGCACCGAGTGCGCGACGGACGCTATGTCGAGGAGTGGACTGTCTTCAATGAGCTGCGGATCCTTCAACAGCTCTGGTGTGACGGGTGAGAGGAAGCGGCCTGAACAGCGTTAGGAGGGATCGCCAAAGACATACATTACTTTAGACTTCTCGTGATTGCTCGTTTGAGTGTTGACATTGATGGAATCGAGGAGAACTTCCATGAAAAATCGAGCACTGATCCGCATCGCCGTTGCGTTGGCATTTGCCCTCTCCATCTGGCAGGGCGGCCGCATCGCCACCGCGGCGAGCAAGCCGTACGCTGGCACGACCCTCAACTTCCTGGTGTGTTGTCCAACCGCCGCGCAATTCCTCGCTCAGCAGAAGATGACGGATAGCATCTTCACCCCCCAAACCGGAATCAAGGTGCATTGGGACACATCGGTCCCGTTTGGGTCGCTCGAACAGAAGCTGGTGACGACGGCCATCTCTGGCACCGGCGAGTACGACATGGCGGCCTGGCCCGATAGCTGGGGCGCCGCGATCAAGCAGTATATGCTCCCAATAGACTCCTACGTCAAGAAAAACAAGATCAATCTCAAGGACTGGCCGAAATCCGACATCATTGCCGGCAGTTCCCTTGATCGCAAGCAGCTGCTTGCCCTGCCCTTCCGCGGTCACGCGCAGCTGCTCTTCTATCGCGCGGATGTTTTCAAGAAGCTCCATCTCACCGCTCCCACTACCTGGCAGCAACTGCTGAAGGACGCGGCGATCATCAGGAAGAAGACGAGCCTCGATCCCCTGGCGCTGTACTACGGCGGCCTCGGTACCGGACAGAACCTCTTCATCTGGCTGAATCTGCTGTGGAGCAACAAGGGCGTTCTGCTGGATAACAACAACCAGCCGAAGTTCGATAGTCCGGCCGGCATTCAGGCCACGCAGCTGTACATCGATCTCTTGCACAAGTACCACATCACCAATCCTTCCGCGCTCACCGACGATGAAGGGACGTCGTCCACGATCTTCCAGAAAGGGCTGGCGGCCATGTGGATCGGGTGGTCGTGGTACGAAGAGCTCTTCACCAATCCAACCGCTTCAGTCGCGGTGGTGAACAATAACACCAGGTTTGTGCCCGCGCCGGGCTGGCAAGGCAAGGCCCGCGCTGCTTACGGGTACATCTGGGAGGCGAGTATCCTGAAGACCTCCAAGCACCAGGCCGCCGCCTTCGAGTACCTCAAATGGCTCACCAGCGCGTCAGTGGAGCGCAAGATGCTGCTGGACAAGAGCAATCCCAAGACCGCCACGGTGGTCGGCGAACACCTGTCCAACCTGAACAATCCGCAGGTCAACGCGGCCAATCATGGCGTCAGCCGAGAGATGGCCGCCATCCTCGCGCACTCCCGAAATGAGCCGCTCATCCCACAGTGGCTGAAGGTGCAATCCATCCTGGAAATCGCCATCAACAAGATGGCGAACGGTGCTAACGTCAAATCGTCTCTCGCTGGAGCGCAAAGCGATGTTGCTGCGGCGGTGAAACACTAGTATGATGCTCGGACGTCTCCACGGAGATTGTCTCCGTGGAGACGTCCGGCTGTTCGCGCGTAAGGGTGAGGAGCAGGCGTGGCAAGGGAAGAGCCGGCGGGTGAGGTAGAGACAAAAGCGCGGGCAGCTTCGCCAGAACACCCTGGAGCACGGGCCGAGCACACGGCGGTGGCGTTCGATCAACAGAGCGACATCAGTCGGATGCTCAACCCTGGAGCCGAGCGACGGCAGCCTCTTCCGGGATTCGACGAGGAGTACATCGATATCGTCGACTACATCATTCGCTCCACCTACAAGGTCTGGAACTGGCGCTTACTCAACAAGATCAATGACTACCACGTGGCGAACTTTCTCTTTCACGGTGCATCGGGGCGAGAGGCATACGGACGGGGAAACTACGCGGCGTATGTGTTGTCGCTGCTCGCCATGTTTCCCGATGCCGCGGTGTATATTGACGATTTCCATTGGAACGGGAACGGGCGACACGGATACCGGACAGCGGTGCGCTGGACCTTGCTAGGGACGCACACCGGCCCGGGAGCGTACGGCGAGCCGACGAACCGGCAGATTCAGATGAACGGCATCACCCAGCACCTGGTTCGCGAAGGACGCTATGTCGAGGAGTGGACGCTCTTCAATGAGCTGCAAATCCTGCAGCAGCTCTGGTGTGGCAGGTGAAGGGCGCAGTTAGGCAGGAGTTGACGGTTTAGGGGTGTGCACGTAGGCCCAAGGCCCGTGGTGAGGAGGAGATTCGATGACCATCAAGCAGGGACGTTCGTTTGCGTGGGCGATCCCGACGCGAGGAACACGGGAGAGGAGCGCGCGCCGGCAGCGGGTCATGGCGCGCATCATTCTCCTGGCGCCGGCGTTGATCGTCATCCTGGCGACCACCACCTATCCGCTGATCTCCGCCACCCTCACCAGTTTGCGGGATTGGCAGCTGATCTACTCACCAAATCCCGGGGCATGGGTCGGCCTGCAGCATTACGCAGACGCCATCCATGATGCCGGGTTCATCAACTCGATCGAAGTAACGCTCGAGTTCACCGTTCTTTCGGTCGCGGTCTCTACGGTGCTGGCGCTGGCCATGGCCGTCGTGCTGTACAAGCCCGGCAGAGCCAATGTCGCCACCCGAGCAGTCCTCATCCTTCCGTTTGCCGTCAGCGCGGCCCTCAAGGGGTACTCCTGGAAGTTCATGCTCGACCCGGGATACGGTGTCTACTCGAAGATCATCGGTTTCGTTTTCCCCCCTGCCCAGGGGTATCTCTGGTTTACGCACAAGTGGTGGACCCTCCTCTTCCTTGCCATGTCAGAGGTCTGGGGGTGGGCGCCGCTCATGGCCCTCATGTTCATCGGTGGACTTTCCGCCATCTCACCGGAAATCTTCGAGGCAGCAAGGGTCGACGGCGCGAACGCGTTCACCGTCTTTGTGCACATCATGCTTCCCCTCCTGCGCCCCATCCTTTTCATTGCCATCCTGCTGAAGATCATCTTCTCCCTCAAGTTGTTCGACCAGATCGTAACCATGACCGGCGGTGGCCCCGGTGACTCGACGCAGACCCTGAATTACTACGTCTATCAGACTGCTTTTCGTGATCTCAATATGGGGTATGCTTCAGCATTGGCCGTCATTCTCGTCCTCGGACTGTCTGTTTTTGCCTTCGTTTACGTGAAAGTTGTTCTGGGTAAAGCGGAGTAAGACCATGAGCGTAAGAGTGAGTCGAACTGTCGGGCGTACCTGGCATGGTACTGCGATCTTGCTAATTCTCTTCTTCAATTTGTTTCCGATCATATGGATCGCTATGACGGCATTCAAACTCGATAAGGACATGTTCACCAGTCATCTTATATTCACACCAACCTTATCTAACTTCACAACCATCTTCTCACCACCACTCAACTTCGGTCCATTGGTCGTCAATAGTGTGGTGGTTGCGCTGGGAACCATACTCATTGCGATCCCGATCGCCCTCACCGCGGCCTACGTGTTTTCTCGGCATGCATTTCTCGGGGCCACGGCTATCTTGGTGTGGATTCTTTCGACCCAGTTCATTCCGGGAATCGTAGTAGTCATCCCCTACTTCAACCTGTTCCGTAATTTAGGCTTGCTGGATACCCGGATGGGTCTCATCATCGTCGAGCTGTCCGCGGTTGTGCCCTATGCCATCTGGATGATCAAGGGGTTCATTGACGGTTTACCGCGCGAGGTGGAGGAGGCCGCACGCATCGATGGATGCACGGAGATAGGGATCGTGCGGCACATCACCCTCCCGCTGGCGATGCCAGGGATCGCCGTCGCGGCTGTTTTCGCGCTGGTTGCAACGTGGAACGACTTTATGTTTCCACTCATCTTGACGCATCAAAACGCTGAAACGTTGCAGATCGGGTTGATGAGCACGGTGTCGGCGACCGGCATTCAGTGGAACTGGATGTCTGCCACCGGTCTGGTGATTATGATTCCGATTTTCATTCTGTCTTTCCTGATCCGTAATTACTTCGTGCAGGGATTGACGATGGGCGCGGTGAAGTGACGGGAGACGCGGCAGGCCGACGCATTCCGCTCGTCCTGTTGCCCGGCACACTGTGCGACGCCGAACTCTGGCAGCATCAGACACAGCATCTCGCGGATATCGCCGCTCCCTTTGTCGGCGATGTCGGTCGGGATGCGTCGATTGCTGGGATGGCGGAGCGCGTGCTGCAGGCGGTGCCCTCACGTTTTGCGCTTGCCGGACTGTCGATGGGTGGAATCGTCGCGTTCGAGATTCTGCGTCGGGCCCATGAGCGAGTGGTTGCCTTGGCCCTGCTCAACACCAACCCTTCTTTACCGGACGACAACCAAATTGCTGTTTGGCATGAGGAGATCGAAATGACGGAGAGCGGTCATTTTGAGGATTTCGTTGAGGAGCGGTGGATTCCCTCCGTGCTCGAGGCCGGCGAGAGCAGAGGGGGATCCTTACGGGACGCGATCCGCGGGATGGCTCATCGTGTTGGCCCGAAGAGCTACGTGCGGCAGCTGCAGGCACAGATCGGGCGTCCGGATAGTTGGTCCTCACTCCCTGCGATCACCTGTCCTACGCTCGTGCTCGGCGGGCGACAGGACACCATGTGCTCCCCCACGCTGCATGAAGCGATGGCTGCCGCCATACCGGGCGCTCGGCTCGCGATCATGGAGGATTGTGGGCATCTGAGCACACTCGAGCAGCCGGAGGTGGTGACAGCTATCTTGCGAGACTGGCTGGAGGGAGTGATCGACTGTCGAATGGCTGAGTCTCCAGGAGAGGCCTCTCGTGCTCCATCCCTGGTAGAGCAGCATGCGTGAAAATCGATTGCTCGGCATCTGGAGGAGCGGCGGGTACGCGATCAATGGCTGGCTCCATCTGCCCAGCTCGTTTGCCGCCGAAGTGATGGCGCATCAGGGCTGGGATAGTCTCACCATCGATCTACAGCACGGACTCATCGATTACCAGGTGGCCGTGACCATGTTGCAGGCCATCTCCACCACCTCCGTCGTGCCCACCGCCCGCGTGCCGTGGAACGATCCTGTGATTATCATGAAGCTACTCGACGCCGGTTGCTATGGCATCATCTGCCCGATGATCAACACCCGGGCCGCGGCCGAGGCCTTCGTCGGCGCCTGCCGCTATCCACCGCGCGGTTATCGCAGCTTCGGTCCGACGCGAGCCACCATTTACGCCGGGAGCGATTACCCTGACGAGGCTGATCAGCAGGTGATTGCCATGGCGATGATCGAGACCGTACAGGCTGTCGAGAATATCGACGACATCCTGAGCGTGCCGGGTCTTGACGCGATCTATATCGGCCCGGCAGATCTGAGCCAGAGCATGGGGGGCTCGGAGCGAAGCCATCCGACTGAACCACGCCTGGTGGCCGCGCTGGACACGATTCTCGCGGCGGCCCACCGTCACGCGGTCGTCGCCGGCATGTATTGCGGGTCGCCCGGCTACGCGGCACGCATGGTCAACAAGGGAGTCCAATTTGTCACGGTTCTCTCCGATTGGCGCCTCATGGCAGCCGCGTCGCAGGCGACGATCGCCGCGATCCACGACGATGTGGGGAGAGACATTTCAGCGGAGCAGGCAGCCGGTACGCGAGGAGGTTGAGATGGCTGGAACCAAGAACGCGGACGCCGCTAAGGGGAAGGAAGCGCAAGCGGAGCAGAACGGTTCCGAGAGCACGATCGACTTCCGCGCGAAAGGCGACGTTCAGAACCTGATGGCAGCGGCCGGCAGCGGCCGGCTGCAGCCGATGAAGGGCTTTGCCTCCGACTACACCGACATCGTCGATTACATCATTCGCTCGACGCACAAGATGTGGGAGGAAGGGGGTATCGGTCTCCTTTACGAGCACTACGCCCACAACACGGTTACCTGGTCCGACTGGGGGCCGACGTACGGACGCGATCGTGTGATGGAGTATGTCATTCAGCGCGAATCTGCCTTCCCCGATCTGCGCATCTACGCGGACGACGTCATCTGGGCCGGAAACGAGAAGGAGGGGTTCCGCACCTCTCACCGTGTTACACAGATCGCTCACAACTACGGCCCCAGCAAGTACGGACCGCCAACCGGGAGACGCACCCAATTCCGCTCGGCGGCCGAGTGCGTTGTTCAGGGAAACCGGGTGATCGAGGAGTGGCTCGTCCACGACGAGTTGACCATCGTGCGCCAGTTGGGGCTGGATGTGGATACGGTACTGCGCGAAATCTCGCAGCAAATGGACGTCTCGGCGCCGACCGACATCGTGGGTGAAGTTCCCAGGGTGCAAGGACAAACCACACCGCCCATGTATCGGCCGAAACATCCGGGGCAGTTCGACGTGGAGGATTTCGTCCATTTGCTCGTCGACGAGGTCTGGAACTGGCGGCTGCTGAACCGCATCCCGGCGTATTACGCGTCCAACGTCCCGATACACGGACCTTCGAACCGGGAACTGTACGGGCACGGGGACATGAGGGCCTTCGTGCTCGCCGTGTTGGCCGCCTTCCCGGACGCGATGATTCAGATCGATGATGTCTACTGGAACGGCAACGATCAGGACGGTTACCGGGTGGCGTCGCGATGGCACTTCATCGGAACTCATCGGGGCATCGGCATCTACGGTCGGCCCACTGGGCGCCAGATCCAGATGCTGGGATCGACGCAGTATCGGATCAAGGACGGAAAGGTCGTGGAGGAGTGGACCTTCTTCAACGAGCTTGCGCTCCTCTGGAAACTGCGATACGCCTGAGCACTGCCATGCCAGGTCCTGAAGGGGAGGTATGCTTCCATCCCAACATCTCGATCCTGTACACGGAGGTACCTTTCCTTGACCGCTTCCACCAGGCGGCTGGGGATGGATTTCGGACCGTCGAGTTCTGGTGGCCGCTCGATGAAGACCTGGATGCCGTGGCCGGCGCGGTGCAGAAGGCCGGACTCGGTGTTGATCTCATCAACTTCTACGGCGGCAATTTGAGTCTGGGCGACCGTGGTGTCCTGAGCGATCCGGCCCGACAACACCTGTTTCGTGAGAACGTGCCAGTGGCGCTCGCTCTCGCGAGGCGAATCGGGTGCAGCAAGCTGAACGCGCTGGTGGGCCAGCGACTGCCGACTCTGACGCCGGACGAACAGATGAGCCTGGCGCTCAAGAACGTCGCCTGGACGGCGGACCAGGCCAGCGCCATGGGGGCGGACATCCTGATCGAGGCCATCAACACGATCGAAAACGGGCCGTACCTGCTGCCGACGACGCGTGAGGCGGCGGAATTCGTCTCCCGCGTGAATCGCCGCAACGTCAAGCTGCAGTACGACGTGTATCACATGCAGCGTATGGAGGGGAATCTCCTCCCAACGATGGAAACCTACATGCCCGCAATCGGCCACATCCAGATCGCTGACGCGCCTTACCGCAGCCAGCCGGGGACTGGCGAGATCAATTTCCGCGTCGTGCTGCGCGCCATCTCCCGACTGGGATTCCGCGGCTCGATCGGCCTCGAGTACCGCCCACTCGGGACTACCACCGAAGACTCCCTGCGCTGGCTGCCAAAACGGCTGCGGGGTACGTGGGTCTCGGTGGAGGAGCTCGATCTTTAGGGGAGCAGTTGGACTGCGATTGAGGAGATGACCGTGCAACCAGACGCCAATGCCGCACCAAATGCTCGACCGCGTCGTGCGGTCGACGAGGGGTATGCCGAACCGATCGACTTTCGGAGCACGGGTGACATCATCGGTGTGATGGCGCGAGCGGGGACCGGGCGCCGCCAGCGCCTGAACGGCTTTGCCTCTGACTACACCGACATCATCGATTACATCATCCGCTCCACCCACAAGATGTGGGAGGAGGGGGGCATAGGTCTCCTCTACGAGCACTACGCGCAGAACACAGTGGTGTGGTCAGACTGGGGGGTGAACTACGGCCGTGAGCAAACCATGGCGTACGTCATCCAAAGGCTCGCCGGCTTCCCGGACAAGCGGGGCCATGTTGAGGATGTCATCTGGACGGGGAATGACGTCGAGGGGTTCCGGACGTGCCATCGAGGCATGCAGGTTGCACACAATACCGGCTACAGCAAGTATGGCCCGCCCACCGGTCGACGTGTTCAGATGCGCTCCTTCGCAAACTGCGTGGTGCGGCAGAATCGAGTCGTCGAAGAGTGGCTGGTCCATGACGAGCTGGCACAGGTCCGCCAACTCGGCCTTGATGTTGACGATGTTCTGAGGCACCTGGCTACCCTACTCGATACCGAGGCCGTGCGGGACATGGTGGGAGAGGTGCCGCGCGTAGCGGGCCAGACGACGCCGATCTCCTCTACCCCGAAACATGCAGGAAGCTTTGATGTCGATGACTTCGTACGCCAGGGCCTCGATGCGATCTGGAACTGGCGTCTCCTCAATGAGATTCCATCTTACTATGCGCCCACGTGCACCATCCATGCACCGTCCAGTCGGGAATTTCGTGGTCACGGTGCCATTCGCGCCTTCGTGCTCTCCATCCTGGCGTGCTTCCCCGACGCGTGGCTGCAGATCGACGACCTCTATTGGAATGGGGATGGGAGCCGTGGATACCGCACCGCGGTCCGCTGGACCCTGATGGGCACGCATCGCGGAACTGGCATCTACGGCCGGCCAACCGGGAAGCAGATCCGTATCCTGGGCACGACGCAGCATCGTATCGAGGACGGCAAGATCGTGGAGGAGTGGACGCTGTTCAACGAATTGGCTCTCCTGTGGAAGTTGCGCGATGCGTGAGCAGGCGGAATGCGGCGATAGAATTGACTTTTCGCATAGAGGTGACGTGATCGATGTACTGGCGGCAGCCGGGACGGGCAGGAACCAATCGATGGACGGCTTCCTGCAGGACTACACTGATATCGTCGATTACATCGTTCGCTCGACGCACAAAATGTGGGAGGAAGGAGGAATCGGCCTCCTCTACCAACACTATGGCCATAACACCGTTGTTTGGTCGGATTGGGGCGTGAGCTATGGCCGCGACCGAACTTTTGAATACGTGTACCAGCGCGAGTCGGCATTTCCTGATCTGCGGCTCCACGCCGACAGTGTCATCTGGACGGGCAACGATAGGGAAGGCTTCCGAACGAACCATCGAATTACGCAGACCGGCTACAACAACGGCCGGAGCACGTGGGGACCGGCCACGGGACGCCGGATCCAGTACTCCTCCTTTGCCCTGTGCATCGTGCGGCAGAACAGGGTCGTCGAGGAGTGGCTTGCCCACGATGAAATGGCGGCTATTCGCCAACTCGGATTGAAGCTGGACGATGTCTTACAGGAGCTAACGTTTTACGTGGACCGTGGGGCGGTCGAGGCCATGGCCGCGGAAGTGCCACGTGTCGTAGGACAGACGGCTCCGAGCAGCTATATTCCTGAGCATCCCGGCAGCTTTCACGTCGGGGACTTCGTCCGTCAAGGCATCAATGAGATCTGGAACTGGCGACTCTTGAACCTGATCCCGGTGTACTACGCGCCTCGGTGCCGCGTTCATGGTCCAAACAGCCGGGAAATGTACGGCCATGGGGACGTGCGAGGCTATATCCTCTCGATCCTCGCCGGCTTTCCGGATGCGATGCTCCAGGTCGAGGATGTCTTCTGGAACGGGAACGAAGAGGAAGGGTATCGGACGGCGGTACGCTGGACCTTGCTGGGAACCAACCGAGGGTTGAGCGCCTACGGGCGGCCAACCGGGAAGCCAGTTCGCCTCATCGGCCTCACCGAGCACCGTATCGAGCATGGGAAGATCGTGGAGGAGTGGACCATGTTCAACGAGCTTGCGCTCCTCTGGAGACTCCGGTGTGGAACCTCCTAATGAAAGGAATAGTCGGATGGCCGCTCACGTCCATCCGGCAGCTGCCAGAAATCGGGCGCGTCAAGAAGGGCCGGACGCCTTTGCGACCTAGAACATCCGTGCTACGGTGATCTCGGTCGGTTGGGTGATCGCTATGCTGATGAGACGGTGACCGGGTTGGGCCTTATGACAGTGGCAACGTGGAGGCGAGCAGGGCGGTCAGGGTGGCAAGCAACACAACGGTCTTGACCGTGTTGCCGGTGCTCATGTGCTTCTCCTTTCTTTGGAGTTGTTATTGGAAAGCGATGGGATGGAGTTCTATCGTGCTCAGGGAGGAAGCGGAGAGAAGGTCTCCATCCCGTCGCAAGCGGAGCGTGCCGGCAGGACATGAGACCCGAATGAGGGCTTTCCGTACCGGCCAAGCAACGATTACCGATTCAGATCCCATCAACTCGCTTCCTTCGTCAATGACTCCTCCGTGACGTGTGTTTTGCGGCAATGCCGAGGGTAGACCGAGTCCAGTCAGGGGGTGAACCGCTGACCAGCACTCTAAGGCGCAGAGATGCTCGACCCGTGAGGAGCGCTGGCGGTAACGGCAGGCCCTCCGTGCTGTCTGCGCCGGCGTGGCCTCTCCGAGCGCAGCGAGGGACTTCATCTTCTCCGCTTCGCGGCACGGCGATCTCGATATGCCAGCACCTCCTCAAGCTTGATCCGGCGATGCGTGCCTTCCCTTCTGTAGGGGATCTCGCCACGATACAGGAACTTGATCAGGAACGACCTCGAGATGTTGAGGACCTCGGCGGCTTGTTGCGTCGGCAGCTCTTTATGGCGAGGAACGAGGGTAATGGAGTCGCCACGCGCCATGTGATGAACGATCTCATGGACCAATTCATAGACCGCAAGGGGAATTGGCACGTGTGATCCATCCGGTCCTACCAAGGCGGGGGGGCCACGTTCCGTATGGCTTCTGAACTTGAGCCTCCTGAGCTGATGCCAGCATCCGATCAAGCTCGGTAACGGCCTCCGCATCCTCTTGGGATGGACTTGCTATGGGAAGTTGCTCGACTGTTAGTGCCATCGTGTGACTCACTTACCCTGCTTTCCAGAATCTGAGCAGGCACCATGAAAAATGCAACCTCCCGATCGGAGTCGCGGTCTTAAGTAGACCTTCTTCGCCCTCAGGTGTGATGCGAAATGTAATGCGAAACGGGGTGAAGTAATGCGATTGAGGGCGAATTTCGGCGAACAAGAGTTCTCGACTTCCCCCCATTCACGGACAAGTACGGCCCCTGACGAACGCCCTTCACATAATCATCGACTCTATGGGTGTCACGAGGATCTCGGAGGCGCCGAGCTCTCGGAGACGCTCGATCACGTCCCAGAACATCTCAGCCTGGACGGCGGCGTGCACGGCGACCCAATCAGGAT
>Ga0102924_1001635_pt1 | contig 25520 bp, 20 predicted proteins | sample PaiPotPPM11metaG_FD_80116 | JGI IMG/M metagenome (GOLD analysis project Ga0102924, IMG submission 80116) | Iron sulfur acid spring bacterial and archeal communities from Banff, Canada, to study Microbial Dark Matter (Phase II) - Paint Pots PPM... ... | reverse complement strand
TCCTCCCCCCGCGTCCACCGGGCGGCGCGCGTGACGATCTCGCGAACCGGCGGATCGTCCCACGCCCGCATGTCGTGCCCGAGTTGCACGTAACAGACCCGGCCACGCCCTTCGCGGCGCACGTGGACCAGCGGCTCCCGCCCGGGCGGGCTGCGCCGCCACGCGACCACCCGGATGTCCCTCGCGGTCTCCACCAGGTAATGCTCATGAGTTATCCCGAACGGTGCAGTGCTCCTCGTCACCGGATGCCGCTTGTCGGTGTCGACCAAGAACCTGGTCTCATGCGCAGGCATACGAACTCATATCCGGGCCCCTTCGGCGCTGGCAGGCAGCCATGTTTGCCAACTCAATACCACTGTGAACCACTTGAAGCTAAGTATAAGACGATCACTATCCACTGCTTCAAGAGTTCGCGTACGATTTCTCCGCGGTCCATCCGCAGGCTGGCCTGGCGGCATGGAACTCGCGGATCCGGTCCAAGGCGACGGAGGGTTTCATGAGGATCAGTCAGATCATTGGTCCACGCAGGTCAGAGGTGGTCGAGGCGGATGACCCGGTGCCTGGCGCCCGTCAAGTACTTGTCAAAGTGGTAGCCAGTGGTGTCTGCACGTCTGACCTGTCCGTGTGGCGAACGGGCGGTGCGGGCAGGCAGGCGTCTGGGGTCGGCGAGCCGATCCGGCTCGGTCATGAGATCGTCGGCCAGGTGGTGGCGACCGGGCGGGCGGCCCGCGGCTGGTCCGAGGGCGACCTGGTCACCGGCCTCGGCGGCCAGGGGTTCGCCTCGCTCGCGGTGCTCGAGGCCGACCGCATCCTGCCGGTGCCCGACCACGTCGAGCCGGCCCTCGCTATCGGCGAGCCGGTCGCGGATCTCTACGAGGCACTGTCCCGCACGCACATGAAAGCAGGTGACCGGGTCGCCGTAGTCGGGCTCGGTTTCATGGGCCTCGGCCTCGTGCAGCTAGTCAGGGACCGGGCACCCGGGCTGCTGATCGGGGTGGACCCCGTTCCCGCCGCGCGGCAGCGAGCGCTTGACCTCGGTGCCGACCTGGCGTTCGCACCGGAGGAAGTCCCCGCGGACTACAGAACAATGGAGGCCGGGCAGGCCGACGACCGCCGGCCCGACCTCGTCATGGAGGCGACCGGGGTGACCTCCGGCCTCAAGACGGCCGCGGCGCTGGTCCGGCCGTTCGGCACGCTGTGCGTCGTCGGCTACCACCACAAGGGCGACGCCATGATGGACATGGACTTGTGGTACCGGGCGGCGACGATCGTCAACGGCTTCTGTCCGGACCAGCGACGCCTCATGCGCGCGATGGACGAGGCGCTTGACCTCATCGCCAGTCACCGGTTCAGTTACGCCTCGCTGGTGACCCACCGGTTCGGCCTACCGGACGTGGACCAGGCATTCGAGCTCATGGACACCCGCGCGCCCGGTTTCGTCAAGGCGGTACTCGAACCTTGATGACCGGCGATTACCGGCCCATCCGCGCCTAGGCGCGACCTAGACGACGGTGAGGGTCACCGGGATGTTGCCCCGGGTGGCGTTGGAGTAAGGGCAGACCTCGTGCGCCCGGGCGACGAGCCTTTCCGCGGTCGGACGGTCGAGGTCCGGGAGGCTCACCTTCAGGTCGACGGTCAGGCCGAAGCCCCCGTTGTCCAGGCTGCCGATGCCGACGCTGGCGATGACCTCGCTGCCGTCGACGTTGGCCTTCTCCTGCCTGCCGACCACCTTGAGCGCGGAATGGAAGCAGGCGGCGTACCCGGCCGCGAACAGCATCTCCGGGTTGGCCGCGCCGCCGGCGCCGCCCATCTCCTTAGGCACCCGCATGTCGACGTCGAGGATGCCGTCTTCGCTGCGGGCGTGGCCGTTGCGGCCGTCCCCGGTGGCATGGGCGGTTGCGGTGTACAGAACGTTCATCGACTTCTCCCTTTGATTAGGCTGACGTAATCCTATTGTGCACAATATATTTGTGCAAGTGGTACCATGCGGACATGACCGGCTATCCGCAGCTCGAACTCGACCGCCAGCTCTGCTTCGCCCTGTACGCCGCGAGCCGGGCGGTCGTCCGCGCGTACGGTCCGCTACTAGAAGACGCCGGCCTGACTTACCCCCAGTACGTCACGATGCTCGTACTCTGGGAGGACCCGCAGCGGCCACGCTCGGTCGGCGAGCTCGGCGAACGCTTGCACCTGGACAGCGGCACCCTCACCCCGCTGCTAAAGCGGCTAGCCGCCCTTGGCTACGTAACCCGCTCCCGCGACGCCGAGGACGAACGACGGGTACTGGTAAGCCCGACCGCGGAAGGCCTGGCCCTGCGCGACCGCCTGGCCGCCGTCCCGGAATCGTTCCAGTCCTGCCTGGACATGGACCTCGCCGAGGCCGCCGCGCTCCGCGACCAGCTAACCGCCCTAACCGCGGCCCTGGAAGCGAGCGCCCAGCTCGAAGAGGGGAAGGCGCCCAATGGCCGATGAGCAGCGCTACGACGCCATCGAGTCGGTCACGCTGTCGCTGGCCTTTCTGCCGCTCGCGGCGCCGGTCAGCGACGCGAAGGTGCTGACCGGGCGGCAGAAGCCGCTGACCGAGGTCGCTTTCCTCTTCGCCGAGATCCGCGCCGAGTCCGGCCGCGAGGGCCTGGGGTTCAGCTACGCCAAGCGGGCCGGCGGCCCCGGCCTGTACGCCCACGCCAGGGAGATAGCCCCCGAACTCATCGGCGAGGACCCCAGCGACATCCAGCGCATCTGGACCAAGCTGGTCTGGGCCGGCGCGTCCGTAGGCCGCAGCGGCTTGGCGACCCAGGCGATCGCGGCCATCGACATTGCGCTGTGGGACCTCAAGGCCAAGCGCGCCGGGCTCCCGCTGGCCAAGCTCCTCGGTGCCCACCGCGACGACGTCGCCTGCTACAACACCTCCGGCGGCTTCCTGTCGACGAGCATCGACCAGGTCGTGGAGAACGCCAAAGCAGCGGTGCGGCAGGGCATCGGCGGCATCAAGATCAAGGTCGGCCACCCGGACCCGCGCGTCGACCTAGAACGGGTCGAACGCGTCCGCCGCGACCTCGGCGACCACCTCCCGCTGATGGTCGACGCCAACCAGCAGTGGAGCCGCGACGCCGCGGCCAGAATTGGACGCGACCTGGAGCAGTACCGCCTGACCTGGATCGAAGAACCGCTGGACGCCTACGACGCCGAAGGCCACGCCGACCTGGCCCGCGACCTGGTCACCCCCATCGCGACCGGCGAGATGCTGACGAGCGTCGCCGAGCACCGCGAGCTGATACGGCACCGGTCGGTTGACTTCATCCAGCCGGACGCGCCGCGCGTCGGCGGCATCACCCCGTTCCTCAAGATCGCGGCGCTCGCCGAAGACGCCCGCATCCGGCTGGCGCCGCACTTCGCCATGGAAATACACCTCCACCTCGCCGCCGCCTACGAGACCGAGCCCTGGGTGGAGCACTTCGACTGGCTGGAGCCGCTGTTCAACGAGCGCCTCGAGATCCGCGACGGCCGGATGCTCGTGCCGAGCCGGCCCGGCCTCGGCTTCAGCCTCAGCGACCAGGCCCGCGCCTGGACCACGGAAAGCAAGGCGATCTAAGCGCGGGCCGAGGCAGTCACGCCACATCCGTTCGGAATAATGAAAAGAAACTTTATCCCGAACGAAGTCGCGGTTCCCCCGACCCGCACCATTCCTCGTCCAAGTACGGTGGACGACACGGAAATGCCTACCTCGCCGGAGAACAGGACGTGCGATGCCGTGGTTTCCTGAATTCGCGACTGCCGCGTCGTTGGCGCGCCAGGAGACGCGGGAGGCGGGGCGGGCCGATCCGGTCCGGCAGTACCTCGCCGCCCTGAACGAGAGTGACGCCCACGCCCTCGAGACGACCTGGCCGGGCGAAGTCGTGATCTACGACCCCCGGGCCGGTGAGGTCCGCGGCCGCCGGCCGGTGCGGGAGTTCATCCGGCACAACATGTCCTGGCTGGCCGCGGTGCACGCCCGTCCCCAGATCATCGCTTCGACCGTGGTGGACGACCGGGCCGTGGTCGAGTTGCTCGCGCACCTGGACCACGACGGGACGGAACTGATCTGGCCGGTGGCCGTCGTCGCCGAGTCGCCCGACGACCAGTCGGTGGTATTCCGCACCTACTGCAGCCCGTGGCCGCTCGACGACCACCGTCACGTCCGGGCGCCGATTCTTCCGCCGGGGGACCTCCAGCCGGGTGACGTCGTCGGCCATTACCATGCCGGGCTGGCCGCCGGGGATGTAGACGCGGTGGTCGGCGACTTCGCGCCGGACGGCTACTTCCGCGGCCCGTTCGGTCCGCAGGTCCATCGCGGTGCCGCCGAACTCCGCTCGTTCTACGCCGGCTGCTTCAGCGCCGGCGGTGGTATCGGCCTCGAACTCTGCGCCGTCACCGACGACGGCGTGCGCTGCGCGGTCGAGTACAACTGCGTCCGCTGGGGCAGCCATGAGCTGCCGCCGCAGGCAGGAATCGGCGTCTACGAGCGCCGCGGTGACGGGCTGCTCGCGGCCGCGCGGACCTACGACGACATCGAGGCACCGGTGTAGCCGGGCTTGCTTGCGTAACCTCTTGGCCTGCGCGTCCATCGGCTGGGTCGGCGGCGCCTTTTCCTTCACGCGCTTGAGGAGGTCCGTCAACGCCGCCGAGTAGATCCCCGAGAAGCTGGGGAAAGGCTGAATCGTGTCGTTCAGCACCTCAAGCGGGACGTGCGCGCGGATCGCCAGCGTCGCCTGCTGCAGCCACTCGCCGGCCTCCGGCCCGACCGCGTAAGCGCCGGTCAGCCGCTCGCCGTCGCTGAGCAGGGTCAGGAATCCGTTGGACTGGGCGTAGTCGTGCGTGTAGGTGGAGGTCTTCGGCACGTCCGTCAGCGGCGCGGTGCCTGCATACGGCGCTTCCGCCGCGCCCACCGCCGCGGCCTGCGGGTCGGTGTAGGTGACGCGCGGTACGGCTTCGTAGTTGGCCGGGCGCGTGTCGCCCGCGATGTTCGCCGCGACGACGTCGCCCTCGTACTCGCCGACGTGGGTCAGCGGCCAGATGCCGGTGACGTCGCCGATGGCCCACAGGCGCTCGCCCACGCGCATGTACTCGTCGACCTGGATCCCCTTCGGATCCGGCGTGACGCCCACGGTCTCAAGGCCGATTCCGTTGACCCGCGGGTGCCGGCCGGTCGCGACGAGCAGCTTGTCGCCCCGCCGTTCGGTCCCGTCGGAGAGCTCAAGGACGTACTCGTCGCCGTCGCGCCGCGCCGCGTTGGCGTGCATCCCGAGCACCAGCTCGATTCCGTCGCGCCGCAAGGCCTCACCAAGCGCGGTGCCGAGCGGCGCGGCCTCGCGCGGCACCACGCGGTCGGCGCCTTCGACGAGCACGACCTCGCCGCCGAAACGGCGGACGACCTGCGCGAGCTCGACCCCCGCAGGCCCGCCGCCGAGCACGAGCAGCCGCCGCGGCACGACCTTCATGCTCGTGGCTTCGCGGGTGCCCCAGAGGCCCTCGAGCCCGCGCAACCCGGGGACCGGGGGCACGAAGGCATCCGCGCCGGTCGCCACGACGACGTGCTCCGCGGTGTGCCTGACCCCGTTGACCTCGACCGCGCCGGTGCCCGCCAGCCGTCCGGTGCCCCGCAGCAGGTCGATGCCGCGGCTCGCCAGCCAGTGCTCCTGTCCGGCGTCCGACCAGTTCGACACCATGAAGTCGCGCCAGGCCAGCGCGTCCTGAACGTCGACCTCGGCGGTGGCGCTCGCCTCGCGCGCGCCGTGCACGGCCTCGCCCGGGCGCAGCAGCGACTTCGAGGGAATGCACGCCCAGTACGAGCACTCGCCGCCGACCAGCTCGCGCTCCACCACGGCCACGTGCAGCCCGCGCGCGGCCAGCGCCCCGGCACAGTGCTCGCCCGGTGCCCCGCCGCCAAGGACGATCACGTCGTAGTCGGTCATTTGGGCAGTTCCGTTCCCGCTTGCTCGGCGATCATGTAGGCGGCGTACCAGTCGGGCCAGTTGGCGTCCGCGGCGCCGATGCGCTTCTCATGCTCGCCGTGGGCGGCCTCGGCCCGGCGGAGCGCGGCCGCCAGGCCTGCCACGGAAGTGAACGTCGTCGCGGCGGCGGCGACCCGTCCGGGCAGCCGCGTGGTGACCTCCTGCAGCAGCCAGGTGTTGCCGTCTAGGTCGTCGAACGTGGCGAAGGAGCCGTAGCTGGCCCGCTCGGGCGCGGGACCGCTCGCCCGGCCGCCCGGGTCGCCGAGCCGGAACTGAGCGCCGGGCGACTCGCTGTGGAACACTTCGCTGACCTGGGCGCCGCGGCCGGCGAGCTGGTCGCGGGCGGCCTCGATATCGGAGACGATCAGGTACAGGTCCTGGGCCGCGCCCGGCTCGGCCGAGGTGATCCGCGTACCGAACTGGACCGAGGTCCCCGACCCGGGAGGCGTGAACTGCACCACGCGGAAGCCGTTGTCGAAGGGGAAGTCGGCATCGAGCCGCCACCCGAGACCCTGGTAGAACGCCTTCGCGCGATCGGCGTCCGCGACCGGGATGACGACGACCTCGAGCTTCAGGTCAACGTCCCCGGCGTGACGATCCCCGGTCATGCTCATCGTGGCCCTCCTCGTTCGTCTAGAACGGTCTGCCCTAGTCGTATACGGGACTAACGCGCCGGGACAAGCGGTGTGGGCACGCGGTCTGGCCACAAGGTCGGGGTCGGCTCACCCGGCGGTGACGCTGCCCGGCGGGGGTATTACTCCGGGGCCGGCCGTGGAGCAGGCCAGCGCCGCCGCCGTGTCGCCCGGCGCGGCCAGCGGAGGCAGCTTCGGGAACGTCGGACGCCCCGCCTGCAGCGCGCCGAGGTCGAGGAAGTCGGTCACGTCGTTGGCGTTGGCGTCGCGGTAGGTGAGCGCGGGCAGGTTCCACTTCCGCTCCACGGTCGCGAGGACCGACGCGTGGTCGTGCAGCACGTGGGTGACGTAGCCGGGCTTCGCGTACGGCGACACGATCACGGACGGGACCCGGAACCCGTACCTGGCGAAGCCGTCGTAGACGGAGTCCCCCGGCTGCACCAGCGGCCCGATGGCGTCCGGCGGGATCGCGGCCGGCGGCGGGACGTGGTCGTAGTAACCGCCGTGTTCGTCGTAGACCAGGATGAGGAGCGTGGACGGCCACCGCGGTGACGCGCCGAGCGCGTTCACGACCTGCGCGATCAGCGCTTCGCCGACGACGATGTTCTGCGGGTCCTCCTGCGACTGGGTGCTGTAGTCGGGGTCTAGGAGGCTGAACGACGGCAGGCTGCCGCTCGCGGCGTCGCCGAAGAAATCGCTCAGCGCCCTGTGGTGGAACAACTCGGGCACCGTGTCGTTGACCGCGTACAGTTCCGGCGTGGCGCCCGTCGGATCGCTGTAGACGTAGTTCTCCCAGCTGATCCCGTGCTCGTCGAGCAGGTTGAATATGGTGCCGTTGGGCGCGGGCTCGGCGAGGTTGATGAGCGACACCCCGGCGTCGTCGGTCATCCCGGCCGAGGTGCCGGCGATGAGGTAGCGGCGGTTGGGGAACGTCTGGCCGAGCACCGAGCAGAACCAGCGGTCGCCAATCGGGAACGCGTCGGCCAGGCTGTAGGTGAACGGCAGGTCCGCGCCGGTCCAGTAGCCCATGGACTCCGCTTGGCTCGTGATCACGAACCCGTCCATCTTGCCGTTGTCGTACTGGACGTGGCTGGACTTCCACTCCTGCGTCACGGTGCTGTTCTGGCAGGTGGTCGGCATCCGGAACGCGTGCTGGATGCTTCCGTTGGCGTACGGGTTCGTGGCGGTCGGCAGGCCGTTAGCGCCGAGCGTGAAGCCGTCGCCGCGGCCGAGCATCCCGAGGATGTTGTCGAACGAGTGGTTTTCCATCATCAGCACGACGATGTGCTCGATGCCGGGCATCGTGTCGGTCCCGGCCGCCAGTCCGGGATACAGCCGCGAGCCCGGCGCGCGCAGCGCCGTCCGGCCGAGCGCGCCCAGCGCCTCGGCGTACTGGGCCGCACTGTACTGGGCCGCGGCCGGCGCGACGTGCGCCGTGAGGCTGGCGTCGGCCGCGCGCGCCCCGGCGCGCGACCCGGCGGGCGCGCCGGAGTTGCGCAGCAACGCGGGGGTGATCACGCCCGCGGCCAGCGCCGAGGCCGAACCACCGAGAAAACCCCGCCGGCTGAGCGGGCCCCGGGCCTGCGGGCCGCCGCTAATTGCTTCGTCGTGAATGGGCCCAGAATACGAACCAGACTTAGGCGGAAGGCTGCTCACGCAGTTCACTGTGACACGCCCACGCGGGCCCTCAAGAGCAACTCCACAAACACCCCATTGCCCCCAGATGAACATCACCGACCGCACCCGGCGCGAGCCAGGACGCAACTTGTACCCAGGGGGCCAGCGTGACGATTGCCGCCATCTGCCCGTTTTGCGCAGCGAGATCCGGCGCCCGGCAAAAGCCGGGATCCGATGCCGGCAAGAGTAACGCGGCTTCCCGGCCCCGGGAGGTGTCCTCAATGTCGCGGTTTGCGATGAATGTCTGGTCGGCGCCCGCGCCCCGTAGGCGGAAACTGACACGAAATTGGGTGCTTAACGGGCGCGGCAGCAGCCCAGGCCACAGGGCGAGCGGGCGCGGCCCGTCGCCGCGCCCTTTCCCGTCCCGCGGTAACGCCCGCCTGCCCGCGTGATCGCGGGTCAAGCGAGGGAAAAGCAGGGGACGGCACCCATTCCATCTGCATAAAATAGAACAAAGTACCCCCATCTGCCCCGTCCAGCGGTGATCACGGGTCAAAATTGGCGATATCCGCCCCGGATGACCCGCAATGAAGAAAACAGTCGACCGGGGCGCCGGACAAAGTGCTGCAAAGCACCGCAACCGGGACGGTGCTGCGGGGCCGCTCACCCGGATGACCCGCAATCTCGCCGCCAGCCGGCGGGAAGCCGGGCCCCGTGCTCACCGGGATGGAAGTCTCACCCCGCCGCGTTCCGTTATTGTCACGTATTTGAGACAGAGCCAGTTTCCACGCAAGCGCCCCGGATACCGGCCGCGCCGGAACTGCCGGCGAATAAGCGTCCCTTATTTACGTGGCAAACAGGGAGACGATGGCACATGGACGATTCTCCGCCATCCGGCAGCCGGTCGGGCAAGACCATCATCGGGGATACTTTGAGCCCCCACCGGGGCCAAAGGTATCCCCCATCATTGTCTGCGGTCCCGGATTCCCCTCCGATTGGCGCGGGTACCCCGCTCGACCATGGTACAAATCCTGACAATGCGCAGGTCCCACGGTTCATTGCCTCCGGTGGCTAGGCAGTTGATGCCGTCCGCTCGCGGCGCGGCGGCGCCGCAGCACCAGGGCGCCAGCGCCAACCGCGCAGCACAGCGCCACCGCACCGGCCACCCACGCGACCGTGGCTCCGAGTCCGGACGACCCGCCGTCCCCGGCCCGCGCGCCGCCGGTCCCCGGCCCGGTGCGTCCGGACCCGCTGGGAGATCGCGATGACGACGACCCTGGCGGCGTCGCGCCCGCCTTCCGCGGCGTCGCGGCCGCGGGCGTCGCGGCCGCCGGCGGCGCGGTGAACGTGGCGGTCTCGAGCGCGGCACCGTCCTGCCCGGCGACGACGACCGCGCCGAGCAGTCCGCCCGGCGTGTGCGAAAGCGCCAGTTCCTCACCGATCTCGAAGAAGCCAGGCCCCGCAGGCGCGGCCGTCAGCGCCGTCAGCCCGGCCGACCCGACGTTCGGCGCCCCTTGGGCGTTCACGGCAAGGGAAGCCCAGTCGTAGCCGAGCCGGTCGCCGACGCGGATGTGCACGGCGCACACCAGCCGAACGTCAACGGATGTAAGCAGCCCGAGCGCGGGGAGCAGCAGGTCGGATCCTCCCGGCGGGCGCACGGTCGCCTTCTGCCAACGGCCGCCGGGAGTGCCGGAGGCAAGCTCGATCACGCTACGGTCCGCCACCCAGAACGGCGCCGCGACCAGCAGCCGCCCGTTAGGGAGCGCGGCCATGTCCCCGGCGGGAAAGTCGTAAAAACTAGCGCCGGGCAGCACCAGCGGCGGCCCGTCGCCCGACAGCGCCACGGTCGGCTGGCCCGGGCGTCCATCGGCGCCGACCACCGAGACGAGCACCCCCTGATCGCCCGTCGCCATTGTCTCCGTCCAGGAGACCGCCACCTGCCCGCCGGGCAGCGGCGCGAGCCGGACGCCGAACGCGGAGCTGCCGCCGTCGGCGGGCAGCGGGGTCGGGGCGCCAAACGTCCTGCCGTCGTCGCGGGAGGCAGCCACCTCGATCCTGTCGCCGCTGCCGACGTTCTGGCAGGCGTCGCCGTCCGGTCCCTGCGACCAGGCCACCCAGACCATACCGCCCGCTCCGACCGCGACCGTCGGCCGGTCATCGAAGCTGCCCGTGCCGCGCTGATCGCTCACCAGCCGGGCGGCGCCGAGCCTGCCGCTCGAGTCGACGCTCGCGATCGCGACGGAGCCGTTCGTGATGCAGCTCTCGCCGGGCGGCGCGGTGCCCGCCACCACGAGCAGCGGCCCGCCGGGCGCCGCGGCCGCCGCCGGGTCGTAGCTGGTGCCGAACCCGGACGGCAGGATCGACCCCGCCCGCCGCCACGCCGTCGTGTCCGCGCGCCTGGTCCAGACCCCCGCCTGCGCGCCCGCGGCGCCGAAGGTGGTCGCCGTCACCGCGCTCGCGGCGCTGTCCTGCGCCGCGGCTGGCTCGCCAAGGCTGCGCGCGGGCCCGGTCGCGACCTTGCCGGTCCGCGGCGCCGCCGGCCCAGCGGCCCGCGCAGTCATCGTCGGCAGGAGCAAAACCACCACCAGGCTCGCGACAGCCGCAAGCGCACCGGCTCGCCGCCGAGGCGGCCGGCTGGCCCGTCGATGTGCGCGCTTTTCGATGCGCCACCCTAACCCGGACATCGCCGGGCGGCACCGCCAGAACCGAACCTTCAGAGGCTCTTCAGCACCACGCCACAAAACGGACCCAGACGCAGAGATTCCCCAGGTTTGCTTCATGGGGCCGGCAGAAGCTCTCTGCATAGCCTTCGGGAAACCTGAAGGAGGCACCGTTGTCGCTAGCGCGGATATGGGACAAGCGCGTTGCGGGCTGGCACGAGCACGTCACCTCGACGAGCGGGTTCGACCAGCTGCGCGACCAGCTGCTGGCAATCTCGGGCCCCGGGCCAGGCGATGACTGCGTGGACCTCGGCGCTGGCACCGGGTTCCTCGCGCTCGCGCTCGCCCCACTGGTGGAATCCGTGATCGCGGTCGACATCTCGCCCGTCATGGCGGAATCCCTCGCCCAGCGCGTCGAGGCGGCCGGCTTGTGCAACGTCAGGACCAAGGTCGCGGACCTGCGAACCTTCCAGCTGCCTGCGGACAGCGTGGACCTGGTCGTGTCCAGCTACGCGCTGCACCACTTGAGGGACAAAGACAAGCGGGCGCTGATCGCCGAGGCCGCGCGGTGGCTGCGCCCCGGTGGCCGCATCGTGATCGCCGACATGATGTTCGGCCGCGGCGCGACGCAACGTGACCGGGAGATACTCCGCGAGAAGGCGGCGACGTTCGCCGCCCGGGGACCCGCCGGGTGGTGGCGGATCGCCAAGAACCTCGGCCGGCTGGGGCTCGGCGTCGGCCACGAACACCCCGCGACGCCGGGATTCTGGCAGCAGGCGCTGCGCGACGCCGGTTTCACCGACGTGCGCTTCGAGCCGATCATCGCGGAAGCCGGCTTGGTGCACGGCACCCGCCCGAGCTGATCGACTCGGCTGGTCGGCTCAGCCGATCGCCTCCAGCGCCCGTCCCTTCGTCTCCGACCCAAAGACCGCCACCGTGACGACCGCCACGACCGCCACCCCGCCGATCAGCACGTAAACGCCGCTCACCCCGGCGACAGCGAGCAGCAGCGGTATCAGCGAAGGCCCGATCACTCCGGAAAACAAGCGCCCGATACCCTCGGTCACCGATGTCCCGGTCGCCCTGATGGCGGTTGGGTAGCTCTCCGCCGTGTACACCTTGACGGCCGGGTCCACGCCGATGCCGAAGAAGGACATCACGCAGCCGGCCAGCAGGACCATGACGGCCCCGCCGGAGAATCCGAACACGATAGCCGCCCCGGCCGCGACCGCGCCGAACACGATGATCACCGGCCGCCGCCCCCACCGTTCGACCAGCCAGGCTTCGGCCAGCTTGCCCGGTATGGATACCAGCACGATGACCGCGGTGAAAGCGAAGGCGGACGTCAGCGTGAAGCCCATGGAGGCGACGATCGTCGGCATGAACGTCTGGATCGAGTAGAAGACGAAGAACAGCCCGCCGAACGACGTCCACAGCACTATCGACCGGCGCAGGAACCGGCGGCTGAACAGTTCACGCAACGGCGCCATAGAAGAACCAGACGCACCAGGCAAAGCAGGCGCAACGCCAGAGGCAACAGCGACAACCGGCGCAGGCAACGGTCGCCCGACCTCCGCGGCCACCCGCGCCTCGATCTCGCCGACCACCTGCTCGGCCTCGGCGAACCGCCCCTTGCCCTCGTACCAGCGCGGCGATTCCGGCACGTACTTCCACGCGAGCAGGGCGAACACCACTGGCAGCCCGCCGAACAGGAACATCACCCGCCACCCCGTGTCGTTGGTCGCCGAAGGGATGAGCAGGAGCGCGAGCAACGGCGACAAGAAGTACCCGATCGACAGGAAGCTGTCGGCGATCCCGGTGAACCGCCCGCGCACGCCCGGCGGGCAAAGCTCCGCACCGTAGGCGTACGGCAGCGGGAACACGGCCCCCATGGCGACACCAGCGAGCACCCGCAGCGCGATCACCACGGCGATGCCGGGCGCGAACGCGGTCAAAAAGGTAAGCACGGAGTAGACGATCGTGCCGAAGACCATGACGCGCTTGCGTCCCACCCGGTCGGCCAGGTACCCCGCGGGCACGATGCCGAGGACGACACCCGCCGCCGACGAGACCGAGACCGCGCTCTTCATGCCGGTGCTCAGGTGGTACACGGCCGTCAGCGACGGGAGCACGCTCCCGGTCAGCCCGATGTCGTACGACTCGACGAGCCAGCCGAGGAAGAGGATCGCCATTACCCCGGTCAGCCAGCGGGAGACCGGGAGCCGGTCCAGCCGCTCCGCGGCGTGCACAGCCCGCCGCTCCGTGATAGCCACCGCCGAGCTCACGTCACACCCTTCCCGGAGCGTCTTGGCCCCGGGCGTCTTGGCCCCCGGGTGTCCTGAAAAAGTCCCCTCGCCTACTCTGGAATACGGCCCTGTACCGAAGCTTCCGCCCAGACAAGAGTTTCGTAAGCGCAACTAAAGACCGCGGTCAGCGTTCAAGAAACCAAGAGCCGCCATTCAGCCGCGACACAGACAGCCCCCTTCTAAACAGCCAGCAGATCAGCAGCATCACCACAGAGGGGAACGGCCGGCATGCGATACCTGGACATCGACACGGCGCCGAAGATCTCGAAGATTGGGCTGGGCACGTGGCAGTTCGGCGCGAAGGAATGGGGATACGGCGAGGGCTACGCCGGCGGCGCGGCCCGCGACATCGTCCACCGGGCGCTCGAGCTCGGCGTCACCCTGTTCGACACCGCGGAAATCTACGGCCTGGGGCGCAGCGAGCGCATCCTCGGCGCGGCGCTCGACGGCCGGCGCGACTCGGTGTTCCTCGCGACGAAGCTCTTCCCGGCCCTGCCGCTCGCGCCCGTCGTGGAACAGCGGGCCGTGGCCAGCGCCAACCGGCTCGGCACGACCCTGCTCAACCTGTACCAGGTGCACTGGCCGAACCCGCTGGTCTCCGACGGCCCGATCATGCGGGGAATGAAGGCGCTGCAGCGCGTCGGCCTGGTCGGTGAGGTGGGCGTCAGCAACTACCCCCTCACCCGCTGGCAGGCCGCCGAGCGGGCACTCGGCGCCCGGGTGTTCAGCAACCAGGTCAGCTACAGCCTCGCCAACCGCGCGCCCGAGCGGGACCTGCTGCCGTTCGCCGCCGAGAAGGGCCGAGTCGTGATCGCCTACAGCCCGCTGGCCCAGGGCCTGCTGTCCGGCCGCTACGACAGCGCCAACCGCCCCGCCAACCGCGTCAGAACAGGGAACCCGCTGTTCCTCCCGGAAAACCTGGACCGCGCCGCCGAACTGATCGGCGTCCTGCGCGAGGTGGCGAACGCTCGCGAAGCCACCCCCGCGCAGATCGCGCTCGCCTGGGTCATCCGCCATCCGGCGGTCACCGCGATCCCCGGCGCGTCCACCGTCGAGCAACTCGAACGCAACGTCGCGGCCGCGGAGATCGACCTGTCCGACGCCGAGTACGCCGCCCTGAGCGCGGCTTCCGACCGGTTCACCCCGCTCACCGGCCGCGCCGCGGTCCCGAACATGGTCCGTGCCCGCCTCGGCCGTTAAGGCAAAAGGCAATCAGTCCGCCACGGCAGCCAGGCCGCATCCGTTCGGAAAAATTCAAAAGCATTATCCAGAACGGGGGCGCGGTTCCCCGGTCCCCCGCCGTGACCCGCAGAGCCCGCCAACCGAAAGGACGTCGGCAATGGAGTACCTCGTCGCGATGACCACGCGGGTTCCCGCCGGGACGCCGGCGGAAGCGGTGGACGACGTCCGCGCCCGCGAGGCCGTGCACACCGGCGTGCTCGCCCGGCAGCGCCGCGTGCTGCGGCTGTGGCGGCCGCCGCTCGCCCCGGGCGAATGGCGGACGATCGGGCTGTTCGCCGCCGCCGACGCGGCCGACCTCGATCGGGTACTCAAGTCGATGCCGCTGCGCGTCTGGCGGACCGACAAGGTCACGGGACTGACCAGCCACGCGAACGACCCGGCACCCAGCGCCACCCCCGCTGACCCGCCCGCGGGCGCCGAGTTCTTCGTCAGCTTCACCCCGGCCGCCCCCGCGGGCACTCCGGCCGAGGAGGTCAAGGAAGCCCAGAACCGCGAGGCCGCCCGCGCCCGCGAACTAGGCAAGCAGGGGCACCTCGTCCGCCTGTGGGCGCTGCCGCCGGAAGACGGCGTGTCCTCCGCGCTTGGACTGTGGCGAGCAGGCGGCGACGCGGAGATGCGGGCGATCGTCGAGGCGCTACCGGTGTACCCGTACGTGACGACACAGACGACACCGCTAACGCCGCACCCGAGCGACCCAGCCGCACCGGGCAGCCGCAGCTAGCCATGGGCGGGAAAGATCTTGAAAAAAGATCGCGGGTCATATGGGGCGGATATCGCCAACTCCGTCACGCAATCGTGTTACCAGCCGGTAGATGTGCCCGGTAAATGCCGACAAAGCGGGGCAAACAATCGGACTCCGCGGTGATTTCCCGCGGATGACCCGCAATAAAGGGGGCAAGTCGTCGGGTACTGCGGCGGTTTCCCGCGGATGACCCGCGATCAAGGCAGCGGACAGCTCCCGCGAACCTTACCGTGTCCCAACGGCCGGGGGCGGGCCGGGTTCCGCGGACCATTCGAGGTACGGGGGATGCAGCCGGGCGCAGACCGGGTTGCCGTTCGGGTCGGTCATCCGGACCCGGGCGACGAGCCGGTGCTCGGGCCGCATGGCCTCGGCGATCAGGTCTGGCGGCACGTCGACCAGCCGAAGCTTGGCCCCGCGGAACATCCGCAGCGTGCCGTCGCCGAGCAACTCGCCCCAGGCGAGCCCGAGGTGCCGGTCCTCGCGGGGGCCGCGGACGAACGGGCCGCCAGTCGTAGCCGTCGTCGCCGTGCTTGACGGTCACCGGGAGCTCCCAGCGCGCCGCGGTGGAGTCGCCGGCCACGGGTTCGGTCGCCAGCCACGGATTGCGCGGCACGACCAGCGTCGGCCGCTCCTTGCTCTTGGTGAACAGCGCGACGTGCACATTGCGGTACCCCGGTTCGTCTGGCTCCGGCCGGCAGGCGAGCCCTGGCAGCTCCGACCCCTGGATGACCACGGTGAGCGGCCCGACCGCCCGCGCCGGCCGCCTCGCGGGCCGCGGCGGCGGTGGCGGCGCGGTGTTCTCCTCGTACGCGCGCCGCAGCCAGCTGATGTCCTACAAGGCAGTCATGCTCGCAAAGCCGAAGGTGAAGGTGAACTCAGTCCTTCCCGCGGACCCGGAGGCGCCCCTCGCGCGCCACCTCCAACTTACCCCGCCGCCCCGCAGACTCCATCCCGGGGACGTCAGCCCTTCACGCCGCCCGAGATCAGGTCGATCCGCCAGAAACGCTGCAGCGAGAGGAACAGGATGGCCAGCGGCACGATGGTCAGGAAGACACCGCCGATGACCAGGGAGTACTGGTTGGGCTGGCCGCCGGTCGGCATCAGCATGCCGTAAAGGCCGAGCGTAAGCGGGTCGAGGTTGGTGTTGTTCAGCATCACGAACGGCAGCAGGAAGTTGTTCCAGATCGCGATGAACTGCAACAGCAGCACGGTCACCAGCACGGGCAGCATGAGCCGGGTGCCGACGGACCAGAAAATACGGAACTCGCTGCCGCCGTCCATGCGGACCGCTTCCATGAGCTCGTCGGGAACCGCGGCCTCGGCGTAGATCTTGCACAGGTAAATCGCGAACGGGCTCACCAACTGCGGGAGCAGGACGCTTTCGTAGCTGTTGGTCAGGCCGAACTTGGCCAGCAGCAGGTACTGCGGCACGGCCAGCAGGATCTGGGGGAGCAGCACGGCCGCCACGATGATGCGGAACGCGACCCGGCTGCCGGTGAAGGTGTACTTGGCGAGCGCGTAGCCCGCCGCGCCGGCGATGGCGGTGGACAGCACGCCGCCGCCGACCGCGTAGATGATCGAGTTGAGCCACCAGCGCAGGAAGATGCCGTGGTTGTAGGTGAGGATGCCCGACATGTTCGAGAAGAACGCCCCGGGCAAAGACGGCGCGTACGGCGCGGTGGAGAACAGCGTGGCGTTCGACTTCGTGGCCGCCACCAGGATCCATAGCGCCGGAAGCACGCAGTAGAGCCCGCCGATGATCAAGATGACGGTAGCGGTCAGGTTAGTCCGGCGGCGCCTGCGCGACCGGGGGCGCGGCCCGCCCGTGACGGCCCGCGGCTGCCGCTTGTCCGTGGCGGCGATCGTCATTTGCCCTGCCTCCCGAGCAGCCTGGTCACGACGGCACCGCCGCCGACGGTGAGCGCGACGGTCATGACCAGTAGCGTGAACGCGCTGGCGGCGCCGCCGTAGATGTTGTTGTTGACGAACGCGTCGGAGTACACGCGCATCAGCGGCACCCAGGTCGACGTGATCGCGTTGGTCAGCGGCTTGAGCGCCGTGGGCTCGTTGAACAGCTGAAGGGCGCCGATCACGCTGAACAGGGCGATCATCGCGATCGCCGGGGCGATCTGCGGAAGCTTGACGTGCAGGGCGATCTGCAGCTCGGACGCGCCGTCGATCTCGGCCGCCTGCCGTACGTCGCGCGGCAGCGCCCGCAGCGCGGTGTACAGCACCACGGTGTTGAACCCGACGACGCCCCATACGGCGACGTTCGCGACGGTGAAGAAGATCAGCCGGTTGCCGAAGTAGTTGATCACGGAGCCGCCGATCGGGCTGGTGGCCGGCAGGTAGAGGAAGCCCCACAGGATCGAGGCGATCACTCCCGGCACCGCATAAGGCAGGAAGATCGCCAGCCGGGTCACGGTCGTCAGCCGGGCGGCGTTGGCGTCCAGGCAGAGCGCGAACAGGGTCGCGAGGATGACCGTGGCGGGCACGCCGATGACCGCGATCAGCAGCATCCGGCCCAGGCTGTGCCAGAACTCCGGGTCCTTGAACGTATCGGTGTAGTTGCCAAGCCCCGCGAACACCTGCGTGGACGACGTGCCGAGCAGGCCCCCGGTTATGTGCAGCTTCATGAGGCTCAGGTACACCGCGTAGCCGGCCGGCGCGAACGTGAACAGGGCCAGCAGCACGAGCGCCGGGGCCACCAGCAGCACGGGCAGTTTGCTTGAACGCTTCTTCCTGCCAGCGATCGTCATGTCGCCGCCTCTCTTCAAACCCGGTGCCTCGCAAAACCAGGGGAGCGCGGGGCCGCGGCCGGCTGACGCCGTCGTGGCCCCGCGCCGATCCCTAACTAGCCGGTGACCTGGAACCCGGCGTTCTTCATGTCGGAGACGGTCGCGTTCTGCACCGTGCCGAGCGCGGCCGTGAACGACGTGTGGTTCTGCAGCGCGGAGGCGAACGCGTCCGAGTAGCTGCTGAAGGTGACCGACGCGTCCGGACCCCAGATCTGGAAGTCACGCACGCCCTTTGCCGCGGTCGCCATCAGGGTGTTGTAGCCCGGCTGGTCGGACATGAACGGCGGCGGCGTCTTCAGCTCGGACGAACTCTGTGCGTAGGTCGCGGCCGGGAAGACGGCCACGTTCTTGATCAGCAGGTTGAGCCCCTCCTGGCTGTTGTTCATCCAGTTGATGAACTCGGCGGCCTGCTGCGGGTGCTTGGAGCTCGCGGTGACGATCTCCGCCTCGCCGCCCCACGTGCCGACCGTGCTGTTGCCTGCGGTCCAGGCGGGGAGCGCGGCGGCGGTCCAGTCGCCCGCCGTGCTCGGCGCGATCGTGGGGAACTGGTTAGGTGCCCACTGCGCGGAAAGCCAGCCGACCAGGCTGCCCTTGTTCATGTCGGTGAGCCACTGCGTCGACCAGCTCGGCTCCGGGCTGATCACCCCGCTGTTCACCAGGCCCTGCCAGTAGTTCGCCACCTTCTGGGTGGCCGCGTCGTTGATCGCGACGGTCCAGTTGTTACCGCTGGTGGTCCACCAGTTGGCGCCGGCCTGCTGCGCGAGGCCCGCGAACCACTCGGGGTCGGCCGCGTCGAAGTTGCCCAGGTACTCCTTCGGGTTGGCCTTGTGGATCGTCGCGGCGTCCGTCGCGTACTGCGCCCACGTGGTCGGCGGCTTCAGCCCGAGCTTGGCGAACACGTCCTTGCGGTAGAAGAACACCATCGGGCAGATGTTCTGCGGCACGCCGTACGTCGCGCCCTGGAACTGCACGAGGGACGTGATCGACGACGGGTACGACGACGACAGGCTCGGCAGGTACTTGCCCAGGCTGATCGCCACCTTGTTGGCGACCATCTCCGGCAGTGCCTGGTACTCGACCTCGGAGATGTCGGGGTTGGTCCCCGCCCGGTTGTCGGTGATCAGCTTGTTGTAGAGGGTGTAGCCGGTACCGGTCGGCTTGATCAGCTGCACCTGGATGTCCGGGTGCGACGCGTTCCACGCGTTGACCACCGTCGGCATCCCGTTGTCCCAGTCGGTGATCGTCAGGTGCACCACCTGGCCGGAACCGCCCGACGCGGACCCCGAGGCGGACCCGGACGCCGACGTCGCCCCCGAGGCGGACGTCGACGACGAACCGGAACTGCAGGCGGCAACCGCGAGGGCCATGGCGGTGACGGCGCCCGCCGCCACGGCTCCGCGCCTTGAACGTGCCTTTCTCACCATATTTTCTCCTTTGAAGGCGATCGGGATCCGGGCCGCGGCCCCTCCCCCAGGAAACGGGAATGCGCTTTCCGTGATGCGGACGATCGGAACCGACCGCGCGGTCACCAAGCCGGTGCGTCAGGCCGTGGTTGCCTGACCCTCCGCGCGGACTGGTGACCTCGGCGGACGTCCGGCGGCGAGCAGTTCGAGCTCGCGCACCGCGCTCTCGCCGAGCCGGCCCAGCTCGTTGCCGAGCGAGCCCGCAACGTGCGGGGTCAGGATGACGCCGGGCAGCGCGCGGAGCGGATGACCGGCCGGCAGCGGCTCGGGCGCCGTCACGTCGAGGACGGCCCGCAGGCCCTTCGCCCGCACCGCCCGCACCAGGGCGTCGTGGTCCACGATCGCGCCCCGCGCCGTGTTGATCAGCACCGAACCCGGGCTCATCAGGTCGAACTGGGGGCCGCCGACCAGGCCGACGGTCTCGGGCAGCAGCGGCGCGTGGACGCTGACGATGGAACTCCGGCGGAACAGCTCGTCCAGGCTCACCGGGCGGGCGCGCGCGAGCAAGGCGTCGGAAGAAGACACGTACGGGTCGTAAAGCAGCACCTCGAAGTCGAAGGACCCGAGCAGTTCGATCACCCGGCGGCCGACCCGGGACGCGCCGATGATGCCGACGGTCCGCCGGTAGTTGCCGATGTCGGTGCCAGTGCTCGCCGAGTCGCCCGTGCTTGCCGAATCAACCGTGAAGCCAGGGTCGGCCGCATAGCCGCGGGCCAGTTCCGGCACTCCCTTGCCTGCCAGCAGTATCGCGGCGAGCGTGTACTCGGCGACGGGGTACGCGTTAGCGTCCGCGGCCGTCGTGACCAGGATGCCGCGTTCCCACACGTCCGGGCCGACGTGGCCCTTGACCGTGCCCGCCGCGTGCAGCACGGCGCGCAGCCGCGGCATCGCCGCGAGCTCGGCGGCGCCGATCATCGGGGCGCCCCAGCCGGTGATCAGCACGTCAACCGCGGCGAGCAGGCGGGGGTCGGCCCGGCGGAAGTCGTCGATGGTCAGCTCTTCGTCGAGGTTGGCGACGGCGTGGATGCGCTCGAGCTCCGCGGCACCGAACAGGCGGCGCGGCAGGTCGGCCCGCATCGCGAACGCGGCGGTCAACTTGTCACTTCCGGGAAAGCGCATTCCCGAATGATGGCGCATCCGCCCATAGCCGTCAAGAACCTAAAATGCCAGGCTGTGAATGGGTATCGATAGAGCCAGACGCGTAACGACCACGTCACGAACCGGTTGGCTTTGGCTATCAATACGTCCCGACTTTCCGAGTACGGGACGTGTACGGGCGTACCGTGCGCGGTGATGAACCTACGCTCACCGCACACCGCGGGCGACCGGCTACCCGGTAGACAGCGGGGCTGTCATGCTGGTATAGGTATGGCCTACCCACGAGGAAAGTGCTTTCCAAATTGACTGACCCGAATCCGCCGGTGGCTCGCTCCCGCCCTCGGCGTCGTCGTGCTGCCGACGACCGCGTGACCCGCGTGACGCTGCAGGACGTGGCCGACCGGGCCGGAGTGTCGTTGACCACCGCGTCCCGTGTGGTCAACGAGGGAGCGCGCAAGGTGGGCCCGACGATGGCCGAGCGCGTCACTCGCGCGGTCGCCGAACTCGGCTACCAGGCCAACCTCCCGGCCCGGGCCGTCGCGAGCGGCTACACCAGCATGCTCGGCGTGACGGTGCGCGACGTGGACGACCCCTACTTCTCCTCGATCGCCGCTGGCCTGATCGAAGCCGCGGGCGCGCAGCAGTTCCTCGTCTGCATGTCGCGCACGCCGGGGGAGCCGGCGGAACGGGAGTACGTCTCGCTCATGCGCGCGCAGCGCGCGCGGGCCGTGGTGCTGGTCGGCAGCCGGTCGGAGAACATCGCGGCCCGCGCGGCGCTGCAGGCGGAGGTGGACGCGTTCGTCGCCGCGGGCGGGCGGGTGGCCTGCGTCGGCCAGGACCTGCTCGGCGTCGACACGATCATGCCGGACAACGTCGGCGGCGCCGAGGCCCTGGCGCACGCCCTGGTCGCGCTCGGACATCGCAGCTTCGCCGTCCTCGCCGGCCCGCGCGACCTGCTCACCGCCCGCGATCGCGTGGCGGGGTTCCGCGCCGGGCTGAAGACCTGGTCGGTGGACCTCGACCAGAACTGGGTGATCGAAGGAGCCTTCACCCGCGACGGCGGTTACGAGGCGATGAGCGCGGTGCTCGCGGCGGGCAGCGGCCGTCCCGACTGCGTGTTCGCGGTGAACGACGTGATGGCGGTCGGCGCGCTCGCCCGGCTGCGCGCCGAGGGGATACCGGTGCCCGCGGACATCGCCGTGGCGGGCTTCGACGACATCCCGACCCTGCGGGACGTGTACCCGCCGCTGACCACGGTCCGGCTGCCGCTCAAGCGGATGGGCGAGATGGCGGCCAGCCTGGTCCTGAACGAAGCGCGGCTCGCCCGCCCCCGCCTCATCCCCGTCTCCGGCGAGGTCATTCTCCGCGACAGCACCCGCCCGCGGCGAGGAGCGGTCCTATGACGACGCGCCTGCTGGTCTACACCCGCACCACCGGATACCGGCACGACTCGATCCCGGCCGGCGTCGCCGCGCTAAGCGGAATGGACGGCTATACCGTCGACGCGACGGAAGACCCCGCCGCGTTCCGCCCCGACCAGCTGCGGGCGTACGCGGCGATCGTGTTCCTGTCCACCAGCGGCGACGTGCTCGACGACGCCGGCCGGGAGGCGCTGGCCGGCTACGTCACCGCGGGCGGCGCGTGGCTCGGCATCCACGGCGCGTCGACCACCGAATACGGCTGGCCCTGGTTCGGCGACCTGGTCGGCGCCCGGTTCGACCAGCACCCGCCCGTGCAGGCCGGCGTGGTCACCGTCGCCGACAAGGACCACCCGGCCACCGAGCACCTGGGCGCGACCTGGACCAGAAGCGACGAGTGGTACGCGTTCACCGACAACCCCCGGCCGCGCGTCCACGTCCTGCTCACCGTCGACGAAAGCACCTACGAAGGCGGCACGATGGGCGCCGACCACCCGGTCGCCTGGTGCCACGAGCGCCTCGGCGGCCGCTCCTTCTACACCGCACTCGGCCACACCGACGAGTCATTCGCCGAGCCCGCGTTCCTCGGCCACCTGCGGGGCGCGCTGTCCTGGCTCACCAAAGGCTGACCGAACGTCTCGCTTACGAAGGATGGACCACCTCAGCGCTGCCGCCCCCGAGCCGGACCGGCTCCGCGACGGGCTCGTACTGGTTCGGCCCGAGCACCTGCAGCGCGGTCGCGTCGCCCGGATAGTTGTCGAGCGGGAGTATCGGCCCGGTCGCCAGCGAGAACTTCTCGCCGTACTCGCTGGTGAGCTGCTGCGCCAGCGTGCTGTTGTAGAAGTCCGGCTCGGCCAGCGAGGTGGCCGAGTTGGTCTGCGCCACCCGCGGCGCGGCCAGCGCGGCGGGCAGCGACAGGCCGAAGTCCACGTGGTTGACGATGATCTGCAGGATCGTCTCGATGATCGTGGACCCGCCCGCCGCTCCGACCGTGAACACCGGACTGCCGTGGTCGAGCGCGATGACCGGCCCCATGCTTGACCGCGGCTGCTTGCCGCCGGCGGGCAGGTTGGGGTCGTAGGCACCGGGCGCAGATGGCGCGAAGTCGAAGTCGGTCATCTCGTTGTTCAGCAGGAACCCGTAGCCGGGCACGACCTCGCCGCTGCCGCCGAAGAAGTTGATCGTGTTCGTGTACGCCACGATGTCGCCCCACTTGTCGGCGGTGACGATGTTGTTGGTGTGCCCGCCCTCGGCCGGCTGAGCCTGGGCCTGCCCGGCCGAGCAGCCCGTGAACGGCGGGACGGGGTTGCCCGGCGCGACCGGCGACGTGAGCGCCTGGTCGCCGATCAGGCAGCGCCTGGTCGCCGCGAACGCGGGGTCGAGCAGCCCGGAAGTCGGCACGGAAACGTAGCGCGGGTCGCCGACGTAGGCGTTCCGGTCGGCGTACGACAGCCGCGACGCCTCCAGGTAGTGGAACAGCGCCGTCGCCCGCGGTTCGGCGGCCAGGTTGTACCCGCTGAGGATGTTGAGCGCCTCGCCGACGGTCGTGCCGCTGCTCGACGGCGGCGCCATGCTGTAGATGTCGAGGCCGCGGTAGTTCACGTGGGTGGGCGGCCGCACGATGGCCTGGTACGCCCGCAGGTCGTTCGTCGTCATGATGCCGGGCAGCGTCACGGTCGTCTGGCCCGGGGTCAGCACGGGATGGTCGTCGGCCTGTACGATCGCCTGGCCGAGCGGCCCGTCGTACAGGTACGAGGGGCCGTACTCGGCGAGCAGCTGGTACGTCTTCGCGAGGTCGGGATTGCGCAGCAGGTACCCCACCGGCAGCGGGTTCCCCTGCGCGGTGAGCAGCAGCGAACGGCTGGCGGGGTAGGCCTGAAGTTCGGGCAGGTCGGACTCGGTGAGCTGCTGGAAGTCCGCGTTCACCCGGAACCCGCTGGTCGCCACGTCGATCGCCGGCTGCAGGTCGGCGGCGAGGCTCTTGCGCCCGTAGCGGCTGACCGCCTTGGCCCAGGTCGCCACCATCGAGGGAACGCCGGTGGCCAGCGGCTGGTCGGACGCGTAGTCGTACCCGAGCGGCTGGCCGGTCGTCGGGTCGATGAACATCGAGGTCGTGCAGGCGGCCGGGCAGTTCTCGCGGCCGTCGATGGTGATGACCTGGTGCGTCTTCGCGAGGTAGATGACCATGAACCCACCGCCGCCCGGGCCCGCCACGAACGGGATCGTCACGCCGAGCGCGCTCTCCGTCGCCACCGCGGCGTCGATCGCGTTGCCGCCGCGGGAGAGCACGTCGATGCCGGCCTGAGTGGCGTTGGCGTCCATCGAGGCGACCGCGCCGCCGCTCCCGACCGCGACCGACCCGGACCCCGACCCCGACGAAGCAGGCGTCGCGGCCGAGGCAGCGGCGGTCTGGCTGCCGGTCTGGCTAACCGAGGCGCTCGCCAGGACAGGAATCCCCAGCAGAAGCGCGGCGCAGGCCGCGACAAACGAAGTTCTCTGCACGTATTTCATGCACACCTCGCCAGAAGTCATCGAATGACCCGCTTTTTCGACCATAACCGACACCGCCGGACCTGGCGATGCCCGTTTCTGCCGCGGTTCTGTTCGCGGCATCAGCCGCGCCGCGCCGGCTCAGGCGGAGACGGTTCCCGCCGCCAGAGCGACGACGACGCCGACGGCGGCCGCGGACAGCAGGGTGAGCACCACCCCGCGGCGCAGCAGAAGCAGCATCACTAGCGCCCCCGCGAGCACCAGGTACTGCCATGGATGGCTCAGCGCCCGGGTAAGCGTAATGGCCGAGCCGAGGATGGCGCCGACGGCGGCGGGCCCGGCGCCGTCGAGGAAGGCGCGGGCCCGGTCGTTGTCGCGGATCTGCGCGAACCGCGGCCCGCCGAACAGCACAAACAGGAACGAGGGCGTGAACGCGACCGCCGACGCAAGCAGCCCGCCGGCGATCCCGGCCGCGGCGTACCCCACGACGGCGACGGTCTGCACCACGGGCCCCGGCGTGATCTGCCCGAGCGCGACCGCGTTCAGGAACTGCGCCCCGCTCATCCAGTGATAGTGGCTGACCGCGTCGGTCTGCATGAGCGGGATGATCACGAACCCGCCGCCGAACGACAGCCCGCCGATCTTGAACGCCTCCCACGCCACCGACGCGAGCACCCCGCCCCCGACCGCCCAGACCAGCGCGGGCGCGGCCACCAATCCGCGCAGCTTCCCCTGGTCACCGGCTCGGTTCGACTCCACGGAACGACTTGTAGTTCCACGCCCCCGCCGATCGCTGAACCAAGGGCCCCTGAACCACGGGTCCCTGAACCACGGGCGGCTAGACCGCGGGCCCCTGAACCGCGGGCCGTGCCTGGCCACGAGTTCGACCGCGCCGCAACCGAGCAGCACGAGCACCAGCCACTCGCCGATCGTCGCCGCGGCCGCGAGCCCGGCGGCCAGGAAGATCACCCAGCGGACGGCGGCCTTCTTGTTCCGCCAGCTTGGCCCGAGCAGCGACCAGCCGGCCTGCACGGCCACGGCGGGCACGGCCGCACCGCCGCCCG
>Ga0102924_1001634_pt1 | contig 25523 bp, 19 predicted proteins | sample PaiPotPPM11metaG_FD_80116 | JGI IMG/M metagenome (GOLD analysis project Ga0102924, IMG submission 80116) | Iron sulfur acid spring bacterial and archeal communities from Banff, Canada, to study Microbial Dark Matter (Phase II) - Paint Pots PPM... ... | reverse complement strand
GAGAGGATCATGCCCGCGGGCGCTCAGGGTGTGGGCTAGTTTTGCGGCACGGCGTTGCAGTCTGAGACCACCGGGAAGCTCTCCATGGGTATCAAGTCCGCGCTGGATACAGGCGGCCATCACGCTCCAGATTTGGCGGATGTCATCGCGAATTTTATCGGTCGTCCTCCAAGTCGTTTCGTTTGTCAGAACGATGCGATGGATCGGCAAATTATCCCGCTCGGCCATTGACAATAGCTCGGCGGCACTTCGGAATGGGTAGGCCACCCCCGAGTTCATCTCAGCCAGACTGTCCTGTCCTTCCTCAGTCACGAATCCGCCGCCGACCGAATAGTAGACGCGACTCTCGATCACCTTGCCGTTCTCATCAAATGCCGTAAACCGCATTGCATTGCTATGGCCGGGGAGGACACTGTCTATGTGGAAGACAAGGTCGTCCGGAGAAAACTTTACTTCGCGGAGGCCAAGGAGTGCGATCTGGTTGCGGCCGCGAATTGTCCGGATGCAGTTCTCAATTTCCGCTGGGTCAACATCGTGGGGCTCCTTCCCCAGGAGCCCCAGAATCACTCCCCTGTCGGTGCCATGCCCAAGCCCGGTCAGTGCGAGCGAGCCATAGAATTCGATACGAACCCGGTCGACACTTGATAGACGTTCCAACAGGGAGAGTTGGTGGACAAAGCGGTAGGCTGCACGCATGGGTCCTACCGTGTGAGAACTCGAAGGACCAATACCGATTTTGAACAGGTCGAAGAGACTGGTGTGCATGCTTGCCTTAGGAGACGAAATCGCAGATCCAAGTTCCGAACTTACCTCTATTCACAGGGCACTCTCCCGTTAACGGGGAATAATAAGTAGAGGTTACTTGTCGCGGTAACGAGAGATCTAGCCCCGAAACGGTTATGAGCGGTAGCTCGTCGTTTTAACAGTAGTGGGCCCCGCGTGCCTCTTTCAATGGGGCTCATACCGAACCGTGGTAATAGGCGCGATTCCCCACCGTGCTGCTAAAAGATGGTAAATACAAAAGTTCGGGGAGTCTTCCAGGCCATACGCTTTCTTATTCGTTCCTAGCACCCGAAAGCGTTGCACTCGGAACTGCCGCGGTTGCAGAAGAATTCGGCACTCCGGAAGTCCTTTCATTCGACGGCGACAATCATGGACAGGTATGTCTGAACCTCGGGACACAACTTAGAGTGACGAACTCGGCCAAAGAAACCGTCGCACTCCACGCAGGCATCTGATAGCAAGTAGCGGAGCGAGGTTTGTTTGGTGGAATTCATGAAGTACCACACCACGCATTTGACGAAGCAGAGATTCCCGATTCGATGGAGGCACGAAGCGCCGGAGCCAAGGGTTGCATTAACCGTAGTTCGGCGGATTCACGGACAGGTCCATACCCATGCAAGTCTGACCTCCCTTCTTTACGTTGACGCTAATTAGGTAGGGATGCTTCAAGGCGAAAGCTTCTTCCAGTACTGACGGGAGGTCTTCAGGACGGTCGACCTCTTGGGCCGCCATGCCATAGCCCTGCGCGAGCTTTACCATATCTATATGCGGAATCTCGACTCCGGGGACATTTCGACCGACCTTTGTAAAATCGCAAAAGGCCTTCAATGCCGAATAGTCGCCGTTCCGCAAGCAGAGAAAAATAACCGGTGCCTTGTACTCCACTGCTGACCATAGGGCCTGAATTGAATACTGAGCCGAACCGTCGCCCACCGCACACACTACTCTCCTATCTGGATGACCTATTTGGAGCCCTACCGCGAGGGGTAAGCCAAATCCTAGAATCCCGCTTCGAACCGAATAAAACGAGCCCGGTTCGTCTAATAAGATGCATCTGTCTAGATCCCCCTTTGATGATGGGCATTCCTCGACGAGGATCGCGTTGTTAGGCAGCACCTTGTTGAGCGTACTAAAAACATAGCTGGCCGTTATGGGATGATCGGCCTCAGGGTCCAGGCGTGGCTCTTGCGGAGCCGACATGGCTCGTTTTGCTGGTTTGGCGCGATGGCGAATATGTCGAGTTGCTACGGCGAGGTTGCCTACGATGCTTGTGCCGGCTAGTGCGGAGGAGGCATCCACAGGTGAGTTTGTGATTTGAAAAAGCTTGCTCCCAGGAACTATCGTAGGCCCGGGTACGTATGCGTAGTAAAGAAAAACTGGTGCGCCCAAAACCAGAACTACATCGTGATCAGCCAGTCTTTCACCGAGGGGTTTTTGCGCGGGCGGAAGGCCCCCGCGGAATAAATAATGTCTTCGCGGGAATGTCCAGCGGGAAGGGATCGGCTCATCGTAAACATCCGCCGCTAGATGTTCGGCCAGAAGAATAACCTCGTGCCACGCTCCATCCTCTTCAATCTGCGATCCGACTATGATTGCTGGATTGGAGGCCGACCCAAGAGCGTCAATTACCTCCTGGAGTGCGTCCGAATCCGGGAAGATAGTTTGACACACCTTGCGAACCGCAAGCGCCTCACAGGGCTGATTCCAATCGTCCATCGGAATCGAGATGAAGACGGGTCCCCTGGGTGGTTGGGTCGCAATGTAATAGCCTCGAGCAATGGCGCTTGGGACATCCTGCGCCCTGAGAGGTTCGCACGCCCACTTGACGTAGGATCTGACAACCTCAACAGCCCGGCTGATAAGAAAAGGCTCGGCCAGGATATGACGTCGGTCTTGTTGGCCCGAGGTAATCACCAAGGGAACGTGGCAGCAGTATGCGTCAACGATCGCGGATAGTCCGTTGCCGACGCTGGCAATCGAATGGAGATTTACGAATGCTGCATCCCCTCGTGCCAGAGCATATCCAAGTGCCATGCCGGCAGCGCCTCGCTCATGTAGGGCCAAGACATAGTTGAAGTCCTCCGGAAGCTCCTTTAGGAAGGGCAGTTCATTCGAGCCAGGGTTGCCAAACAATTTCGTCATTCCCAAATCGCGTAGAAGGCGATAAGTTACCTCCCGCACCGTGTTTGACACGCATCCTCCCGCGTCCAATCCCAATGGGTATTATCCGACACTTCCGCGCGCTCATATTGGATAAACCGAGCGTTCTTGGACGGTCTTAACGTCAACGCATGAACAGAGCCTAATAGTTCCTTACCTGAGGTTAATCCAGTACCAGAGGGTTTCAGTGCTGCAAGACAGTGAAATGATTTTGTGAAATCCTGAGTCCCTAGCAACGAAAACTCGGGCAACCGAACGAAGATCGGAATGAAGACGTGTCATTCGAGAAGACTCAATGGGTTTGGCTAAACGGCAACTTTATCCCTTGGATAGAGGCAGCTGTTCACATTTCGGCCCCCTCTATACAGTATGGGTTGGGGGTATTTGAGGGCATTCGCTCCTACGAGACAAGTGAGGGCACGGCAATATTTCGCCTCGAAGCTCACCTGAAGCGCTTCTCTGCCTCGGCGTCCCATTATGAAATTCAAATTCCTTATGGGCTGGAGGAACTGAGCGTCGCTGTGCACGAGACAGTTCAGCGTAACAACTTCAAGTCGTGCTACATACGGCCGATTTGTTATTACGGCAGCGGGCGTCCCGGTCTAATGGCAGAAGCTTGTCCGATAAATGTTGCCATCCTGGCCTGGCCTTGGGCGCCCCCATTTGGCGCAGGTGCGCAAACTGGTGGTTTGCGCGTGACCGTTTCCAAGTGGAGGAAGGTCCACTTCCGGATGTTGCCAACCACCGCAAAAGCGTGCGGCGGATATCTAAACTCTGTGCTGGCCGCTCGGGATGCACGCCAGCGCGGCTACGATGAAGGACTGCTCCTCGATGAATCAGGCAACGTCGCGGAGGGTCCAACTGAAAACATTTTCATGGTGTTCCAAAATCGCCTTGTGACCAATGACGAACGCAGTTCCATTCTGGTCGGGATTACAAGAGATTCTGTAATTCAGATCGCGCGTGACCTAGCCTACGATGTAGAGATAAGGCCGATCTCGCTCAACGAATTGCAGGCTGCTTCCGAAGCCTTCTTCACAGGAACGGCTGCTGAAGTAGTTCCGATAACAGAGATCGATAATTGTGCGATCGGGGCCGGTCGATTGGGATCAATAACCACGAAAATTCAGCAGGTTTTCTTTTCTGCCGTCTCTGGGAAAGAGGCACGATATCGGGAGTGGCTCGATTTTGTTAGCCCCCGCACACCGGCCCAATCGATGTGATTTCGGCGCGGCCGGATAAGACCCTGAATCATTTCGATTCAAGCGAAAGCGGCGATTCGATTGTCACTCCCGAACGCGAGCAGTGTAGCACCAGCGCGCGGTATTCCGTAGGAGTCATGCCCGTTAATTCTCGGAACACACGGCAGAAATGGCTTTGATCGAAGAATCCGACTTCAAGGGCCACGTGTTTGAGGGGTGTTGCACAGTCACGCAATAGTCGGCGCGCGCAGTCAATTCGGAGTTGGCGAACGTACTCGCCGACGGTAGTCCCGAAGCATCGACGGAATTCACGTGCCAAATGGCCCGGATGAACGCCAGCCTGCTCAGAGATTTCCGATAACGTCAGAGACTGGTTAAACTGGACACGTAGCAGATCCGCGGTTCGCTTTAACCACGTGCTTGCCACCGGTGGCGACTTGCTCGCCTCGCGGCGGCTGGCAACTGCCAACAGTTCCAGAACGAGCCCTTCAATGGCGAGAGGGGATACCCGATCCATCCGTCGAAACTCCCCATAAAGTTTCGTGGCAAGCGCTGCCAGAACACCTCCCTGAACCTGAATCCCACAGTCCAAGATGTCTGAATAACCGCGGATACGCTGTAGGAATGAATCCTCGATCCCGACGTTGAATGAACATACTTCCGAGTCCTCAACTTTTTCGCCATGCACCTCTGCTCGGGGGTGGAACGCTAACGTCGAAGGCCCGCAAACACGAGTTCTTGTCCCGCACACTTCCGTGTAAGATCCGCTTAACACGAAGCAGAAGTATGCAGCTTCGTGCGAGTGGTTTGGTATGCGGAGGCCTGGAGGATAGATGGTTTCCATCAGAACTAGCCCCGGAATCTTGTTCCGGGCTCGGGTGTACCCGTAGAACTGACCGTGACCAAGAACACTTTGCATACCTAACGTCCTCAGAGGCACAACTCAAAGCAAGCGATCGCCATGATCATTAATTCAACTTCTAAGCAACTAGTTGACCGTGGACGACGATTGGGATTTACGTGTCGTTCACTAAAATAGCGCCTGCGGTTGGTCATCATTATTCTCATCCGTCAGGACTCAGGCAACTCCGCCAGGAACGGAACGGTTTCACCTTCCCAACGGGCGATGACCATTGTAGCGAGGCAGTTCCCGAGGACGTTTATAGCGGTGCGTCCCATGTCCATCAATTGGTCGATGCCAAAGAGAAGAAGGATTGGCCCGGACGGCAACCCAAACGATGGCGCTACTCCAAGAACCACGACGAGCGACGCACGTGCTACGCCAGCTGTTCCCTTGCTGCTTGCAAGCAGTGTGAGAAACATTAGGGTTTGTTGGCCAATGCTGAGGTGAATGCCTGCGGCCTGTGCAACGAAGACTAGCGCCAAGGCTTGGTAAACACTCGACCCATCCAGGTTGAAGCTGTAGCCGGTGGGGAGAACGAAGGCGACGGTCTCCCTCGCTACACCCAACTTTTCCATTTGTTCGATGGCTCGCGGCAGTGCGGCTTCGGAACTCGCGGTCGCGAAAGCAATACTCACAGGCTCCGCAACTGCCGCAACGAACCGCCTGACAGGGACTCCAACCAGGATAGCGATCGGCAGCAGCACAATGGCGGTAAAGCCGATCAACGTCACATACATTGTTGCAAGAAGTCTTGTCAGGGGAATGACAACACTGGTTCCCATGCTGCCAACTGTATAGGCCATCGCCCCAAACACGGCCACGGGCGCAAGCAGCATGATGAGATTGGTGAACTTCATCATGGTCTCAGTCAGACTTTCGGCAAAGGCAAGCATCGGCCCCCGTTTCGTTTCGGGAACGAGTGCGAGCGCCACTCCGAACAGAATGCTGAAGACCACGACTTGCAGAATCTGATCCTCTGCAATCGATTTGGCGATGTTTTCAGGGAAAATGTCGACGAGGAGTTCTCCCGGCGACCGCAGCCGTGGACTCGAGATCTCCTTCGATACGGCGCTCGGAAAATGCACACCTACACCAGCGCGCGACACGTTTATTGCTACCAAGCCCATGATCATGGCCAGGGTGGACACGATTTCAAAGTAGATCAGCGCCTTGACCCCCATGCGCCCGACCTTCTTGACGTCGGCATGACCAGCGATACCCACCACCAGCGTTCCAAACAACAACGGTGCGATGATCGCTTTAATTAACCGGAGGAAGATGGATGCGAACACTTGGAAAGCGATAGCAACTTTCGGCCAATCATGCCCCACTTCTGCGCCAGCCACAATCCCCACTAATGTCAATGCCGTAAGGGATCGGCGTTTAGCGGCATACAGAAGGAAGAGGGCAATTAGTAGCCACCGACAGCCCGATAATAACTCTCTGCCGTACAAGAGTTGTTGCTCCTTCCCCAATCAGACATCGCTAGACATACAATCGGGAATCGTGCACCGACTTGGAGAGGTACCTGTGGTTTACAATCAGCCGACGAATTAAAATGAAGCTTTTCGTTCCGCTTACTATTGTTTCGCAAACTCGAACGGTTTTACTCTGGATTCCAATGGGAGCAGTAATTGTGTAACTTTGCCATGGTCATCGATACGAAACTGCGCGAGTTGCTTAGTCTTATAAGACTCACTTTCGATCTGAAACCAGTCATAGTTGTAATGTTTCAGTTGAAGCTTTATTGCGTCGAATTGTACTGCCAGGTCTTCGCCTTCACGCACGACATAAATTGTTCCGTAAGCGGGATGAAAATAAGCGCCGACGTAGTTAGACAAATCCAACGTAGGATGTGCATCTGCTAACCGACCGGATTCCATCTTCTTGTTTTCTTGTTCTTCAGCAGATTCGCCCTGTTGCTCTTCATGCCGGGATTCACTCATGGAATCGCGCGCTTTCAAGCCCAAGAGTCGATCAACTAGGCTCCAAGCAACGATATGCGGCAATGCACTTTCTAGATTGTTGAACACGACAATCCCAATTTTCTGATCGGGTATGAGTATCATTTGTGACGTGAATCCTGTAATCGCTCCGCCGTGCTCAAGGACGATGTGATCGTGATAAGTTTGAACAAACCAGCCTAGGGCATAATTTCGCATCCCGTTCGACAGCTCCGCCGGGCGATCGGAAAGTTCAGCTGGTCGATGCAACTCGCTAACTTCACCTTTTGACACGACCTGCGTCCCGTTGAAAACTCCTCCATTTAAGTGCATTTGTAAGTATTTTAGAAAGTCATTGACCGTCGAATTCACAGCGCCATTGGGCCCGATACCAAACCGTTGGTAATTATAGAAGCCCGTAACCTTAGCGCTGCCATTCTCCCACACATGAGGCCGCGCGAAATTAGCCTGTCTCTGCGTCTCGTCAACTGATGTATTAGAAGATGTCATTTCCAACGGAACAAAGAGCCTTTGCTTCACCAACTCTTCCCAGCTCATCCCGGCTATGTGGCCAGCCATATAACCCGCGGCCACATACATAAGATTGTTGTATTGAAATCCTTCTCGAAAAGTGAGGCTCGGCTCGAGGTATTGAAGCCTCCGCACTAATTCTTCTCGCGTGAGGAATGTACTGACACGAATGAAGTCGTGACGAGGCAGACCGGACCGGTGCGTCAACATGTCGCGCGGAGTAATGAGTTGCGTGGCGATCGGATCATATAGCTGAAACGATGGCAGGTAAGTCCGGACCGGGACATCCCATTTCAATTTGCCCTGGTCCACTAAAGTCGCCATTGCGGTGGTTGTAAATGACTTCGTGAGGGAAGCTACGGCGAATATGGTGTCGGCTGTAACACGATTGGGTGTGTCGATCTCTCGGACTCCGTAACCTTTCGCTAGAATGACTCTATCGCCTTGAATGATTCCTACTGCTGCCCCAGGCACATGCAGGTCGCTCATGACCTGCTCAACTTGACCGTCAAATCCCTCAAGAGAGTTTCGGGAATCGACGACAGAGGATTGCGAAAAGGCCGCGCAGACGAAAAGTAGAATGAAAAACGGTGCAAGCAAGAAGCGCTTTCTCTTCACACTGGTATGCTGCATTTACTCACCTCCCGATGTTCTTACGCAGCCTATGGTTTACTGACGTATCAGAAACCCGTCAAATAACCGTTTTCGAGTTTCCAAGAGCAGCGGCTCCCCCGAGACCGCGCGGCAGGGGAGAGCAATTGTGGGCCCGACGATGTCCCTGCCAGACCTTAAATGCTGACCATCTCCTGTCGCAGCAATGCCTCGCACGCCAATACGCGAACATAAATGACAGGCGCTCTAAACACTTCTAAGAACAGAACCGGCCAGAGGAGAATCTTTGAGATTAGGGCACCGACGTCAGGAGTTCTTCCAAGCCAATAGCGCTTTTGCTTCTATTTAGCACCTGAAGGAAAAATTGCTTCACAACTGATCTCCTGCAGGATTTGATCGATCACGAAATCACGTACTCTTCATAGATCCGAGCAGACGCAATACTTCAGAAGGGACTTAATTGGCAGCAGCACAACTGCTGCTGTCAGCAGTTTCTGGGAATCAAGATATCAGCATTGCCGCAATCAAAGCGGTGCGCGGAGCAAGATGTTTCCGCAGTAGGTGCTCGTCCATGGCATGTGCGCCTGATCCAACTCCGCCCATCCCATCAAGCGTTGGTACACCGAGGGCGGCGGTCAAATTGCCATCCGAAGCGCCTCCGGTAGCGGCCTCCTCGAGGTGAACCCCCATCCGCGCACCCAGGCTCTGTGCGCGGCGAAAGAGCGTAACGGTACTCGTTGTGCGCTCCATCGGGGGACGACTAACGCCGCCCGTCAGCTCTAACTTGCAGAATTTGTCATGGGGCGTAAGGGCACGGAATGCGCGGTCCACTCGAGATATGTCATTCGCATAACCAAGACGAACGTCGATTTCAACCCAAGCCTCAGCGGCGACCACATTGCATTGGGTTCCACCGCCGATTACGCCCGGATTCACTGTAATGCCTCGACGGAGATCGGTAAAGGTGCGGATGGTTTCAATCTGCCGCGCCAGCTCAATTATCGCGCTGTGTCCGCGCTCGAAATCTACCCCGCTATGAGCCGCCAAACCAGTCACGGCAAGTCGATACTTGCCCACTGCTTTCCGTGCCGTTTTGTATGCTCCAATTTCGCCCTGCGCTGGTTCAGTCACATAGACTACTCGACAGCGTTTCGCGACGGATTCGGTCAACCTCCGTGAAGCCGGACTACCGATCTCTTCATCGCCGTGTATCAGCAAAGTCACGGGCCATTTCAGGAGTTCAAGGTCCTGCGCTACTTCGACCGCTGTCAGCGCCATCAATACGCCAGCTTTCATGTCCAGCACACCCGGCCCTGAGATGCGCTTTAGCGTTACCCTCCAGGGCATCTGCGCCAGAGTGCCTCGCTTCCACACGGTATCCAAATGACCCAGGAGGAGAATAGGGCGCTCGGTAGGTTGAGGTTCACCAAAGCGCACCTCAAGAGAATCGCCATATTGGCGGTTCCTGTGGCGTAGGATCCGGCCGCCGGCCTGCCGAGCCCATTTTGCGAATGCTGTCACCACCCTATCCACCGCCCGTTTATCACCGCTGGGAGACTCGATTTCCACCAGTGTCTTCAAACGATCCACGAGGCGTGGTTCACGCAGTCGGGCCTGGGCTAACAATCGTGACAGAGTGACAAGCTGTGGCAATGATGTGGCGACGTCTTTCTTCATGGATCCGCTGGTCCTTCTCTCCACCCTCTGCCGCGCATCCGCGCCAGTATCGTTGAACCTTCCGAAATATCTAGGAGGCGAATGACTCGATGAATCATCCTTTGCAACTTCTACGGAAGATCATTGCAGTAGCTGCTTGATCAATTTCCGGCGACCTGATCTCCATTGTTGAGCATCCGGTCAAAGAAATTCCTGGTAGCGCTATAGACTCTGATGTGGGTACTCCACATCAGAAAGGCGTGGACTTCATCGGGAATGACTAGCTGTTCGAATGGAATGTGCTGCGCGCGGAGCCGTTGCGCCAGGTCCACAGTCTGTTCGAAAGGAACATTGCGATCGTCGTCGCCCTGGATGAGGAGTACTGGTGAACGCCAGGTAGTCGTGTACGCATCCGGTGATGATTCCCATGCGAGTTTGATGGCAAGGTCCGCATCCGGAGCCCGTCGCGCCGGATTGTCAAAATGGGGAAGTTTGGCTAGAAATAAGGACCAATCGTGAACGCCATAGAGATCCACGCCTGCTTTGAAAATATCGGAGTTCTTGGCCAGCCCCATCGCGGTAAGAAATCCGCCATAGGAGCCACCCCATAATCCAATGCGATGAGGATCGACTTGCGGGAGCGATTGCAGATATTTTCCGGCGGCGACAATGTCTTTATATTCCGATGCTCCTCTCCACATTGTATTGGGTGGCTCGCGGAAGTCGCGTCCATACATGCTGCCTAGACGGTAGTTTATTGAGAGCACCACATATCCACAGCTGGCCAGATACTGATTCATTGCGTACGCGCTATGGTAAGAGTACCTGTAGTGAAAACCCAAAACCATCTGCCTGCTCGGACCGCCGTGAATGAACAGAAGTCCGGGCCGCTCTTTATCTTTGGCATTTTTCGGAGCGAAGAGCTGGCCGTGCAGTAGGAGCCCATCTTCACTCTTGAAAATGACCGGCTCCGGTACCACGAGATGCTCGCTTGGAAAAGAGGACGGAAGAGCTTGAGCTGCCAGCATCTCACGTCCCCCTGCTGTGACCACGTAGGGCATCGCGGGCGAAGTTGCACTTGAACCTAAACATACTAAGTTGTTGCCGCGGCCAGTTTCGACTGGCGACCACTCAATTGTATTGCCGTGGGTAAGCGCCCGTTGGGGCTCGCCGCCCACCACGGGCACAACCCAAATATGACGTCGGTCCGCATCATCCTGATTCGACGTGTATATGACCGATTTCTGGTCAGCGCTAAGAAGCACGTCTTCGACATCGAATTCGCCTCCTGTAAGCAGTACCGGTGCACCACCCGTTGAGCGGATGGAATATAGGTGGTTGTGCCCATCCTGTTCCGAGACGAAAACAATCCGGTCGTTCGCAAAGTGAAAAGCCGTGTGTTCAGTGCGTTCAGGGATTGAATCGCGTTGGTCGTCCCCGCTGTGCCAAAGTTCGCGGGCTTGCCCGGTCGTCGTGTCAGCAATCCATATTTCCCACGGTTCAGCGTGTACTGGAATGAGCGGCATCTTCTGCTCGGTCCCGCGCGTCCTCACATATCCAATCCATTTCCCGTCTTCCGACCAGCGTGGCAAATCGTCCTTGTCCACACTCGGCGCTAAGTAACGGACCGATTTCCCGTCTAAATTATAGAGGCCAATCAAGGCATGGTCTCCGCGGTCGCTTACGAACGCGACGCCCTTTGAATCAGGGGACCACTGAGGCTCGCGAGCATTTCCGCGAATATAGGCCAGGCTCTTAGCTTGTTCTTTGCCATCAACCCTGGCCAGCCAGAGTTTCGTTTTCGCCGCCCAAAGCGCCCACTTCCCGTCGGGTGAAACTTTGACGTCCTCGCAGTCTTCTCCCGAACAACCCAGCTCTCCCAACACGCGGGGAGGTTCACTGGAGTCCACGTCCTTGGCCCACACCTGCTGCGCGGGTTGATGGACGTCATGATCTGGGTCGGCACTCTGTCCCTGTTCGTTCAGTTCGCTTCCACGAGCATAGACAACAGACTTGCCATCGAACGTGAGTCTCAGGCTGGTGATGGGCTGCCCATCGTCGCCAGTGTAATTTGTCAGCTGGCGAGCTGTCCGCGCGAAGTCCGGCCCATCCGCAACCCATACGTTGCGTACGCCCTTGACGTCGAAAACCCAGGCGACACGGTCAGTCTCTCGGGAGGCCGCTAATTCAGTGGGGAAGGGCGAACTCATTACCTGTTCGAGTGTGAAGGACTGCGGCCAGGCCCTGATCGGAAACATGAGAACAGCAGTAATCGCTAGGACCCAGTACCAGGACCGCACGATGCGCTCGCGGTAATGCCAAATCAGACGTTTTCCTGCGTCGGTCAACGTCGCCGTAACAAGAACACAGAGACGAAATGGTAGGACTTCTCGGACGGACCCAGATCTAAGACGCCTTGTCCTGTCTTTTCGCTCGCCCATATCACCTAGGCTTTCAATCAGGTAGTGTAGGCTTCCATCCTTCGTCTTTAAAATGTCATTGAGCTTGGTAGTCATGCCATACCAACGAAATTTCAATGCCGCAGACAATTTGCGCGGCAGCCGCCACGCCATAACTTCGAGGTCTGTTCGATCGCTTGGTTTTTTATGTCGACAGTATTCGAGGCGCCGCGGCTCCCTTCTGACATGCATTAGCAGTTTTGGAAACAACGATGCCCCTTTTAAAGATTAAAATTTACAGCAACTGGGAGCAGGTATCTTCCAAGACAAGAGCGCGCTTGCGTTTATTTAGCGTCCGCGGGAGAGTGGACGTGCACGGGAGCCTCCGGGACAGGTATCGACTCTAATCGAGCATTTCCCGATTCGACCAGCCTAGTAGAATGACCCCCGATTTATTCAAACCTAAGGCTCGCCGCCGGGCCTCACATACTGCTATGATTTCTATTAACGGACACCGTCGAACATGGGGTCTCTCGCACAACCCGCCACAATCCATCAGGGAATTCGCCGCACGGAGCGCACAGGGCCACTGATTCTCAGCGAAGTTGCCTATCTGCCCGGATCTCGGATCGGTTGGCATTTTCACGAACTCGCCGCAGTAGCCCTCACATTGCAGGGTTCATCGACGGAGACATTCCGGAATGGTGCATTTGAACGTACCGAGCGAGGCTTGCTGCTCCGCCCTGCCGGCGCGATCCACATGGATTCCTTTGGAAGCGGTGGTGAAAGGTGCTTCTTAATAGAGATCGGCGGAGCATGGCTTCGTGAAGTCCCTCGAGTACGATCGATTTTAGAATATCCAGCTTTTTACCGGCCGGGCGCGATTGCACAACTAGCACACCGAGCGTATCGCGAATGGGGCTGGAACGATGACGCTTCTCCGATCTCAATTCAGGGCTTGGTGTGTGAAATCATAGCTCGAATGGTGCGCGAGGACGAACGGCGGAACTGTGGCAAGCAACCTCCCGTTTGGCTCAGGCGTGTGAAACAGCGTCTCGATGAAGATTTGACCGAGACACCGAGCCTGACTGAACTTGCTGGAATTGGTGGGGTCCACCCAACTCATCTCGCTCGACATTTTCGCCAGTATTACCGAGTTACTGTCGGCGAATACCTGCGTCAGCGCCGAGTCCAGAATGCGAGCGATCTCTTGTCGCGGACAACTCTGTCGCTGACTGATATCGCTCTAGAATCGGGATTCTCAAGTCACAGCCATCTCTGCACCGTCTTCAAACGTGTCGCGGGAATGACCCCCAGCGAATTCCGCGAAGCGAAGCGCTAGAAACCCTTACCTGATTGCAAAATCGCCTATAGAGAGATCAATCTCGGGCCCACTCGCGGGAGTCAGAGTTATCGAATTCACCGGACTTGGTCCAGAACCCTTTTGTGCGACGATGCTGGCCGATTTTCTGGGCTTGTGTCCTCAGGGTAGCGCGGAGAAATTCATCCGGGATCAAGACAACACCTACGGTGGAAAATACGTTACGCATCCATCCGGAGGCTTGCTTCAAAGGGTCATCCTTTGGGCACCACGGGTTTGGCTCAATGTACCGAACTGGTTTGGCAACTGCGCGGACAAGCTAAGGGATTGCCAGGTCGACGATGTGCACATTGCTCTTCCGCACAATCTTGGTCTGGGCAGTACCTGCGTAGTGACATTGTAAAGCCGCGACTAACAAGATAGATAGGAAGTAAGCTTCTGACCAACACACGTGTTGGGCCGGCGGGGATTGTGTTGAAGTGTCCGGATGACCGCCAACCAGAGTTGTCAACGCGAGGCGACGCGCACAAGCGGAGGTTCGGCAGTTGGTGGCCGCGCCAGGACGGAGGTAGATCCCGATCTCAGAGCAATCTGCACGAGTGGCGGGACTTGATAGGCAGCGATCGCGACTATCGCGAGCCGTGTCGCCCCGCTGGAAATCGCTGTTGAGGTAACCCCAACCGCTGCCCTCGTCACGGGTATTCTCCTGGCGTATCAGTTTTGATGGGAGCAGTCTAGATCATCCCTTCTAGTCGCACATAGCTTGCTTCCATTCCACTTGCCATTCTTGTCGCGAGCATAGTTGCCCGCGTCTGAGCATCAGGCAGAGTCATGCGCAGGGTCATTAACGTGCCGGTGCCGTCCGTATCGAACCTCGTCTCAACGTGGTTGTCGGGCGTAGGATCTGGCAGGTGCATCCGCTCGACATGAACAATCCGGCCGTAGGGCTCGAGTTCGAGATATTCGCCCGTTACGTGGAATCCACTCCCGTCGCGATTCACCCACTCATAACGGAACTTGCCGCCCGGCCTCGCGTCATTGATGCAGACAGGCATAGTCCAACCTTCAGGACCGAGCAGCCATTTCTGGATTAGCTTCGCATCGGTATGGGCGCGGTACACGGCTTCGGGAGGGGCGGCGAATCGCCTGGTCACAACTATGTGGGTGTTACCTTCCGTCTTCAGAGTCAACCTGCTCATCGTTTTTCTCCTCTTTTTATCTTCGGTTGTTCCGTGCTGGCGAGAACCTTGTCCAGTCGGTCGTAGTTCTTATCCAGCGCTTTTCGCAAGATTGCGAGCCACTGGTCCATTGCCTCAATACCGGCCTCTGCGAGACGACGAGGGCGCTTGGTTCCATCCACGCGACGAGCTACCAGTCCTGCGTCTTCAAGCACCTTCAGGTGTTGGGAGATTGCCGGTTGCGTTATCTCGAAGGGCTTGGCTAGTTCCATCACAGTCGTTTCGCCCTTAGCGAGACGTGCAAGGATTGCCCGACGCGTTGGATCGGCCAAAGCGGAAAAGGCGGCATCGAGATTCATTGTCGCTTGCATAAGCAATACATTATATAACTAATATATTATAGTCAAGGGGAAAACCCGTCCGGACTTGGCATCGTCCACTCGGCACCCCGAGAGCCGCAAGCCGAGCTGGGGTCTAGATAGATCGACTCATAGGAATGTGGTCCTACTTGGCTGTTCCAAACGTGATTTCCGGATACTCGGGTGACGGACCATCCCACAGCGACGACTTCTTCCCCGTGAGGTATTCACCGAAGAAGGCCTCGACATATGCCTTAGTAATCGTAAGAGCCCGAGTTGGATCGATGGATCCCATCTGGGCTTTTACAGTCTGCGGCAGGAAAGGCATCAAACCTAGATCCGACGAGAAATAGTGCGTTGAGCCGGCCAACGCAATCTCGTATCCCGGCTTGCCCCCCTGAATTACACTGGGCGCGTACGTCTGCCAACCCGCAAATGGGTGCACGAATAAAAGAAGGGGCTTCAAAAGTCCACCGTCTGCCACATCTCCTAACAACGTCCCGTCGAGATCCAGAGCTGCGACCACGCGCGCATCGTCCTTTGCAGCCTGAAAGCTTGCGCCCCCCCCGAAGGAGTGCCCGAAAGCGCCCGTATGCTTGAGGTCAAGGCGTCCCTTGAACTGACTCCTGGCATCTGCATCCAGCTTCTCCAATTGGTTCAGCGTGAAGATCATGTCTCCGGTCCAGACATGGAAAATTGATACCCGAAGCTGCTCTCGCTGATTTTTAAACGCCCTTTCCTGTTCTGGAGTCAGATATATGGTTGGTCCTGCGGGGGAAGGAAACGCCTTTTGGCTTTCTGACGTTCGTTTCTCCGACCCGGGTGGGGGCGAGGGAGAGGTTTTTTGAGCCACAACGGCGCGATCATCTGAAAATACCGTGAATTGCGTGTAGTAGGTGGGAATAGCTCCAGCCACGATGTAGCCGTGACTCACAAGATCTTCTATGAGCGTTGCGTACATTAAAGGAAGATCTCCTAGTCCGGGTTCAAACAGCAAAACAGGGTATTTCTTCAGTGCGGATGCGATGGGAGCATCGGTGTAGGAATGCGTCCGAATGGCGGAAATAGGATGCTCCTTGACCTTTTCGGCCGCTTCCGCGAGAGTTTCTTTTGCAAGCTTCTTGGCGACATATTCTGGCCAAAAGAGCTCTCCCCATTTTCCGGGCATCCACTGAGCTGACTCGAGTCCAGGTTTGGGAGACGCGGGATACCAAACCCAAACCACGATCTCCCGATGTTTGCTAGGGCTGTCTGGATCGGGACGTGACTGATCGATCCAGTCAAAGTGCGTTCGTCCCACGGAGTAGGGGCCGGTTGGCGCGGGCAGCGGACTTTGGCCGCTTGTCTCCTGAGCCAGGGCTGTCATCCTGAAGATCATCCAGCCCATTACAACCATACAGAATCCAATTCGGTTCATCCGCGTTAGCATGCTTCTCCTCAGTCTTTCGGCATCAAGGAATGACGATTACTTTGTTTCCTCACAAAATTTGGCACCAGCTTGTTTCGGCACCGCTTATGCGGACTTCTAGGGCAGCTTGGTGGCCTTCTGAAGTGCTGGGTATCCCTTCACGGTAAAGCCGCTGATCTGACCGCGCTCATCAGTTATGAATGTGAAGTGGATGTCGGTTTGTTCCACCGAAAAGAATTCCCCTGCGGACAGAGGTAGAAGCTGATGTTTCTCTTCTCCTCTTCGACCTAGATCGATCCATAATCCCTCTTGAGTGGCGGTGATCTCTATCGGAGGCCTTCTCGTCCCTGGAGGTGCATCCGCCGGCGGACTCGGTTGATATCTCCCAGTGAACGTTTTCAGAACCTCCGGAGACAAATGAATCGCTTGTGGCAATGGAGGCGGGGTTTTCGTTCCATAGTCAGCCTGGTTTAACTTCTCCATAAAATCCTTATAAGTAGCTTCGACGGACGCCGCCTCCGGACTTTTGTTGGCGTAGTTTATGATTGGCTTGATGAATGCGTCCATCGCCCTGTCAATCTCCACGTACAGATTTTCGTTTAACTTCGCGAGAGACTTATCTCCACCGCCACCTTCCCCCTGGTCCCAACTGCGTTCCAAGATGCGCGCGTGTTCGGCAGCCTGGGCGGAGTTTCCTTTCTGGAACTCCTGATAGGCGAGTTGGCCGAGGGCGCGATACGCCCCCATCTTGGTATTGTCGACTCCCGCGGTTTGTCCCACATGATTGTCCTGCGCGATGCAGGATGTAACGATTGCGGCCAGCAACAGCGGCACCACGCAGACGGCAGAAACGATCCCAATGGTCTTACGGAACATCAGTTTCATGATAATTACGTTCTCCTAGGTTGAAGCGTTGTTGTCTCTCAAGCAAATGGGCTCGGCACGCTCCCTAGAAGCATCTGGAGCGGTGCTGAATAAAGATCCAACAGGAACTGGCTGCATAGTTAATATTTTCCAGATTCATTCAGCATCTACGTCGGTAAGAGCTTGCTTCAAAGCGCGCAATTGTTCTTCGTCGGGCGCCTTCGCGATGAGGTGTTCGAGCGCGGTGCGGCGAGCTGCCTTCAGAGCATCTTGTTGAGGAACGGCAATGTCAGGCTTGATGCCTATTCCTTCCCAGTTCGTCTTTGTAACAGGGTTGATCGCCCGCCCATTGGGTATAAAGGCGGCAAAATGATCTCCGAGACGGTGCGTATTACCCGGATTCGCGCCCCCACCCGTTAGCTCTCCGACAATCGTTGCCCGCTTCAGAGTCTGAAGATCGTACGTGAACTCTTCCGCGCCAGAGAACGTCACGCTGCTAGTCAAAATGTAAACCTCCTTCCCCATGTACCTTTGACCAGGGACGTATGGGAGCGTCCAGAACTGCCTGATCTCAAAATCCGTCGTTCCTTCCTTGCGGCGTTCGATGTCATTGAGATGCACGGGTGGATTACCGCTGAAGAGATACGAGGCGACCAAAGCCACCATAGCTGGACTTCCACCATCGTTCTCGCGAAGATCGATAATCAGTGAATCAGTGTTGGCAAGGAAAGCCATGGCTGCCGCGACCGTCGGGCCACAGAATTCGGCATCCTGAAACTTGTCGAATTTCAGATATCCAACATTTCCGCTAAGACGTTCGACCTTATAGAAGGCGCAGTTTTTCTTTGCCATCCGTGCCGCCAGGTCCGGACCCGGAGTGAGTTTTCGCTCGCCGGTAGGGTTGGAAGCAATAACCTCGGAGCTGTACGTAACAAGAAGATGCTTGTCGTGGGCGACGTCAACTATCTGACTTGTCAATAAGTCACTAAATGCCTTGGCATTGACAACCGAGTCGTACTCACCATGCGCCTGCCGGTCGTGCAGCATGTTAGCGATCTTGTCGGCCACGTCCGGAAAAATGTAAGCTTCCCTAAGACTTTTCTCCAACGATTGCAGGGTATCGGCTTTCATCTTGGCATCAATCAACATATTGGAGCTGCCGGGCATCGTTTGGGCTGTCGCGCCGAACAACTGCATCACAACCAAGACGATAAAAAGAGTACGCATACCAATCATCATTTTTTTACTTCTCACGGTATGCAGACGGACCGGGGGATCTCGTATGCCTACGAAGAGAACAGCCCTCCAAAAGAGCCAAGACGCAAAACAGTGACGCCAGAGAACGTTCACATATACAAAAATGAAGATGTTTAGAAAACCAGCTTAAGGGCAAGTTGCATGGAACGTGGGCCGCCCATTTGGTATTGCGACGCCTCGGCTCCGAGTGCCGTCGCAAGCGTGTTTCCGACTAGCCCAAAACCAAAGCCCCGCGTGCCAACTTGGCCAAAGTTCGGATGGTTGAAAAGATTGAACGCCTCGGCACGGAATTGCAGCCTCAACTTCTCGCGTATCGGGAATTCTCGGCGAACCGCCAGATCCATCTCGACGGCGTCAAAGCCACGTAACTGATTACGCGGTGCGACTCCCCCTATGTCTGAGCTTGAGGGGGGGGTACAGAGTAATTGGGCAAGCGGCAATTGCGAATAACCGCCGCCTTGATTTATCTGGACAAACGCGCAAGGGTTTATCGCGCGCCCTCCGGGGCACTGGTCGGGAGTACCTTGTGCTTGAAAGAGGGGAGCAAAAAAAGCGTTGCAAGTGTTGCCGGAGAGATAGAGAGGCTGACCCAGCACCGAATAATAGTACGAAGGCTGCGCTTTCAGCGTGGTGGTATCAAAGATTGTGTTGCCTTGCAGAAATATAGGGAAAGAGGTTCTTGCGGTGAGTCGGTCGTCCAACCCCCAATGGTCCAATATCGCTTTGGCGAATCCGTTGTGGCCCACGCTCGGCAGAGTATAAGAGAAAGCCGCGGAGAGATTATTCCGCACATCGAAATCGCAATTTCCACGCAGGTATCCTATCTCGAAGTTAAGAGAACCATAATCGATGCAGTGCGACCAGGTATAAGAACCCAGAACTGTCAATCCCCGACTGAGCCGGCGCTGAAATTGCGCTTGCAAAGAGTGGTAGTCGGATGTCAAACCGTTTTGAACTAAGAACATATTCACTATATTGGGATTGGGGTTAGAGACAGGTTGAAAGAAATTTTGCTCGAGCAGCCTGCTGCCGTGAGAACCAACGTAAGAAACGGTCAGAGCTTGCGACTTGCCCAGCGCCTGCTGGACGCTGAGATTCCATTGCAGTGTATACGGCAGTTGTAGATGCGGCGAGAAACCGTATATTTGCGTAAGCTGTTGGTTTGTGTCAAAACCGGATGGACCAGTGACCTGAGGAACCAGCCCTGCCGGGCAATTCGTTCCTGAAGGAGTAGACGTACATGAAGCAGCGCTCTCAAAGGTGGCGCCCGGGGTGCCGTTAGGCAGAAAATTGTTTGCAACGAAACCCGGTCCCTGAAAACCAATGGATCCATCTTGCTGTCCTGTGTCGAAGAATACGCCACCACCTCCACGCAGCACGGTCTCCCATCCATCTCTGTCGCGCAAAATATAAGCCGCCCCCAGGCGTGGCGCAAAATTGAACCGGGTGGTATGCCAGAGTGGCGTGCCCTCCGGCGCAAGCGCCCAATCATTAGGACTATTCGATCCGTTAAGGGCGATCGTGTACGGGGACGGCCCTTGCGAGGCGCTAGGAGGAGGATTCACCTCCCAGCGCAAGCCAAAAGAAATACTCAGGTGAGGCGTTAGTTTCCAGTCATCCTGCGCAAAGGCTGCGAAGTTTGTATACTTTGGATAAGCAGGATTCTCAACCATGATTTGCCCAGAATCATACGCACCTGACTCCACACTGCTTTCGGCGTAGAACGAATAATTCACGCCAGGACTAACCGGTTCGACAAAGGGCGTTAACCTCCGATAATCGATGCCAAACCGAAGCTGATGAGCCCCCAGTTTGTAACTCAGGGTATCCACAACGTTCCATTGCTCTTGTCGGTTGAGACCGTGTCCCTGTTGCACTCCCATCGAGTTATTGTTCAAAACGAGCAAAATCGACGGACCCGCTGCCGGGTAAGTTCCTAGCCCCAAGTAGGAGACCAAATTAATAGGCATGCCGCCGTCAAACGCGGTAAGCACATTCTCGGGCGTCACTTGGTTTGAACTGTAATTGAACCGCAATTCGTTACTTACTTGGCTCGAGAAGATGTTATTGGCTCCCGCCGTATATGTCCTCGTCAGAAAGGGAGTTTCAGACAACTCCTGCGGCGATTGTCCGGAACGGGATTGGGCATTGGAATTGGTATCACTGAAGCGGAAAAAAAGGTTCATTTTGTTGGTAACTTCCTGATCGATCCGAACGCTGGTGGCATTGATAGATGCGGGAAGACTCCAAGACCCACGAAACTCACCGATCCCATTGACGGGATCTATTTCAAGCACTGGCGCAGGAAACGTGTTCACCACAGGTAACAAGGGCGCGTAAGCGGGCGCTCTATTGAGGCCAGGATTGGCAGCGTTTAGGCTGGCACACGCTCCCGCTACCCCTCGCATACAGTTGTCCGGAACGAAGAGATTACTTGCCTCCTGCGGCTGCTCTAACCGGAGCCCCTCGTACGACACAAAAAAGAAGGTTTTGTCCTTTCCGTTATAGACATGCGGAATACGAACCGGTCCGCCCAGTGTGCCGCCAAAGTCGTTCTGCCGTAGCGGAGGTTGTGGCAGACTGAAGTAGTCATTAAACCAGTCGTTGGCATCGAATGCGGTGTTCCGCAAAAACTCATACCCCGTGCCGTGCCACTGGTTGGTCCCCGATTTTGTCTCAAACGCAATTTCCCCTCCGGGGTTGCGCCCATATTGCGCGGAGAAGGTCGAGGTTTGCACGCGCAGCTCCTGCAGATCGTCCACCGAAACGAGGGCTTGCGTCGTGCCCAGTGCGGTCGAAGCCGAAAGAGAGCCACTTGAACCAGGCTGAGACAGTGAGGCCCCGAACGTATCATTTGCCATCCCTGTGTTAGCGCTCACGCCGTCCACCGTATAGTAATTTGCGTCACTCCTCTGCCCATTGACGCTGAATTCGCCAGCGTAGCCTACCGCGTTCGGCGTTTGGGGACTTGTCGTAACCACGCCTGGAGTTAGCAAGATCAAATCCTGGAAGCTGCGACCATTCAGTGGCATATTCTGTACGTATGTTTGGTCAATCACGGTGCTGACCGTTGCATCCGTAGTGTTCACGTTGATGCTGTCCGCTGTCACCGTGATCGACTCGGAGATCGATCCGACTGGAAGAACAAAATTACGCGACAGTTTGTCTTGAAGGTCGAGTGTGATTCCGGTAACGGAAACCGACCGGAAGGATTGCTTATGCACATTCATCAGGTAATTTCCCGGGGCAACAGTGGGAAAGCTATAAAACCCTTCGCCGTTCGATGTTGTTCGCTGCGATGACTCAGTATCGACATTCTTGAGAGTCACTTCCACTCCCGGCAAAGCCGCACCCGATGAATCAGTGATTCGGCCCGAAACCGATGCACTTGTTGATTGCGCCGATGCGAGCCCTAAAGACGCCACAAGGCCAGCGAAAACGACCAACATTGCGACAAAACTGCGGGTACAATCGCCATTGAGCATAAGATCTATTTGTTCCCTCGAAGAGTTATCCTCTTGATCGCAGAGATTTGTCCCATGACGGTCGACGTTTATTAAAGGCGTTGACCTAGGAAAGATTCTGGACATCTGTCCTTCGTACCGAAAGCGTCACGAAATTGTGCCGTAGGGCGCGGGTGCTGAAAATCACGGCCACGTGAGGAAAGTGAAACGTGTCGATGATGCTTGCCTTGCCAACAATAAGCATCACTACGCGTTACAGAGCGAGAGCCGAGTCAGCTAGAATGACGGGCGCTGGGTTGCTGGTGGGTTTCTCTGCAGAAGGCAAGAAACAACCGACGGAAGACGGTACGCTCGATTAATGGCGAGAGAGTTATCGCTCGTTACGGATGGTTTGGCTGTCCTCTCAAATAGGCATACATCAACTTTGGCCCCTTAGGATCCAATGAGCTTCCGCTGGGCGCTTCTAAAGTGACAAAGACGGAGTCGATGTCAGCTAAGATTTTCGGGTCATCACATTTGAACACCCACCTTTTCTGGGCCTTATCATCAGCATAGAAAATGCCAAGACGACGGACTTGTTTGTCTCCGCCCTCCTTCTTCGCCCACACCCGGTACTCAAGGTTTGCCTTTTCCATTTTCGCTTCATTCAAATCATAGGCGTAGAAAACCAGTGACTTGCCCTCAGTGAAAAAGACACGACCAAACGCGGGCTGATTCTTTCCGTGGCCGTCAGTGTCTACCACATCAACAATATGCAGGTTCCGCGCCGCCATGAGGTTGGAAACGTCGTGATCGCGAAGAAGCAACTGACCTTCCCTTTCAAGAGCGGCGGTTTTTGTGTCCAACTCAGCCCGGACATCCCCGAGCTTAGTTTGGTTGTCGACAAGCACGGCCTCAAGTTCTCCTGCCCGAGCTTCTGAGCTCGCCAGCTCACCGCGGGCTTCCGCGGCCCGTTGCTGAGCTTCGGCCCCCCTTTGCTCCGCCGCACGGGCTTCCGACGCGACCGCATCGCGTTCTCTAAGCAAATCCCTGTAGTTGCGGGCACTAAGTTCGAGATCGGCGTCGCGGAGCTTAATCTGTTCCTTCAGCTGCCGAAGTTCGACATTATTGAGTTCCTCGACTTCAGCCAAGAGTGCCCGTTTTTCTCCCATCAATTCACTAACACGTTGCATAGAAGAAACCGATCCGCGATCCGCGGCCTCGGAAGCTAGCGACACAGCAGTTGCAGACGAACCCACACCTTTCTGCGAACCACGGAGACGATGGTAGACGGTGACGGACAAGAGCAGCAAGACGACAGCAAAAGCAAATCGCGGCAACAATTGACGAGAAGCGCGTGCCAGACGAACTCGTTTTGGAATGATGGTAACGATCTCCCGCCCAACCTCCGAAGAAAAATGAATACCCTGACTTTCCGCACTCTCCAAGAAACGCTGTGTCAAAAGGTCCGAATTCAAACACTCATAGGCTTCCTGTTGAGTAAGGCTCCGGTCATTCTGTGCCTTGGCGAATTGCTGTGCCGCCAAGCACAAATATTCCTGGTAGGTCTGGCGACAAGGTTCGCAGATTGAAGCGTGCTGCTCAAACTCAAGAAGCTCCTCCGCCGAAGCCTGCCCAATGCTCGCTGCGGCCGCAAGTTCATCGAAATGTTCATGTTTCAACACTGTTGGCCTCTCAAAGCTGAACGTGAAAGGTTGTGTCACGGTCATCCGTCTTGGCTTTCGCCAGAAACTCCCGCAACCGCTCTAAACCTCGATAGTAATGATGGCGCACGTTAGAAAATGTCTGCTGAGTGTGTTCCGCAATTTCTTTCAAGGTCAATCCCTCATAGAAAAACATCTCAATCGTGCGTCGCTGCGCTTCGGGCAGTATGGCGATCAACTCGGCCGAGAGACAGGCGCTTTCCGGGGTGTGTAACGAAAACGGTGACCATTGCCCTTGCAGCTTCTCGGCTTCGCAAATTTCTTCTTGCCTCTTAAAGTGTCGGACTGCCAAGTAATTCCGACGGTTCATACTACGGCTGTAAGCATATTGGAGTAGCCACATTTTGAGTGTGCCGCGTGCAGGATCGAACTGTCCCGCGCGTCCGTAGATCTCAAGAAACACGGCCTGAGTGAGATCCTCGGCTTCGCCCGCATCGCGCAGGACACGCAAGGCAGTTGTGTGAATCAGGCGATGATAGCGTTGAAAGATAACAGCAAACGCGTCGTCATGCCCGGCGATAAGCTCATGCATGAGCCGTTCGTCATCTAGGCTGAGGAGTTTGGCGTAAGGCACGTGCTCTCTGGATTCTTGATCTCCGCTCAAGTCCCCCCCACATTGGTGCTTATCTCTATAGCATGGAAGTGGCGAGAAAGTGTAACCGAAAATTTATTCCACAGACTGGGACAAAACACCACACAAAACGGAATACTCCTAACCGCATCTGTGATGGGACTTCACGCACTTCAAAACGTGGGCACTGCCGGTATTTAGCGGGTGTATGTGGCATGTCGCTTAAGGAGTATGCACGTGATCGATAGCTGGCAACCGTTCGTGCGCATCGCAGAGCATATACATTTTAACAACCGGGAGCCGAGCACTTGTGGGAGCGACTGGGAACTTCGCAACTGCATGTTGCAAGTCGGGCGAATTCGCGGTGCCTTGGCGTACCAATTCACACGATCCCGTAAGGTCTACATACGCGTATTGTCCACAATCGTCACCGACAGTTTCGGCGGTCGTCGTTTTGGTACAGGCAAACGGAAGTTTGTGACAATCCTCGAAGAATATGTGGACGAGCACAAACGAGGGCTGCAAGAATAACGGTGGAGATTGGAATGAGAGCCGAAGGCCGCTACTATCCGGAATGCGATCCCAACTTCAGGACTGCTGTAAACGAACACGCCGTTTCTGGCAACGTAGGATACCGATATTTGCGTCGAAACCGTGAACTGCGCTCTTCGCGTGTATGGGCCACGGGACTTCTGGTGCTTCTGCCTCTTACGGCGGTGATATGGGTGCAGTTGGGAAGCGTCGCGAAAGCCGCAATTGTCGGAGGTCCGCCGCGTTCCGCGGAGTCCCTTCACGCCATCCAGCTTTCTTCTTGCGAATTGTCAGGAGTCCCACAACCAGCCCGGTGCGGTGTGCTTGACGTCCCGGAGAATCCCAATCAGCCTGCCGGGCGTCATCTCAAGATTAGCGTGGCCGTGATCCCCGCGATCGGTGGGCAGCCGCGTCCGGACCCAATTGCCGTGTTGATGGGCGGCCCGGGCGAAGACGCGATTGGCTCGGCCGAGATATACGCCAGAAAGTTCGCACCATTGAAGCGAAAACAGGTCACGAAGACTCGCCTCCGGCCGCTCGGGCGAGAAGAGCTCGCAATCGGGTGCGGCGGAGCCTAGGCGAATCCGAGGAGCAAATCGGGTATCGCCCGATGACGTATTTTGGCAGCTCAGTGCGCGCCGTATTTTGCGGAGAATTTCTCTCGCATAATCACCCCG
>Ga0102924_1001633_pt1 | contig 25535 bp, 24 predicted proteins | sample PaiPotPPM11metaG_FD_80116 | JGI IMG/M metagenome (GOLD analysis project Ga0102924, IMG submission 80116) | Iron sulfur acid spring bacterial and archeal communities from Banff, Canada, to study Microbial Dark Matter (Phase II) - Paint Pots PPM... ... | reverse complement strand
GTCGCCTATTTCGTCAGCCGTGCCGTCGAAATTGCCTGCGCGAACAACGCCTGCATCGCCGCCGTGATGTCGCCGTCGGTTGTCACCGAGAAGAACATCCCCGTCGACGCGCAGCTTTGCAGATTTGGGCCGATTTGGTTTTGGAACGGCGCAATCCAGTTATTATACCAGGAATTGGTCGGCAGCGGCAGATAGTCGGTGTACAGAACCGCGATCTGAATGCCGCGATTCTTGACCGTCGTGCACCAGGCCGTGTTGAACGGCTGCTGGCAGCGGTTGCCGTTGAGCGATTGCGAACAGGTCGAAGAGACCTCGTCATCGACGCCGTCTGACACGATGAACAGCACCTCTTGCGGCGTGCTGGTCGGCGTGCCCAATCCCGGATTGGGCATGATGGTATTGATTTGCGACATCGCGGTCTCAAAGTTGGTATCGGTGTCGCTGTTCTTGTTCGTTTGCGTGAGCCAGTTGTTGTCGTAAACCTCCAGCACGTTGATGTTGGCGGCCGATGCCTGCGCGGTCGCCATATTCGACGTCAGCGGCTGGATCGTGCCGAGGCCCGCATTGGCAAACGTGTAAATAGCCATTTGATACTGCGTGGTGTTCGAACCTTCCGTCGCTGACGCGGTGCTCATCAGCGACTGAGTAGCGCTCGCGAGATTCTCCATCCGCGTCACCACTCCTAGATTCTGCGCAAGCGTGTAGTTGTCCTCGCCGTTGGGGTTTCCGAGGTTGTCCGCTGATGGATTGGATTCGTGGCAGGCGAAGGCGCAGCCGCCCTGGGCCGAGGTATGGGACACCATGGTGTTGATGCCGGCGGTCGTGGCGGCAATGTTCATTGATGGCGAATTGTCGAGCAGCAGATAGAAGTTGATATTCACCGACAGGCCCGCCGCTGCCTGCGCCTGGCCGCCGATCGCCGTGGTCGGGATGCCAAGCAGCCCCATGAAGACGTTGTTCTTCGTCGCCGTATAGGCAACGACCGCGGTGCGTCCAGTGTTGCTGTCCGTCACGGTGACGGTCACGTTGCCGATCGTGACGTTATTGAGGTTGGTCGCTTCGGAGTTGAAGACATTCGTTGCCGTGTTCTGGGCCGCAGCCGAGGTCCCCGATATGGCCGTGTGATCCACCGCCGAGAGCGCGGCGGCATCGGCGACCGCGTCGAGCTTGCTCTTCGCCATATTCGCCGTGCTGTAGTCGACACCGGCGCCGACCGCGAAAATGATAGGAATTGACGCCAGTCCGGCGAACAGCGCCATCGTGCCGCTTTCGTGGCGGTGGAAGCGCCGCACCTGGTGGATCGCATTGCGCAAAACGCGAACGATATAGGCCATTGGCGAAGCCCCGGAAACTACACACGTGAAATTACTCACCGTGAGATTACCTAGCGGGGAGTCGTTGCTTCGCCGTAATGCTTTTATGGCGAGAATACCGAATGACTTTCGGAAAATTTGAAGTATTACGCCGCCCCGTGCGCAGCAGTCGCTAGAACTCGCCGCTGGCGGCCATGGTTTTAGTGCGGTTTCGCCATTGGCGCGGGAAAACTGTCGCGGCGTTCACCGCCTCACGGCGCACAGCGCAGACGTCCATCCCAGTCGCAATAGCCATGGCCGAGCCGGCAGCAGCCGAACGAGGCTTGCGAGCAGTAATAGAATTGATAGTTCGCGCCGCAATGGTTGGAGCAATACGGCCGGCCAGTGAAATTTTCGGCCGTGCAGTGGTTGCGGAAATACGGCGGCAGTTGGGCCGGCTCCTGCCAATCCACGTGGATTAGTAGATCGGTTGCTGGCGAAGAGTTGACTTCAATTGCGGGGCAGGTTGTCGCCGATACAACGCAGAGAATAACAGCAAGCACTATAGCTTTCATGGTGCTTCGGCCCGATCGCTGGCACGCGACAAGACCGGTTGCTTGGCACAACGCACGACCATGAGCAACATGATTGACCGGGCGCTCGGCGGTGGCTGCAATTCATTCTCACCGCGACGGGAATCGGCTATCGGCTGCGCGCGCCCGATTGAGCGCGGTTGCCCTCCCCGCTTTCGGGTCCCATATTCAGCGCTGATCTTTCATGGCAAAGGACAATTCAATATGGCCGACGAGCTCATCCTCTATACCAATCCGATGTCGCGCGGACGCGTCGCCCGATGGATGCTTGAGGAAGTCGGCCAGCCGTATAAGACCGAGGCGCTCGACTATGCCACGACGATGAAGGCGCCCGCCTATCTGTCCGTCAACCCGATGGGCAAGGTGCCGGCGCTGCGGCACGGCGACGTGGTCGTAACCGAGACCGCCGCCATCTGCGCCTATCTGGCGGATGCGTTTCCGCAAGCCGGCCTTGCGCCGCCGCCCGGCCATCGCTCGCGCGCGCCGTATTATCGCTGGCTGTTCTTCACGGCGGGCCCGGTCGAGGCCGCGGTGAGCAACAAGGCACTTGGCTTCGTGGTGCCGCCGGAGCGCGAGCGGATGATCGGCTACGGCAGTTTTACGCTGGTCATGAAGGCCCTCGAAGAGGCGGTGTCGCACAGCCAATATCTCGCCGGTGACGGTTTCACCGCCGCCGATCTCTATGTCGGCGCGCAGCTTGGTTTCGGCATGATGTTCGGAACGATCGAAAAGCGTCCCGCCTTCGAGCAATACTGGCGCAGGATCAGTAGCCGGCCAGCCTACATCCGGGCCAAAGAACTCGACGACGCGCTGGTGGCGCAGCAAAAGGCCGCAGCCCGATAGATTTCAGATTTCCCGCGGGCGCGGCAATTTGGCCAGATTAGAGCTCAGTCTATGTAAGAATTGCAGCGAAAGCCTGAATCCCGCTCCGCGAAAATGCTAGAAGCCGGCACTTGAGAAGGAATGGCTGGCGTGGGAGCTCAATGTTCATGTCAGCGACGGGGAGCTGGAGCGCCTGCGCGGCATGGACGATCCCCGCCGGGTCCAACAGCTCTGCGACATCGGCTGCATCGCCGCCGGAAAACGACCGATCAGCTTTACGATCGTGCCGCGATCGGCCTACGGCGTCTTCGAATTCCTCGGCACGCTGATGAAAATACAGCGCCAGCAAATCACTCCGTCACACTACGCGTACATTCCTCCCGGCCGGAGCTATGCGACGAAGCCACCGATTCTGGAGACCGGGCATAAAGACCCGAACCTGATGACGGTCGTGCAGAACCTCGGCGGCCAATGCTTCGTGCACACCTGGTTCCAGGACGGCGACTATTGCCTGCCCGAGCAGGCGACCACCACCAAGTGCGTGTTCGGCCTGCTGGCGCAGCTCATCGCCACCCAGACTGCGGCCACCGACCTGTCGATCACGCCGGTCGTGCGGGTGCTGCAATATCAGGTTGGGCGTTCGCAAAGCGAGCGTGTGAACCGGTCTCACTACGCTCGGAAGCGGGCTTCTGGAGACAGCCTTTCCAATACTTTATTATTTTGGCGCGCGAGACCGTAGCCCGAATGGGCGAAGGGTGGCGGAGCGAGAGCAACTTTATTCCAACATTCTCTCGCAGGATTTAGCGCGGCTTCGAAGCCTCAACATGTTGGCGTCGGGTTGGCTGTTTGTGCGCCTCGGCTGGGCACGAAGGACACAGCGTGCATGTAAATCGTTACCGAGGATCATGGTTTGTTAACCGCAGCCCAGCGGTCGCGGCCCGCCCAAAATGGGCAGCGGGGGCAGACCTCACCTGCGGGGTAATCGATACCTTCTTCATGTGGGCATCCGATGATTGCATCCACCATTGATACCGAGCGCGCATCATGTTCACGCAGGAATGTGGCTGTCTCGGCAGCGATCGCCGAGTCGCTGCGGATGTCGTGGCTGTCGGCTAACCATCGGCGTATTTCGAGCGGCTCAGTATCCGGCGCTGCGATAATGCCGACAGCGGCCTTGCTGGCACGGTGGTTGTCCGGACCATAGAACGCGATGGTCGCCACCGGATAACCGCGGAAGCCAGCTTTGGCTTTCTTTTTCAACCACTTGCTTGGCTGCCATCCAGGCTTCATGGACCGTCCGTGTGGCCGCCCCGAGGGCCAAGCGTGCTGCCGCCGAGTTTGTACCATGCCGTCATTTAGGAAATGTGCTTTGCCTGCAAAAGCTTCATCAGGTTCCGCTTCGCCTTGTGGCGGCTCATAAACTCGGCAAGAAATATAGCGTGGTCCGCATTTGCCCCAAGACACTTGCGGATCGACTGCATGCGCGCGATCATTTTGCTGGCCTCCTCATAATTGGCTTGACCGCCAAGACTGGCGAGACGCTCAACTCCGTGTGCATAGGCCGAGAGCGCCTCGTTAGGATGGCTCTGTTCGCTTGCTTTAGCCAAGTCCAAGAGCTGCGGATCGCTGCAGCCGTGATCCCGCACGACTCCCCAAGCTTCGCCAAGGCGTTGCTCCGACAGCAGCACCTGTAGGAGAAGCTCTCTCGGTGCCGACCACCGCGCTTTGGCTTCAGGCTTATCGAGCTTGGCCCGTAACAGAGCAACCGCGCGGTCGCGTGCGGCATCGACTGCCGGCTTTCCGGGACCCGCCGCACGCTTTAGTCTTCGGTAAAGCTCGATGCTCGGAAGTCGCTCGAAGGTTTGCCAGAGCAGTTCATCGGCGTCCTTCTCGCGCCCGAGCCGCCGGTACAGATCGGCCGCAAAGAATACCAGGCGCTGGTCGGGCTGATCCTCGTACTGCCACAAACCGTCCTCGGCCCATTTCAGCGCGTCTGCCTCGCGGCCGTGGTCGAGGCACAGCTGCGCAACCTCGAAATAGGCATAAGCCGTGGACAGGTCCGTAGTGCGGATGGCGATGCGGGCGTCGACATTCCCCTCCCGCATGGCAAAGCTTTCAAGAATGGCGCCGAGCCGGTACCGCGCGCTGAATTGATCGTCGTGCGCCGGTCGACCGCCCGCACGCAGCGGCTTGATGGCTCGCCAAGCTTCGTACGCAAGCCGGCGGTACTCGGCGAGTCCGATCTCTCCCAGCACATCGGCATAGGTCTCGCTCGCACCACAAAAGAATTCCCAGTCCGAATTTGTCTCGCGCGCGAACAGGTCCCGCGCGAGCGCGATGGGCTCGGGCGCCGCCGCGCGACAGGCCGCGAGATGGATTTCACAGGCCTTGGCATAGACGCCTCCGCCTTGCCCATCGGAGTCGTCCATATTGTTGAGTGCGTCATCCATCCGAGCGTAGAAATAGTCGAGCAGCCGTAAAACTAAATCGGCGCGGCCGCTTTGGATCAAAGCCTCGATCTGCTCAAGGATACGCTCGATTTTCTCTGCCCAGGCACCCGTCTCGCGATATTCGACGAAGCCACGCGTGCGGGTGGCGTCGGTGATGGCCTTCTTGAACTGCACAAACAGTGTCTGGTCATCGGCTGTCGCCGCCGTGGCAGCAAGTTCTATGTCCCTGAGCAGCTCGGGATCGCGCTCGGCGAGGCCCATGATCATATCGACGAGCGGCTCTATGCCTTTGGCGCGGAGATGATCGCGAATTTTCGAGAAGCGATTGGCGGCTTGCGCCGCTGCCTCGGGCCCAAGATCGTTGGCGGCCAGTGCAGCCGCCACCAGATGCTTGCAGAACCCCCAGTCGGAAAACGCTGGGCAGGAACATTCGCCGGAGAATTTCTTTGCCATACCGTCCAGCTGGGAACGGTAAACCTCGGAACCGATCACTCGTGCAACGACGCGAGCATTATCGATTGAGACGATCTCGACCTGCCCATCCTCATGGTACGCGATGCCACGCGCAAATACCTTCTCGCCCGCAACTTCACGCAGCGTCGCGACGTCAAACCGCGGTGAACCGCCATTTGCTTTGGTCTTGCTTGCAAGGCGTTTTGTCACCTTCATAGCGTGTCTGCATCGAGCATGTGCTGTGACAAGTGTTCAAATCGGATGAAGGTGCCCATCTTGCTCGATACAGCGAATCGCTTCGGACAAAGAAATCGAATGATAGAGGCGCCACCACTGGCCCGTGTGTCGGCGCCACATGACATCGAAACGATCAGGACCAATATAGTCCAAGCGGGTGAACGGTTCCTCGAACTCTGACTCGATCACGTCACGGCTGTCGGAGCGAAACCGCTGAATGAAACGATAGTGACCGCCATGCCACTTCCCGTAGATGTCGATCGGATAGTTGAATTCAGCGGGCCGGATTTTGGGGAGAAAGCGCGGCTTGAGAACTTCGGCTACAAATTTGTCGCAGACGGCAATGATTTCCATCTTTTCGCCGTCCGATGGAAGCACCCGCGCCCGCTTCGGGGCATAAACCCACCGTCCCTTGCGCATGGCATTTCCCTCGCGCGCCTTCGTCATGAGGCCGCAAAAGTACCATGGTGCACTCAGAGCCAAAACGAAAAGCAAGCAAAACTACCGGGATAAAGAGCAGTGCTGGGACCTTAGCAAGCAGGCAGGCAGGATTTTTCTGGCGCCAATCGACTTGGACTTTGTCCCGGCAGGCAGTTCGGAGAACGTTGGATTACAGTTCCGCTCGCTTGGGGTGGCGGAGGGAGAGCGACTGGGATCCAACGGTCTGCGATGTAGCTCCGCGTAGCCAAACGTAGTTCAGCGGAGTTGGGCGTATGGCGGAGGGAGAACGACTGTATTCCAACGATCTCTCGCAGAAATTCGATTAAATTCGTCCTCGTTCGCTTTCGATCATCGGTCACGTTCCAGTTGGACCTTCCGGCTTTTTTCATTGGTGAACTCTGCGGCGAAAGGTTCGCGCTTTTTCTTTTCTTACGGGAGCGGAAGCACTTAATCGGGTGGATTTGGATGAACATTTGGCTTGCTATTTGGGTGTAATTGGGTGTCTATTCGGGTGTGCCCATCAAAACCGACACTCTCCGGATCACCCCGGAAATCTTAGCACTGATTGCCGAGATTGATGAATTCAAGGGCGCTTGGCGGGCGCTGGGAACGCTCGCTCCCGAGCGCTTGTTGGCATTGCGGCGCGTCGCTACGATCGAGAGCATCGGCTCCTCCACCCGGATCGAGGGCAGCAAGCTCTCCGACCGAGAGGTCGAACGACTGTTGACCAATCTTGAGATCAAGTCCTTCGCCACCCGCGACGAGCAGGAGGTCGCCGGCTATGCCGAAGCGATGGAGCTAGTGTTTCGGTCGTGGGAAGACATCACCATCACCGAAAACCACATCGCGCAGTTGCATCGCGACCTTCTCGTCCACAGCGAGAAGGATGAGCGACATCGCGGCAGCTACAAGGCCGCCCCCAACAACGTCGTCGCCTTCGACGAGAACGGCAAGCAGATCGGCATCGTCTTCGAAACCGCGACGCCGTTCGACACGCCCCGCCTGATGACGGAGCTTGTGACCTGGTTTTCCGAAGCAATGGAGGAGAAGCGTCTTCATCCGTTGCTGGCCATCGCCATCTTCACGGTCGTGTTCCTCGCCATACATCCGTTCCAGGACGGCAACGGTCGGCTGAGCCGAATCCTCACGACGCTGATGCTGTTGCGCGCAGGCTATGCCTACGTGCCCTACAGCTCGCTTGAAAGCGTCATCGAGCAAAGCAAGGAAGGCTACTATCTGGCGCTGCGACAGACGCAAGCGACGATCCGCACCGACGATCCCAACTGGCAGCCGTGGCTGCTGTTCTTTCTTCGCGCGCTGCAACAGCAGAAGCAGCGGCTGGCGAAGAAGATCGAGCGCGAAAAGCTGGTGGTCTCAAGCCTGCCGGAACATTCCATACGAATTCTGGACCATGCTCGCGAACACGGCCGCGTCAGCATCGGCGAGATGGTCAAGTTGACGGGTGTCAGCCGCAACACCCTCAAGGAGCACTTTCGGCAACTGGTTGAGAAAGGCTACCTGTCGAAACAGGGCGGCGGCCGCTCGACCTGGTACGTTTTGACTTGACGCTGTCGTCACACTCGCACGCCATCATGGCTGGCAGGTCTTAAGCCAGGCCAGTGCGCCTGGCGTAGCGGCCCACGCTGCGGCGGCGCCATGAACATATGCAACAGCCTCGTTCTTATCTCCCATGCCGATATAGGCAGGAAGCTGGCGCGGCATCTTCTTGTCGCCGAGCAGCAAGGCCGCGACATGAGGGTTGTCGCGGATCGCCTGTGAAAGCGCGCTGCGGGACTCCGGACAATCTCGGTTTCGCCGAAACGCCAGCAGCGCATAGGACCATCGCCAGGCGGCTGAACCGTCCCCTTTGTAACGCTTGATCAGCTTGGCTGCATCGTCATCGCGACCAAGAATGAGAAGGCAGTCCAGCAGGAGATAACGGATGCCCTGATTGTCGTTGGGATTGAGACGGAGCATGTCCCTGTAGTGCGTCGCGGCTTCGTCTTGCAGACCTTTGTCCCAAAGTGTCTGCGCAAGACCTTGGCGAGCGCGCATGTAAGGACGGGTTTCAAGCAAGCCCCAGAAATGTCCAACATCGTCGCGGAACGCGGCCTTCCCAATCGCCTTTTCGCCGGCTTCAACGCCTTGGCGATAGAGCTCGATTGCTTGATCCAAGTCTCTTGCCGTCTCTTGCGCCAGCAGAACATAAGCGTCGGCGCAGAGCGGCGATATTTCGAGCGCTTTCTTCGCCAATGCTATCCGGCGCTTTTTATCGCCGGAGTCCCAGGCATCGTAGATGATGTCCTGGGCGGCATCGATGGCATTGTCGTGCGACCCGCCGCCGAACTTGGCCAGCAATGAAGTGATCATATGCGGGTCGGGAAGCTGAATCGTCGCGGATATTCCGGTCTTCTTCGCTTTGCGTGGAGGACGCTTCGGCATCGCTCGACTTGCCTTGGATAGAGACACGACAGCGCTCAGGGGATAGATGCGTACGATAGCGTAACCGGTGCACGGTATACGTAGAAATGAGGTTGGCATCTATGCGAACGTGAGCGAAAATCTGCGTGTTGCATCGTAGTTCCGCGTTGTGGCGGAGAGGGTGGGATTCGAACCCACGATACGGTTTCCCGTATACACGCTTTCCAAGCGAGCGCCTTCAGCCACTCGGCCACCTCTCCGGGCGCGCGAAAGCGCGCAATATAGCGGCGGTCCGCCGCGTGACAACCCAGCCTGGCATCGCGGAACTTTCTTTCCTCTCGCTCGTTATTTCCCCGTTCGTAACGACGCGACATAGGAGGATGTCATGGGACGCGGGTTATTGCTTTGGCTCATCGGCATCCCACTGCCGATTATTCTTCTGATTTGGCTGTTTGGCGGCCTGCACGGCTGATTTTTGCCAAGCGGCGTTTCGTAAAGTCAGTAGTAACGGGGGGCCCGGTTCGCGCCGGGCCTCCTTTGTACGTCTTGGTCCGCGCTTCCGCGGGCGGGCGCATTACCCTACATTACGGTTATGGCTTCGCCCAATGACGACTATCTGATCCAGCCCGACCCGCACGATCCGCGCTTGACCGAGCGCGTCAAAGGCGTGGACCAGACCGGCGTCGCGATCGAAACCTCGGTGACGGTCGAGCGCGCGCTGACGATCTTCCTCAATTCGCAGGAGATCGTCACCGCAATGACCATCAACGATCACCCCGAATATCTCGCGCTCGGCTATCTGCTCAATCAGAACATGCTTAAGGCCGACGACGCCGTCACCGGCGTCGATTACGACGAGGAATTGGCTGTCGTCGTGGTGCGCACCAAGCGCAAGACCAATTACGAGAAGAAGCTCAAGAAGAAGGTGCAGACCTCGGGCTGCGCCCAGGGCACCGTATTCGGCGATCTGATGGAGGCGCTCGAGAACGTGACGCTGCCGGATGCCGTGCTGCGCACGTCCTGGCTCTACACGCTGACCCACAAGGTCAATACGACGCCGTCGCTTTATCTCGAGGCCGGCGCCATCCACGGCTGCGTGCTCGCCGTCGAGGATCGCCCCTTGGTTTATATGGAAGATGTCGGCCGCCACAATGCCGTCGACAAGATCGCCGGCTGGATGTTCAAGCATCATGTCGGCTCAGCCGACAAGATTTTCTACACCACCGGCCGTCTGACATCCGAAATGGTGATCAAGACGGTGCGCATGGGCATCCCGATCCTGATCTCACGCTCCGGCTTCACCGCATGGGGCGTCGAGCTGGCGCGCAAGGCAAATCTCACGCTCATTGGCCGCGCCCGCGGCAAGCGCTTCATCGCGCTCGCCGGCGAGGATCGCATCGTGTTCGATCAGGACCTCGCCTATGTCGAGGACGAGAGCGCCAGGCACCGCCGCAAAGCCGCGGTGCATGATGAATAGTCCCGTTGCATTGTCATGCTCCGCGAAGGCGGAGCATCCAGTATTCAGCGCGCGCAAGGTGATTACTGGATCGCCCGGTCAAGCCAGGCGATGACACTCGGGAAGACTCTCGGTCTCGTGCTCGCCGGCGGCTTGGCGCGCCGCATGGGCGGCGGCGATAAGGCGCGCATTAAGGTCGGCGGCGCGACGATCCTTCAGCGCGTCCTCGCCTGCCTTAAGCCGCAATGCAGCCGCGTCATCATCAACGCCAACGGCGACCCGATGCGCTTCGCCGATACCGCTCTGCCGGTGGTCGCCGACAGCGTGACGGATTTTGCCGGCCCGCTTGCCGGTATCCTCGCCGGTCTCGATTGGGCGGCGGCGAACGCCCCGAACAGCGAATGGCTCTTGAGCGTGCCGGGCGATTGTCCGTTCCTGCCGAAAAATCTCGTGACACGGCTGCATGAGGCGCGTATCGCGGCGGGCGCTCCGCTCGCCTGCGCACGCTCCGGCGAATGGCGGCATCCGGTCGTCGGACTATGGCCAGTGAGCCTTCGCGACGACTTAAGGCGCGCCTTGCTGGGCGAAGGCTTGCACAAGATCGAGCTTTGGACCGCACGGCACGGCGTTGCCGTCGCCGAATGGCCCAATGCGCCGGTCGATCCGTTCTTCAACGTCAACACGCCGGACGATGCGGCGCGCGCTGAAGCGCTTGCTGAGCAATTTCCGGACGCGTGATTAACCGATCAGAGATGCGTAGGACAGAAACCCGACCATCGATCCCGGCTCGATAGCGGTCACGTCCTCGTTCAGTTCGGCCAAGCCATCGGTCTCGGTGAGCGAGGTGAGCACGCCGGCGCCGTCCTGGGCGTGCTTGATGGCCTCGATCGTGCCGTCGGCCGCCAGACGCAACGCCACGCGCACATATTCGCGCCGGCCCTTGCGCTTCCTGTAGGAGAAAGCCGCGCGCGCCGGCATCGCGATCAGCGGCTCGGGCAGCGCGCCGGAAAGCCGCAGCAGCAACGGCCGCACCACGCGCACGAAGGTGACAAAGACCGCGACCGGATTTCCCGGCAGTCCGACGAACGCTGTGCCGTCGCCGCGTTTCGATCCGGGAATGACGCCCATCGCCACCGGCCGGCCGGGCTTTATCGCGATCCGCCAGAAAACGATGCGGCCAATGCGTTCGATCGCCGTGCGCACATGGTCGGCCTCGCCGGTCGAAACGCCGCCCGAGGTCAGCACCAGATCATGATCGGCGGCCGCCGCGGCGATGGCGGTTGCGAGTTCCTTGGCGTCGTCGCCGAGAATACCGAGGTCGGTCACCTCGGCGCCGAAACGCGCAAGCATTCCGGCGAGCAGGTAGCGGTTGGAATCATAGAGCGCCGCGCGCGGCAGTTTTGCGCCCGGTTCGACGATCTCGTCGCCGGTCGAGAACAGCGCGACCCGCACCCGCCGGCGCACACTGAGCGCAGTGAGACCGAGCGCGGCGGCGAGCGCAACGTGCTGCACGCCAAGTCTGCGACCAGCCGGCAGCGCAACGGCTCCGGCGCGCATGTCCTCGCCGGCGAGGCGGCGATTGGCGCCGTGTTTCAATCCGGGCGGCACGATGACCGCGCCATCCTCGACGCGGCAATCCTCCTGCATGAACACCGTATCCGCGCCCGCCGGCATCGGCGCGCCGGTGAAGATGCGGATTGCCTCGCCGGCTTGCAGGGCATGCGTGGCGTCGTGTCCGGCAGCGATGCGATCGACGATCTTCAGCCGCATCTCGCGCCCGGAATGCAAATCGCCGGCGCGCACCGCATAACCATCGACCGCCGAATTGTCGAACGGTGGCACGTTGACCGGCGCGACGATATCTTCGGCCAGTACGCGCCCGGCCGCTTCGCGCAACGTCACGGTCTCGCGCCCTGTGACCGGCGCAACCCGCTCGGCAATCAGGCACTCGGCCTCGGCGACTGGAAGCAGCGGGCCGTTGAAGGCAAAGCAGTCGTCGCTGAGCTGCGCCATCAGGCTTCGCCTCGCGGGCCGATCTGATCGCGCGGCAGCGCCTCGGCTTGCAGCATATCGGCGATCGACTCGATATCGTCGAGCATCAGCACCGGCACCTCGGCCTGCGGCAGGGCTGCGTCGGTGGCAATGGCGACGATGCAGTTGTCATCGGGATGCAAGAGCGGCTTGCCGACGGCGGCGCGATAGACTTCGAGTTTTGGATGCGAATGGCGCTTAAAGCCTTCGACGATCACCAGATCGGCCGGGCTCAGCTTTGCCAGGATATCGGCCAGCGGCGGCTCGGGCTCTTGCTGCGGTCCTTGGCCCAATTCGTGGACGATCGCCCAGCGGCGGCTCGACACGATGGCGACTTCGCTGGCGCCGGCCTGGCGGTGCAGCCAGGAATCCTTGCCCGGCTGATCGGTGTCGAACTCATGATGCGCGTGCTTGACGGTCGCCACCTTCAGGCCGCGCTTGACCAACACCGGGATCACGCTGGTGACCAGCGTCGTCTTGCCGGAGCCGCTCCAGCCCGCGAGACCGATGATGCGCATGCCCTATTATATGGACTATTCGCCGGCCGGTTCCATGCCGAGGGCACGAATGCGCGCGCGCGTTGTTTCTTCGCCCAATACCTCCAGAAATGCCCGGACGGCCGGCCGCTCGCGGCGCGCTTCGAGCAGCAGAAAGTCATAGTCCTCGGGCGCAATCGGCAGAAACGCCAATCCATACATTCGTGCCACCGGCTCAATCGCAACGCCCCAGTCGGCGCGGTTTTGGGCAACGGCGGCAGCGACCGCATTGTGCGAGCGCGGTTGGTTGGCATAGCCCGCGGGCCGCTTTCCAGCCAGCAGGCTATCGACCAGGACCCGCGTGCCGGAACCGGCGTTGCGGTTGACCATCAGCACGGCCGGATCGGCGAGCGCGGCCTTGAGCGCTTCGGCGGCCGAGCGGCCTGCAAACCGCGCGTCGCCGGGGCGGAAGACAAAGCCCTGCATGCGCCGCCAGCCGGGCACCAGTGCAAGGCCGGGCGTTAGCAAATGCTTGTTGTAGATCCCGGTCGCCGGATCGACGAGATGGACCGGCGCCAGATCGCATTCGCCGCGGCTCGCTGCCGCGACGCCGCCGAGACTGCCGACCGCGATGGTGCGGGCGCGAAAACCGCGCTCGGCGAGCGCGCCGACCACGACGTCGAGCGCGATGTCGTGGCTGCCCATGATGACGAGATCGGGCGCGCGGGCTTCCTCGCCGATCAGCGTGACCTCGGCCATCGTGTCCGCATCAAGCGCGCTTGCCAGCGGATCGATGGTCAGGAATCCGTCGGCCTGGGAAAATGCGGTGACGGCGCCCGAGCCCTTGCCGCTCGGAAATGCGATCGGCCCGTCGTCGCCGGCCACCAGCGACACCAGCACGAACTCCTCGCGGCCAAGCTCGGAGGCAATCCGCACCGGCACGCGCGCCGTGGCTGTCCTTGCCGCTTCCGGCGCGAGGCCTGCCCGCGCGCGGATGACCGGCGCGACGAAGGCATGAAAGGTGAAGATCGCCGAGGTCGGAAATCCCGGCAGCACGATGAGCGGCTTGTCGCCGATGACCGCGAGACAGAGCGGCTCGCCCGGCTTGAGCGCGACGCCATGCACCAGGATGCCGGGTTTGCCGAGCCGCGACACGATGCGGTGCGACAGATCGCCGGCGCCCTTCGAGGTGCCGCCACTGAGCACGACCATGTCACATGACTCAAGCGCTGTGCGCATGGCCAATTCGAGCGCGACCTCCTCGTCGGGGAAGGCGCCGAACGGCACCGGCTCGCCACCAGCTTCGGTGATCGCAGCGGCAAGGATCGCGCCGTTGCTGTCGTAAACCCCGGCTGGCGGCAACGGCCGGCCCGGTTCGACCAACTCGTCGCCGGTCGACAGCACGGCGACGCGCGGGCGGCGGACGACCTCAATCGCCGGCAAACCGCACGCCGCGAGCATGCCGATTTCGCGCGAACCAAGCCGCGTGGTCCGGCGCAACAACGTTTCGCCACGCGCGATATCCGAGCCGGCATAGGAGATGAATTGTCCGCTCGCCGCCGCGCGGCGAAGCTCGATCGCCGGCGCGGCATCGTCCTCGATCAGCTCGGTATGCTCGATCATCACCACGGCGTCGGCGCCGCGCGGAATGACGCCGCCGGTTGCGATCGCGGTCGCGGTGCCGCGCGTGACCTCGACCGCAGGCTGAACGCCGCAGGCGATCACTTCGGCATTGAGCGCCAAACGTTTCGGCGCCCCATCGCTGGCGCCGGTCGTGTCGGCGGCGCGCAGCGCAAAGCCATCGACATTGGCGCGGTCGAACGGCGGCGCATCGACCGGTGCAACGACATCGGCCGCGAGCACCCGCGACAGCGCCGCAGCGAGCGGCAGGCTTTCGCCGCCAAGCGGCGAGCGATCGATGCACGCTTCAAAGCGCCGGCGCGCTTCCGCGGCGGAAACCACGTCGAGGAATTGCTCCTGCCGCGCGGCGCGCTTTACCGCGTCGAGGATCGCCGAGGCGCGTTTAATGGATTTCGGATTTACGGCCATGATCTCACGGCAACCGGCGTCTCGGCTGCAAAACCTTCGCTGTCGGCCGGAATGACAATCCAGCCGTCGCTGCGGGAGAGCGATTCAAATGACAAATAGCCGGATGCGAGCGGCTCCGCCATGCCGCTTGCGCAACTCATTGGTACCAATTCGGTCAGCCCAATCGCCGAGGTGACTTTACGCTTGAGCGGCATCATGGCCGGCACATCGTCGACACTGCCGCCGGCTAGCTTGGCTACAAGATGACGCCCGATCAAAAGCCATATCGCCAACGCGGCATCGAGGCGTCCGGGCACAAGAAGTACCGGCCGCGCGCCGACGAACCCGAATGCCGCGGTGTCGCCCGGCGACACGGCGATGCCATGCGCCTCGACGCGTCCGAGCCGCGCCAGCGTCTGCACCGCCGCATCGTGCCGGCCGCTGCCGGTGCCGCCGATGGCTATCAGCGCGGCGATCTGCTCGTCGCTGAGCGCGGACTCGATCCCGATCGACCTCCCAGTAACCAAGCCGCCAGCTTCGCCAGCGACACGAATTAGCGTTGCGAGCCCCGCATCGATCGCCGGCGAGATCGCCTCCCCGCCGCGGACAATAGCGATCCGCGGCAAGCGGATGGTCACGTCCTTAATGCCCGCCGCCCTCATGACCACAATATCGATCGCGCGCGCACACTCACCGGAGCGACGCAACGGCGCGCGCGGCGTGGCATCGCTGCCGGCCGGCAACACCCCCTCGCCTGCCGTAACAGCAGCGACGGCTTCGGCGCGATGGCCGCGCATCGTAACGGCATCAAGCGGCAGCACCGCATCGGCGTCGCTCGGCAGCGGCTCACCGACGTCAATACGGCGCACTGTCAACGGCAATGGCACCGGCGCATAAGGACTGGCATCGGCAACTGTGGCGGCATCCACCGCAAAGCCGTCGCGCAGCGCGATCGGATGCGGCGGGCACTGCGACGCCACGACATCCTCGGCCAGCATGAAGCCGCGCACCTCAGCGGCCGGTGATTTTTGCGGCGCCACCGCGCCAACGCGCGACTCGATAAGCGCAAGAATCGCACTCAATGGCGTCAGCCGCGCTATGCGCTGAGGCGACGTGATATTGGATGGTGGCATCGGACTTATATTGTCATGCCCCGCGAAGGCGGGGCATCCAGTAAACACCGAAAGCACAGTATATAACTCACGCCTTGTGGTTACTGGATCGTCCGCCGGAGCTTGTCATCGGGCCGGCCACTTCGGGCCGGACCCGTTGGCGGACGATGACAGGAAAAAATGGCCGAAAAAACCCTGAATCTGCGCGGCCTCAAATGCCCACTGCCGGCGTTGCGCACCCGCAAGGCGCTGGGCCTCATGGCATCCGGCGATATCCTCATTGTCGAATGCACCGACCCCCTCGCCGGCGTCGATATCCCCAACTTGCTCAACCAGACCGGCGACGCGCTCGAAGCAACACGCAAGGAAAAGAAGCTGATAACGTTCCGGATCCGCAAGCGCTGATCCGCGAGCGCGTCAGCACTCACTCGGCGGCGACCCGTTGCGCCCCGACGCCTTTGGCCTTCACCACCACCTTGATCGCATCGTCGACGCGGTCCTTGGCGTAGCGGATCGCGGTCGGCAGATCATCGAGCGGGAATGTGTGGGTGTGGATTTTTGTCGCGTCGAAGCGTTTTTGCGACATGAAAGCTTCGGCGCGGTGGGTCGCGCTCTTGCCCTCGCCGCGGATGCCAAAGAGATAAATGTTGTTGCGCACGATGTGGGCGACATCGACCGGCGTCTCCTGGTGCGGAAACGCCGCGAGGCAGACCTTGCCGCCGCGATTGACCATGCGGATGGCCTCGTTCACCGCATTCGGCGCGCCGGAACATTCAACGACATAATCGACGCCCTTGCCGCCATTGAGGCGGCGCACGGCTTCGACGGCGTCTTCATTGCGCACGTTGACGACATGATCGGCGCCAAGCTCTTTGCCGATCTTGAGCCGGTTGTCGCGCGTGCCGGTAAGGATCACCGGCGAGCCACCCAACGCCTTTGCCACCGCGACGCCGAGCAGGCCGATCGGGCCCGGTCCGGTGACGACGACGCTCTCGCCCGCGACCAGGCCGCCGAGCTCGGTGAGCCCGTACATCGCGGTGCCGGCGGTCACGACCAGCGTCGCTTCCTCGTCCGACATCGCGTCGGGGATGGCGACCAGCGTGTTGATGTTGTTGACCTGATACTCGCAGAAACCGCCGTCGGTGGTGAAGCCGTTGGCGCGGTGGCCTTTGTCAACGTCGCCGTAATTGAGGCCATAGTTATGGCACGAAGTGTACATGCCTTCGCGGCAGCGCTTGCACTGGCCGCAGCCGGCGTGGATTTCCACCGTGATGCGCTGGCCGATTTTGTATTCATCGACGCCGGGGCCGAGGGCAACAACGGTGCCCATATATTCGTGGCCGGGGGTGAAATTCTTGTTGAACGGCATGCCGCCCTGGATCGAGGCCGGCGGACCGTGATCGATGATTTCGAGGTCGGTGGCGCAGATCGCGACCGCGTCGATGCGCACCAAAACTTCGGCGCGCTTGGGCACCGGAACCGGCTTGCGGGTGAGTTTCAGTTCGCCCGGATTGCCCAGCACCCAGGCTTTCATGGTGTCCGGAATGGGAATATCCAGGCTCGTTTTCACGCCGGGTCCTGAATACATGGTGATTTCCTCTCGACTAAATCCTTGCTGCTTCTGCGGCGCTTATAATGAATTTCGGCGCGGGGCGAAACAGGCGGTTCGACGGCTCACACCGCCACAGACGTCGCATCGTAGGTGAACAGCCAGTCGTAGCGCTCCCTGATGCGATCTTCCCGCCATTCGTGCGCGACATGGGCCTGCGCCGCTTCGGCATCGACCATGGCGCGGTTGTGGAAGCGCGGGATCATGGCGGCTGACCCGGCCACGACCTTGTTGGCGCGTTCCCGGCGCGCGGCCTCGTAGCGCTCAAGCGCGGTCTCGGGATCGTCCGGATATTTTTCGACGGCGCGCGCCAGCACCAGACCATCTTCAAGCGCCATGTTTGCGCCCTGCGCCAACAGCGGCACCATGGGATGACAAGCGTCGCCGAGCAGCGTGACGCGGCCCTTGCTCCACTGTTCCATCGCCGGGCGCAGCGCCAGGCCCCATTTGTACGGTACGTCGATATTGCGAATCATGGCGTGCACGTCGTCATGCCAGCCGCGAAAATCGTTCAACACCTCTTCTGTGGTGCCGCGCACGTTCCAGCCTTCGACCGCCCAATCGCGCTCGCCCATGCCGACGAAGTTGAGGAGCTTTCCGGCGCGCAGCGGATAGTGCACGACGTGGCCGCCGGGCCCGATCCAATTGGTGCCGATCGTCCGCGAGATCGAGGCCGGCACGCGCTCGATGGGAATGACGCCGCGCCAGGCAATGATGCCGCAGAACTCAGGTCTGGCCGCACCGAACAGGTTTTCGCGCACCACCGAATGCACGCCGTCGGCGCCGACGACGAGTTTTGCCCGGACCGGCGCGCCCGTCTCAAAGCGAAGTTCGACAGCGCCAGTGGTTTGCGAAATGCCGACGCATTTACGGTTGAGATGGATAGCGCCGGGCTTGGCCTGCAACAGCGCCCGCGCGATCACGCCATGCAGATCGCCGCGATGGATGGTGATGTAGGGATAGCCGTAGCGCTCGACCGATTCCATGCCGAGGTCGAACAGCTTCCAGCTCTGCCCGGTATTCCACAGCCGGATCGCCTTGCCGGCCGGCAGCACCTGCACCTTTTCCAGCGCCTCCTTGAGCTCGAGCGCGTGCAGCACGCGCGTGCCATTGGCGCTGATTTGCACGCCGGCGCCGAGCTCGCGCAGTTCGGGCGCCTGCTCGTAGACATCGACATCGATGCCGCGGCGCGTAAGTGCAAGCGCCGCCGCCAGCCCGCCGATGCCGCCGCCGACGATCGCGACGTTGTCCATCTGCGAATCTCTACAAATCGAAGAACGAGATGATCTCGCCGATCAGCTCGCGCTTTTTTGCCAGCTTCTCGGCGGGCTGATAGTGGCCGAGCGAACGGCCTGCGATATCGATCTCGCCTTGCTCGCCGACGACGATATAAAGCGGCTCCTCGTAGTGGCCCGATTGCGGCTTGTGCAAGATCAGCTTGTTGTCGGCGAGATGCGCTTCGATGCCGCGGTTTTTGAGCGTCTGCGACGGCTTGATGTCCTGCTCGAAGAACTCCGTCAAAAACTCAGCCGCGAGTTTTTGGCGTTCCCGCCGCTCGAAATCCTGCAGCGCGCGCCTGCCCGCGAGCTCGTCAAAGACTTTGTCGAGTTCCGACATGCGCGTCCTGTCAACGTCCTTCCTTCGTCATGGCCGGGCTTGTCCCGGCCATGACGCTTATGAAGGCACTGTGCCCACTCAAGCGAGATGCCCGGCACAAGGCCGGGCATGACGGCGAATGTTCTACAAGATAAAGCTCACCGAGCCGAGCAGCCCGAGTTCCTCCGCATCGAGAATGGCGCGCCGCTCGGCGATTTTCAGCCGGCCGCCCTGCCGCCTGAGCTTGTAACGGTAGTGGCCGACAAAAACGCGCGGCAAATCGTTGTGGCGGTAGCGATGAATGATGAAATTCGCCGCAGCGGAAATAATGTCGCCGTCGACGCCGGTGATACGCACATTGCCGATCAGGCGGCGCGTGCGCGACAGCGGAAATTCGGCGTGGCAGTTCGGATCCTTCAGCCGGATCACGCGCTCGCGCAGCCGCACGATGTCGTCGGCGATGGTGAAGAGCGTGTAGCGGGCGTCAGCATCCGGCTTGTCGTTCGGCGGCACGTAATAGGCCGCATCGTCGGTCAGCAACTCGAGCCACTCGTCGAGCCGCCAGGAATCAAGCAGGTCGGCCTCGTGATAGAACAAATCCTCGACCTCGGCGCGCGAAACGGTCGATGCAAGAATCTCATTCATGCGCGCGTCTCCATCAGCTCGTTCCACTTGCGCCAGAACACGCGCAGATGGCCCTCATCGGTGGCAAGCTGCTGAGCGCCGGCCTTGGCCATGCCGCGCGACAGGTCGGACCACGGCACCTCGCGCCACGCAGCGAAGCCGAGCTGCGCCGCTTCGAGAGCTGCGACGTCGTCCGGCGTAGCGAAGCCGCCGGGCCCGTAGAAGGTGAGGAACGCGTGCAGCCGGCGCGCGCGCTGCGCCTCGGTCTCCTCGACCGGGCCGAGCGCCCATGCGGTGACGTGCATGCGGTCGGGCGCCACCGGATAGAAATGCCGCACCGTGACCGAGGAGCCGTCGTTGATTACGAGGTTCGGAAAAATCGCGAGATTCCGGTTGGTGTCGGCGACGCGGGCGGCGCGCGCCGGGCCGAGCCGGGCCACCAGCTCGTTGCGCAGCGCCTCGATGTCGGCCTTGGCGTCCTCGCCATAGACCGAAATCCACTTCGCCACCGGCCGGCCGCGATAGTTCGGATTATCGGTCGTCAGATGGCCGTTGCCGAGATCGCGGCCGAAACCGCGCGTCGGCAAGAGGTCGCCCTTCGGCGGCGTGACGTTGACGCCCGAATTGCGCATGTAGTTTAGCCACGTCGAGTGGGTCGAGATCAGGTGATAGTCGTCGACACTATTCTCGACCAGAAGCTTCCAGTTCGCCCTTATGTCGTATTCCTGGGTCCCGGAAATGATCTGCATTTTTCCCGACGGCGACTGGTCGATGACAATATCGATGTAGTCCTTCGCCTTGCCGAGATAGGTGTCGAGATCGATCGCGTCGCGATCAAAGTTGGCAAAATAGAAATCGCGGTACGCTTCGAGCCGCGGCACCGCGACCAGACCCATTTCGCTTTTGTCGAACGAGGCGCCGTAGGCGTCGTCGCCGGGCACGGATTTGAGCCGGCCGTCGGGATGGTAGGTCCAACCATGATACATGCAGTAGAACTGCCGGGCATTGCCCTCGCGCTCGCGGCAAACCAGCGCGCCGCGGTGGCGGCAGCAATTGATCAGCGCGTGCACCGCACCTTCGCGGTCGCGGCAGAAGATGATCGGCCGGCCGGCAATCGGCCGGGTCTTGAAGTCACCGGGATTTTTGATCTCGGAACCGTGCCCGACATAAATCCAGCAGCGGTCGAAGATGGCGCGCTTTTCCCGCTCGAAAACATCATCCGAGACGAAAACCTCGCGATTGACGAAAAACGTCTGCGCTTGCGGGTTCTCGACGATGAAATCGTGACCTGAGGGCTGGTAGTTCATGGCTGGCCGCTCCTTGGCGGCAATTTATATAGAGAATTTGGACCGGCGGCCAATACGCCGTCACGCTGCAACCTGATGCTTCAACGCGATCTCGCGGCGCTCGCGCGCGGACTGTTGAATCGCCAGCATCACTTCCACATTAGCCCTAGCCCAGCGGCCGTTTTGCATCGGAGACTGCCCGGTGCGGATCGCGGCGATCATGTCGTCGAGCACTTCGCTGCGGCCTGGCATCGCGGCGCTCTTGGGCAGCGCGACCTCGCGCTTGCCGCTTGCGTCGTAGACAAACAGGCCGTCGGCCGAGGCGCGCATTTCACCGCCCGCGCAGGTCACGATCATCAGGCCGAAATGCGGCTGATGGCTTCCCCCACTCTTCCCTCCCCCGCTTGCGGGGGAGGGAAGAGTGGGGGTTTCCGCGCCATAGGAATAACGCTCCATGCGCAACCGCGTTTCGTCGGATTTTTGCGCGGCCAGCGCCCGGCGTGCCGCGCCATGCTGGCCGGGCGGTTTTTGCGCGCCGCGCTCACCAACCCAAAAGTGCAATTCGTCGCTGTCGAAGAAGTCGTAGCCGCCATAGACCAGCGAGGCCGCAGCGCCGTCCTCGAATTCGAGAAATGCGACCGCGCTGCCTTCGGTGGGCCGCACCGGATCGAGCTTCGTGACCTGAGCACGAACGCTGCGCAGGCGCCCTCCTCCGATCGTCCGCACCATGTCGATCTGGTGCGGCACCTGATTGAACAGGATGCCGCCGCCCAGCGCGGTATCGAGTTCCTCCGGCCGGCGCGGGCGATAGAGGAAATTCGTGTAATTCCACGCCGCGATCATGCCGAGTGCGCCCAGCTCGCCGCTCGCCACGATGCGCCGCATCTGCCGCACCACCGGATCGAAGGCGTGGGTGTGGCCGACGATAAGATGCACTTTCGCCCGTTCGGCCGCCGCGATGATGGCGTCGCACTCGGCGAGCGTCAGCGCCATGGGCTTTTCGAGGATAATGTGCTTGCCGGAGCGAGCGGCAAGTGCGGCATGATCGGCATGAAATTGGTGCGGCGTGGCGATGTAAATAATGTCGACAGCGGGATCGCCGCAGAGCTCGCCGATGTCGGCGTAAGATCGCGCATTGAAGTCGCGTGCAAACGCCGCGCGCGGAGCATCATGCGGATCGGCAGCGGCACAAAGTTTTACGCCGGGATGAGCGGCCGCAGCGCGGACCATCACCGCGCCCGCCATGCCGAGACCTGCAATACCGAGGCGCAAACTGCCTTGGCCGACTTGCGCGCCGGCCGCGCTCATCAAGCCGGCTCGCCTGCGGCATCGCGGTCGAGATCGACGAACACGTCGTCGCCTTGCAGCACCACCTTGTAGGTGCGCAGCGCGAACGAGCACGGCGGCGCCTTCACGGCGCCGGTCTTCACATCGAACGCGCCAAAATGCAGGCTACACTCGATCACGCCGTCTTCGAGCATGCCGTCAGCGAGGCTCGCCGCGGCGTGGGTGCATTCGTCGTCCGTGACATAATACTCACCGCCGAGGTTGTAGACGGCGAGCTTCTTGTCGCCGACCTCGTACGCCTTCACCGTTTCCGGCGCGATGTCGGATTGCGCGCAAACACGGACGACATTATCCGCCATGGACCCTTCCCCTTTACGATCGCAGGGCCGCTGCGGCCCTTTTCCATGCTGCGACACAAGACCGCGCGGCGCGGCAGGTCAAGTCTGCCGGTTATACCGAAAGGCCCGAATTCATTTCAATTCTCGGCCCGCCCGGCGAGTTGAGATCGGGCGCATTGCCCGTCACAATGCGGCTTCGGCTTAAGGGCGAAAAGCGACGAATGAGCCAAAGCGCCACCAATCTGCGTGCCCTCGGCGAGCCAGCCAAAGGCGCGGACCGCCGCGCGCAGCCGGTGCGGCCAGCGATTCGAATCGCCGATCTGCAAAAGACGTTCGGCAAGCTCGTCGCCATCGACCGCGTCTCGATCGACATCGAGCCCGGCGAGTTCTTCGTGATCGTCGGTCCGTCGGGCTGCGGCAAGACCACGCTGTTGCGCATCCTGGCCGGCCTGGAAACGGCGACCGCCGGCAGCATCGAGATCGACACGCCGGCAGGCTCAGACCGGCCGGCGAATTCCATGGTGTTCCAGGGCGAATCGATCTTTCCGTGGATGACGGTGTGGAACAATGCCGCCTACGGCTTGCGGATGCGCGACGCGCCGGCGGCCGTCATCAAGGAACGGGTCGGACATTATCTCGACGCCACCGGGCTGACGCGCTTTGCCGGCTATTATCCGCACCAGCTCTCCGGCGGCATGAAGCAGCGCGTCTCGATCGCACGCGCCTTCGCCAACGACCCGGAAATCCTGCTGATGGACGAGCCGTTCTCGGCGCTCGACGCGCAGAACAAGGTGTTGTTGCAGGAGGAACTGTTGCGCATCTGGGGCGAGCAGACGAAGACCGTCGTGTTCATCACCCACTCGGTCGACGAAGCGGTGTTTCTCGGCGACCGCATCTTGGTGATGACGGCGCAGCCGGGGCGCGTCAAAAGCCTCGTGCCCGTGCCGCTGCCACGGCCGCGCAATATCATCGAGCTGCAAAAAGCGCCGGAATTCGGCGAGCTTGTTCACTCCATCTGGTCGGGGTTGCGCGACGAAGTGCAGCGCGCCCGCGAACAGGAAAATACCGAAGTCGCGCACGACACCAAGGAAAAAACGCCATGACGATCCAGACCATCGCCGGCAATCCGGACCAAAGCTTCACCGTCTCCATGCGCACGCGCGAACGCATCTTGGGTATAGCCTCGCCGATCGTGCTGCTGGTGGTCTGGGAAGCAGCAGCCCGGCTGCACTTCATCGACACCCGGTTCTTTCCGGCGCCGTCGAGCGTCATCGCGGTGATGATCGACATGCTGCGCTCGGGCGAGCTCATCACCAACACCCTGGTCAGCCTGCGCCGGCTCGCGCTCGGCACATTGATCGGCGGCGTGCCGGCGCTCGTGCTCGGCATCGCCATGGGCTTGAACCGCTGGGTCCGCGCCGCGTTCGAACCGATCGTGTCGGCGACCTATCCGATCCCCAAGAGCGCGATCCTGCCGCTGGCGCTCTTGATCTTCGGCCTTGGCGAAGGCTCGAAGATCTTCATGGTGGCGATTGGCGTGTTTTTCCCGGTGGTCATCAACTCGACGACCGGCGTGCTCGAAATCAGCCGCATCTATCTCGATGTTGGCCGCAATTACAAAGCCAGCCGCTGGAACACGTTCTGGACCATCGCGCTGCCGGGCGCGCTGCCGGTGATCATGACGGGGTTCAAGCTCGGCATCGGCATCGGCCTCATCCTGATCGCCATCGCCGAAATGATCGGCGCCAAAAGCGGCCTCGGCTACATGATCTGGACCGCCTGGGAGACATTTTCGGTCGAGCAGATGTATGTCGGCCTGTTCACCATCGCCATTATCGGCTTCGTGCTGACCTTCGCGCTCAACGAGCTCGAGCGCGTGATCATCCCGTGGAAGCGCGATTGACGGGACTGTCATCATCCGCGAAAGCGGATGATCCAGTACTCTCGGACAAATCGGTCATTGCGCTACTGAGCGAGAACAAAGAGCACGGCGATTACTGGATGCTCCGCCTTTGCGGAGCATGACAACAGGGTGGAACAGCAATGCAAGTCCTGATCGTCGGCGCTGGCGTTATCGGACTCGCGGTGGCGCGGCAGGCGGCGCTCGCCGGCCACGACGTCACCGTTGCCGAAATGACCGGCGGCATCGCCAACGGGGTGTCCTCGCGCAACAGCGAAGTGATCCACGGCGGCCTGTACTATCCAACCAAGTCGCTGCGCGCGCAGCACTGCGTGCGCGGCCGGCGGCGGCTCTACGAATTTTGCGCTTCGCATAACGTCGGCCATCGCAAATGCGGCAAGCTCGTTGTCGCCACCAACGAGGCGGAGCTCGCCAAGGTCGAGACGATCCTGGCGCAAGGCCAAACCAACGGCGTCGAAGGACTAGAAATCATCGGCGGCAACGCCGCGCGCGCGATGGAGCAAGAGCTGTCCTGCATCGGCGCGCTGTGGTCGCCGGAAACCGGCATTATCGACAGCCACGGCTTCATGCTGGCGCTGTGGGGCGAGCTGGAAGATCGCGGCGGCATGATCGCGTTCGAGACTTCAGTCGAGCGCATGACTTTCAAGTCGCCGCACTGGCACGTGCAATTTGCCGGCCGCGACGCTGGCGTTTTGCAATTCGACGCCGTGGTGAACGCGGCGGGCCTCGGCGCGCAGACGCTGGCGCGCCGCATCGACGGCTATCCGGCCGGGACAGTGCCGCGGCTGGTGCTGGCCAAGGGCAATTATTTCGGCTTCGCCGGGCGCCCGGTGTTCTCGCGGCTGATCTATCCGACGCCGGTCGACGGCGGGCTCGGCGTCCATGTCACGCTCGATCTCGGCGGCCGCATGCGCTTCGGCCCCGACGTCGAGTGGATTGCCGAAGAAAGCTACACCGTCGACGCGCGCCGCGCCGACAGCTTCTACGACCGCATCCGCACCTATTGGCCGGGACTGCCGAATGATTCGCTGGTGCCGGATTATTGCGGCATCAGGCCCAAGC
>Ga0102924_1001631_pt1 | contig 25552 bp, 19 predicted proteins | sample PaiPotPPM11metaG_FD_80116 | JGI IMG/M metagenome (GOLD analysis project Ga0102924, IMG submission 80116) | Iron sulfur acid spring bacterial and archeal communities from Banff, Canada, to study Microbial Dark Matter (Phase II) - Paint Pots PPM... ... | reverse complement strand
GGCAATCCCGGCCATTACCTGCGCGAGCAGCTCAGCCTCGCTCCCGACACCGCGGTGTACGGGCTCGGCGAGCGGTTCGGGCCGCTGGTCAAGAACGGCCAGACCGTCGACATCTGGAACGCCGACGGCGGGACCGGCAGCGAGCAGGCGTACAAGAACGTCCCGTTCTGCCTGACCAGCTCCGGCTACGGCGTGTTCGTCAACGACCCCGGCCGGGTGTCGTTCGAGGTCGGCTCGGAGTCGGTCTCCCGGCTCCAGTTCAGCGTCCCTGGGCAGTCGCTCGAGTACCTGGTCATCTACGGTCCCGAGCCGAAGGACATCCTGCGCAACTACACGGCGCTGACCGGGCGGCCGCCCGCGGTTCCCGCCTGGTCCTTCGGCCTGTGGCTGTCCACGTCCTTCACCACGTCCTACGACGAGGCCACGGTCACCGGCTTCATCGAGGGCATGGCCGAACGCGGGCTGCCGCTCTCCGTCTTCCACTTCGACACGTTCTGGATGCGCGAGTTCCACTGGTGCGACTTCGAGTGGGACCCGCGGACCTTCCCCGACCCGGCGGGCATGCTCGCCCGGCTCAAGGCGCGCGGCCTGCGGATCTGCGTCTGGATCAACCCGTACATCGCACAGCAGTCGGCGCTGTTCGACGAGGGCAAGGCGCAGGGCTACCTGCTGCGGCGGCGCTCTGGCGACGTATGGCAGACCGACCAGTGGCAGCCGGGGATGGCCGTGGTCGACTTCACCAACCCGGCCGCGCGCGACTGGTACGCGGCCAAGCTCGACGCGCTGCTCGCGATGGGCGTCGACTGCTTCAAGTCGGACTTCGGCGAGCGCATCCCGGTCGACGACGTCGAGTACTTCGACGGCTCCGATCCCGAACGGATGCATAACTACTACACCTACCTGTACAACCAAACCGTCTTCGAACTGCTGCGCAAGCGCCGCGGTGACGGTGAGGCCGTGCTGTTCGGCCGCTCGGCCACCGCGGGATCGCAGCGGTTCCCCGTGCACTGGGGCGGCGACTGCGACGCGACGTTCGCGGCCATGGCGCAGATGCTGCGCGGCGGCCTGTCGCTTGGCCTGTCCGGGTTCGGTTACTGGAGCCACGACATCGGCGGCTTCGAGGGAACCCCGGACGCGGCCGTGTACAAGCGCTGGATCCCGTTCGGGTTGCTGTCCTCGCACAGCCGCCTGCACGGCAGCGGTTCCTACCGGGTCCCGTGGCTGTTCGACGAGGAAGCGGTGGACGTGCTGCGGACGTTCACCAGGCTCAAGATGCGGCTGATGCCGTACCTGCTCGGCGCCGCCGCCCAGGTGACCGACGAAGGTACCCCGATGATGCGGGCGATGGCGCTCGCGTTCCCCCGCGACCCCGGCTGCACGTACCTGGACCGCCAGTACATGCTCGGCGACGACCTGCTGGTGGCGCCGGTCCTGTCGGCCGACGGGGAGGTCACGTACTACGTGCCGGAAGGCCGGTGGACGAACTTCCTGACCGGAGAGCAGGTCACCGGCCCGCGCTGGGTCACCGAGCGGCACGGCTTCCTCAGCGTGCCGCTCTACGCGCGGCCGGGGTCGGTCATCCCGGTGGGCGCGGTGGACCACCGGCCGGACTACGACTACGCGGACGGGGTGACGCTCCGGCTTTACGAGATCCCCGACGGCGCCCGCGTGACGACGGTCCTGTCGCCTGGCGACCAGGAGTTCGTCACCACCAGGGCGGGCGACGTGATCAGGGTCGAGGCCACCGCCGGCCAGGACGGCTGGCAGGCCTGGCACGCCGGGCGGACCGTCCGCGCCCGGTCGGGCGCGGCCGAGTTCACGGTGTTACCTGGACCCCGTGTTACCTCGACCCGGGGCGTTTTAACTGCGCGTAACCCCTGTTCCTGGGAAACCGGGGGACTTATCGTCGATCTATGGCCGATGGCGTCTATGTAAAGGTCCCCAAAGACCTGGCTGACTGTCTCGTCGACGACGGTTTCCGTTCGGCCGGAATCGAACGCGGCATCGATTCTGTACTGGCCGACGGCGCGAATCTTGTGACCGTGCTGGTGGGCAGTCACGAGATTTCGCGGTTCGTCGGCCAGCTATGGGCGGCCATACGCCGCCGCAGGAATTCTCCGGCTCCCGGACTAAAAGTAATTGCCGCTGGTCACAGCAATCGAAGGCCAGGGAACGTTGTTGCGGCGTTTGCAGCCAATTACCGGGAACTCCGCGCAGCAGGAAGTCCCCGTGGTGCAAATAGGCCCGTGGTGCAAATGGGATGGCGACGGGGATACAAGCCCGTCCTGGTGCGCCCGGGCGATCATTAGGGAGGAACCGTGATGGGGGGCTCTGAGTCGGATGAGCTCGCTGGCCTGGCCGAAGTCGCCGGCCGGCTCGGCAAGCTAGAAGGACAGCTGGCCGAGTTCCACCGGCGTTCCGCGCACCGGGAATCGGTCATCGACCGGCTGCACGAGGAAAACCAGCGGCTCCGCTCCGGCATGGAGCGAATCATCCTCGAGCCGGTGATCACCGACCTGATCCGGCTGCATGACCAGCTCAGCCGCGAGGTGCGCCGCCTCGACGCGGCAGGCGAGGACGCGCTGCTCCTGCGGTCCTTCGCCGACGAAATCGAGCAGATCCTCGACCGGAGCGGCATCGAGCTGTTTTCGGCCTCGCCCGGTGATCCCTTCGAGCGCGGCAGGCACCGGCCGCTGACGGTCGTGGCCTGTGACGACGACGCCAGGCACAACACGGTGGCCGAGGTCGTTGCCGCCGGGTTCAGCGAACGCGAGACGGGGCGGGTCAGGCGCCCCGTCCAGGTGCGCGTCTTCCAGCACGTCCACGAATCGCTGTGAGGTGACATGGCTACCTACGGAATTGACCTTGGCACCACCAACTCCTGTATCGCGTACGTCGATGACTCCGGGCGCCCGGTCATCTTGAAGAGCGCGGTTGGCGAGGACACGACGCCGTCGGTGGTCTACTTCGAGTCGCCGGAGAACGTGGTGGTTGGCCGGCAGGCCAAGGACTCGGCGCTGCTCGCGCCGGAACTGGTAGTCGAGCTCGTCAAGCGGCAGATGGGCGAGGACGTCCACTACACGTTTCACGGGCAGCAGCACACCCCCGAGTCGGTCTCGGCGCTGATCTTGCGCGAGCTCGCCCGGTCCGCCGCGGAACAGGCCGGCGAGGAGGTGCACGATGTGGTCATCACCGTGCCCGCCTACTTCGGGCTGCTGGAACGGGAGGCCACCAAGAAGGCCGGCCAGATCGCGGGGCTGAACGTCCTTTCGGTCCTGGCCGAGCCGGTCGCCGCCGCGCTGGCCTACCAGGCGCTGGACGAGGACAAGGGAGTGCGGCACCTGCTCGTCTACGACCTGGGCGGCGGCACCTTCGACACCACGGTCATCAAGATCGACGGCGACGATGTCAACGTCGTGTGCACCGACGGGAACGCGCGACTCGGCGGCGCCGACTGGGACAGCAAGATCATTGACTTCCTGCTGAGCGGCTTCGCCAGCCAGTACCCGGACCTCGACCCGCGCGGCGACGAGCAGTTCATGCAGGACCTCGCCACCGCCGCCGAACAACTCAAGAAGGCGCTCAGCGCCACGCTGACCCGTAAGCAGACGGTCCGCTTCGGCGGGTCGGTCGCCCAGCTTGAACTGACCCGCGAGCACCTCGAGGAGCTCACCTCTGAGCTGTTCGAGCGCACTATGGAGATCACCGGCCGGACGATCGACACGGCGCGGGAGAAGGGCATCGGCCATTTCGACGACGTCCTGCTCGTCGGCGGCATGACGATCATGCCGGTCATCGCCAGGACGCTGAAGGAGCGGTTCGGGCTCGACGCGCGGCAGCAGGACCCGAACCTAGCCGTCGCCAAGGGCGCCGCCATCTTCGCCCTCATCCAGGGGATCAAGGAAAGCATGCCTGACGGCGGCGACGCGGCGCAGGTCGAAGCGGTCGCCGCCCGGCTCGGCAAGGACCCGGAGGAGATCAGCAGGATCTACCGCAAGAAGGTTGCCACGGTAGTTCCGCGCGCCTTCGGCATCAAGGTCGTCGACCCGGACGACCCGGTGTTCAAGACCGACCCCGGGGCAGCGCGCGAGTACATCGAGCACCTCCTCCCGGCCAACACGCAGCTTCCCGCCGACACCGCGCCCGAGACGTTCATGACGGTCGCCGCGAACCAGCGCCAGGTCCTGCTCGAAGTCTGGGAGCAGGCCGGCGCGGTCGCGTCGGAGGAACTCGGGCACAACACCTTCGTCGGCCAGGGGATGCTCACCGATCTCCCGCCCCGCCCGGCGGGCACGCCGTTCCAGGTCGTGTTCCACATGACCGACACCGGGCTGCTCCAGGTGCACGCACGGGAGCCGCGCTCCGGGAGCGAAGTCCGCTTCGAGATCCAGATCGGCAGGCTCGACGAAGACCAGGTACGCGCGGCGGCGTCCCAGTCCACCAGCTACGACGTGAGCGGATAGGTGTCCTTCGACCGCGAGCGCTACCGCCTGGAGGTGCTCGAGCCCGCCCGGCAGTCGGGCGACGTGCCGACGCCTGACTTGTACGCACGGTACGGGCTCCCGGCGGGTCACTCCTCACCTGGCGCGTTCACCAGCCAGGTCGCCGAGGTGCTCGCCTACTGGCGCGAGCTGGACCGCCCGGGACGACGCTACCAGCAGCTCGTGCGCGCGCTGCTGACCGCCCACGCGGAACTCGAGCGAGACGGGCCGCTCACCCTGGAGAAGTTCGCATCGCACCACGAGCAGGCTCGCCGGGAGCAGGCGCAACGGCTGGCGCGGATGGCGGAGACGGAGGCCCGCTCGGCCACGCACGCCGGGCCCGACACGGTCAAGCGCCTGTGCGAGGCATCCGGGGCCACCGAGGAGGAGGTGGTCGCGGCGCTTGGCCAGGCGGGCGTCCGCGTTGTCCGCGCGTTTCCGCAGCTGGCCGCCGAACCGCATCCGAAGCAGGCCGCGCTCGCCAAGAACGTCCGCCAGCTCGGCCTGCGGCTGTCCGCGGAAGTCCCCTTCCCCGACGCCGTGCGCGACGGCTTCCGCGTCATCGACGGGTTCCGGCTCACCGACGGCCGAAGGCTCGACGCGTCGGCACTGCGCGAGGCGAGCGACCGCACCGCTAAGCGGCCGCACGCCAACCCGGCCCGAGCGCCCACCGAGGACATCCTCGCCATTCTCGGCGCGGCCGCGCGCCGGCCGGGAGACCTTGACGAGCTCCTGCTGTCCGAGGTAGTCGAGCAGCTCCGGCCGCTGGCGCGCTCGGGATTCTCCCACCTGGCCATCGTGCAGGAGGCCCGTGCCATCGGCCTGCACGAGGACGACGCGGGCCTGCTCGCGGGTGCGCTGCGCGCGGGGGAAGCGCCGCGGCAACTCGAGGCCGTGCGGAGCCGGGCGGCCGAGGCGCTGGAGGCCGGCCAGCTGCGGGCCGCGCAGCGGCGGGCCCGGGAGATGCGCGCCGACGATCCGCTCGCGGCGCGCATCGCCGCGCAGGACGCCAGGGTCACCGCCCTCGCCAGGGAAGCGGACGAGGAACTGGCCGCGGGGCGGCGCGAGCTCGCGGCGGCCCGGCTCGCCGACGCGCTCGCGCTGGCGGTCGACGACTCCGGCCTGGCCGGCCGCCTGATCGCGCTGCCGCCGCGGCCGCCGCGCAACGTCACCGCCACCCCCGACGGAAGCCAGGTCGTGCTGGCATGGGAGTCAAGCCCCCTGCTCGCCGGCCGGCTTCGCTTCCTGGTGACGCGGGATCAGGGCCGCTGGCCCGCCGTCCCGACCGCGGGCACCCCGGTCGGCCCGCGGACAGCCCGGAACCAGGCGATCGACGAGGGAGCGCCGACCGGCGCCGAGCTGTGCTACAGCGTTTTCGCCGGCTACGACATCCTCGCCGACCGGATGGCGGATGCTTGGTCGTCGCCCGGCGTCACCAAGCCGGTGATGCTCACCGCGGAGGTCGCGAACGTCGGGCTCGCCGAGGAACCTACCTCGGTCACCGTGTCCTGGCAGCCGCCGCCCGGCGCGCGGGCCGTCATCGTCCGCCGCGGCGTGGGCACCGCGCCGCGCGGCGCCGGCGAAGGAACTCCGGTGAGCGCGTCGCTGACCGGCTTCACCGACACCGGGCTGCGGACCGGAACGGAGTACGCCTACCGGATCATGGCGTCGTACCCGGCGGGCGACGGCCACCGCCACCGCTCCCCCGGCGTTGTCGTCCTGGCCACGCCGGCCCCCGAGCCGGCGCCGGTCACCGACTTGACCGTCACCGCGCCGGGCAACGGGGTGTCCTCGGTCGTGGCCAGCTGGACGCCGCCGCCGCACGGTGAGGTGCGGCTGCTGCCGAGCGAGGCACCGCCACGGTGGCAGACGGGTCAGCGCGTCACCGCGCAGAGCGTCGCCAGCCTGCGCGAGCTGCACGGAGTGGTTCGGCGCGACAGCGACGGGCGCGCCCGCGTCGAGCTGACCCTTCCGCCCGGGCGTTACTACATCCTGCCGCTGACCGTGGCGGGTAACCGGGCGGTCACGGGGGCCGTCACGGTGACGGAACTGGTCGAGCCGGTCACGGACCTGGGCGCCGACCGGATGCACGACTGCGCGCGGCTCGCGTGGGAGTGGCCGCGGGGCGCTACCGACGCCGTGGTCCGCTGGGCGGGCGGTGAGTACCGCTGCTCTAAGCGGGTCTACGACGACGAGGGCGGTGTCACCGTCACGGTCGGCCCCGCGGAGACGCTCATCGAGGTCCGTGCCCGGTACCCGCACAGCGACGGCCCGCTCACCGCGCCTGCCGCCAGCGTTCTCGTGCCCGCGCGCGGCATCGCGGTGCGGTACCGCGTCCGCCGCGGCGGGATGCTCCGCCGGCAGCGGCGGACCGTTGAGTTCTTCGCGGAGAAGGAGACCCGCCTGCCCGCCATCCTGGTAGTGCAGAGCGGCGGCAGGCACGCGCCGGACGATCCCGCCGAGGGCGACCCGCTGCTGCGGATCGAGCCGCAGGCCGTGATCCCGCAGCGGCCGCTGCGGGTCACCGTCGACGTGCGGGCTGGCCCGGGCTGGCTCGCCTGCTTTCCTGAGGAGGCCACCACGGAGATCCTCCTTTTTCCGCCGCCCGCCGACGAGATGAGGCTCCCGTGAGACGGGGCGGCGGCGGCCGCCTGTACTGCCCGTACTGCTACGAGTCCTGCGTAGAGCAAGAGATCGAGTTCAGGTGCGCCGGCGGGCCCGGTCGCGGCTGCGCGTCCGAGGTGGACACGGTGCTCCGTGACCGAATCGGGTACGCGGGGGCGCTGCCGCCGGTGTTCACCGCCGACGGCCGCCAGAGCTCGGCGGCATGCCCGCGGTGCGGCACCGTGAGCACCGCGCGGGTCTGCTCGTCCTGCCACAGTAGGCTCCCCGTCCTGTTCGGGAAGGTGCCGAGCCGCTTGATCGCGCTGGTCGGCGCGAAGCAGTCCGGCAAGTCGGTATTCATGACGGTCCTGCTCCATGAGCTGATGCACGACCTCGGCACGCGGCTCGACGCGGCGATCAGCGGAGCCGACGACGAGACCCTGCACCGCTTTGCCAGCGACTACGAAAGACCGCTCTACCGCGAGTCGCTGCTGCTGCCCCCGACCGCAGCGGCCGGGCTGCGCAACCGGGTGCCGCTCGTGTTCCGGTTCACCACGGCTGGACGCCAGCCAGGCTGGAGCGCGTTGCGCGCCCGCGCCAACGGCGGCGTTCCGCGGCACACGCTGCTGTCGTTCTTCGATGCCGCCGGCGAGGACCTGCTATCGCAGCAGTCCGTCGAGCAGAATGTCCGCTACCTCACCGCGGCCGACGGCGTCATCCTCATCCTCGACCCGCTGCAGATGCCGGGAGCCCGCGGGCTGGCCGGCTCCGGCGCCCTGCTGCCGGCCCCGGCCACGACCGATGACCAGCCCGCCACGGTGCTCGCCAACATCACCGACCTCATGCTCGCCCAGGAAGGCAGGCGACCAGGCGAGCCAATCCGCAAGCCGCTCGCCATCGTGTTCTCGAAGATGGACTCGCTTGCCAGCGAACTCAGGCCGACCAGCCCGTTGCTGCGGCCACCGTCCCGTACACCGCACCTCCCTGAGCAGGACAGCCTGGCGGTGCATCACGAGATCCGGCAGCTACTCGAGCGGTGGGAGGGATCTCGGATCGACCAGATCGCCCGCCTGCACTACCGCACCTACCGCTATTTCGGCGTGTCCGCGCTCGGCGAGACACCCACCACGGACAACCACGTCTCCAGGCGCGGCATCCGGCCGCTCCGGATCGGCGATCCCTTCATGTGGACACTTGCGCAGTTCGGCGCCATCCCGGTGAAGAGGGATTGACATGGCATTTCAGCAGCTGTACTACACCTCCTGCGAGCACGGGCTCAGCGGGTACAGCGGGTTCCAGTTCAACGCCGTCACGCGGGGCACCTCCCCGGCCGTCATGCGCGAGGTCGAGGACCGCACCGTCTACGAGCCGCCGGGCTCGCTGCTGGCAAGCCCCGGCTTCGGGCCGCCGAGCGCTTACCCGGTCGCGTTCTGCTACGGGACGAGCGACGCCACGGGCGTCGTCATCACCGCTCAGGTCGTGTTCGCCGGCCGGGACTACTCCGGCCGGCCAGGTAACTACTTCGCGCACGCCATCGTGACCGCCACGCCGGCGGACTTCGGTCCGCTGTTCCCCGTCGAGCTATGGCGGGCCGAGCTTTGGCGGGACCGGCCGGCCGACGGCACGGAACTGCCCGAGTTGACCGGGCCGCTGCCGCGGGGCAGCGTCGACCGCGCCGGCACCCGGGCGTTCCTCGACGCCCGCGACGCTGCGGGCGTTCTCCCGCGGCTGGTCACCGCCGTCGGCAAGGCCATGGCGGGAGACCGGCCGGTCCTGCTGGCCAGCCGCGACACCAGCGACGGCATCTGGTGGATCGCCGCCGTCTCCTACCTGCTCGGCGAGCGCCTGGCCCGCCAGATGACGTTCACCACGTACACCCACCGGCCCGCGCACACCAGGTACCACCTGACGGGCGTGCTGCCTGAGTCCCTGCCGCCCGACGCGGGCAGGAACTTCCAGCTGTTCGACCTGACCACCGGGCAAACGCCAGACGACGGCGTGCATCCGCTCGCCGCCATTCTCAGCGACGCCGGCGTCGCCGCCGCTCCCGAGCTGTGGCGGCAGGCGGCGGCATTCGAGCCGGGTGCCGGGGCAGGCTTCGACGACTGGCTCGCGCCCGTCACCGCGGCCGCGGGGCTACTCGGCCGGCGCCTGTCCCCGGGCGAGACCGACGAGATCGCCCGCTGGCTGCCAGCGGCGACGGGATCGATGCCACCGGAGGTCGCCGAAGTGGCACTCGGCATCCCGCTCGGCCAGCCAGACGGAGCGCTCTCGGACCGGCGGCTCGCGGAGTTGCACGCGGTCGCGCGCGCCCTGCCCGCGCCCGGCCTGGCGGTCCGGCTCGAGCTGACGCTGGCCGAACGGTCGCTCGCCCGCCTCGCCGACGGGCAATGGGCCCCCGCGGTACCGCTTTCCGACCAGGCCGCCGCCCAAGCGCGGGCCACGGTGATGCGGATCCTCACCGCGGCGACGCCGGCGTCCGCGCTGGCGGTGCTTGACTGGGCGGCCGCCTCTGGCCTGGCCCTCCCCGACACCGCACTCGAAGAGTACGGGCGAACGAGCCTCGATCCGCGGACTCAGGCGCCGGAGCTGGCGCGCCTGGTACGCCAGTCGCCCGCGGTTCGCCGCGGGCTGCTTGCCCGGCTGGCGAGCGAGCCGCCCGCGGTCGCCGAGACGTGGTTCGCGGGCCCCGCAGACCCCCCGTTCGAGCGGGACGACCTGACCGAGCACCCCTGGCTGACCGAACTGTGGCTTGTCCACGCCGCGACGCACGGCACCGTCGAGCCGCTGCGTGCCTTCGATGAGATCTGCGACATCCGTTCGGTGGCCGGAAGATCGCCACGGGTCGACGGCGAGCTGCTCGCCCACCTGTGGCCGCGGGGCTGCCCGCCGGAACAGCTCGCCGAGCTGCTGCAGGCGGTGACGACGCCGACGACCGACGTGCTCGCCTGGGTCACCGCGGAGATAGCCGCGATCGCCGCTCGCGGCGCGGGCGGCGGCCTGACGCGGCTGGCTCAGGCCCTCGACGGCCACCCGGTCGTGCCGCTGCTGCCGGAGGCGGAGCGGCGGGCCATCCAGGAGGCGGCCCACGTCGAACTGCTCCTCGGCAAGGCCCGCGCGGCGGTCAGCGACGGCGACCTGAGCGTGTTCGCGGGACTGTTCACCGCCTACGCGGCGGCCGACGCGGACAGCCGGAGGCTCCTGCGGAGGGACCTGTCGCCGCTGCTTGCCGTCGCGGACCCGCTCGGCGCCGCGCTGCGGGACTGCCCAGACGAGGCAGCGGCCGCTTTCTGCCGCGAGCTGGAGAACTGGCTAAGCCCGCTGCGGGCCGACACCGGACTCGCCCGGCGGGTATTCGCCGCTCTCGTCCACCCCGACGTGGTCCGACGCCCCGCCCTCGTCCAACTGCTGCGGGCGCCGCTCGAGCGGGTGCGGGGATGGCACCGCCGCGATCTCGCCGTTTTCGCCCGGGCCCTGCAGGACGACGGCCTCGGTCAGGCGTTCCAAGCCTGGCGCGGCGAACAGCCGACCGGGCTGGCGCGCAGGCTGTTCGGCGTTGAACGGCGGAGGGGGTGAAGCGCCGCCATGTGGTTTGTCGTCGCGGTGGTGTACGTGGTGTACGTGGTTGTGGCCGCGCCACTCGCGGCGATCGCCGCTTGCGCCGTTTACACCGCGCGGATTCCCTACACCTACCTGCGGGCCCTGGCCCGCGTGCTGGTGACAAGGCCCGCCCGGCTGCCCGAGTGGAAACGCCAGCCCGGTGTGCCGGAGAACGCGGACCCGGCGGTGCCGCAGTACTTCTACGGCCCCGCGGCGGCGGACGCGGACCTCATCATGCGGGTCGCGTACGACGACTGCCGGCGGTTCTTGAGTTCCGGAATCAGGCGGTTTACCGGGTGGTTCACCTCGGACGCGTGGTGGCTGGCCGCGCCGATCGCCCTCGGCGGGGTGTTCGGCCTGGCGGCGGGCACCGCGTTCGGCGGCGCGATCGCGGCGGCCTGCGGCCTCACCTACCTGCTGGCCGTCGGCATCCTGGCGGGGCTCGCCCGGGTCACGGGCATCGTGCTGCGCGGCATCGACACCGCCGTTCTCCGGATCAGGCACATCAAGATGTTCTGCCCGGTCTGCTTCGAGCGGGTGCCTTACCCCGGGTACGTGTGCGCGGGTGACCGCCGCCACCCGCACCGCGACGTGCGACCGGGCCGGTTCGGAATCTTGCGGCGCCGCTGCGAGTGCGGCGAACCGATGAAGACCCTGCTGCTGTTCGGCTCGTCCCAGATGAGCGCCTTCTGCCCGCACTGCGACCACCTGCTTGAGCACCGCCCGGGCGAGGCGCCGGAAGTCGTGCTCCCGTTCTTCGGCACCGTCGGCGCGGGCAAGACCCGCCTGCTCTTCAGCGCGGTCACGCAGCTCCAGGCGTGGAACGGAGCCGATGAGCTCACGGCCGAGTTCGCCGACTCGGTCACCACCAGGGAACTCGCCACCGCGGAAGAGATCCTGCGCTCGGGGACCTCCACCTGGGCGACGCCGCCGGACCTGCCCCGGGCCCACGTCATCCGGCTGAGCACGGACAAGGGCACCTGCATTCTGCATATGTTCGACTCGCCGGGTGAGCGCTTCTACACGGCGGACCGGACGCGGGAACTCGGATACCTCGGCAAGGCGAGGACCTTCGTCCTCGTCATCGACCCGCTTTCCGCCGACTCGCTCTGGGCCCGCTTGCCGCCGGGGCGGCAGGAAGACTCGAGACGCGTTCGCTCCACTCCGCCATCTCTCGATCTCGCCTTCTACCAGGTGCTGCACGCAATCGAGGCCATGAAGGTGAACCCGAAAGAAACCAGGCTCGCGGTCGTGTTCAGCAAGGCGGACAAGTTTGACCCGCCGGAGGGTGACGTGGCCGGATGGGCCGAACGCGAGCTTGGCCTCGGCAACATGGTCCGCTTGGTGCGGATCCAGTTCAAGGACAGCCTCTTCCTGTGCGCGGCCGCGGTGATGGAGGACGAGGGCATCCACCCGTCCATCGCGACGCTGTTGCGCTGGATGCTCGCCGATCAGGCCGTCACGGTGCCGGGGAGCACGCGATGATCGATCCGGCGACGGTACGGGACAGGGCTTACCGCTGGCAGCGCAGGTGCGTCTTCGCCGTCGTGCTCGCCGCGATCATCGCGCTTCCGGTGCTGCTGATCGTGCTTTGAACAGCCCTGGCGGCCGAAGGACGGCTACGGGAAAATAGCCGGGTGCAGACGAATGGTCGCGGGCAGACGATGTCGGGGCTCACGTGCCTGGTGACCGGGGCGACCAGCGGGATCGGCAAGGAGACCGCACTGCGGCTCGCCATGCTCGGCGCGACGGTGATCGTCGTCGCCAGAGATCCGGCGCGCGGCGAGGCGGCCGCGGCGGACATTGCCGCGCTGGCACCGCACGCCCAGGTCGAGGTCATGGCGGCGGACCTGTCCAGCCTCGCGCAGGTGCGCCGGCTCGCACGGGAAATTCTCGCCGGACGGGACCGGCTCGACGTGCTGGTCAACAACGCCGGCGTGCTGTCCACGTCCCGCCGGCTGACCGCCGAGGGTCTTGAGACGACGTTCGCCACCAATCACCTGGGCCCGTTCCTGCTGACCGGCTTGCTTCGCGGGCTGCTCGAGCGCAGCGCTCCCGCCCGGGTGGTGACCGTGTCGTCCGCCGCCCACAAGCAGGTCAGGGCCATCCCGTGGGACGACCTGCCCTACGGCGCGCGAACCGCCCCCGGACCGGCGTATCCCCTGTCCAAGCTCCTGAACATCCTCTTCACCGCCGAGCTGGCCAGGCGGCTCGCCGGCACCGGTGTCACGGCCAACTGCCTGCACCCGGGGTTCGTGCGCACCGAGCTCGGCCGAGACGTGACCGGCGTGCTCGGCGCCGTCGTGCCGCTGGCCCTGCGCTTCCGTCCCGGCCCCGCGGCCGGGGCCGCGACCTCGGTGTACCTGGCCAGTTCGCCGGAGGTGGCGGGCGTGACCGGCCGCTACTTCGTCAAGTGCCGCCCTTCCCGGCCAAGCTCCTTGGCCAGGGACGCCGGGGCCGCCGCGCGGCTGTGGACGCTCAGCGAGGAACTCGCCGGCTAAAGGAGGTCGCGGCGGACGAGCCAGCGGGGCTTGCCGCCGCGGCGGCCCGTGGTCGGTGCCACCCGGCTGAAGCCGTGGGCCTCGAAGAGGCCCACGGTGCCAACGTACCCGCTGGTCTGGTCGATGCGCCCGCCTTCCGGGTCCACCGGATAGCCCTCCACCGCCTGGGCGCCGCCGGCGCGCGCGTGGTCGACCGCGCCGTCGAGCAGGTCGTGCATCAGGCCACGGCGGCGAAAGCCCGGGCGCACTACGAAGCACACCGCCGACCACGCGTCGCCGTCGTCCACGTGCGGGATGGTACGCGAATTGACGAGGGCGCGGTACGTGGACTTCAGCGCGATCGAGCACCAGCCGGCCGCCTCGCCGTCCACGTACGCGAGGACGCCCGGGCCCGGCTCGGTCTCGCACAGGCCGCGCATGTACGCGACCCGGTCCGGCATGGGGAGGCCCGATCGCCGGTAGGCCATGCACACGCACCCGCCGCCGCCTGGCTTGCGCGGCACCATAAGCGACGCGAAATCGTCCCAGCGCCCGGTGGCGGGCCGCACCTCGATCGTCACGGGGCCGAGCATAACGCGGCGAGCATGACCCGCGCCCCCCGCGCCGTCAGCGTCAGATCGGGGCCTCCAGGCGGGCGGCCTCCGCCGAGTCGTCGTCCGGCTTGGTCTGGGACTCGCGTTCCGCGGCCACCCGGGCCTGGTAGCGGTCGACTTCGCGTTTCCTGACCTCGTCGGGCCAGTCAAGCAGGCGGGCCATCAGGCCGGCGACCTCCGGCGCCGCCGCGACGCCGCGGTCCCACGCCTCGATCGAGATGCGGGTGCGGCGGGTCAGCACGTCCTCCAGGTGCAGCGCGCCCTCATGGGTCACCGCGTACCCGGCCTCGACCGCGAGGTAGTCGTCCGCGCCAGGAAGCGGGGCCGCGAGCGACGGGTCGGCCCGCAGCATGCCGAGGACCTCGTGGACGCGGTCGCCGTACCGGTTGAGCAGGTGCTCGACCCGGGCGACGTGAATGCCGAAGGCCGCGGCGAGCGTCCGGCGCTGATTCCACAGCGGCCGGTAGCCGTCCGCGCCGATCAGCGGCAGTTCACCGGTGCACGAGTCCGGCACGCGGGCGTCCATCGTGCGGGCGGCCTCGTCCACCGCGTCGGCGGCCATCACCCGGTAGGTGGTGAACTTCCCGCCGGCGACCACGACGAGGCCCGGCACGGGGTGCCCGATGACGTGCTCGCGCGACAGCTTGGACGTGGACTCCTCCTCGCCGGAAAGCAGCGGGCGCAGGCCGGCGTAGACGCCCTCGACGTCCTCACGGGTGAGCGGCGAGCTCAGCACGGAGTTCAGGTGCTCGAGCAGGTAGTCGATATCCTGGGCGCTCGCCGCCGGGTGCTCCTTGGCCAGCTTCCAGTCGGTGTCCGTGGTGCCGATGATCCAGTGCCGTCCCCACGGGATGACGAACAGGACGCTCTTCTCCGTGCGCAGGATGAGACCCGTGTTCGACGGCAGCCGGTCGCGCGGCACCACGAGGTGGATGCCCTTGGACGCGCGGACGTGAAACTGGCCCCGGGTGTCGGCCATCGCCTGCGTGTCGTCGGTCCACACGCCGGTGGCGTTGATGACCTGCTTGGCCCGGACCTCGAATTCCTCGCCGGTCTCCAGATCGGTGACGCGGGCACCGGTGACCCGTTCGCCCTGCCGCAGGAACCCAGTCACCCGCGCCCGGCTGGCGGCGAGCGCGCCGAACGACACCGCGGTCCGCACCACCGTCATGGTGAACCTGGCGTCGTCCATCTGGGCGTCCCAGTACTGGATCGCGCCGGTGAGGGACTGTTTGCGCAGGCACGGCGCCTCGCGCAGGGCCTGCTGGCGGGTCAGGTGCCGGTGGTGGCGCAGCCCGCTAGCGGTGCCCGAGGTGTAGGCCATCGCGTCGTACAGCGCCACTCCCGCACCCGCGTAGCCGCGCTCCCATACCCGGTGCTGCAGCGGATAGAGGAACGGCACCGGCTTCACCAGGTGCGGCGCGATGCGGTCGAGCAGCAGGCCGCGTTCCCGCAGGGCTTCCCTGACCAGGCCGAAGTCCAGCATCTCGAGGTAGCGGAGGCCGCCGTGGATCAGCTTGCTCGACCGGCTCGACGTGCCGCTCGCCCAGTCCCGCGCCTCGACGATCGCGGTGGTCAGCCCGCGGGTGACCGCGTCGAGCGCGCTGCCCGCACCGACGACGCCACCGCCGACGACAAGGACGTCTACCTCGTTCTCGGCCATCCGGGCGATCGCCTCACGGCGCCCGGCAGGCGATAGCGCCGTCACTGCCACCCTCTCCCTGTCCAAACGGGTCAGTCGACCTCTACCCAGTTCAGCGTGCGCTCCACCGCCTTCTTCCAGCCCCGGTAGCCGACGGCCCGCTGCTCTTCCGTCCACTGAGGCAGCCAGCGCTTGGACTCGTTCCAGTTGGCGCGCAGTTCCTCGGTGGTGGACCAGAAGCCGGTGGCGAGCCCGGCCGCGTACGCGGCGCCAAGCGCGGTGGTCTCGGCGACGACGGGGCGGCTGACCGGCACGCCGAGCACGTCCGCCTGCAGCTGCATGCACAGGTCGTTCGCGGTGACGCCGCCGTCGACCTTGAGCACCTCCAGGTGCACGCCGGAGTCCTGCTCCATCGCCTCGCTGACGTCGCGGCTCTGATAGCAGATGGCCTCGAGCGTTGCCCGGGCGAGGTGGGCGTTGGTGTTGTACCGCGACAGCCCGACAATCGCACCGCGGGCGTCGCTGCGCCAGTAGGGCGCGAAGAGGCCGGAGAACGCGGGCACGAAGTAGATGCCGCCGTTGTCGTCGACCTGCCGGGCCAGCGTCTCGATCTCGGCGGCACCCGAGATAATGCCGAGCTGGTCGCGCAGCCACTGCACCGCCGACCCGGTGACGGCGATCGAGCCTTCGAGCGCGTAGACCGGCTTCTGCGCGCCAAGCTGGTAGCAGACGGTCGTGAGCAGGCCGTTCTTGCTGCGGACAACCTCCTCGCCGGTGTTGAGCAGCATGAAGTTGCCGGTGCCGTAGGTGTTCTTCGCCTCGCCGGGCGAGAAGCAGACCTGCCCGACGGTGGCGGCCTGCTGGTCGCCAAGGTCGCCGGTGAGCGGCACGCCCGCCACCGCCATCAGGCCGGTCACCTCGCCGTAGCCGCCAGGCGCCGAGGACGGCCTGATAGCCGGCAGCATCTGCCTGGGGATGCGGAAGAACGACAGCAGTTCCTCGTCCCAGTCGAGGGTCTCGAGGTTCATCAGCATCGTGCGGCTGGCGTTCGTCGGGTCGGTGACGTGCACGCCGCCGTTGACGCCGCCGGTCAGGTTCCAGATGACCCAGGTGTCGGTGTTGCCGAAGACGGCCTCGCCGCGTTCCGCCGCTGCCCGCACCCCGTCGACGTTCTCCAGGATCCACTGGATCTTCCCGCCGGAGAAGTAGGTCGCGGGCGGCAGGCCCGCCTTGCGCCTGATGACGTCGCCGCGCTCGTCGCGGTCGAGCGCGCTGGCGATCCTGTCGGTCCTGGTGTCCTGCCAGACGATGGCGTTGTAGTACGGGCGCCCGGTCTTCGGGTTCCACACGACCGTGGTCTCGCGCTGGTTGGTGATGCCGAGCGCGGCCAGGTCCGCCGCGACAAGCCCCGCGCCGTTCAGCGCGGTCTGGATGACCGAGGCGGTGCGCTCCCAGATCTCCACCGGGTTGTGCTCCACCCAGCCGGCCTGCGGCAGGATCTGCTCGTGCTCGAGCTGGTGCTTGCCGACCTCGTTCCCTGAATGGTCGAAGATCATGAACCGGGTGCTCGTGGTGCCCTGGTCGACCGCGGCGACGTAATCCGGCATGGTGACACACTCCTTATTCGCGGGCTCTGCGCGCCGGGGTCTCCGACTCGGCGGGCCGCCTGGTCTCCGGGATCGTACCTCCGGCCTGCGCGCCGGTCCCGTCGGGCGCCTCGACCAGCTGGCTCTCGGGGATGGGCCCCTCCACGTCCTGGTTCTTCTTGAGCCTGGCGTGCAGCACGTCGCCGATGAACAGGTCGTACAGCACGACGCCGATGACGCCGCCGATCAGCGGCCCCACGATGGGTATCCAGAAGTAGTTGCTGAACGCGACACCGCCCGAGTTGTAGGTGCCGGGCAGCGCGACCTTCCCCCACCCGGCGAAGTAGGCGAACAGCCGGGGCCCGAAGTCGCGGGCCGGGTTGATCGCGTAGCCCGCGTTGGCGCCGTAGGACATGCCGATCGCCGCCACGGCCAAGCCGATCGCGAGCGGCGCCAGGTTCGACCCCACGGCCGTGTTTCTCAGGTCGATCAGCGCGACGACGAAGATCAGCAGGAACGCCGTGCCGACGATCTGGTCGATCAGCGGGCCGCCGATCGCTCCGTGGAAGTAGCCCGCGGGGAAGGTGGCGAAGATCGAGTACGTCGCCAGGGCACCGCCGCTGCTCCTCGGCGTCTTGTTGGCGAGGTTGAACGCGTCGATCGCGCTGAAGTACACGAGGAAGACCAGCGCGGCGCCGACGAACGCGCCGATCACCTGGGCCGCCATGTAGGGCAGGACCTTCGCCCAGGCGAACTTGCGCCGCACGGCGAAGGCCAGCGTCACCGCCGGGTTGATGTGGGCACCGCTCACGCCGCCGGCCACCCAGACACCCATGGCGACCGCCATCGCCCAGCCCCAGGTGATCAGCAGCCAGTCGCCGGCCGCCAGGAAGATCGTCGTCGGGGTCTCGGCCCGCCCGGATCCCGGCAGCGCCGCCACGGCCATCGCGACCACGCCGTCGCCGAAGGCGATCAGCACGAACGTCCCGAAGAACTCGGAGAGCAGCTCGCCCCACAGGCCGCTGATGCGTCCGACGGTGCGCCCCTCGCCGCGCAACGGAGTGATATCAGCCATGACTATCCTCTCCTGCCGCGCTGGCCTCTCTGCCCGCGCGCATGGCCTCAACGTACGACCGGCCAGCGCTCACGACAATGCGCCAAGAGAGTAAATTTTTGGCAAAATCAGCACGAGCGAGGGTTCCGTCGTTCCGCGTGGCGGCTCGCCGGAGCGTGCCCGGGGCGCGCGAACGGTGCCGCCGGTGCCGCCGAAAAGCCCGTATGAGCAGGGGATCTTAATTCGCGCGGCGACCCGGCGCGGCCCCGTGACCGGCTCTTGACGGACGGTGGCGGCCGTCCTATGTTTCGCGTAATAAACGTCGTTCTACAATGCGGAACACTATTCCGGGACATCGCGCACGCCCGGGGTTACCGTCAAATCCGGGAAGGCACGCCGTGAAGAAGCTCATCAACAGCCCGGAAACCGTCGTGACGGATGCCCTGGCGGGCATGGCCGCCGCCCATCGCTCACTGTCGGTCGACATCGAGAACAGGGTCGTCACGCGCGCCGGCGGTCCGGTCGCCGGCAAGGTCGGACTGGTGTCCGGCGGCGGCTCCGGCCATGAGCCGCTGCACGCCGGCTTCGTCGGCTACGGCATGCTCGACGCCGCGTGCGCCGGCGAGGTGTTCACCTCGCCGGTGCCCGACCAGATCGTGGTCGCGACCACGGCGGCCAACGGGGGCACGGGCGTGCTGCACGTCGTGAAGAACTACACCGGCGACGTGCTCAACTTCCGGATGGCGGCGGAGCTAGCGTCCGACGACGGCATCGAGGTCGCCTCCGTGGTCGTCAACGACGACGTCGCCGTGCAGGACTCGCTCTACACGGCGGGCCGCCGCGGTGTCGGCGCCACCGTCTTCGTGGAGAAGATCGCGGGCGCGCTCGCCGAGCGCGGCGCCTCGCTCGCCGACGTCGCCGCGGTGGCCTCCGAGGTCAACGACCGCAGCCGGTCGTTCGGCGTCGCGCTGACCTCGTGCACGGTGCCCGCCGCGGGCAAGCCCACGTTCGACCTGCCGGAGAGCGAGATCGAGCTCGGCATCGGCATCCACGGCGAGCCCGGCCGCACCAGGGCGCCGCTGCGCCCGGTGCGCGACATCGCGGCGGCCGTGATGGACGCGATCCACGCCGACCTGCCGCTCGAAGGCGACCTGCTCGTCATGGTCAACGGCATGGGCGGTACCCCGCTGATCGAGCTATACGGCGTCTTCAACGAGGTCAGCCGCTACGTGACCGGCCGCGGCGCGCGGATCGCGCGCAACCTGGTCGGCAACTACATCACCAGCCTCGAGATGCAGGGCTTCTCGGTCACGGTCGGCCGCCTCAGCGACGCGCTCGCCGACCTGTGGGACGCGCCGGTGGAGACGCCCGGGCTGCGCTGGGGGCGGTAGCGCGCCGGCGCAGGCACAGGCACAGAGCAGGCACCCTGGAGGTGGTCGGTACGAATTCGCCGCGCGCGGTTGCCAAGTTCCTCGTGCCCGACGTGATCTTCGGTGTCGGCGTGCTGTCCGAGGTGGGCCAGGCCGCGCGGCGCCAGGGCGCGGTCCACGTGCTCGTGGTCAGCGACCGCGGGGTGGGCGAGGCCGGCTGGACGGGCGAGGTACTCGGGCACCTGGCCGAGGCCGGCGTGTCGGCGCAGCTGTGGGACGGGCTGACCCCGAACCCGAAGGACCACGAGGTGGCGGCGGGCTGCGCCGCCTACACCGACGGCGGCTGCGACGTGCTTGTCGCGGTCGGCGGCGGCAGCTGCATCGACGCGGCGAAGGCGATCGCGGTCCTGGCCACCCAGCCCGATCACGGCAGGGTGGGCGGCGCGGGGGGCGGGATAGCCGGCTACGCGGGCGTCGGCAAGGTGCCGGGGCCGCTGCCGCCGACCGTGATGGTGCCGACCACCGGGGGCTCCGGTTCCGACGTCTCGCAGTTCTGCGTGGTGACGGACACCCACAGGCGGCTCAAGGTCACCATCGGAGCGCGTGCGCTCGTGCCGGACATCTCGGTGACCGACCCGCGGGCGCTGACCACGGTCCCGCACGACATCACCGCGTACACCGCGATCGACGTCCTCAGCCACGCGATCGAGTCCTACGTGTCGCTGGCCGCGAGCTTCCTCACCGACACGCACGCGCTCACCGCCATCCGCGGCGCTTGCGAGCACCTGCTGCCCGCGCTTGACCGCCCGGCCGACCTGCGGTCCCGTGAGGGCCTGGCCCGGGCGAGCCTGCAGGCGGGCCTCGCCTTCAGCAACGCGCTGCTCGGTGCGACGCATGCGATCTCGCACCAGCTCGGCGGGCTGACTGACCTGCCGCACGGGCTGCTGAACGCGATCCTGCTGCCGCACGTGATGGAGTTCAACGCCGCCGTGGCCACCGGCAGGCTCGCCGACGTGGCGGGCGCGATGGGCCTGCGCACCGGGCTCATGACCCCGCACGAGGCGGCGGACGCCGCGATCCAGACCGTGCGCGCGTTCGCGGGGAAGGCCGGCCTGCCGACCACGCTCCGTGAGATCGGCATCGAGTGCGCCCAGTTCGACCGCGTGGCCCGCGGCGCGCTGCACGACGCCTACATCGTGACCAACCCACGGCCGGTCAGCGAGGCGGATGTCCGCGCGATCTGCCAAGCGGCCTGGTAGGCGCACCGACGTGACCGGCCTGGACGAGGACCGCCTGGAGCAGTTGGTCGGCGTGCACTCGTCCAAGACCGGCTACTACGCGCAGTGGCGCGGTGCCGAACGCCGCGCCGCCGAGCTGACCAGGCGCAACGAGCAGCTTCGGCGGGCGCGGGAGCACCTCGCCCGGGTCCGCCAGGCCGAGCTGGTGAGCGCGGAGCGGCACCGGATCGCGCGCGACCTGCACGACAGCGTCGCCCAGTGCCTGGTCGGCATCGGCATGCACCTGGAATGGTGCCACCGGAACCTGGACCCGAGCTCGCCCGCCTACGAGCGGCTCGTGGCGAGCAAGGAACTCGCCCGCGCCGGCCTGGGCTGGGTCCGCTCCGCGGTCGAGGAGCTGTCCGGGTTCGAGCAGCCGGGCACGGGACTCGGGCAGGCGCTGCGCGACCTGGCGGCGGACTTCCGCGCGGCCGGGCAGCTGCGGGTCTCCGTCCGGGTGACCGCCCGCCAGCGCCAGCTGCCCTCGACGGTCGAGCACGCCCTGTTCCAGATCGCGCAGGAGGGGCTGTGGAACGCGGTACGCCACGCCCAGGCCACCCAGGCGTGGCTCAGCCTGGCGTACGCCGAGGACCAGATACTGCTCGGCGTCTCCGACGACGGCTGCGGTGACCTCGCCGTCGTCGGCCGCTACCTCACCGCGCCATCGCCGCGGCACGGCGGCCACGGGCTGCGGAACATCGCCGAGCGGGCGGCCGAGCTCGGCGGCGAGGTCAGCCTGCGGCGCAGGCGGGGCGGCGGCCTGCGGATCAGCGTCCGCGTCCCGGTGGAAGCCGCGGACGCGCCGGTCCCTGGGACGACATCATGACCCAAGCCGCCGTCCGGATCCTGGTGGTGGACGACCACACGATCGTGCGGCAGGGGCTGCGCTCGATCCTCGACCTCGAGCCGGACTTCACGGTCGTCGGCGAGGCCGCCGACGCCGAGCAGGCCATCGCGGAGACGGCGCGGCTCAGCCCCGACGTGGTGCTCCTCGACCTGAAGCTCAGCGACCGGGCGCCGGCGGAGGGCCTTGACGTGTGCGCCGAGCTGCGCGAGCGGCACCCCGGGGTGAGCGTCGTGGTGCTCACCACGTTCCTTGACGAGCGGCTGCTGCTCGGCGCGCTGCGGCGCGGCGCAAACGGCTACGCGCTCAAGGACGTCGACACGGTCGAGCTCGCCCGCATCATCCGCAGCGTGCACGACGGCCAGTCCGCGTTCGACCCGCGCAGCGCGAAGCTCGTCGTCCGGTCGCTGACCGGCGAGCAAGGCCCGCCGGCCAGGCCGCTCAGCGACCGCGAGCTCGAGGTCGTCCGGCTGGTCGCCCGCGGCGCGACTAACCTGCGGGTGGCCCGCGAGCTCTACGTGAGCGAGAGCACCGTCAAGTACCACCTGCGGACCGCCATGCGCAAGCTCGGTGCGAGCGACAGGACCGAGCTCGTCTACCGGGCGAGCGCCAGGGGCCTGCTATAGGGCCTGTCCGATCGGTCAGGTCCTGTGACCGTTTGGGCAGCAGGCCGCTGCCCAAACGGGCGAGATGTTTCCGCTGGTCGGAGCGGTGACGGCTGGCCGGCACCGTTTTAGCGTCGGGGCGTACGGACACATAGCCATACTGAGAGGTGCCGCCATGCCAGGCAACCGCGCCGTCGCCTACATCGGGCCGGGGCACGTGGAAGTCCAGACGATTGACTACCCGAAGCTTGAGCTGCAGGACGGGCCGGGGGTTAACCCCGCGAACATCGGGCGCAAGTGCCCCCACGGGGTGATCCTGAGGGTCGTCTCGACCAACATCTGCGGCAGCGACCAGCACATGGTCCGCGGCCGTACCACCGCGCCAGAAGGGCTCGTGCTCGGGCACGAGATCACCGGCGAGGTCATCGAGGCCGGCCCTGGCGTGGAGTTCATCAAGGTCGGCGACCTGGTCAGCGTCCCGTTCAACATCGCGTGCGGCCGCTGCCGCAACTGCAAGGAGCGCAAGACCGGGATCTGCCTGAACGTTAACCCGGACCGCCCGGGGTCCGCCTACGGCTACGTCGACATGGGCGGCTGGGTCGGCGGCCAGGCCGAGTACGTCATGGTCCCCTACGCGGACTTCAACGTGCTGAAGTTCCCCGACAAGGACCAGGCGATGGCGAAGATCCGCGACCTGACCATGCTCTCGGACATCTTCCCGACCGGCTACCACGGCACCTACACGGCCGGCGTAACCACCGGGTCGACCGTGTACGTGGCGGGGGCCGGCCCGGTGGGGCTGGCCTGCGCGCACTCGGCGCAAGTGCTCGGCGCGGCGGTGGTCATCGTCGGCGACATGAACCCGGAGCGGCTCAAGCAGGCGGAAAGCTTCGGCTGCGAGACCGTCAACCTGTCGCAGGACGCGACGATCGCCGACCAGATCGAGCAGATCCTCGGCGAGCCCGAGGTCGACGCGGCCATCGACTGCGTGGGGTTCGAGGCCCGCGGCCACGGGCACGGCGCAGGCGAGGCCCCGGCGACCGTGCTGAACGACATCATGACCGTGGCGCGGGCGGGCGCCGGCCTCGGCATCCCCGGCCTTTACGTGACCGGCGACCCCGGCGGCATCGACGCCGACGCGAAAATCGGCTCGCTGAAGGTGCGGCTCGGCCTCGGCTGGGCCAAGTCGCACTACTTCACCACCGGCCAATGCCCGGTGATGATGTACCACCGCGGCCTGATGATGGCGATCCTGCACGACAAGGCGCACATCGCGGACGCGGTGAACGCCACCGTCATCTCGCTCGACCAGGCGCCCGAGGGCTACCGGGACTTCGACAGGGGCGCGGCCCGCAAGTTCGTCATCGACCCGCACGGCATGATCGCCGCGTAACGAGACCGGCGGTCATCTATCCATCATTCCGAACGAAATCGGCTGACTCTTCCCCCACCACTGAGCCTAGCCGCGTCCCCACGGCCGGTGAGAGGCGGCGCCTGGCTACGAGATGTGCGCGCCGATAAGGTGGCCGACGCCGAAGGTCACGGCGGCGGCCACCGCGCCGACGGCCATCTGGCGCACTCCCATCCGGACGGCCGACCTGCCGTTCAGCGCGCCGATCGTGGCGCCCACGCCGAACATGGCGGCGAGTGCCAGCACTACCGCCGCCACCAGCGCGGCCGTGCCGCTGCCGATGAGGTAGGGCAGGACCACAACGAACGCGCCGGCCGCGAACGCCAGCAGGCTGGAAAGCGCCGCGCTCCACGGCGACCCGAGCTGGTCGGGGTCGAGCCCGAGCTCCTCCCTGGTTAGGGTGTCGAGCGCCACGCCGCGGTCGGCCATGATCTTGTCGGCGAGCCGTTCCGCGTCGGGCGCTGCGAGCCCCTTGGCCCGGTAGATGAGGACCAGTTCCCCGCGCTCCTCTTCCGGCTTCTCGTCGAGTTCGGCCTGCTCGAGCGAGATTTCCCGCTGGAACATCTCGCGCTGGCTCGACATTGAGATGTACTCGCCCGCCGCCATCGAGAACGACCCGGCGAGCAGGCCGGCGACGCCGGCGAGCAGGGTGGCCCCGTGGGATACCCCCGAGCCGGCGAAGCCCATCACCAGCGCGGTGTTAGACACCAGGCCGTCGCTGACGCCGAACACCCCGGCGCGCAGCGCGCCCGATCGGTCACCGCGGTGCCAGCGCTCGCGCCGCGCGATCTGCCTGACCGGGTCCGGACTACCGTCACCGGAGGCGATCAGGCGCGACAGGGTGCCCGCGTGCGCGCGCTCGTCCGCCGCCATCTCCGGCAGCGCGTCGGGCTCGTCGTCGTACATGCCGGCGTCCGCGTGCTCGGCCCGCTCGATGAGCGGCAGTACCCGCCGCACCGTCAGCTTGTCCGCGGCCGCGCCGAGCAGCCGGGTCCGCAGGCTCGGGCCGCCGGGCGCGGGCACCGCCGCCCCCGCCGACTCGAGCTTGGCGGTCCAGTGCGCCGCGTGCCGCAGCTCCGTCTCCGCGAGCTCGCGGAAGATCTCCTGCCGCTCGCCGGTCTCCGCCTCCGCGAGCCGGGTGTACAGCATCGCCGCGTCCCGCTCGCTCGCCAGCAGCTCACGCCACCGCTTGACCGACGCCTCGGCGGCGCCGCTCCCGTGATCAAGCACACGTTCCATGTACGCTTCAACCAAAACGCTGAGTTTCGTATTTCTGGCGGGGCCGTTGGATAGCTCACATCCCGGTAGGATCTCGATGTTTACCGATAACTGAGACTTGCGCGGACGCTGGAGCTGGAGGCAGGGCAGTTGCCTGAGATCGACACGTCGCGGGCGCATCCCGCCCGGATGTACGACTACCTGCTCGGCGGCAAGGATCACTTCGAGGCCGACCGGGCCGCCATCGGCGCGCTGCTTGAGGCGGTGCCGAACGCGCGGACGGGGGCGCGGGAGAACCGCGCGTTCCTCGGCCGGGCGGTCCAGTACCTCGTGGCGGAGGCGGGCATCCGGCAGTTCCTCGACATCGGCTCCGGCCTCCCGACGGCGAGCAACGTGCACGAGGTCGCGCAGACCGTCGCGCCGGATGCCGCGGTCGTGTACGTGGACAACGACCGTTGCAAGTCGGGTTGTGCACAGACGTAAGGCGAGCATGACGATGCCCCGGCTAGCATCCGCCGCTAACCGGGGCACCCTTCCCAGGGGGAGACGGTCCCCTGGGGTGTTGCCAGCCGGGCCGTGCGAACCCGGCACTCCGTGGGAGACGGCATCGAGCTGCGCATTTCGAGCCGGCCACGGAGGTCTAGGGAGATCCCCGCCTACGGGAACCCCAGGGGCGGGGGCTAGGCGGGGACCTCGTCAAAGACCCCCGGCAGGTGAGCCGCAAGCACCCGCCGGGGGCCGATCGCGGGGGGGGCTGGTCACGCGC